>Ga0114918_10002421_pt1 | contig 16728 bp, 12 predicted proteins | sample LantaG_FD_87015 | JGI IMG/M metagenome (GOLD analysis project Ga0114918, IMG submission 87015) | Deep subsurface microbial communities from Baltic Sea to uncover new lineages of life (NeLLi) - Landsort_02402 metaG | ecosystem: Environmental > Aquatic > Marine > Oceanic > Sediment | place... | reverse complement strand
GGCCGGGGGGGGGGGGGTGGGCGGGGGGGGTTTGGGTGGGTTTTGGAGGTTTTGGTTTTTTTTTTTTTTTTTGTGTTTGTGTTTTTTTCCCTTTTTTTTTTTTTTTTTTTTTTTTTCCGTCGCGAGAGACAAGAGGAAAAGTCAAACTCTCTTACCTGGCGTGGAACTCGACGGTCTCGGTGAACTTGGCCGACGAGGTGGCGAGCACGGCCGCGACGGCGTCGCCGGCGTCGAGCGAGACCTCCTTGGTGGGGACCTGTGGAGAAAGGAGGAGTGAAGTGAAGAAGAGAGAGAGAAAAAGAAAGTAAAGAACGAGGAGGAGGAGGAGGAGGAGGAGGAGGAGAAGGAGGTGAGCGAAGAGGAGGAAAAAAAAACTAGCGGCGGCGGCTCGTTTGTTTGAGTTTCGTTTGTTTCGTTGGGATTTCGCCTCGTCCGTGACCGAAATTGATCGTTCTCTCCAGGGGTCGGCCTCTGAATCCTCCAGTGCACGCCTCCGACACGGCTGGATTGAGCACGCGGCTGTCGCCAGGGGGCAGCTTTGCGACGAGAAGGATCTCGGCAGTCTCCCTTGCTTTCTCTCTCCCACATTTCAACGGACCTTGGCCTTGAGCTCCTTGAACCTCCTCGAGCGCTTCTTCTCGAGGACTTTGCCTCCCGAGGAGACAGAGGGCGCGTCTCCCGTAACGATGATCAGGTCGGCGGGAGGGGAGCCCGGGGAGAGCTCGACGTCGGCGGCGGCGGCACGAGCGACGATGGGCGAACGCCGCAGCGGGACGGCGGCGGCGGCGACGCGAGAAGACGAAGAAGGCGACGACGTCGATGCTTTCGCAGTCGACACGGGCGCACAGCGGGCGCGCAGCATGGCCGCGGGCATTCTATGAAATATGGATGAGGTGGACACTCCCCAGCGAGAAGGGAAGAGCTGGCGCCTAGGAGAGGAGGCCAGCGTGGGGGGGGAGTGGGGCGTGGAGTGAAGAGAAGCAAGTGACAGATCATTCAGTCTCTTCGAGACTTTTTTTTCCGAGCGTCGAAAATTTCACTCTCGCTTTCCTTCCATCGACTGCCCCCTCGTTCGCTAGTAAGCTCCGATTCGGAGCACTCTCTCCGTCTCTTCTTCGGCGCACGAACACGCACAGCAGCACCAACAAGAGGACCGTCATCTCAACCTTGCAGCAGTCACAGGCGCTCTCTCCCAGCAGCCTCTCTGTTTGCCCGTTTAAAATATGACGACCGCCGAAGCATCAGCACCGCCGCCGCCGCCGCCGAAAAACGAAGCCGCTGCCGGCGCCAAAGAGCAGCAGCAGCAGCAGCAGGACCACCAAGAAGAGGTAGACGAGCTCGACGAGCTCATTGACTTCCTCGGCGACGCGCACAGGCCCGAGGTGCGGCTTGAGGCCTGCAGGCTCGTCGAGGGGCTGACGGGCGACGCCGCGGGCTGCGAGAGGCTGCGCGGCGCGGCGGCGCGGCTGCTGCCGCCGCTGCTGCGCAGGGCGGCCGAGGAAGCCGGGGAGGGAAGCCCGCTCGCTCCTTCCTCCTCCTCTCGCCGCCCGGCGCTGGCGGCGCTCGTCAACCTGTCCCAGGACCCCGCGGTGGCGAAGGCGATGCTCGACCTGGGGGCGGTGCAGAGGGCGATGGACTGCCTCAGGGAGCAGGAGGGCGAGGGAGATCCCTCGCCTCCCCCCGCCGCCGCCGCCGCCGCCGCCTCGACCGCCTCCTCGCTCGCCTCCTCCCTCGCCCTCGGCTCCCCTCCCTCCCGCTCCGACATGCTCCTAATGCTCCTCTCCAACCTCACGGCCCTCGAAGAGGGCGCGAGCCTGCTGCTGCAGCTGGGGAAGAGCAGGGTCGAAGGGTTCAACCTCGCCGTGCTGCTGCATCAGTTCCTGCGGGGGGAGGCCGAGGGCGTCGCGGCGCTGCTCGCCAACGCCACGGCGCTTCCGGACGGGAGGAGGCTGCTCGTGGGGCCCTCGGGGGCGTTCGGGGCCGTGGCGCAGGCGGCGTTTGGCGGCGGCGGGGGAGGAGGCAACGCTTCCCTGTCGGCCCCGGCGCGGCGCGCCGCCGCGGCGGCGCTCCGCAACTGCTGCCTCGCCGCCTCCCGCGACGGAACCATGGAGGAGATTTTGAAAGAGGGCGCGGCCCTCTCGGCTATGCTCCGCGCGCTCTGCGGGGAGAAGAGGGCTGCCGAGAAAGAGAGAGGGCGAGGAGGGGAGAGAGGGGAGAAGACGCTGGGTGCGGGCGGCGTTGGGGCCGCGGCCTGGGCCGGCACCGCCCCCCTCGCCGGCGGCGCCGGCGCCGCTCCCGCCGAAAGCTCAACGAAGGACCCCGACCCGGAGGTCCGCGCCGCGCTCGCCGAAGCCGTCCTCGTGCTCGCCAACGACGACGAGTTCGGAGGCCGCCCGCGGCTCTGGGAGCTCGACGCGCCGGAGCTGCTGCGCCAGGGGTACGAGGACGAGGAGGACGAGTCGACCTGCGAGGCGCTGGAGAGGACGGCCGAGATCTTTCTGGCGGGAGCCGGGGGCGTGGACGAGGTCGCCGAGGAAGGGGAAGGGGGAGAGGCGAAGGAGGGGGAGACGGAGGACGAGCGGCGGCGGCGCGGGAGGACGGGGATGATGAGGGCTTGAGAGAAAAGTGGAAAACGAAATTGTCAAAAAACGAAAAGAAAAACGAAAAATCAAATTGTTTTGGAGGCTGCGTGGCGACGAATCGAAACTCGCGATGGAAGCTGCTGCGGCGCCGCCTCTGTCGCTGCCACAGCAGCAGCGGCAAGCACAGCCTCCTCAGTCTCTGCCATTCACGCGCGGAGAGGCAGGAGCGAGCAGCAGTGGCGGCGGCGGGAACAACAGCAACACGAATCAGCACTATCAGACGACGCACGCCGCCCGCATCGCCGAAGCGGTGGCCAGGGACCTCGCCGCACTGTCCAACCCCGACGTCTCGTCTCCGTTCGCATCCGCCGACGACGCCATAGACAGGCTGCTACCGTATCACGTAAGGATAGAAGAAGATGATTTTCTGCTGGCAGTTGGAAGGCAGGAGCAGCGAATGATCTAGTTTTCCCCCCGTCGTTCTTCTTCCTTGTTTCTTTCACCTCACCTCCTCGGCCCTCTCGACCCCTTCCGACCTTCCAAACCTCCACCTTTGAAACTCCAAATCAGCTCCTCGCCCAGGAGGGCCCCGAGGCCGCCGACGCGGACGAGGTGGGAGCATCGGAAACATCGACCGCCGGGCGAGGCGGCAGCGGCGCGGGCGGGAGCGGAAGGAAGCTCCTCCTGCTTTCGCGGCGGCAGGCCTGGCTTGAGGTCGCCTCGCGGAGGGCCTCTGCCGCCTGCGACGCCGCCGCGCGCACCGAGGCGCGCGCGGACGAGGCCGTGCGGCGGTCCAAGCGGGCCTGCGAGGAGCGGAGGGAGGAGCTATGGCTGGTGGCGCGGTGGGAGAGGGAGGAGGCCGAGGCGGGGCTGTGGCGGGCGAGGAGGGCCGCTGCCGCTGCCCCTGCCGCTGCTACCGCTGCAGCCGCTGCTGCGGCCCCCAGCGACCCTCCCGCCGCGCCGTAGCCTCCTCCTCCTGCTGCTGGGTACTCAGCTGAGAAGAAGAACGCACCGCAGCGGGAAAAAGTACTGAATGTAAGATAGGACTGTTCATTGCAGAGCACGTACAGAAAAAGAAAACTCAAGAAGCTGCGTACAATTACAAGGCGCGAAAGAACAACCTCTTCCCCTTTCTCGCTCTTTCTCTCTCTCTCTCTCTCTCTCTGGCTTCTCAACGTGCGTCGTCGTCGACTAGGCCGGAAGCAGAGGAGGGCACAGAAGCGACCGCAGGAGGCCGCCCCCGCCCGTGCTGGGGCGTCGCCGTCCTCGCCCCCTCGCTCGCCCCCTCCCTCCCGCCCCCTCCCCGCTCCTCCTCCTCCCCCTCCTCCTCCCTCGCCCTCTTCCTCGCCGCCCTCGCCTCCTCCCTCTCCCTCTTCTCCCTCTCCTTCCTCTCCCGAGTGGCGCGCTTCCTCTCCTCCAGGCGCGCCGCGGCCTCGCGCGAGGAGACCAGCTTCAGCGTCTCGACGCGGACGTCCTCCTGCATCAGCGACGACCGGTCCCCGACCTCCTCTCGCGCTGCCCCCTCCCCGCCGGGGCCGCCGCCGCCCGCCGCCGCCTGCTGCTGCTGCTGCTGCTGCCGCGCCGCGAGGAGCTCGCGGAACCGCCGCAGCACCGGCTCCCACCGCAGCCTCTGTCTCCCCTCCCTGCGCGTCGCCGCCAGCTCGTCGTCGTGCGCGCGCAGCAGCAGCTTGCGCTCGAGCGCGGTGAAGGGGGGTCCCCCCGAGTGTGGACGGCGGGCCGCGGCCTCAGCGCCCCAGGTCCGCGCGCGGCGGGGGCCGGCGGCGCCGGCGCCGCCGCTGCGGGCGAGGCGGGGCGTCGCGGGCCCGGAGGGACCAGCAACAACAGCAGCAGCAGCGGTGGCGGCAGAAGCAGCAGCAGAAGCGCTCGGGGCAGCGGCAGCAGCAGTGGCAGGAGCGACCGCAGCCGAGGAGCCGCCGCCGCCGCCGCCGCCGCCGGCAGCGACCTCGGCGGCGGTCGCGCCCTCCCCGAGCCGCCGCATCCTCGGCAGCAGCGCGCGCAAGTAGCGCCCGCGGCACTGCACGTCCGTGCGCCCCCACACGCGCGCCGCGGCCAGGGACCACCTGCCCTCGCCCACGGCGCGGACGGCCTCGACCAGCGCCTCGTCCTCCTCGGGGGTCCAGGCGCCGAGCGTGCGTGGGACGGCGATCGTCCCGGCGGCGTGGGCGCCCGCGCCGGCGGCGCCGCCGCCCCCTCCGGCGCCGCCGCCGGCGCCGCTCAGGATCCGCCACCGGTGGTACACCTGCTTCGAGGTCCAGTGCCTCGTGATCCCCGAGGCGTTCACCGCCTCTCCGGTCTCCCCGTCGACGACCTCGGCGGCGGCGGCGGCGCGCTCGCTTAGTGCCGCGGCGACGGCGGCCCAGCTGTTGCCCGCGCCGTGCGTCGCGACGGCGGCGGCGAGGGCGGCGTCGTCCGCGGGGGTCCATCGGCCACAGGTGACCGTCGCGGAGTCGAGGGAGCGGCGGTAGCGGGAGAGGCAGGCGAACGGGGTGCGCTGTCGCCCTCGGGGTCGGGACTGCGCGGCGCCGGGGGCGGCGGCGGCGGCGGCGGCGGCGGCGGCGGCAGGAGCAGGAGCGTCGTCGTCGGTGGCGTCGGCAGAGGCGCTCCCGGCGTTCACCTCCCTCGCTACCGAGCTCCAATCCCTCTCCCCGTGCCTCCCCACGGCCCTCTTGAGGGCGGCGTCCTCCTCGCGCGACCAGGGCACCGACCCGCCTTCCCCCTCGAGCGCGGCGACGGACGGCCGGAGGACCTCGCGCCAGCGCGCGGCGAGCGCCGCGCCCGAGCGCGCCGGGAGGGCCGAGGCCGCGACCCGGTCCCAGCGCTCGAGGGAGAAGGCGTCGACCTCGCTCTCGACCCCGGGTGAGTCTGCGGTGAGGGAGGCGGCGGCGGAGGCCGCGGCGTCGAGCAGAGAAGAGGAAGGAGGAGGAGGAGGAGGAGGGGGAGGGGGAGGAACAGAAGAAGACGTCCCCAGGACGGCCGCCGCTGCCACCGCCGCCGCCGCCCCTTCCCCGTCGTAGTCGTCTTCGTCGCCACCGTTCCAGCCCCCGCCCCCGCCCCTCTTCCTCGCCCTCGCCCTCGCCGCCCCCTCGAGGGCCTCGGCGAACCGCCGCTCCCTCACCGCGTCCACCGCGGCCCTCAGCAGCGCCTCGTCGTCGCCGCGCGACCACTTGGCCAGCGGGAACGAGCGCGGGGACAGCCTGAAGGCGGGCGCGACGCGCAGCGTGTCGGCGTTTGGGGTCGGGGTCGCGGCCCCCACGCGCCAGAAGCGCGAGGTCTCGAAGGGGGGCTCCTTGAGAGTGCGGAAGGGCCCTCCGTAGCCTCCTCCGGCGACGCGTTTCTTGCCGTTAAGGGCTTCGTCGGCGCCTGCGGCACCGGGCGTCGGCGGTGGCGCGGCATTGCCTACCGCCCCGGCGAGCAGCTTGCTGCTCAGGTTCGCGTTAGATTGCAGGAGCGCGTCGAGGTTTCGCAGGGCTGCGCTCAGCCTGGCCTGCAGGGCGACGTTGGACTCGAGGGCCGCGGCGATGGCGTGCGAAGATGATGACGAAGGAGGAGATGTCGCAGTGGCCGTCGCCGTCCTTGCCGGTGTCAATGCCGTTGGCACCGCTTCTCCTTCGCGCTCCCCTTCTCGGGATCCTCCGTCTCTCGTCGCCGTCGTCGTCATCGCTCCAGCAGGCGGAGCGTCAGTGGCTCTCGCCCTGGTGGTCCGGCGCGTGGAGACGCCGGCCGCGCCGGGGGGCATGTCGACGACGCTAGTAGAAGAGAGCTCCCTCGAAGGACGCCGAGCAAAAAAATCACTGATTCAGTGAAGAAAGAGACGAGCTCCAACGCCGCCGCGTCTCAGCGCACAGTTCGTCGTCGGAACGACTGAAGAGAGCTCTCTCTCTCTCTTCGCGCTTTGCGCTTTTCCCTCGCCCCACGACAAGCCTCCCCCCCGTCTCTCTCTCCATCTCTCTCTCGCGCGCACGCTCTCTTTTCGAGAGAGAGAAACTCTCAGCAGCCTCCCCCTCCGTCATGGCCACGACAGCGCCGGCCCCGAGGCGCGCGTCTCTCGGCGCTGCTGCGGCCGCGGCCGCTGCGACGAGAACGAATGCTTCCGCCGACGCTGCCGCTCCTCGTTCCCCGTCCTCGGACGTCGCCTTTCAGACAGCGCTGGTCCTCGAGTGGCTCGCCGAGCGCTCGGCGGGTTCGAACAACGCCGACGCGCTCGTTGCCGCGCTGAACGAAGCCAAGATAAGGGGATAAGAGAGAGAGAGAAAAGAACGGCAAGAGAAAGGAGAGAAATCCATCGATGCCGACGACTCCCTCGTTTTTTTCAAAAAACTCACCATCTCTCGACCTTGACCTCGACCTCGACCTTTTTTCTTCCCCACTCCTCAAAAAAAAAAAAACTTTCCAGATCTCCGCATCCAACCCCTTGCCCCCGCGCGTCGCGGCCCGCGTCTCCGCCCGCCTCGCCGCGGCCCTCGCGGCCAGCGGCGACCTCGACGCCGCCGCGAAGCGCGTCCAGGCTGCCGCGCTCCATCTCCAGGCCTGGCGGCGCTCCGCCTCGGCCTCCGCCCCGGCGGGGGGAGCCCCCGCCGGCGCTTCCTCCGCGCTCCTCTGCGAGGCCGCCGCGCGCTCACTCAACGCCGCGCTGGGGCCCCTGACGTCGCTCTCCGCGGCGCTCGCGGCGCAGAGGGCGGCCGAGGTGGCGGACGCGGTCTCGCTGGCGCTGGGCCCGACGTCGCTCGACGCGCACGCCCGTGCCGTCGCCGTGCTCTCCCGCCGCCTCCCGACGAGAAACGGCGCTGCCTTCCCCGTTGCTGCCGCTGCTGCTGACGCTTCTCCTTCTCATCCGTCGAGAAGGAGAGGAGGGGCGTGGCCCTCAGCTGCCGCGGCGCCGGGCTCCCCCGTCTTTGACGCCGGGTGACAGGAGGAGGAGGAGGAGGAGGAGGAAGAGCCGCGAGGAAAAGAGCAAGTCGAAGAAGAAGAAGACGAAGACGTTTCGTTCGAGGAAGACGCGCGGCGCGCCCGCGCCCGCCTCCAGCAGCTCCAGCAGCAGCAGCAGCAGGAGCTGCGGCAGAAGAGAGCCCAGCTGGAGACCCGCAAGAGGCACCTGGAGGGCGAGGCGGAGAGGTGGAGCAGCGACGACGACGGTGGCGGCGACGGGGAAAGCGACGGCCAAGGCGACGAAGAGGGAGGAGGCCGGGCCCGAAAGCAGCCGCAGGGGCAGAAACAGCTCCCTCCGCGCGTCACCGCTGACTTCGGCGCTGGCCCTTCCTCGGTGATGCCCAGGATCGTCCGCAGGACCGTCTCCGGAGCCGGGAGAGCGCGCGCCAAGGCTGCCCTCCGCACCGGAGCAGCCGCCGAAATGCGCGCCGCGGTCGCGGCCGGCAACGGCAACGCCAGCGACGACAGCGCCGCCGCCGCCGCTCCCTTGCCCTTCGGTCGCCGCAAGCGCAGGCCCTCGACCCTCTGGACCGACGACGAGGTCGACTGCCTCCGCGAGCTCGTCAGGATCCACGGCACGGGCCGCTGGGCGCTCATCCTCTCCACAGGAGGGAGCAGGTTCGACCCGCGCCGCACGCAGGTCGACCTCAAGGACAAGTGGCGCAACCTGGAGAGGGCTGCCGGCAGGCAGCCGCAGCACCAGAGGGCCGCTGCTCTTGCTGCTGCCGCGGCGCAAGCTGCTGCTGCTGCTGCGGCGGCGCCTCAGCTGGCTCTGCGGCCGACGACGGGAGACGAGGGGCAGCAGCGGGCCGCCGCTTCCGGAGGGAGCGGAGGAGGAGGGAGCGGCGACGGCAGCGGAGACCAAGCGCCGCCGCCGAAGAAAAAGTCGAGGTCGGGGAAGAGGAGGCCCAAGGAGCCGACAGCGTCGCAGCCTGGCGGCGGAGGAGCTGGAACTTCGGCACCGCCTCGCTCTCTCGCGTCGTCGAGGGCGGCGCTGAACGCGGACGAGGAGTTTTGAGTAAAAGCAGAGAGAAAGGAGAGAGTGGAGAAGAGAAATGGAAAACCTGACCTGAAGGCAAAAAAAAAAACTGAAAAAGACATGAAACTTTTGACTTTCTGTTTGTTCTTCTTCCCCCCAAAAGGAAACGCCTCCTCTCTCTCTCCCTCGTTTTTGTTGTGATTGCGTGTTTTGTTTTTGCACGTTGAGATGGAAAAAACAAAAAACTGCGTTATTCCCTCTCTCCTTTTACCTCTTTTTTTCTCTCCCTTTCTTTTCTATAACTCTCTCTTTCTCTACCACCTTCCATCATCGATCTCTAGTAGAGCCCGATCACCTTCCACCACGCCCCGCCCACGCCCAGCCACACCGCGAGGTAGAAGACCGACAGCATCAGCCCCAGCTGGTACCACTTGGCCTGCGGGACGTACCCGGCCCCGAAGTAGGGCGGCGCGGACCCGATGCCGTAGGTGGTGAGGCATCCCATCAGGTTGGAAAGCTGGCCGAGGGCGACCGCGGCGAGCATGCCCGGCGCGCCGCAGGCGACCGCCACGGACAGGAACGCCGTGTACATGGCCCCGATGTGCGCCGCCCCGGACGCGAACAGGTAGTGCGAGTAGAAGTAGAGCAGCGTCACGAGGCCAAAGGCCGCCTGCCACGACAGGCCGAAGCCCGAGACGAAGCCGACGACGCCGTCGGAGAACCACTTGATGAAGCCGAGCTTGTTCAGGTACGACGCCATGCCGATCAGCGCGGCGAACCACGTGAGCGTGTCCCAGGCCTGGTTGTCCGAGAGGCACTCCTTCCAGGTGACGACGTTGGTCACCAGCATGACCGCGAGGCCGACAAGCGCCGCGGCGACGGCGTTGATCCCGAGCTGGCCGCCGAAGATCCAGAGGGCCACCGTCGTGCCGAGGGCGCCCGCGGTGATCTTCTCGTCGAGCGAGAGCGGGCCCAGCTTGCGCAGCTCCTCGCGCGCCTTGGCGGGCGCGTCGGGCGTGTCCTTGACCTGCGGCGGGTAGACCATGTAGAGGATCGCGGGCACCGCCACCAGGCAGATCAGCCCCGGGACCAGCCCGGCGAGCGCCCAGGTGCCCCACGAGATCGTCTTGCCGAGCGCGTCCGCGGCCAGGTTGACGGCCAGCGGGTTGGCGGCCATCGCGGTGATGAACATCGCCGACGAGACGCACGACGTCTGGAACAGCGTCTTCATGACGTAGGCCCCCATCTTGGCCTCGGTGCCGTTCTTGGGGTCGGAGCCGCAGGCCAGACAGAGCGCCTTCGCGAGCGGGAAGAAGATGCCGCCGGCGCGCGCGGCGACCGAGGGGATCGCCGGCGCGAGCAGGGCCTCGGCGAAGACGAGCGAGTAGGTCAGCCCCAGCGTCGTCGAGCCGAAGAGCGACACGATGCCGTACGCGATCCAGGAGCCCAGGCCGGACTTGATGAACCCGCCGGACAGCCAGAAAGCGATGGCGATGAGCCAGGGGATCTCGGAGGCGAACGCCGAGAACGCCGCGGCGAAGGTCAGCGTCTTGGTCACCATGGCCGCGCCGAGGCCGAGCATCGCGACGGCGCCGAGCGGGAGCGGCTTGGTGATGATGCCGACGATCGTCCCGAGGAAGATCGCCAGCAGGTGCCAGGCCTGCGGGAGGACGCCCGCGGGGGCAGGGCAGAACCAGACGGCGGCGGCGAGGCCGACGGAGATGCCGAGGTTCTTCATGTCGGCGCCCCTGTGAGAGGCCAAGGTTGGGAGGGAAGGGGGGTCGAGGTTGAGATTTTTTGCTCGACGGGGCCAATTGACAAGGATCGCCGTCTTTTTTCTTTTTTTTTCTTTTTTTTTTGTTTTCTCTCTGTTGCCTTGTGCGCTCGTTTTCGAAGGTTTCCCTGCAATTCTCGTATCCCCCTTTTGAGCCGCGGCGATGTGTTCTTCGAGAACGTCGCACTCGGCGAGAGAAGCGACGCAATTGGTGGATGCACGAGTCGAAGTCACGCAAGGACTGGCTTCGCCGGAAGTAAAAAAAACTCCTCCAAAAACACCTCCCAGTCCCGTCACCACTCTCTCTTCGCTCAGCGAAAACGCACCACTTGAACGGCGGGGGAGTGGCAGGCACGGACGCCGCCGCGACAAGCGGCGACGTGGAGAGCACTGGCGCCGGGCCGCGGGCGGGAGCGGCGGGGGCGAGCTTGGACGGGGCGAGCATCGAGACCCTCTTGAGAGGGAAAGGAGCAGCAGAGGATGCATTGGAGAGAGACGAGATCGACTGCTTGACGGCGCGCGGGAGCGCGGCCCTGCGGGGGGCCACCGGGCGCGCCGACGCGATGCCCGAGGGCGCGCGGAGAGCTGCGCGGGCCTGCATTTTGATAAAGGAGGCGAGCGTGTGGGGGAGGGGGGCGAGAGGGAGAAGCAAAAAAAAAAACCAATGGATTCAGTTGTGGAGAAAAAACAGTAAAAATCCAGTCTCGACCCCTCTCTCTACCTTGAGAGATGAAACGCCACCACCTCTCTTCGTCTCGTTCTTTCTCTCCTCTCTCCCTCTCTCCGTCCCGCGCCGCTCCAGCACTAGGATAGTGTGTGTGTCGTTTTGCGATAGAAATTACAGCTAGTTATTTTGCCCTCGAGCGGGGCGTTGAAAGGAAGAAAGAAACTGAGAGAAAAAAAGAAAGAAGTCGGCAAAAAAAACCCGAAGACGAAAGAGAAAGAAAGAAGGGACGCAGCCTTTTCTCCTCTCTCTCTCCCTTTTGCTTTTGCAAATTCATCAGCCGCGGTAGACGTACCTGCATTCGAAGAAGTTGACACACAGAGAGAGAAAGAGAATGAGAAAGGCGTGAGAGAGAGAGAGAAAGAGAAAGGCGTGAGAGAGAGAGAGAGACAGAGACTGTCCGTTTTCTTCTTTTCTTCGCCGAGAGGGAACAAGGCAAGGTTTTGAAGAAAAAGGGAGATACTCACGTCACGCCGCTGTCCCCGTGCATCCCGTACTTCATGATCGGCATCGTCGTCGCGATGATGATGGCTAATGTGAACGAGACGATGGCCATCACGAGGTTTGCGATCCAGAGCCCGCGCTCTCCGGGCTTGAGGGGCACGCACGCGGGGAGCATCGCGCCGACGAAGAAGAAGGGCGCCAGCAGCCAGCCGAAGACGAAGAGCCAGAGCTGCGGGCCGACGACGCACGATTCCGTCATCTGCGACTGTTGCTCTTGGTTCGGGTCGAGGTAATAGGCCGGGGTGCCGACGGCGAAGGTGTTGCTCGGGGGGGGAGGAGGAGGAGGTTGAGAAGGGTAGAGCGGCGCGCCTCCTCCTTGCTGTTGCTGCGGCATCGACGGGTATTGAACGTGGCCCGCTCCCTGCTGCGGCTGCTGCGCGTAGCTATAGCTCACGCTGTTTGGTTTGTCGACCATGGCGCGGTTTGCGAGGGCGAACGAGGGAGAGAGAGAGGGAAAAGCGAAAAGGAGCAATTGGTTTTGCTTTTCTTCAGGAGTGGAACATGGCGCCAGCCTCAGCGTCGAGGTCGTCTTTTTATCACTTTCTATTCTTTCAACCCCGACCTCTTCGTTTCTTCTCTCTCTCTCTTTCTCCAGATTTCAATTCAAGTGCTGTTTTTGCTGGTTTCTTCGCTCGTCGCTTTGATTCACACTCACAAACGAAAAAAAAACAAAGTTTAAAGGTATAGTTCTTTTTTCCTTCCTTTCCTCTCACCCGGTCTTCCACCGCCACACCTTGACGTTGCCCCTCTTGTCGCCGACCGCGACGACGCCGCCGGGGCTCGCCGCGAGCGCCCTCGCGTCGGCGACGCCGCCGAGCGACCCCTTCTCGGCGAAGGAGGGCAGCTCCCAGAGCCTGACCTGGCCGTCGTCGGCGTGCGACGCCGCGACGAGGGCTCCTCCCTTGGCGTCGACGGTGCCCCCCAGGGCCAGAATGCCCCCAAAGCCCGACGGGGAGGGGGCGCCGCCGTCCGCTGCCGCACTCCGCCCCGGCTCGCCCGTGCCGCTGCCGCTGCGGTCCCGGGAGTCCGCGGGCGGGTGCGAGTACATCGGCGCGGGCTCCAGCACCTTCCCGGGGCCGGGAGCCCCCTCGACGGGGGCCCAGACCTTGATGGCGCCGTCCAGGCCCGCCGACAGCACGTGGCCCTCCCAGGTCAGGCAGCCCATCACGACCGAGGGGTGCGCGCGCGGGATGGTCTGCGCGCAGGCCCCGCTCGCGAGGTCCCAGACCTTGAGGGTGCCCTCCCAGTCCCCGGAGACGAGGAACTGGCCCGCGGGGGCCAGGGCCTGCACCGGGGAGGAGTGGCCCCCCTGCGCGGCGGCCAGCACGCCCGCGGCGACGAAGGCCGACGTCGCCTCGTCAAACGCCCACGCGCGGATCGTCGCGTCCTGGCCCCCCGACAGCAGCGTGCCCGTCCCGGTCGCGCAGGCGAGGCAGAGCACCTGTCCGACGTGGCCCTCCAGCGAGCAGGAGGCGCCCGAGGCGAGGTTGAAGGCCTTGATGGTCCCCGGGCGCTGCGGCGGCGGGCCGTGCAGCCCCACAAACAGGAACCCGCCCTCGAGCAGCAGCGAGTCGACCTCGCCGCCAACGTCGACGACGGGGCCCGGGGTGCCGCTGCCGTCGCTCTCGGCCATCAGCCAGCAGCGCACGGTCCCGTCCTGCGATCCCGTGTAGAGCCGCTGCGTCGAGGGGTCGATCACCGCGGCGGTGACCTGCCGCGAGTGGCCGCGCAGGACCTTCAGAAAGTCGATGTCCTCGGGCTGGCCGTCGAAGGGGGCGCCGGCGGGGCCGCGCCCGCCCGCTCCGCGGCCCCCGCCCCCCCGTGGGGCGCCTCCTCGGCCGCGGTAGCCGCCTGGGAGAAGGGAGGGGGCGAGGAGGGGAGAGCGAGGGAGGTTTGCGTGGGTGGAATCGAGGGTGTGAGTGGGTGAGGGAGAGAGGCTGCGTTGTTTTTCTTCGTCGTCGTCGTCGCCGTGAGTCGATCTTGCATCCTTCCATCGCCGCTGTTTCTTCGCGTCCTTACCTCGCGCCCCAAAGTAGCCGCTTCCGCGGCCCCTGTATCCTCCTCCTTGCTGCTGCTGCTGCTGCGGATAGCCACCCTGATGCTGCTGTTGCTGGCCGCCGAAGAAGCCCCCCTGCTGCTGGCCGCCCTGCTGTTGTTGATAGAAACCGCCGCGACCGCCGCCGCCGCCGCCGCCGCGGTAGCCTCCTCCTCCGCCTCGCCAGCTAGATCTGCCCCGCCCGCGCCCGCCGCCGAAGCCGTCGCTCTGGTCCATCGATGCCATCGGAGCGCACGATAAAGGAAAGACCAGCAGCAACAGCACGCGGCCGCGCGAAAGAAAACGCGCAGAGATGCGAATGAGAAAAGGGGAAAAAAGTGAGTGCCAATCAAAAACTCTTCCATTGCTCTTCTACTAGAAACGGGGAGAAAAGGGGGGTTGAAGTCGCTGGCTGGTCGAGTGTTCTCCAACCTTCACGACGGCTTCCTTGCGGACCTCGTCGTCGCCGCTGGCTGGAGGAGGAGGAGCAGCAGCAGCAGCAGCAGCAGCAGCCGGGCTCCCAGGAGTGAGGAGGAGCGGCCGCTGCTGTTGCGCACCAAGAGCGAGCACCGTCGGCGTCGTCGCCGCCCGCCGCCGAGATCGACAACGCATGTGGAGGCTGCTCCCTCGCCTTTCTTCTGCGTCACTCTTCTTCTCTTCCTCCTCTGCTGACATTCTTCGCAATTGCAATAGCAGCTCGGCAGCAGCTTCTTCGGTGCGCTGCTTCAGCTCATCGCCGATGGACCCGGCCAGGAGAGCCGCGATGGACGCGGCGGCGACGGCTCTTTCGTCGGTGCGTTTCCCCCCCCCCTCTTTTTTCTTTTTCCGCCGGTCGCAGAGGTGGAAAAAAAAAACCAACCTCTCTCCCCAGCCAACCCCCTCTTGCGCCTCCCCCGTCTCCCCTCTCGAAAAACACACAGGCGCAGCACGACCACCTCAGCAGCGACGTCGCCATCGTGCGCTCGCTGCCCTCGGAGCCGCACCTGACGATCGAGCTGACGTTGGCGGGCAAGCCCCGGTTCATGGCCCGGCCCAAGGACGAGCCTCTGGAAAAGACGCTCTCGAGGATGGCGAGGAGCGCCCTGCCGGCTGCCGCGCGCAAGGGCGGGAAGGTGCAGCAGAAGAAGGGTCCGACTGCTGCTGCTGCTGCTGGTTCCGCCGCTGTTGTCGAGAAGCAAGGAGGAACGGCGACGACAACAGCAACGGCAGAGCAGCTCATCGCCGCGACCGCCCTCTTCCCTCCGACCTCCTCCTCCTCTTCTCCTCCTCGACCGATCCCCGGGGAGACCCCCAACGGCGACGCGTGGCCCCTGGCGGCGGGGGGCACCTTGCGGGTGGGCGAGAGAGCCTTCTCGGTCGTCGTCAACCCCCCGACGGTCCTCCGGCTCTCGCTCTCGGCCGCGGCGCCGCTGAGCGGGCTGCCTCTGTCCCCCGCCGTCGAAGCGCTGTTCGCCGACCGGGGCGCCGCTCGGCACGCTTGGTTCCGCCGGCACAGGCTCGGTGAGGGCGGAGCGAAAGACGCGCACGCGTGGGAGGAGATCGAGGGGGAGACCGGCGCGGCCTTCGTGCCGAGGAGCGAGGACGTCGGGTGCTTTCTGAAAGTCGTCGTGACCCCCGCGCGGCGGAGAGAGGCTCCCTCTTCTTCTGCTGCCGCCCTTGTGCTGGGAGCCCCCGTAGCCGCCGAGTCCTCCGTGCCCGTCGCGCAGGGGCCCGCCTTGCCCCCCTGGCACGGGCGGGTCAAGGAAGAAGAGAAAGAGGGAGCAGGAGGAAACGAGGCGAGAAATCGCACCTCTTCCTTTTCGGCGCCGCGGTTTTCAGCAGCGTCCAACCGCCTCCGCGTCGTCACCTACAACCTCCTCGCCGACTAATATGCCGCCTCGGACTACGCCAAATCGCACCTCTTCTCGCACTGCCACCCTCGGTACCTCGAGGCGGACTACCGGAGGTCCCTGGCGGCCGCAGAGGTGGCTCGGTACGGGGCCGACGTCGTCTGCCTGCAGGAGGTCGACGAGCGCTGCTTCTGCGACGTGCTCGTGCCACTGCTCGGGGCGCTCGGGTACGAAGGGAGGTTCACGGGGAAGGCGTCGACTGTCAGGGAAGGGTCGGCGACGTTCTGGTTGAGCGAGAGGTTCGAGTTGGTCGCGAAGAGGGATGTGGTGCTGAAGGAGGTGTTTGCGAGGCTCTGGGAGGGAGGAGGGGGAGGAGGAGGAGGAGGCGAGGGAGGAGCGGCGGCGAAGAAGAGCGGCGGCGACGGCGCCGCCGCCGCTGACGACCCTCTCTCCGCTTCCGCCGTCGCGGCGAGGCACGCCCCCCTGCTCCCGGCCCTGCGCTCCTCGGCCTGGCTCAGGGAGTCTCTCTCCAAAGTCTCGACGATGGCGCAGGTGACGCTGCTGGCGCCCCGACGACAGAGGGGAGGGGAAGGAGGAGCAGGAGCAGGGGAGGAGCGCGCCGGGGGCGGCGGCCCGCTGCTGGTCACGAACACGCACCTCTTCTTCCACCCCTCGGCCCCCCACGTCCGCACCCTCCACGTCCAGGCCATGCTGACCGAGGCCGCCGACGTCGCGCGGAGGGCCGCCGCCGGGGCCAAAGGCAGGCCGCCCGCAGAGGGGGGCGGGCCGGCCGCCCTCTTCTGCGGCGACCTCAACTCGGACCTCAACGACGGCGTCCCGGGCGTCGTCGAGCTGCTGCGGGAGGGGTCGCTGCCTGGCGGGTACTGGGACTGGGCGCTGGGGGCCTCGTTCAGGTACGACGACGACGGCGTGGGGCCTCCCGTGTCCGACGCGGAGAAGCGAGTGGCAGAGAAAGAAAAAGAGACAGGGGGAGAGGCAGAGAAGGGCGAGGGCGAGGGCGAGGGCGAGGGAGAAGGAGAGGGAAGGAAGAAGAAGAAGCCCTACGGCAGCGACGGCATGCCGCTCCCGAAGCCCGTCTCCGCCGGCGACAACGGCCGCGGTGACGGGCTCTGCCCTCCCGACCTCAGGCTGCCCTTTGACTTTTTCCCCGCCGACTCGCTGAGGACGCCCTGCACGAACTACGTAAGGGGCTACTCGGGGCTGCTGGATCTCGTGTGGGCCGACCGCGGCGCGCTGAAGAGGGCCGAGGGAGCGGGCGAGCGCGACGGAGACGCGTTCTTCAGCCCGCCGCCGCCGCCGGTCGCGGCGCTCGGCGGCTTCATCCCGAACGAGC
>Ga0114918_10002420_pt1 | contig 16733 bp, 18 predicted proteins | sample LantaG_FD_87015 | JGI IMG/M metagenome (GOLD analysis project Ga0114918, IMG submission 87015) | Deep subsurface microbial communities from Baltic Sea to uncover new lineages of life (NeLLi) - Landsort_02402 metaG | ecosystem: Environmental > Aquatic > Marine > Oceanic > Sediment | place... | reverse complement strand
TTTTCTTTATATATTTAATTAAAGGTTGTATAAATAACAAATCTCCAAACCCACCACCTCTCCATATGAATAACTTCTTATCATTAAGATCTTGTCCTCTATAACGCTTAAAAAATTGAGAGAATGGTTTCTTATTAGGTTTTAAAACTTTATTTCTATCTTTTGTACGAGATGCTGTCATATACACACCTAAAGGCATTGCTAAAACAGTTCCTTTTTTGATACGAAGATCTCTCGAACCAGATGGTCCTAAGTTAGAATCCCTGACCACCCTAGCCAAAACCATAAACGGTGGTTCCTTTACTAAATCATCAACCGTTTTAACCTTTCTTATTTTGGAACGATCAATATTAAATTTTTTCATGACATTATCTGTTAATATTTTCATAAAGCCCCCTTTTTATTATTTTTACATACTTCTAAATTCCAGATAGTTATATCTTTTTTTATAGTTTGTCCTGTTCACATTCTGGAACTCCAGATAATTATATTTTTTTATAGTTTGTCCAGCTTTAAAAAAATTAAACCACACTTCATAAAGGACAAACTAAAAACACAAAACAATAAGAGGGGAACAAAAAACAACTAAAAGGAGTATGTAATGGAAAACCCAAATAACCACAATAGACTATCTGTTTTACTTACAACTAGAGACAGACCAATACTAACACAAAAATGTATAGAATCTATACATAGAACATCTAAATTATTTAAAGAGGTAAATATATATGTATTTGATAATTTGTCAAATCCCGACATAAAAAGATTGGGTCTGTTTTCTAAATTATTAAAAGAAGAACAAATAAAATACTACTCATATGACACATCTGCGTCATTATGCGATTGTTTTGGAAAGGCTATTATTTATAACAGATGGATCAATATGATGGAGATGGAACACGATATAAGAGAGGTGACCAAAACCAACTCTTTAAAAGATTACTATATATTAATAGATAATGATATGATATTAGGACCCGATTGGGATAAATTTTTCATAACCGCTAACAATGAGCTATTATCCAAAGAACCTGATATTCACTTCCTGGTGAAATATCCTGGAGGATTAACCGAAAAAAATATAAACAAACCGAGTTCAAATAAATACAAACTAATCACTCCTGATAACATAGAATTTGAAGCAATGTGTACTAGTTGGGGGGGTGGTTCGGGGTTTTGGTTTATGAATTATGAACAATTATGTAAAACAAAATGGGAATCCAAACATTTTTATAATGTATATAATAGATTCAAACGACACGATACAGTATCCTGGTGCAGAATAAATGATAAGCGTCTAAAGTTCACAAACTATGTAGCTGGGATAAAACCACCTACTGATAACCCATTGGTTCTTCATATGGGAGGAGTATTAGAATGTTCCATGTGTTTATCTCTAGAAGATAAAAAACCTATGGATTATAAGAGAGCTAAACCAAATTTTCTTATAAAGGAATTAGTCTTGGCCAACTTATCATCTATCGATATCTATAATAAATATAAATCTTTTAAACTTGCAACTGATTGGTAGAGGAGATATTATGACACCTGGTGGTATAATACATGTATTAATAGGCATCAACAGCAACGAATGTTATAAAAAATTCATCTCTTTTTTACCCTCTATATTTCCAAACACAGATCCTGAAATAGAATTGCATTTATGTATAATGGGCCATAAACCATATGAATTAAGACCTTATATACCAGAAAGCATTTCAACCAAGATAGAAATAGAAGCCCCTGCCTTTAATTATTCTCTAACTATAAATACTCTGCTGAAACAAATAGAGGCAGATTACCCGACTGCTATAGTTGGGATACTAGATGGTTGGTCCATCATAAGCATGGCTCAGATAATAACAAATGAGTGTGATAAGATAGATTGGAATAATGAATTTATAAATATCAATACTTTGTTTGATGATATAAACGAACCGTTCTCGCTAGACGATGTAAAGATTCATTCATCGTATTTTGCAAGAATGAGTTCTAGGAGTTTTAAAAGAACAAACCCTAAATCATTTTCTCCTATAATTATAGGTAAGATAAACCACATCGTAGATCTAGAATGTGGTTTAGAAGAAGAACTTTTTTCAGAATATTCTAGATTACATTTATCAAATCAATTAAAAACTGCTGGATTAAAAAAGATAATACCCAAAAAAAATGTGGGTTTATGTATAAGAAACAGACAAGTATTAAATACTGTAGAAAATAGAGATATGGAAAAAATATTAGAAATGAAGAAAAAGCTAGGGTATTCTATCTTCATTCCTAGTAATTATGATGTATCATGGGGAGATGCAAGCAAGATAGGGTTTTTGAGGGTATCTAGAAGGGGTTTACCAGAATGGAAATATCCATACAAGGTTAAAAATGCAAAGTTACTAAAGATTGATAATGATGGTTCTAAAATCAAAACTGAAGAACGTATAAATAGTTCTATTACAGAAGTTATAATACAAAACAATGAATTCTTTATAAATAAACAATATAAAACATTAATCATGGTTTCTTCTTATGTAAGAGATTTGGTATCAGCAACTCCTCTAATAAAAGAAATTTATAAGAAATATGGTCCACCAGACATTCTAACAAATGATAAACTATTACCTACTAATTCTTTAATTAGAAATTTTATGGTAAATAAGATATATGATCCTTCAGATTTTACAAATAATAGATACTTAGAATACGGAACAAATATAATAAAAACATCAGGCTGTGATATAAAATATCCTTCTAATATAGAAGTCATAGAACCACTAAATATAGGAAACAATTTAGCAGAAATAAATTATTCTGTTATAGATCCATGCATTAAATCTATACCAGACCCATATTGTAGCTTCGAACCAATGAAAAGATCTGTTCCACCAAACACCATAACAATTGCGATATCTACACAAATAACAAGTAGATCAAATACTTCATGGGATGGGCTGGGTATACTATGTTCTAGATTGGCAAACAATACAAATACTCAAATATTATTAATTTCATTAGCAGCAGAAAAGAAAAGACTTTTAACAGATGCATACAAAGTAAGAAAAAATATACATGTATTTGATAGTGTGTCATATACTGTAGCTGCTGGTATTATTAATTCAGCTTCACTTTTTATAACACCATGTGAATCATGTATGAGTTGGATGTGCTGGGGTTTAAAAAAGAACAGTATAATTCTAAATATAAAAGGGTTTGAAGTATTAGAGTCTAATTATATAACAAATATAACCATTGCAAATACAACAAATAGAAATATATTACCTATTGATGATATTATTACCAATGTGGTAAATAAGATATAAAGGAGAACTAAGTGGATATATCTATAATTGAAAAACTAAAAACTAATGAAAAAATAGTATTTGGTCCTTTTTGTGGAGAGATCGGTTGGGAGCTGATGAGATGGTGTGGTTTCATACGATGGTTTAAAAAAAATAATCCAGAGAAACAGATATTTGTTTCAACTAGAAAGGATAGATTGGATTTATATTATAATGCAGTTGATGAAATCACTACATTTAAAATATATGATGACTATATGACATATCGTCCTAATATGTATAGATTGGATTTTTTTCCAACCGAACACTATATTCAATTATTAGATGTTACAAAAAAAACATTTCCAGATTCTTATATATTTGAAACTCCCAAAGATAAGGATAGTTCTAACAGAGATTATTTTCCATCAGATCAAATGGATTTTAATTTTCAACCGCAAGAAAATAATAAAAAAATTATAGAGAGTATTCTACTTAAACATAAAGGAAAAATACCTGTAGTATTATCACCTAGACATAGAATAGATTTAAATAATATAAAAACAAATAGAAACTGGATAAAATTATACTGGTATAGATTATTTGATATGTTTGTAAGATCTGGAAAATATTTAGTTTTTATTGTAGGTGTATCGCCATCATTTATAGATCCCCCAGAGAATAATTGTTTTGAAGTATTAGAAACATATAATAATCGTATAGACGACGGCTCAATCTCTCAGATAGGATTAACTATAGAAGCTATAAAACATTCAAAAATTACAATAGGTAATCAATCGTCTATTCCTATATTATCTAATATTCTAAAAACCCCCACCATTATGTGGGGACACGAAGGGCACAGACATTCTATCTTAGAAAACCCCTTTAATACAACGTGTATGTTTTTCAACGAACAACCTGGTATATATAAAACAGAACCAACTGTAATCTTTAATAGAATGGAAAGATTCTTATGCTAAAAGGTAGGGTAAAAAACGATAAAGGTGTACCAGTAGAATGTAAAGTATGTGGTAGGGTTTTATCTGATGATACAGGGTTGGTAAAACATATAACAGGGATGAAAGATCACCCCACAATAGAAGAATATAGAAAATATTATAGCAGTGATCGTAAATATTATATGGATTATATAATACCAATTTGTAACATGGGAGATGATGGTTTTGATTACAGACTAAGAAATATAGAATCTCTTATACGAATAATTCCTCCGTTTGTAAATCTAATAATAGTAGAACAAATAGTAGATACAACAAGAAAATTATATACATCTAATATAAGGATGCCTGATAAGATTAACATAGACAAACGAATTGTAAGATATGATATCTTTAATAAATCATGGTTATATAATATTGGTGTTAAACTAGCACGCACTGATAAAATTTTATTAGCAGAAGGTGATATTAATACTAATAGATTATATTTCGGAGATTTATTCACATATATTTATAATGGCGAAGGAAAAAATCTAGATTGGTTCTTCGCATGGGACGAAATAATTTATTGGGATAAAGAATTTAAAAATAAGGTGAGGGCCGATTCACCCAGACCTGGTATGGCAGAGGGTGGTGTAGTATATTTCAATAAAGATTTTTATTGGAAAATAGGCGGTGCAAATGAATGGTTACAAGAATTGGGTGGAATAGATAATGAACTAGCAGAAAGATCTAAATTTTTATCTGGTTATTATATAAAATTCAAATGGAGTATAAATCATTTATGGCATCCTATAAGTCATGTTAAAAAAGAAGGTTGGAAATATGCTAAACATAGATTAAATAATAGAAGAATATATTATAAAGTAAAGTCTAATCCGCAAGAAATGATAGATACTCTTTGTAAACACAACCAAGAAATAGGAAATTCTAAAAACCCTATTTGTAAATCTATAGGATTGATCTTATGAAAAAGATAGTACCGTCTAAACTAGCTACAAATATAATAAAACGATCACCTATAATAAACAATAAAGGTCTAAAGGTGTGTGTAGTGGGTGCTTTTGGAAATAAATACTCTACTAACATATCCTTAGCAGATCATTTAGAAAAACTAGATGGTATACAAGAGGTAATAAGATTTGATTATAGAACTGTACTCAAAGAACATTATAATTCAATAATAGGAAGAATGGTAGAAATATCTAAGAGTGTAGATCTAATGATAATTTGTAAAGGAAACGGTATACCTGTACATAGTGCAGAGATGTGTTCCAAATACTGTAGATTATTTTTTTGGATGATGGATATATTTACACATTTTGATGCACATAAGAACATGCTAGAATTCACAAAATTTTGTGATTACAGAAGTGCTACTGGATATGGTACAGCTCTCATATGGAGCAGTAGAACAAGGTTGCCCATCTATCATATAATAGATGGTGCTGATAGAAGATTATATTATCCAGTATATAATAAACCCAAAAAATATGACATAACGTTTATAGGAGCACAGGATATAGAACGAAGTATTATAAGAGATTTCTTAAAAAAGAATGATTTTAATGTAAACTTTTTTGGACCAGGTTATAATAATTATATTAAACCACCTGAATTTAGAAATATTTGTACTGAAAGTAAGTTAGTATTAAATATAAGCAGGGGTAATTATGCAGGTTATTCGTCTCTTAGATTATGGAATTTATTATCATGTGGTAGTATGGTTATAACAAAAAAAATACCAAGTATGGAATCTTTAATGAATCTAAAAGAATGCAAACATATAGTATCGTTTAGCAATCTTATAGAACTAAAAAGAGTAGTAGATTATTATATAAATCATGAGGAAAAAAGAGAATTAATAGCTAAAAATGGTTTAGAATTTGTTATAGAAAATAGAACTTGGACAAATGTAGCAGCGGACATAATACAAGTATGTACAACCGAACAAGGTATATTAGAAGAAAAAAGATTATCGATCAAGGAATTAAAAATAAAACAACTGACAAAAAAACGAGTTGTTAAAGAAGGATGGATTACATATTAGGAGAGATAGATGGCCAGATTATATGAGGGAAAGTTAGTAATACCATTAAAAGATTTTTGGAAATGGATAACAGAAAATTACATAATAGAAAACGGAGATATCACAGTAATGGGTATCCCAGTTATAAATGCCGTAGAAGAAACTATTGAAATTGATTTTGCAGCATCTAGTGAGGGATCTCCTATGGATTGGACTAGAAAACCAGAAGCAATAAAACAATGGAATAGAATGAACAAAAAAATTACAGAAACACCCGTATAAAAGAAATCTGATAGCTAAAGTTAAACATGCTAATTGAAATTTTTTGCTGGTAAACACTTTTAAAATGGGTTGAAATATAAATGATTCCGTATAAACATAATCCATTTAATAGTAGGACTGTAAGGACTAGATATAAGGTATTATAACAGGGCTGTATTATAGCCCTGTTATAATATCTTATGATTGTTATATAGCTAGAGTGAAACAACTATATGTTTTAAAATAGTTTGATTCAAATTCTACTTAAATTTTTACCTTGAGATTACCGGTTTTTATGATTATAATATTAAAATTTCTTCATTCGGGAAGAACACCACAACTTGAAGTTGTGGTAGTTCACTAGTTTCAATAAAATAATCTTTCAGTATTTTTGTTGAAATCTTTTTAAGATCTTCATTTGCTTTTTTTGTCTTGAAGACATTTGTTGATATTAGCCTCTCAGTAATAAGTTCAAAAGTTAAACTACAAACTTTTGATCTTAATACTTCGAAGATAGTGCTAACGCACACTATTAAATAAATTATCTTTCAGAATATATATTTAGTTCTTTTTTTATTCTTATTCCTGAAATTGTTCAGAATGGTTTTAAATTTTTTATATATTTCATATAGTTTGTCCTTTCAGATATAAAATAATAACCATTATCTTATCTATTTGATATTTGTAAACTATTTTAATTATATATTATTTACAATAGTTGAAATGATTCAAAATAGAAAATAATTAAGGAGATTAATATTATCCATTCATATACTATATAGTTTGTCCTCTATAGTATATATTTTTAAAACATTGATCTATCTATTTGAAAACAAATAAGTTTACAATTATCATTTACTATTTACATTATTTGATATTTGATTTATGTATCAAAAAAAACACTGGTTTAAATTTTTTTAGAAAGGACAAACTTCAAATAACAAATTTTAAAGAACTAATTAAAAATATAAAAAGGGGAAATAGATGTACGAGTTAGATATCAGTTATTCACTAGCGGATGCGGTTGATTATTGTAATAATTTAAATTATCTAAGCAGTCTGAATAAAATACATAGAAGAAAAAAACACAAAAAAATGAAAAGTAGAAAGCCTATCGCAATAGGAAGAGCAAAGTACGATTCTATAACAGAAGCAGCTAAAAGATTGCGATATAGTGCACCAAGTATTATACAAAAACTAAAATCTACTAGACCAAAATACAGAAAATATAGATACATAACCTTAGAAGAATATACAATATACCATTCTAGAAATGTGAATAATGGTAAAAAACTATGTAAGCCTATAGAAATAAAAGGAATACTTTATCCATCTATAAAAGAAGCAGTTGAAAAAACTGGAATGACTCGACGAATGATAACATATAGACTATATTCAAATAAAGAAAAATGGTCTGGTTATAAATGATTATTAAAATGTAACTCATCAATAAATAAAGTCAAAATAATCAAACCAAAACCATCCAGAATTTCTTTTCTTAGAAATGATATAGATTTTATAAAGGATAAGGTTTTTAATCATGGTAGATCATTAGTAAATAAAAATAAAGGATGTATTAGAGAAAATGTATTTGGTGAAGTATATCATGTATTAAAAACCACACATTCAAAAGGACAAACTATAAACAAAAATTTAAAATTTAACCAAAAGGAGTGAATATGACAGAAAATAAATATTATTTCAGAAGTAAATTGTTTCACTATTTGAATCCATTTACTAATACTGTTTTAGATTTATGTCTAGATAGTAGTTTAGAATGTAAAAAAAATTGGTGAGAATATTATACAACCAAGATGGTCTTTGTTATAAAAGATAAAAGAATACATAATTCTAATACTAGGGTAATGTTTGAGGTACAATATATATATAAGTTGGTAGAGCAAATAGAAAAAATAATATCAAATGGTATAAAGAATGCTTTCACACTTAATACTATCATAAATGTAATCAAATTTTCAGCAAAAACGAAACAGACAATATTATTCACATTTAAAGTAGCAGATAATAAACCTGTTATAAATATATGTTTGTTAGACCCAACATTTCCAAATGGTAAAGTAGATATAGATATTTTAGATTTATCTTGTTTTAAAGTTATATATAATCTAATGCAATCATATGTTAAAAATCTAATATCTATAGATCTAAAAACAAAGAGCCTATTATCTAATGATATGATTATTTCTAGATTAGATAATATAGAAAAGGATATTATATTCAGTGTGAATGAAATGAATAAAATAACTGAGGATGTTAAAAATATAGCAAAGAATCAACGCTCACTCGTACCTATACCATTTACTAAAAAAGAAGATTTTGATATTAAAAACTTAGATTCTGTACTAGGCGATCAAACCGCATTAAACCAATCTGAATCAATAGATGAATTTGATGAGTTTTCAGAAGAAACTGAACCGTCTGAGGATCAGCAAATGTTTACAAACGAATTGATAAAAACTAATTATTTTGAGGATGTAAGATTACCAGATATACCAGAAGAAGATGATGATAAACCAAAAAAAACAAAGCGTAAAATCAATCAACCATTGTTATCATCGTTTTTAAATTTTGATATATCCAGATTAAAAGAATGGTCAACTTCATTTATTCACACTAATGAAAAATCTGCACCAGATTTATTTGCACCTTTTGATGTAATAATGAAGATAGGTAGTATATCAGAAGAAGAAATGAAACAATATACATGCGAATATGGTTACTATTATATACAATATGCACTAATTCATATTTTGAAAAGATCTATAAAAGATTATCTAGAAAATAACATATCATACCCAACTAGTTCTATATCACCAATAATGTTTAGTAAAAGATTTGTTCCTGGTACAGGTTTATATTCTTTAGGAAAAGAATTAGTAACAATGTTTTTATCATATTCATTTATAGTTAATAATATAATGAAAACAATTGACACACATACCGATGGTATATCTAGATTCAGTGAGTACGAAAAAGTTTGGTATACTATAAAATTATTATTTACACCATTTATATTTTCCATTGAATTACATGATGGTTTAAAAGATGAAATATTAGCAGAGTTTAGAAAATGTGAAAGTTCTGGCTTTTTTAATAGTATGAAAGAAGAATATTTAAATATTACACATGGTGGAAAAATAAATGTTAGTATTGAGATATTTGATAAATATATTGATAAATATATAAGCATACTGAAAAACGTACAATCTGCAACATTTAATACAAAAGAAAATACTTCTAAATATTTTACAAATAACAAAATACCTATACCATTGAAAAAGATATTAAACACAGAAGATATACAAAAAGAAGTACTTTGTGTTAGAGAAAGTGATGCAAAAAATTTACAAAAAGAAGAAAAACTAGTACCAAAAGGTATAAAAAAAGAAACACAAATTATAAGTTCTGGTGATGTTGCATTAGATACATTTCTAAAAATAATAAAGAAATATGTAACAGCGGATATTATAAAGGATATAAAAAAAACATGTAAAGATTTTAAATCATTACCTGCGATTTTTCAGTCTAAAGATATGCCATCAGAAGCATTCAAAATAAAAAGAATAATGGATCTATACCCAGAAGAATACAATGCAACAAAGATATTGAGAATGGCTAAATTATTAGAAGAAGATACAACAGTTACTGAATCTAGAGTACTTCAAGATGAGGCAGTGAACGATATAACAGACGAATTTGGATTAGATGGTACAAATGTACAAGACTTATTAAATATTTAAAATAAAAGGAATTAAAAAAATGTCAAATGAAACAGTTAATATAATTAAAGTAAAATTAATTCACACACTAAACAGGGGTATAATATATACAGCATTTCCTGCCGGTGAGCCAGTACCATTTACAGTATTATTTAATAAACAAACATCTGCATTGCAATTTAATGTTGATACACATTCTCCTGTTATATCTAAAGGAGAAGTTATGACATCTATGTATAGGAATTTAGATGATTGCAATTTTTGTAAAACATTTTTCGAATTAGAATCAACCAAAGATGATCATTATGATTATCGTTTTAAATTTGCAGGTATAAATAAACAATTCGAAAGAAATATATTTAGATTTTCAAAAGAGAAATTAGATCTACAAATACCAGATCAGAAGAAATCATCTAATAATTATTTGTTAGTATTAGGATGGAAGCTGTATGATATGGGAGATGATCTTATATTTTTCTTTGTTCAGAGAAGGTGTTATAATAATATTTCAAGAATGAATATTTTAAGGACTATGGGATTACAATTTGCAACACCTCGTGGTTTAGAGATTTTAGATAGATATCATGAGAATTCTGAGAACTCTATTAAGAAAGTTAAGAAGGTAGATTTCTTAGATGGTGGTGATATGGAAAGTAGTGATATTTTAGGAGAATAATATGGCAGCAACAGTAGAATTAGAAGTATATCATCATTCGTATATTAATGGCGTGATGGGATCATTCTTTAGAGGAATAGCTGATTTTTTTAGAACTGAATTATATCCCAGAACCACAGAAATGATAATTTCTACATATGAAAAAGGGTTGGTTCATTATCAAAAGAGAATTGAAACACTTAATGAAAATCATCATCCTAGATATCCGTTTGTTACATTTATTCCTAGTATGGATTTTGAACCAGAAGAACGTGCAGGTAGATTCTTTTACGGATACCCTGCATTTGATAATAAATTTGCACTAGAACAATTTGGTCCTGTTTTATATAACGATGATAATGTCAAGATTTCACCTGTTTTAAATCGTTACAAAGGACGATTTGAAGTGATGATGTGGTGTAGTTCAGTATATGAGGCTATGGATTATAGAGTACTCGCATATCAATTTTTTGGCGGAATAGGCAGGCCTATATATCCTAAAAATATTGAGGGATATTTTATTCTTCCTGATGAATTAGTAACATATCATTATACCAATGATTTTACTGGTGAGAGTTATGATCTTGATTGGGAAAATAATACACCAGTAACTACAAAATTGATAAAGAATATTAATCAAAATAAATACGTTTTTCCATTTAGTATGACACCACATATTACACTTACTGGTATCTCAGATGGTTCGGAGAGTTACGGAGCAGATGATCTCTCTGAACAAAGATTATCATTAGAATTAGAATGGGAAGGAATGATACCTACTCATTTTATTTTTCAGCATACCCATCTTCCGAAATCTGCTAAAAAATTTGAATTTCAAATTACTTCTGGATTTAATTATGTACAAGCAACAGGTGGTTCTACAGCAGAAGAGATTATGGTATCAATATATGATTCAACAAATGAAACATTTGAAAGAGTAGATGCTGTATATAAGGATGTTTTTAATTATATAATTACACAAGATGATTCAGATGCTATAACTATAGACAATGATGATATAGTTATTGATTTAGGAGTAACTGTTGAAAAACCACAATTCATCCAGGTATTTGGAAAGTATGGTAAAATGAAAAGATCATTTCATTGGGAACTTGAGGATAATCACAATGTTGTTTTGATAGGTCCAGGAATTGATAGATTAGATGAAGGTGATGTGATATCTATAATCATATATGAAGATAATTAAAACCACACATCCAAAAGGACAAATTATAAACAATAAAGAAGGGGAATATATGTCCAAAAAAAACTTTGAAAAGATGTACCTGTGGGTAGAAAAATATAGACCACATGATATAGATAATATGGTGTTACCAGATAATTATAGAAAAATATTTAAGGATTTCATAGACAAGAAAGAGGTTCCACATTTATTATTACATGGTCCAGCAGGGAGTGGAAAGACTGCAATGTCTAGAATTCTTATAAAATGTATAATTAATGACAATATGGATATCTTATCATTGAATGGTAGTTCATCTACAGGAATCGATATTGTAAGAACACAAATAGAAGATTTCTTAAAAACACCTACTTTCGGCAGTGGTAAAATTAAGATAGTGTTTATAGACGAGTTTGATTATATGTCTCAAGCTGCACAGGCAGCATTGCGTAATATAATGGAGACTTTTCATGAAAATGGAAGATTTATACTAACATGTAATTATCTTAGTAAAGTATTAGATCCACTACAATCCCGATGTCAATCATTTGAATTTAAGAAAGTATCTAAAGAATATATAGAGGATTTTTGTAATAAGATATTAGAAGCTGAAAAAATAAAATTCGACAAAATTAGTTTGAATAAGATAATCACAACATTTTACCCTGATATTAGAAAGATAGTAAACACTCTTCAGTCCAGATGCGAGAGTGGTGTATTGCAGATAAAAGGCGAAGATATAGAATCTAAAGAGAAGTTATTCAGATCTTTTATAACAGAATTATTATTAGGGGTAAATGATAATAAAAACGATATTATAAATAAATCAATTACAAGGATGTTAAAATTCCTTGGAGATAATAATGATATAGATTATAGATCATTATATCAAGATTTATTTACAGATAGTAATATACCAATATGGGCCAAAATTACAATTAATAAATATAGTAATACACACATGGGATCTATGATCCCTGAGATGCATATTATGGCTATGATATATTCTATAGTTAAAATAGGTAAAGAATTAAGGGATTTGAGAAAATGATAGATTATCCAAAACTTGTCGAATTTCTTAAAGAAAAAACAGGACTCGGATATTATAATAGTTCTAATACAGAACTTATATGTAGATGTCCTACATGCGAGCCAGAATCAAAAAAAACACATGGTCATCTTTATATAAAAATTCCATCTAATAAAAATGAATTACCTGTATATAATTGTTTTAAATCTGATGAGTGCAAAGGTACTCTTATAAAACTTATAAAAACATTAAAAGCAGATCCTAGAGATTTTATTTCTGAAGAAACTTTAAAGTTTAGATTTGCTGAAAAAGAATATGATTATTATAAGAAAGATCTTATAGGGTCTAAATATAAATTAACTAAACCAGATTATGATTCCTATAAATTAAAAAGAATGTATCTGTATTCTAGACTAGGTTTTGATTTTGATCTAGATAGAGTACCAGGATTGATTTTAAATATAAGAGAATTCATTCAATCTAATAACATAGATTTAAAAAATAGAAGTAGATTTTTAGAATATTATGAAACTTCTTTTATAGGATTTGTTAGTGACTTAGGCTCATTATTAATATTAAGAAATATAGATCCTAGTAGTGAGCAAAGATATATTAAAATACCTTTAAATGATAAGCAATTGCTTTTTAGAGATGTTTATAGTATAACTACAGGAAAATCTAAAAAAGAAACAAATACAATTGTATTATGTGAGGGTATATTTGATTTGCTAGTTGGTATAAATTCATTTGAATTAAATGAGTTAAAAAGTAAGTCATGTTTATGGGTATCTATATTAGGTAATAATTATCCTAGCATAGTTCCAGCAGCATTAAATAAATGTAAATTAACAGCATCTAATTTTGTAATATTATCTGATAATGATAGAAAAGAAATAGATTATAGATATTTTAAATATAATCCATCTGTAATAGGATTTGATATATATAGAAATAAATTTGGGAAGGATTTTGGTAAATTGCCAATTGGATTAAGTAAACATGTTTTTGATTTTGGACGATGGTAAGGAGTAGTAAATTATGGCAGGTTCACATAAATTATTGAGAATTTTTGCAGAGGTTAGACTGAATGGGAAGGTTATACCCAGTGATAGTAGACCACTAGATGTTATCAGGTGGGCTGAACAAGATGATAATATTCATAGGATTAGAAAAGATACTTATATGTGTGCATATAAAACAGTATACAAAGATAAAAATTCATTGATATTGTTTGTAACAACGAAACTACCCGGTTCAATTACAGGTAGTAGTCTTGCTAGTGAATCTGTTATGGGAATAGTTACATTATTAGAAAAAATATTATCTCCTATAAGTTATATACATTATGATAGAGATATAGAAAAAAATAAAAGAAATATTGCAAATGTTACAATAATAAAAGAAATAGAGGAGGATTAGTATTTTTTATGAAAGTACGAAAAATTGAATATTCTAAAGAACATAATAATTTGTTGTTGAATGTGTATTATAAAAATGGTTTAATATTAGAGAATTTAGAAATAGATATTGTAGTTAAACCACAATTAAATATTAAGGATAGTATAAGCAACATTAAGAAACTATCTAGATTTAATCACAATGATAAAATAACAATAGAAACAATTATTAACAACTGCATTAAAAAAGATCCAGATATTTTAGATAATGATAAAGGTGTATTATTATATCCAGATAATGATGAATATTCCCATATAAAAATTTAAAATAAGGATGATGAAAAATGTTACATGACGAACTGATGAAAAACATGGGGGGCGAAAGGGGTCTGCCGGATAAAATAATCTCTAAATTAGGTTATACTATAGAAGATGTTGATAAGATAAGAGAAGTACACGTTCATACCTTGGAGGAATTTAGATCAAAGCCGCCAGAGATGGTAATAATAGAAGCTAAGAGAACGCAGTTATTAACATTTACAGATGGATATAAGGTAAAATTTAAAAAAGGAGGAAAATATTTCTTAGATTTATTATCTTTTATAGATGGGTATAAGACTAAGATATTTAAACCTACAGATAGATTTATGAAGTTTTTTAAATTTTGGAAGGGTGAAGATTTAAACAATAAGAAATTATTATGTTGGTTATATGGTGGGGGTATAGGAGATTTAATATTCGTACAACCAATACTAAGATATATAAAGGAGAAATATCCTAAATGCATACTGAGATTGGCTCATCCTGCACGACATAATGTATTTTCAAAAAAATGGGATTTTATAGATGAGTTGTATCCTACACCTATGTCAGAAACACCATTTATAACATCAGATTATCATCTACATTTTGATGGGCTTATTGGAAAATGTAAAGAATCAGAAACTGTTAATATATATGAAATATTGGCAAAATGGGCAAATTTAGATATACCGAAGGAAAAATTGCGACCAATACAACAACTAGATGAGACTAAGATGAAAAATAGTATTAAGTTTCTATCAGAGAAGAAAATAGATAAAAATTTTCTTATATTACAACTAAGAGCAAGTACAGTGTTAAGAACACCTAGACTAGAGTTTTGGTTAGAGATGTTAAATGAGTTGGTAAATAATAATATTCCAGTTATGTTTGTAGATGTACCGAAGGTTGCAGGTGATATAGACGAAGTAATAAAAAAATGTGATAGGCCAGAATTGGTTTATAATTTTTCACCATATTCAAAAACTATAGGGGATGCAATGGCAATGATTAATTTTTCAAATCTTGTAGTTGCTGTAGACACAGGGTTGATACACATTGCAACTGCGTTAGGAAAACCAGTATATGGAATATATGGACCTTTTCCTGGGAAGATACGATTAGGAACATATGATAAATGTTATTGGGTAGACACACCCTGTGAATGTGCTCCGTGTGTAACGCATGGTTATACACCTTGTAAAAATGCAGTAGATGGATATCCTATATGTTATGATAAAATTAATATAAAAGAATTAGTGAATAATATTAAAATATTATGGGAAGGAATTATATACAATGAAAAAAACTCTTAAAAATACAAATATATCAGAAGCTACAGAAAATATAGAAGATCTTAAAATTGTTGGTAATGGAGATACATTTCAGTTATTATTTAAAGTATATTCTGAGAAAGAGGGTTGGATGAAAAGTACTAAAGCCATGGAAATCAAAAATGTAGGTTGTTTAGTTCAAGTTACAACACAACAAGGTAATAATATAGCAGAATCATTGGTATTTGTACCAGGTGTTTGGATTATAGATGATATAAATGGTGGAAAAAAGTTGGTGAAATATTAATGAATAATATAGAGGAAATTAAAGAAAAGATAGTTTTTGCATATTATTCATTCGGGAAGAATACCACAACTTGAAGTTGCGGATGAATTCCCTTTAACTAGTTTTTTAACCAACTGTCCTGGAAGGACAAACTTTAAATTACAAACAGTTAATTAACTTTTTAGGAGATTCATTTGAAGTCTAGAAAATCTTTCACTGTGAAAATTGATGGAAATAAATCAAAACTCGATTAACTCTATCAACAACTTAATGAAATCCAGAAACTCTCAGAGTTCGCTTTTGAGCAAGGCAATGATATGTGGAACTACGTCATGCCACTTTAC
>Ga0114918_10002419_pt1 | contig 16735 bp, 19 predicted proteins | sample LantaG_FD_87015 | JGI IMG/M metagenome (GOLD analysis project Ga0114918, IMG submission 87015) | Deep subsurface microbial communities from Baltic Sea to uncover new lineages of life (NeLLi) - Landsort_02402 metaG | ecosystem: Environmental > Aquatic > Marine > Oceanic > Sediment | place... | reverse complement strand
CCTTGACCTTGACTTTGACTTTGACCTTGTGATTGTCCTTGGCCTTGCCCTTGACCTTGCCCTTGGCCTTGACCTTGGCCTTGTCCTTGTCCTTGACCTTGACCTTGACCCTGACCTTGACCCTGACCCTGACCCTGACCTTGGCCTTGTCCTTGGCCTTGTCCTTGTCCTTGACCTTGGCCCTGCCCTTGTCCTTGGCCTTGCCCCTGTCCTTGCCCTTGGCCTTGACCTTGACCTTCGCCTTGTCCTTGGTCTTCAGATTCGCCGCCGCCTTCTGTTCCACCATCTCCTGAACCAGCACCTGATTCAGTAAAATCTGGGTCATATGCGTCTGGGATTCCATCGCCGTCTGAATCAGAGTATTCTCCATCATTAGGGTCGTTTGGGAATTGGTCGGTAGCATCGGATTTACCGTCACCATCTGTATCTGCATTGTTAGGATTAGTTCCCTTTGCATATTCTTGAGCGTTGGTTAAACCATCTCCATCGGGGTCGGCATTACCGTCACCACCGTTAGTAGGATTGAGGCCGTTCGAGACTTCCCATCCATCTGGGAGACCGTCGCCATCGGAATCAGCATTATTCATGTTTGTTCCTTGAGATTGTTCTTCTGCATTTGTTAAACCATCACCATCCCAATCAGCCCCACCATCGGAGGGGTCATTGGGGTCACTACCGTCAGCAGTAACGATTCCTACCGAAAGGGTAAGCATCATAGCGGTCAAAATTGTAAGCATAGTTTTTTTGAATGTATTTTTTATTATCATAATATCACTTTTGTTTTTAATTCATAGGAAACCCACTGTTTCCTCTATGATACGATACGGGGTATCTGATACTTAAAGATACCTATTAGTTGCTCATCATTCCTCAAAGTAATCAGTGGTCTCTTCTGGGTCTTTTTCATCGTCAGAATCGTTCTGAACAATTTCTTCTATCTTGACTTTGTATGTGCGCTGTTTGTCTTCGCCATCTCTAATGACAACTAACTCTAAATTGAATAAACCATCATCGTCAATAGTAATCTTTTCAGTAACTATTTGTGATTTAGGCAGTGTATTGTCCAATAAAGCACCCAATAACTTGTTAATATCTTCTAAAGTAATAGTTGTATCACGAATAAGATTAGAACCTTCTATTTTTTTCGAAGGACCGAATACACCATAATAATCTTTAGCATTAAAAGTTGAGTTCCATGTGTTCTCATCTATATAGTAGTTTCTGAACCAATCATCCCAAATACCCATAATGAGTTATTATCGTAGCACTGTTATAAAGGTTAGCATCTCCATGGAGTTTCCCATGTATTATTACTCAAACAATGCAGGTGAACCGGCCGGGCGTGTTGAGATGCCGTGGCATCTCCGGGTAGTATCTGGCGGTTGCATTGGGCACAATAATTTATCATGCTATCACTTCACAATAATTCATCAAACTTGGAATCAATAGAGGAACGGAAAGTTTGACTTTCTGCATAATTCATATGGCCGGGCTTACTCAAAACTGCTTCAGAATCTTTTGCAGCATAACAAGGACATTTGGGTGCAACCGAAGAACATGACATAACTCCTTGATACATACAAAGACAAGGTTCGGCTTCAGTAGCACCACAGCAACATGAAGTCTTTTTTAACTCTTCAGTTTCGGATTCATAAGGTGCAATCTCTAAGTTTGATACATCGGGTCTCATGAAATCATCATTATTTTTAATTGTGGCTCCTTCGAACTCGGCAGTTTCACCTGTGCTTGGATTATACAAAGCACCATCTAACTTAGTGCCATATGTTGTTTCATAAATCTCTAAGTAATCAATGTCCCATTCCATAGTGTCGGATGCGAAAGTCTGACCTTTATTTTTGAGCGCAATCCGGCGGTATGCTTCTTCTGGACTTATTCCTCTAATCTCTGGTAAGATACTCTTGTTTGGTGAAACCGTTTCTGCTTCATAAAAAGTAGCATCAATTTCATCAGCAAATATAATCATATCTACTTCTGGAGTTGGGTCGTCGTCATAATAATGTAAAACTTCTACATAAGCATCCTCAGTCGGTTTTCCACCAGTAGTTGCTAATAACTTTGATAATCCTTCGTTAATAAGATTCTCTACACCAGATTGAACGGGTGTTTCTCGGTGGAATATAACAGAATCACCAAGATTTGCCTGAATAACAAAATGACTCATAGTAATACCTCGTTGCTTTGATACTTAAAGATTACTATGCGGGATTAGTAAATCATCATCCATAGTATATCCTACTGGCAATCCTGTTTCAAACATTTCTTCAAGGGCTTTCTTTTGATTGGGTTTAGCCTTTTCTGAACAAACCTCACAGATAATTTTTAGTGTCGGCCAGATAGTTTCTAAATCTCCCCACGAATAATCATATAATGATTTGTAAGAACTATCGCCCCACTTTCGAATAAAAGTTTGCGGTGTAGATTTAATCACCAGAACAGTTGGGTCTGATATTTTACAAGCAGGGCATTCATGTCCTAATTGATTTAACAGATACCCTCGCTTTTTAGTTCGCAATAAAGTTTTAGAATGTGTGGCCTTACCAACTAAGTTCTTAGCAGATTTGTAATCTTGATAATACTTCTTGTTGTAAGCGTCTTGATATTGCTTCTTTTTCTCTGGGTCTGAATAAGGCATAGTCTGTAATTGTCAATCAACTACTTAAAACTTTGTCTTCAAGCCCTACATCAGAAATGTGCCTGTGGTAATCAAGGCTACTAATCCGGGAACTGCGGCCATCCAAACTTGCCACCATTTGTCAGTAGTTTCTTTCAAAGATGAAAGTTTTTCTTCGATGACTTCGATACGAGTCATTACTGGTGGACGACCGTTACCATCACGAACAACTTTGTTGATATAAGCCATATCTTCTTCTAAATCTTCTAATTGAGAAGAAACACGACCCATAACTTCTTTGACTGCTGAAGTATCGGTGATAAAAGCATTAATAAGTAACATTAACTCTTCTTGAAACTTTTGAAGGTCTTTGTCCATACAGTTATAATATAACTGCTGATACTTAAAGAGTTCTATGGGGTGAGTCTGGATGCAAGGTCTGTGATTTTAGATACTAAAACATCAACTCGATGATTAGCGTTGGAAACTAAATAACTCAGGTGGTTGGTTTTCAATTCAGCGCAAGCCAAGACGAGTTCTAAGTTTTTCATATTACTTCCTTCCTGCTATTAAATATCCAGCCATCCCTGCGGCAGTTAATACTGCAAGATTCTTTAGAGTCATGAATGATGAAACCTCGGAAAACATTTCCTTCTTGATTTTTTGACGAGTGATTCCGATGTCCATTGGTCTGGAATCTTTTTGAGTAAAACGATGAAGACTGTGTGCATCAAAAGTTTCTGCATCCCCTGAATCCTTCAAATTACAATCCACATGAACCGTTTTGCCATCTGTAAAATAATAATCATCTGTTATCAAATCATCACAGTATGCACACCAAATAAAATTATCGGATTCGGCCCACATAATATCTGAAGGAGGTCCTGATGGAGAAGAAAGTCCATTGTGTTCCCATGAGATAATTTGGTCGCCTGTTGCGCCACCAGATGGATTGGCTCCTTCTGCATTGAACTTGGCTATGGGTGGAGATGAGTCATAAAAATCACTTGCTGACAACTTACCGGGCAAGAAAAATGTCTCCGTCATATCTTGAGAATCGTAATGAATGTCAGCGATAAGCGCAGTTGTATTACAAGTAGGACAATAAGCAGTTATATCATAACTTCTGTCGTAACCTTTACCCGTGATTTCAAGTTTATCATCCTGCCAATCGTGCAGACAGACTCCCATTTTATCATTCCACTCGTCACGAGCATCTTCATCTGAGGATTCTTTCTGCCCAATCCTGATGACGGCATCCCCAGTCCAATTGACGGGTTCGCCTGACTCACGAGGAGTGTAGGGTTTCTCCTCGTCTAACCATTCAATCGGTCCTAAGTATGCGTAATCTTCTTTTTGAGTTTTGAAAAGTGGTTCGTCTTCGGCATCTTTGCGACGCTTAAGTGAGGGTGTGCCATCCAGAGGAGTCCAATTGACGGGTTCTCCGAAATCCATAGGGTCCATAATTGGGGTAGAGCCTTCTTCAGAACCGTAACGAGACCTTCGTTCTTTTCTGTTCATACAAGACAGTTAGCATTACAGATACTTAAAGATTGGGGTGGAGCCACCTACGAACTGTGAGGGAAAGATGTCAGAAAGTGAGAACATCAGTGCAGGTGACTCCAGTAATATAATTGTTGTATCTGTTACTTATAGTTTTGCTTCTACATCAACAGGGTTGAAATCAATTTCACACATATCATTGTCGCAGAATCTTTCAATAGCAATCTCTTCACCTTTGACACGACCAAAGTTAAGTTTTCCTAAACCTGCTTTCATGCTGGTGTAAGTTTCTACATCAATAGATTCATACGGCATTTGTGGATAAGCACCATGGTCGAGTTTCGGCAAGAATGAAATACCTTTTAATTGATACTGAAACAAGTCAAGAGCCGGGGCTATATCTTGGCCCTCCGTTTCTGGGCTAAAAGTTACGGTGCATGATACTTGATTATCTGCCCAGTATTTTTGGGCTAATGCTGCAAGCCCAAGTTGCTCCCACATAGATACCTCATCAAGTGTTCGCACACCTTCGCCAACATCAACTGGGATTTCTACTACCAGAGTCGTAGTTTCTGAACCAAATGCGGGTTCAAGTTTATATCCTGCTTTTTCTAAAGATGGGACAAGATTAGAATTGATACCAAGACGCATTCTGCGTATGTAATATCTTGATTCTGGGAAATGTATTCCCGGTGTAGCACCAGCAAGAAGACTAACTGTGCCTGATGGTTTAATAGAAGTAGTTTTAATTGATGCTGGAATAGCCATCCAATCGGAATACTCTTTGTCAAGTTTCTGAATATGGTGGTATCCTTTGTCCATCCATTCTTGAAGAACTCCTGTGCCACGATTAGCAAGGAATTGAGCAATACCAGACATACTACATCCAATTCTGCGATTACGAAGCATAACTCGGTTTGTATCTGGCCAATGAGTCTTTCCTAAAGTCACGGTCTTGGCATACAAGTAAGCATATTTAAGCGTAGTTAAATAATCTTGAAGACTTTCGTGATTGGTTGGAAAAGTTTCTACTAAGCAACAAAGTTCATAAGATTCAAGAGTTTGCTCAAGACAAGGGTTGCCTCCTTTGGCTCGATGGTCTTTGTGATTCGGCTTGTCTGCCATACGACCATAGGCTTTCATGTTATCTAACCATGCGAAACCCGGCTCTCCGTTGTAACGAATACGCTCGGCAGCAGGTTCATAGTCCATACCAGTCTTAGCAAAGATTGAATTATTTGAAGTCCAACCATAAGTAGCACGATGAGGATTAACCTCATAATTCTTAAGGTCAAGATATTCCTCGGAATCTGGTTCACCGAAAACAATTTCTGCTGTGCGACGCACATTACCTGCTACTACACATTTTCCAATTAGATTCATAATATCTACAATAGAAGTAATAGTCAATGGCTGGCCGACTTGTTCGTCTAAAATAGCCGAAATAGTTTCATGAAGTTCTACTAATGGTGCTGGTCCAGAGGACTCTCCTCCGAATCCAAGAATTGGTGCTCCTTCATCACGAATCGAAGAATAATCAAAGATTAAACGACCTGTTCCTAATGAGTATGATTCTAATAACAAACGAAGGGATTCTACCCAACCTTCACGAGTGTCTGGGACAACATACTCTTCATCACGACGAGATGGATTAGGACCCTTGAGCACAAGTTTTTCTGCTCCTTTGGTATCAAACCCGACTCCAACGCCGAGCATGGAAGCATCCATTAGAAAACAAAATGGCTTAGAAAACTCAGCAGCAATTGCTTCTGTCGAAACGAATGCACAATTGTTTAATGCAGCGAAAAGTTCCTTTTCTTCTGTAATGGCAGTTCCCATAGCCCAAAGGCCACGACCCGGTGGTAAAAACTTCATAGTAAATATGCGCTCATACATTTGTTGAGCCGAGTGCTGTGCTTTCCAAGCATTCCAGCCTAAACCGTTAGCATCAATGTGGCGTTTCTGCATATTGAAAGTTCCTTCAACTACTCGCTGAACAGTCTCCCACCATTGTTCGTTTTTGTTGTCTTCTTTTAATCGAGAATATGTTCTGTTGTAGACCAATTCTCCTAAACCATTAAATCCAAATGGTGCTTTCTTTCTCTTGAACTTATTCATAAAATGTTCAGATAAATGGAAGGCAGTAGTGTCAGATTCATGATGGTTCATAATGGTCTCTCCTTGGATTTTAATGTAGTGTGTGCCTACTACTTAAAGATTGGCTGCGGCTATTTTTTGGACACCCAATTTTATGCGATACGCTGAAAAACTGTCGGTCCTCGGTGATTAGATACGACAATAAAATCTCGGTCTTTTTTCATCTTTGCAGACAAACTTCTCTTCGTCGGGATTTCACGACGGCGGTTTTCAATGAGTCGTGTAACCATATTTTCAGCAGTTACTTTTTCTCCTACGGTCACAGTTCTTTTGGCGGCTTCATAGTTGGTTGGTTTTGTTTTCTTCATTGTGTCACATCCTGTTGGCTACTAATGAAATAACCCGAACACCCTCATAAGGTTCCCAATCAAATCGTAATGGAATATCTTGCCCACCTTGGACAACCAGACTTTGCGAGCGTTGTGTGCCTCCGACCGAAGATAACACTTCTTCGGTTGTATAACAAGTAGAAGAAACTGAACCAAAGGTTGAAGTGCGAATTAGTTTGTCATCTTCATCCTTGGATGCAAGGTCTGGATTCCACTCAACGGGTTCTTCATCATTCTTAGAACGCCAGACAATTTCCATACCAGCACCATCTTTTCTAATAATACTGTCAAATGCTACCGTCTTGCCCAATGTTTTGAGGAAATCTCTAACTTCTTTGGACGAAGTTTCTAATGAAAAAGTATATTCAAAGTCTGGGAGGTCTTTGACTTCATTCATGTATTCTAAGCGTAAAAGTTTAACAACTCTACGAATACCATTCGAAACTAATGAAAACTTGCCATCTTCGTAAAGAATACTTAATTCATCTTTGGCTGTCAAAGTTTTAGTAATATCTTTAATACGCTCCACAACAATTCCTAATTTAATCTCGTCGTCGCACTCATAATTCTTAAATGCTGTATCTTTAACCCACAAGTCTATCAGTTTGAAACGATTCGCACATACTGTTTTGACTCGCAAGCCCTCTGAATTAAAAGTAAAAATCGCCTCTTGAGAAACCTTTTCTAAAATTGAAATGACATTCTTCATAGTAGTTACTGGTATTTTGGCACTTAATTTCATTCCGTCACCTTCATAGTAGTAATTGGTTCTGATTCTTTGGTTTCCCAGACTTCATTCAAGAACGCACAAATAGACTCGTAGGCTTTGGTGTGCGAACCAATCGCAGGGTCGTCTGCAAAGCGATTAACAAAATCTACTAATGAATCATATTTCACATGAATCTTTTTTCCAGTAGTTCTACCGACTTTCGGGATTTGCTCAAGTAAAGCATGATGTCTATTACGAGTCGAAGATACTACGGTGACTGGTCTAACTAATGAACCAAACTCTTTGCCTTTGACTCGGTGAATAACACTACTAAGATAACGGAATGTTTCATCAATAGATTCAGTATAAATAACTGGGAGGCTTTCTACTGACAAACGATTCAAATGTTGCTGTAATGCTCGGATTCTATCTCCATTAACACCGTAAATATCTCTGGGCGAACCTTCAACTAATAACACAGGGCGATACGATGAATCTTCGGCTGCTGTTTGAATCAAACGAGAAACTTGTTCCTGAAGTCTTTTGGAATTGAAACTTCCGTAAGCATCACTCCAAGTCTTTCGCTCAACCATAACGGTTATTGCTTGGTCGTCGTAGCCTACACCTTGCACCCAAAAATCTCCACATGATAATGGCTCAACTTCTGCATTTAATACCATTTCTGCCATGGATTTAATCCTGCCATGCTCATGTGCATCAACAATTACTTTAACCATACCTTGTGTATGTAGTAGCACCTATATGAAGTAAAGCATTAAGGTCTTAGTTTTCCCACTACAATAGCGTAGCCACAACCGCACTCGTAAAGATTGCCCTTTAGAATAAAAGTTTTCCGATGGTAAATTGACCCACAAGCAGGGCAGTCTAAAATTGGCGGGCGAGGTTTCACAATTATTCCTCCTCAAGAACTGGTTCAGCAAATAGAATCTCTCCTTTGCCATCATTGGCTGCAGGGTCGAACCAAACTGCATCACCGCACGCTTTTTTATCAAGATATTCAGCATAACACTCTGAAGTAAGTCCTTCATGGTCTTCATTATACAAAATGACATTCCAATCATCTCTCCAAGCATAACCCATAGTTTGAAATTGTGCTAATATGTGATATAGCAAACGATTTTCAAATGGTCCTCCCGGGGAGGCCGCATTAACCATTTCATCAAGTTTTACAGTATCAATCTCAAAAGTCTTCAAGGTCATAATAATCACTAAGGTTTCGGAACTACTTAAAACTTTATGGTTGAAGCGATGAATCATTCCGTGGCTTGTGAATCTATTTCGACAGCCTTAAACCATGCGTCTAATCCTTTTTTTAGGTTCGTAAATGAAGTTTCGGGCTGGACGATTATAATTCGTGCTACTGTTTTTTTTGTTGGACCTGCGACCAAATTATAATACTTTTCATATTGTGTGCCTTCACTGGCACTATGTTGCCAGTTGAGTTCTAAGAAAGGATGAGGATGAGAACTCTTGCGGCCTGCGCCCATCCTGCCAGCAGCAGGCCAGTATTCTTCTCTTACTGCAGATAAAATCAAATCTTCTATGTGTTGTTGTAATTCGCCTAAATTGTTGGCAGATGTCGTTTGTGAAGGATATAACATGGAATTACTTTTAACTACTAAGGTTTTTTTTCCTGTTCGACTGTTGAGTTTGTAATCATCGGTAACAATTTTTTTAGGGATGAAGGCTCTCATAGTATCACCAGTATTATACATCGGAACGCTGGTGGGACTAATTAACCAGTTTAATATGCTTCGTGAATCATCAACCATAAGTTATTTATTAACGATGCAGATACTTAAAGTTTGGGGTGTGTCTTCAGCAATATGACGGAGAGATTAAATAGTCGTGTTGTCAAGAAGATAATATGGCTAAACGCCATCGGTCTAAGCGTATTAAAACAAAAGCCGGTTATTGGGTTCAAAGTAAGTCTGAAGCAAAAATTGATAACTGGTTGTATAAACATAGGTTGAACTATGTCTATGAACCTGTCTTTTGGATTGGAAATAAAAGAATAAGTCCTGATTGGATAATACTTCCAACACCTGCACTCGGAATTAAACAAAGTATCATTATTGAATACTGGGGCTTATCTTATGATGATGAAGATATGAAAACTGTTAGTCAATGGGTGCGTAATGCTGCACCTAAATATAGCAAACGAAAAGAAATGAAAGAAACAGCATATAATTCTATGGATAACTATGATTATTTAGGTATAAATCCTAATGATTGCACTATTCTTGATGGGTGGTTGCCCATAGCACTTAATCAGTTGTTAAAGACTCTGGCATTTCAAACGGAAGTTGAATCATCACTCGGTTCGCCTGAATCAATGAACCATAATCAATCTTCTGAAACAATTCAGCAGGAATTAGACTTGAAATGGAGGCGTATTCCTCAACACTCAAAAGGTCACGCTTCTTAGACTCTAAAGATTTCCAAAAATATCCATAATCTTTTTCTACTCGATATGCAGTTAATTCATTGTCGGCACGATAACCCGACAAAAAGGCTGCCACTTCGTCAGCGTCTTGAACTTGATAACGAACAAACTGTTCGGCTGGTATATCATCAAGACAACCATAGGTAGTAATAAGTTTTGCTGCTTTTACTGGTCCTAATCCGGGAATACTTATGATGTTGTCTGTGGTATCACCTGTTAATGACTTCCAATCTACAAACTGTGAAATCTTAATTTTATTATTAGTTTCTATTTCGGCAGGAGTAATAACTTTTTGAACATTAGAAATCTGTAAAGTTTTACCAGCAGGCAAATCCCAAGAATAAAGTTGATGAATATCTGAATCTCCGGTGAAAACTACAATGTTTTCAATTGCTGGGTCTTTGAATGCTTCCAAAACTTGTTCAGCGATTAAATCATCTGCTTCTTTGTAATCATCGTATAAACCTGTCCAACCATGGCGAGGGTGCATCGGATTGATACTCCACTTTTGAAAATCCTCTCGTAAATCATGAATCACATAAGATTCTGCATCATAGGTAGTGCTGTCTGGTAAAACAGCACGGTTTCCTTTGTAAGCACTGGATATTAGACCACGACGCTGACGAGCGTTGATACCATCGTAACATACGATAACTTCTGAATTGCCGAACTTAGGTGAAACTTTCATTTGAGTCATCCGTAGGTCAAGATATTGAAAATCATTGAACACTATTTTGCGACAAGACTTAACAAACATAAATGGATTTGGTTTCTTGGCACGAACAATCCACTTGTAATGTGCTCGCTTCATCCCTCCTTTGGGACTCCAATGACGAGCATTTCGTCCCACGAACCATCCCGCATCAACTAAGACCAGATTTTTCTTGGACATAATCTTGTTAGGAGATACAGACTACTTAAGACTTCCCATTCTTTTCAATCGGTGCTGGAGGCCATGATGGAACATTGGCTATCGGTGTTTTTATGGAGACTTCGCACTCACAAGTAATACAATTAAATAATCCTAATGCGTAACCAGCAGCACTCCATTGGTTTCGTTCAGTCATTTTCCAACCGCAAACAGGGCAATCCATAGTTCTACTATGCGGTATTACTTACTTAACTGTTCTCTTTCGCCCTTCGTCCACCATCTGTAAAGAACATAATACAATGCTGATGCTGCAATACCAACCAAAGGTGGCGATAGATTAAACTTTGCGTTATCTGTAGTTTGAGACTCAGCCATAACTATTGCAGTAGGTGAAACTTTTATGGACTTTCCAGAGGGTCCGATAATTTGCCGGGCGTGATTTTCCGCAGAACTCGCAGAGTTTTTGGAAGGGTCGGCAACAGTAAAAGTTTCGATAATATCTAAGCGTGGGTCTACACATCCACCAGAAGCAACAGACTTGACTCGCACTTTCCATTCGCCGGGAGAATCAATAACGAAATACGCTAAGGCTGGTTTAGGTTTATTGCCACCATATATAGCCGAAGTGCCTGAAAGTTCTGTGTCGTGGACTACATGGGTTTTACCATTTTGACGACAAGTAACTTCAATTGAAACTTTATGGAAATCTGCTGCTGCACTGTGATAATCCATTCCGAAGAAATCTTCGTCTGCTTTGTAACTTTCTGCACCCCACCAACCAGTTTTTTTACCAATCCAACTAACTCCTTTACCAGTTGCGGATGATAAATCACTTAGAGGCTTACCTATGCCTTCGTAAAGAACACCATAAGTAATTGCTTGTGTCCATTCTTTCGTGCAATCCCATTTGCCATCACAATTCTTTGCGTTATCTATTACGGCTATGAGTCCTGTATCTATTGTGGTTCGGTATTCTTCCGGGTCTGTGATTAAAGTTCCGATTCCACCTATAATTGCACCGGGGTCAAGAATACCACCTCCAGATGTATCATTAGCCCAAAATGCAACTACGATATTGTTTTTAAATGGAATGATTTTGTTAGGACCTCCAACTGGTGGTGGTTGTATTCCAATCCAAACTGCGTGCTTAGAACCACAAAGTCCAGTAGGGGCATAACCTGTATCTTTACTGAACATACCCGGGTCTCGTTCTTTGGACTTGTCTTTACGAAGGTCTATTTCGATATTGGGTGATGAACCCGGGATGTCTGCAGATGCCTTAAAAGTTTTACTCATCCGATTCACCTCCCCCTCGTAACAATATAAACGCTGCAGCGATGGTAAATAATCCAATAATTCCGAGGAAAGTTCCCGTGCTGTATGCTCCGAATCCATAAGTTTCTTTAGCGGCTTCTAATTTGGTAAGTAAATCTGGATTAACATTGGCAAGAATTGTTTGTTCTATTTGCGAAGATTCTTCGGTTTCTCCCGTTTCGGGGTCAATAATTTCTACGGGTTCGTCTAATACAAAGTTGTAAGTATGATTCCAACCCATGGCTGGAAATAAACAGCCCTTGCGGTTTTCATCAATAGCACCAAAACCAGATGAAAGATAACTTGAAGCCATCAAACCTATTTCTGCTAATCCTGCGGCTGTGGCAGCCAATCCCAAAACGGGACCTAATGTGCCTCCAGAAAGAATTATGGCTGCAATAATAAGAACTATTTCTCCTAATCCAATTACTACTTCTTCAATAAAAAACTCCCATGCTTTATCGTCATTACTGCGTTCTGCTAATCCAGCATAACCATAATGAATCGTTAAGGTGTAGTCCGACCACGGATAAGCATCTAAAATTGGTATTTCTCCTTCGGCTGTGCCTCTGGAATCAGTAATAACTGTGGTAGAATAAACTTGCTTAATGGCCAAGCCTACATCAAGTAATGGCTTAAGTTTTGTTTCTACTGGTGTAGTATCTCCATTGAGAACTTGACCTAATTCTTCGTCTGATAATTGCTCTAAAACTTTTGAGGACAATCCTGCGATATATACTGGGTCATAATAAGTTAGAACTACATTAATTCGGTCTGAAACTGGGTCACCATCACACAAAGTTTCAACTCTCCAGTCGATAACATCACCTTTCTTAGTGTCTGTAAAGTTCACCGCTTTGCCTCCTCCGTCAGCAGTGGCTACGGAAGATGATTGATTCTTACCATCACGCTTAAGATAAACTACGGACTTAAGATTCGTCTTATCGGAAGTAGAACCGGCTCCATATTGGCCGAAGGTGGGTTCGCCACTCATGGTCCAGCCATTCAATGCAGCCATAGATTTCACTTATCCTCTTTTGGTTTTTTCTTAGGAATCAACCGAGTAATAATTAAGGCTCCAAACAAGGCTATTAATGAAATACCTGCTGCACCCACTGCTAAAAGTTTTTGTTGTGCTTTTTCTTCACACTTGTCTCGTTCTTCTTGAGTTTCATTATCTTTACAATTTTCACCAGAAAGTGCATCCATCAAATCACCAACACCGCCTCCGAAGGCATCAAAGACTGGTCCAAGAAGATTAGTGGCTATCAGAAATCCAGTGGCTCCAACAGTTCCATAGAGTAATCCCTTTTGTGCTAACTTATCCACAGTGTCTTTGACAGCCGCTTGTTTGGCTGTAAGTTCTGCGGCCTCTTTTGCGGCTTGTTCTCCACCCTCTTCAATCAATTCTTCAGTAGATTCTTTGGCTATCTTTTGGGCTGCTATTTCACTGGCTTCTTTTTTGACAGCAGAATCGAGGGCTGCACCAGCCAGTTTCCGCCCTGATTTTTCCATAGCCTCTGCTTGAACTTTTTCATAGGCTTCTTCAATTGATTCACGAGTAATTCTTTCGGTGGCTTCTTCAGATATTTCTTTTGTAGCCTTTTCAGTAATTTCTTCAGTTAGTTCTTTCTGAAGTTTCTCAGTAAGTTCTTCAATAATTTCTTTAGCGAGTCTGTCTACAATAGGAACATTGAAAACACGGTTGCCTTCTGCATCCAATGTCATAACACTTGGGTCTATTTGAAAGAAACCCGGTGAAAGTGGTTCTACTGCCGTCCAACCCATATGATTATTTGCTATGAACGACTACTTAAAGTTTTGTTATCTATTGGTCCTGCAAGATAGCATCTAAGGTTTTCAAAACGACTCTATTAAAGTTGGTGATGCTAATAACTCTAAGGGAATATCATAAACTAATTTGTATAATGAATGTCTTTTCTCTTTAATTTTAACTACACCCCCACGACTAATAAAAGCCCTCATTTGACTGGAAACAGCCGTAGGACTCATCCGAGAAAAAGTAGGGAAAGACTGAACAAGATGCACTGATATTTCTTGTGAACTTAGTGGTCCATTAACTTTTAGCATCATTAGCATAGCATACTTCTTAAGTGACTTGCGACCAAAGATAGTATCTTTTCTTTTACGACATCGAGTAGAACATAACCAAGAGTGTTGAGTGTTGATGTGTTGAAAGGTGATACTAAAAATAGAACCACACATAGAACAATTAACATCTATACTGTCGTGCTCTGGTTTGAGTTGCTGTCTGCTAATTTCATAGCAATAACGAGAACAAAAGTTTTTCAAATACTTATTCCGATTACCATTCCTCTGGGAAACATTGGTGGAACATAACTCACAAGTATCCATAGTTAAGATAAACCAAACCAGCCACTTAAAGTTAAGCCTTGTTATCTTCAATTCCACTCTTAACCAGCATAAATCCAACGAGTCCTAATCCAACGAGACATATCTTTTTCCACGGTAATGCTCTTATTATACCCATAAAATCTGGTTTTGTTGGTTCGACTTTAGCAGCCATCTGTTGAGGTTGTTGTGCTGTGATTCCTTCATCAGCAGACCAAGTATTTGAAATAAGGTAATCTTGATAGTTATGTCCTTCTGTTAATACTGCCATGTCTTCATCTCCTCATTAGTAGTGCTAATAAACCAATACCAGCAACTCCTAATATAATTGGAATTACTGGTGATGGTGTTGTAGTTGGTGTTACTGGTGTTGTATCTCCAGTAGATGTAGTAATGGTGGTAACTTCTCCTGTGTCTGGGTCTAACTCGCCAGTTTCAGTTTCAGTTTCTTCAAGTCCTCCACAAGTTGCTCCATTCCCACCAGAATCCGTAACAATTGTTCTGCTTCGTGTGCGTGTGCGTGTGCCTGATGCAGTAGCAGCATCAGACCATCCTGAGAACTCAGACCAGTCTGCCCAATCTGAAAGTTCGCAATCAACATCTGGAGTTCCACCGTTGCCTGTGCCGGTGCCTGCTGCTCCTTGACACATAGTAGAATCATTAACTACTGCGTCTGGGTCATAATTGTAATCATCGGATGCTGATGCACCATCGGCGTAAGTCATACAACCTACTTTTTGGCAAGTGCCATCGGTGTGTAGTGTATAACCACTTAAACAAGTAGTGCATCTGCCATTACTATCTGTATTCATGTTTGGGTCTGCACAAGTTGTGCAAAGTCCATCAGTTCCGAGATAATAATTTGAATTACAAGCCCCACAATCACCAGTCTCGGAAGTTTCTCCATATTTGCTGGCATTGGGGTCATTACATGAAACCAAAGTTTGAGGTGAATTAACAGTTAGTGATACTTTTGCATCATCTGGATTTCCTGCATTTTTATCCCATGCTGCAACTAACTTAAACTCAGTGGTTCCAATTGGTAATGAAGAAGTATTGTAAGGTAGGGCTTGGCTGAAAACATTTGGACCCCATGATGCAATTTCTTGCTTACTTCCATCAGTGTTGTTAGCATAAAGTTTTACTGTTGAAACACCTTTGCGATTTGATGAGTCTAAAGTCCAATCAAAAGTTACTGTTTCGTTTGCACCCTCTAAAACTGAATTATTCGAAATAGTAAATGTTGAAATTGTTGCTGGAGTATAGGTGCACGAACTATCGTCGTTTCGAGTAACCAATGAATTATAGTTGGTAGCAGTCGTATTGTCGCCACCACACCCATGAACGAGTTTTTCCCATTTGATTAGGCTTAAATGGAAGGGTGTTCCCCATGTTCCACCAGTTCCTGAACAGGCATTATTTCTGGATAATTTATCGGCGTTATCATTACTACGCTGAAACTTGATTTTGTAACCATCTTTATCAGGAACTACGATTGTAAATGTCGCAATTCCCGCAACCTCTGCTGCAGGGTCTAATGAAATATAATGGCCGCTATTGGTAAGTTCTACCTCAACTTTGTTTTTGCTGGTGCCTACCCGACGCACTGATGGAAAATCAGAACGGTCTGCAGCAGTGAGGATTGAAACCGTGTCTCCACCATAGTTGGCAGTAGGTCCTATGTGTCCAGTGCCGCTTAATTCACAACCCGCAGGAACTTCAATCTGAAACCATGCAGAAGAATCATTCGCACCTTCGATATGGAATCCATAATCTCCGCCTCCAGACAACTCCATTGAGTCGCCGGTCCAATCGGACCATGAAGGCATACCAGTATATGATGAAGAACTATTCACCTTTTTGTATTTATGGGTAAATCCTTTACCCGGTGCTGCTGGTGCGTTACCCAACAATACATCTTTGAAGGTTCCAGTGGATGTAGCACCACCCCATCCGAGAATATCTGCCTTAAAAACTTTCGGTGTTTTACCTTCTGCACTAAATGTGCCTAAGTTATTGCTAACGAAAAAACCACTCATGTATCTTCTTGGTTATCACTGATACTTAAAGATTTGGGATAATACCTTTCGTATAACTCGTAGACAGGCATAAGATAGATAGTGCAAATAATACTAAAGATTCCTAAGTTGCCCCAATAATCTATATTATGAATATAACACCAGATTAGTGTCAAGGGTTGAAGGGCTACTAAGCCCACCCATGGTCTAATAATTGCTTTCAAAGGCATGATAACCACACTAATCCGCACGCATCTGGATGGTTCAAACGATACAATGTATCCTCTTTGATAACAATACCTTGGGTAACTAACTTTTTCATCTTTGCAGATACTGTTTTTGGTGCTTGTTGAAAAGCGTAT
>Ga0114918_10002418_pt1 | contig 16739 bp, 24 predicted proteins | sample LantaG_FD_87015 | JGI IMG/M metagenome (GOLD analysis project Ga0114918, IMG submission 87015) | Deep subsurface microbial communities from Baltic Sea to uncover new lineages of life (NeLLi) - Landsort_02402 metaG | ecosystem: Environmental > Aquatic > Marine > Oceanic > Sediment | place... | reverse complement strand
TGGTGCCGTCGTCCCGATGCCGACGTTGCCTCCCATTAAAGAAGTAATCCCATTGCCACTAATTACTGAACCAACAGCACCATTATTATACAAATGTATAGCACCAGAGTTATAATTTGTAATATCAGCACCAATATATCCTAATGTTGCAGCAGTATTACTAAATCTAATTGGGAAAGCAGTTAAAGCACCACTTGATGTACCAATAATATCTAGTTTATTTGTCGGACTCGTGGTCCCGATGCCGACGTTGCCGTTTATTAATGTCATTATCCTACTACTAGCAACACCTAAATCCATACGACTAGATAAATTTACACCACCTTCAATAAAAGCTTTTGTTGTTCCTCCTTGTTGAAAATTGAGCGTAGGAATTTGAGAACTAGAACTATCATTTATGTTTACTGATACAACGCCAGCACTTTCAACTACAAGTTTTGCCAATGGTGCCGTCGTCCCGATGCCGACGTTACCCTGTGCTGCTGTTGCCCTTGTTAAAACAGTTAATCTTTCAACTCCACTATCGTCAGTAATTCCTAATCTTGCAGCTGAACCTGCTGAGTCAGTCATCTTTATAGAAGCTACTTGCCCATCATTGGATGACCTAAAGTTTATAGTTGGATTAGCTGTATTTAATCTCATATTACCACTAACATCTAAAGCGTGTGCTGGTGCCGTCGTCCCGATGCCGACGTTGCCTGTGCTACTAATCCTCATTTGTTCTGTTAATGCCCCACCATGTATTCTAGTTTTAAAATTTAAAGCAGAAGCATAATCATTATCATTAGCATTTTCTTTAATTCCTGCAATCTGTCCAAATGTGGCAGATGAAGTTCCAGTATAGACACCTCCCAATTGTAATACCCCACCTACACCTAAAGCATAAGAAGTGGTATCTCTTACTCTTATTATTGCACTTGCTCCAGCAACCTCTAACTGTGTTCCCGGACTCGTAGTCCCGATGCCGACGTTAGCGTTCATTAAACTTATATAATCAGTAGCTTCATCATCAAATTGGATTAAAGCTTTACCAGTACCTAGCCCGATAGTTCCAGCGTCACCGACTATTAAACCATTAGAGAAGGTCGGAGTTCCATTTATAACTGTCTGTGGAGTTGTTTGGTCTAGTTTTAATAAAGTATTTTCAACCTTATAATCCAAAGAATTAGTATCAGCTGAACCATCAACGCCTACCTTAGCTTCTAAAGCCTCTAAGATATCATTAGCGTCAGAATGTTGCCCAGCGTGGCTAGGACTATCAAGGTTATTTGATGTAGTTGGATTTGTTAAGCTGTCCAGGCTTGTTGGGTATGTTATTGCCATATTATTTTAACAGATATCTTCTCTCTCTTTATTAGTCCAATCGCTTGAATTAACAGATTTGTTAGAAAATGTTGCTGAATTAGCATCTTTGTTAGTTAATGTTGCTGTATTAGCGTCTTTATTAGTTAAACTTGCTGAATTAGCATCTTTATTGGTTAATGTTGCTGAATTAGCTGATTTATTATAGAAAAATGTAGTTATTCCATTTAAACATTTCTTTAATATTTCTGATACTCCTATATTATCCGTAAGTGTTATAGCAAAACCTTTCAAAAAGGATTCAGTAGCACTTACTGTATCTGAGACAACTTTGCCAATACTCTTTAATAAGCTGTCTGAGGCATTAAGTGTATCTGTAAATATCTTTCCAATTCCCTTAATGACGGTATCTGAGGCGTTTAATATATCTGTATATATTCTAGCGAAAATTAAATAACCATCATACATAACTGAGTTATAGCTCCCACTATCATAATTAATAGTTAATTTAGGTGCATTTACTTGGTCATTTTGAGCTGCTTTAATACTTAATGTAGATTGGCTTCCTGAAGCCCAAGTTGGCTCTGAATTATCATTATCTGATGTCATCCTCATTCCTAATTTTACAATTCCATCTCCATCTAATGCTGTCTGAACAGCTGCTATTCCTGTTGCGTTTAATGTTAAATCTGTATAAGCACCAGTTGATATTGATGATAATGCAGTATCACTAGCATACTTTGTTGTTCCTAATTGACCATAATCACTGTTAATCAATGCTGTGTTAGTGTTAGGAGAAGAGCTAACTAAAGATACTGAATCAGAGAAGTCATCAGTTTTAGAATTAGTGTAAAATGAGAATGTTACTCCTGATACTGTTTTACCAGCTAAAGCAGAAGCATCAAATAACATTATTGCCCTTTTTATCCAAGTCCATTCGTCAGTAGTAGCACTAGCAAGAACACTTACAATGTCTTCTACTTCAGAATCCAAGGCTGCGTCTCCAGCACCACTTCTAATGGTAGACCAAGCTGCCTGAACTGCCCTTCTCACCCAACCATCTACTGATGTAGATTCTGGTGATGCGTCAGGATAGAATATTGAGCTATCTGGTAATACCACTTCATATTCGTCATATTCAGTTGTTGCGTCATCGTAGTTTATCATTTTATGCTCCTGCAAATACAAACTTATAAGTTACTTGTATAGTGCTATTAGCAGTAATGTTTAATACAGCGAATACTTGTCTACCAAGCATTGTTCCAGCACTAGCGTCATTAAAAGCTCCAACTTCTGTTACTGCCGCTGAACCTGTTGCTGTCCATTGTTTTAATAGCTGTAAAGTGTCGTTAGTCTGTGTGGTTGTTACTTGTGATACTGTGGCTGCTGCTCTTTCTAGCCCTGTGTCAGTGATTTCTGTTTCTAAAGCTGTATCTGTGGCTGCTGAGGCTGTTGTTCCAGTTCCAACTGCTAGATAAGTAAAGGCTGTTTTAGAACCTGTGTTACCTACTAGACCACTAATTTCTGCTAATGAAGCGTTAGTAATTGTGTTTTTAATTTTTCTTTTTAATACACCATTAAGTCTTATTTCAATAAAACCTTTGATTGTTGCTGTGTCTTTCATATTATTTATAATTCTTATATGCTCTACTCAATCTTGGTCTTTCGTATTTAGCCCTTTTTGAGTAAAAGTCTATTAATTCATTTTTAAGTATTTCAAGTTCTTGTCTTATTACGTCTCTATTACCTGAGTTCTTAGCCATAGCCCAGTCATAACTAGCTCCTAATGAAAGGATTTTATGGAAAGATGTGGCAAAGCCAGGTCTTTTAGTGGTATCTGTTGAAGCGAATAGTAAAGGACTTCTTTTAAAGTAGATAGTTAATCCACCAGTAGAGTTATAATTAGGTGCTGAGTATAAGAAAATAGACCCACCTCTAAAATCAAAGTATCTTGGTGTTCCATCTGTGTCTAAAAACTCTGTTAATGCTTGTCCTATATCATTTTGGTCAATAGGGGTTAAAACCTTAGCGTCTCCGTTGCTATCAAGTATTTCTACTCTGTCAATCTCCAACCAGTCTTGGGTTGTTGAAGGACTACCAATAATAACCTTGTAATCTTGCTGTCCGTTTACTAAGTCAGTAGTGGCACAAGGTCTATCTGTTTGATTAGCGTCATCCCACTGCCATCTTCCATCGGCTGTTATAATCCAGCTAGTAGTTTTTAGATACCAGTTATTAATGTTTCTTGTTCTGTCTGCTAGGGTATATTGGGTAGTTCCTACTCCTGTTAGAAAGGTAATGTCCTGTATAAGTCCTAGATTTGTGCTTGTGTCCGAATAGACCATATTTTTAGTAGTTTCCTAGTATCAAAGCTCCACAGAATATCTTATCTCCGAACCTTGCTTTAAAAAACTCTTTATTATCATTTCTTATATTTGGATTTACGAAGCAACAACCAATTCCTAATGCTTCTGTTGCTAAGTATGCTGTTTGTATTACTACCCCTGCGTCAAGATAGGGCATAAAATCTATCTCGCCAGGTGCTTTATAAGCTACTGGGTCAGCAAATAATAGTAATATCTTATCTGCTCTATTTATCCAACCAACACCTCCTACTAATAATCCGCTTAAAATCTCTTTGTCCTGTCTTTCGGTTATCCATTTAAGGTTAATTGCTTTTCTATCGCAACTACTTGGACAAGTTCCTAGTGCTTGGTGTAACTTAAGTGTAACATCAGTAGAGATAGGCTCTCCATTAAATACTCGTTGGCTCTTTCTGTTGTTTAGTATATTAAAAAATCCCTTCTTCTCCTTGTTAGTATATTTAATCTTCTTTCTGGTAATCGGTGTTGTTAACTGTGCTTTCTTTCTAGCCTGATGTTTTTGGTATCTTTCCTGATATGAGTCTAATATATTCTTTTGTGGTTTTCTTAATGTCATAGTCTTGTCTAGAACGCTCTGAGAGGCAATTTAAGGGGTCATACAGCGATGTTTCTGCCAATAAGGTATCAGCGTCCATCTTTCGTAAATTCTTCCGCATATCGCCATTTTTAAAGAGTTCATAATTATCCTCTGTTATCATTCCATATCCCATAAAACAGTTAGTGTCGTGTCGCCAATCTCCGTATATAACTTTCTTACCAGATACAAGTGATTCAATAGCACCTCTGGCATAAGATATGACCAAGTCTGCCTTATCAATGTATTCGTTTATGTCAAATGTCTGCTCATCAAGGGTTATGACGTTGTAGTCTTTAAATACCTCCCTGATAAAGTCTTTTCCTTTAGAGTATGTTGGGTTTGATAGGTATAATATGTTTTTAAGCTCCTTGTTTATCTTAGTGGGCTTAAATCTTTCTAAATCAATGCCATTTCTTATCACCCTTGGACATATATACTCGTTTACCCCTATCCAGTCGTCACCCATTTCTCTAGTAGGTTGTTCTATCGGTAGGAAGTTAGAGTGTGAAGTGAATAGTTTTGGGCATTTAACCTCTTTCCAGAAATTATTATGGTTTATTAGGGCAAAGTCATAGTCCCCTGCTCCACTCTGTACTACTTTTACGCCTAATTCTTCTATTTTATCAGACATTAAGCCTAATTCTTTAGTAAAAACTGTTACTTCGTGTTCCTTGCTAAGCTCTTTAGCCATTGCGTAAGTCCAACTCTCTGTCCCTTGGTAGTTTTTAAGACTTATGTTCGTTAGTAGTATTTTCATTTGCCTCGTCTCTTACCATTTTCTTAAACTCCTCTACTCTATCTAAAATCTCTACCTTACATTCCCCTTTTTCTAAGAATATACTTGATATGAACTCAAACTCATCTAGGTTAAATTTTTGTTTGTCCATTATAACCTTAGTCTTTTCTTTTAGTTTGTTCATTTTGTAGCCTTCCTTGGTTCGTTCTTTGTCTAAGACTACGATTTGCTCATTTAGTTCTTGTATCTTCTTAAATACTATACCTCTTTCTTCTAAGATTGATTTTAATTTGTCGTCTTTAATTGTTTTTAACATAGGTTTAATTTGAATAATAATTTTTTATACCAAGTCCAATGGTTTAATACTCTCTGATAAACGTTTTCTATTGTTTCTTTATCAGCTCCCTTAAATAGTTCTTTCTTTATAAAGTTTACTACTTCTCTAGGTAGTATCTCATTAGGGTTTTCTCCCCCTAGTAGTGTCCAGTAACATATACTTCCGTCTAGTAGAGCTTGTTCCCACATTTCGTGAGAAGTTATACCTCTCCATCTTTTAGCTTCTAATAACTGAAAGTATCTATAAGGGTTTTCTATCCTTGAGAAATCTGGTTTAATTCCTCTTTCTGAAAACTGAGTGAACGCTTTATCTGCTGTAATCATCTTTCTAACACTATTCTTCGGAATAAAATACTCTAATTGTTTTATTTCTTTTGACATAGTTTTTCATACGCATCAGCCCATAAATGAGCTTTCTCGTTAATATTATAGTTTTTAATTACATATTCTCGTGCTTTCTTTCCCATTGAACGTCTTAGTTCTTTATCATTAATCAATCTATCAATCTCTTCTTTCCATTTAGAGTTATCTTTTATCAGAACTCCTATATCTGGTGTTAATTCTTCGTAAGGAGCATCTTTAAAGCTCTGGGCTATAACTGGTATTTCACACATACTAGCTTCTAAGAACTTTAGGTTAGACTTACAAGTGTTAAAGTAATTCTCCTTACGGGGTATTAATAACATATCTAGCTTCATTTCATTTAAGGTGCTTGGGTAGTGTTCTACTTTCACCCAAGGAAAATGCTCTTTCTTAATTGAATCCCAGAAGGTGTATTCATCTTTAAAGATGTGATTTACTTTAGGGTTGTTGGCTCTATGTTTAGCGTCTCCTAGTCCGAATAAGACTAATTCTACGTCATCTCTTTCGCTTAACTCCTTAATAAGACCTTTAATATGTAAGAAGTCATATTCAAATGCTGAACTCCCTACTATACCAATCCTTACCTTAGTCCCTTCATTCCTCTCTGGTGTATCCCAATCATCTGGGTCAATACAATTAGGTAATACGACTACGTTGTCACTTACCTTGCGGTATTCTTCTGCTAGTATCTTAGTAGAAGCTGTTACTAAATCACACTTCTTAGCAAAAGCATTTATACAGTCAATCCTTTCTTGTAATGGGACTGATTCTGCGTCTGGTTTTAACTCTGCTAAGGGGTGGTTATCATCTATATAAAAGGTATCGTCATTATCCATTACTATCTTAGTGCCTTTCTTTTTAAGTATGTCTGCTAAATCGTGAAATTCTTTCACTTCTGGTCTATGAAACACTACTACATCAGCTTGATGTAAGTCTTGCTTTATCTTATCCATACTATCTCTATCGGAGTAAACAGACTGTTTGTCAGTTTTAAATCCGTTAGCGTATGCTGGTATTCTTATGCGAACATAGTTACAACCATCATAGCCACTTCCTAACATATAAATCATCTGTATGTTTTCTTAGTTTTTAACTTCCTCTTCTCCTTTAGTTTGTTCTGGTAGTCTATCTGGTATTGTAATTCCTCCCAAGTCATTTTTAGAGTTGTGGTATTCTTCAATTCCGCCTTCATATTTTTTACCGTCTTTAATAAATATTCTTACCCTTTTAGGGTTTGATGCTAATTGAACTGGCATATTAAAACATATTATAAATTAACTTAGCTCCATCTCTTACTAGGGGGTTGTATCTAGCATTTACACCAAAAAAACTATCAGGTGTAATCTCTTTGTGTTCTGGTAACTCTCCATTATATTCAATGGTCGGTTTAGGAAAGTTCTTTGACTCCTCTACCAGTTTTGTAATTGTTTCTAGTTTTATCATATTACTTTCATTCCTAGTGAAGAAGGGAATTACACCTCTCCACTAAGCAATATATTAATAAATAAATTGTATTAAGTCTTTACTAGGCATCTGCAGTTTTAATCCATACACCACTTGTATCACGGTTCTCAACTACTCCGTATACTACATCAGCAGTTGTTACTGTTGATAGGTATTGTGGGATATAGTTTGATTGAACACGCATAATAGTTGAAGCGTGGATAATTGCGTCTTTGTGAGCTAAACAAGATTGAGCTGAACCATTTGTAGCACCAATTCTGTCGCTTACAACTACTGGGATACCATATAGGTAACCAACGTGACCCTTTAAGACTGGGTCTGCTCCTGCTGTGTTTTGAAGTAATGAGAATCTTTCAATCGCCATTAAATCACTCCACATTTGTTTAGGAGTAACGAAGAAAGCACGGTCAGATTGAGGCACTGATGCTTCGTCTAAATACTGAATAGCACGTCTTACGTTGCTATCTGCTAAGGCTGCTGCTGATGTTCCAACAGTTTGTGAGAAGTTATCAAATAATGCGATAATAGCATCTTCGTAAGCTCCTGCCACTGTGTAAGCTGCGTTCTTAGCGTAAGTCTCTTGAGCCATATAGCTCTTCTTGATTTGTTCCATTTCCTTGTCCTCAATTGCAAAACTTACTTCCATCCAGGTATCAGCTGTTAAAGTAACTTTAGTCTCGGTAGGGTTGTTCAATGTAACTGCTGTTGCGTTGCTCTTAGCGTGAGCAGTCATTTCTGTTACATTTGGAACGTATACTGATTTTGCTCCGCCTTCTAATTCACTAGATAAATCTGTGAAAAAAGAAGCGGTTGTTAGTGTGTCTCGGTAAAAGTTATTCATCTTCGCACCCCACACCAACGGAATCCACTCAGCTAGAGTAGTATTTGTCTCTGTAGCTGTTGGAAAAGCTCCTGTAGCGATAATTTTAGTATTTAATTTAAGAATCTAATAATCTATATCAATCTAACTTATTTTTACCACCATAATTGTCTGTCAATTTATGGCAATCTTCGCACAAAGTGACTCCATTCTCTTCATCCCATAGCTCATCACACTCCCGTCCATCTTGGGTGGTATTTAAATCATTATCTCTGACTATTCTAGCAAATGATTTTATATGGTGAACTGTAAGGTAAACTCCACGGATATTACAAGTTTGGCAAGTCCAATTGTCTCTTTCAAAACAGTTAGACCTCCACTGCTTATATTCTGGCATTCTTCTAATAAGTTTGTAGACGCTTGATGTTCCGTCAACATAATTACAATTATTAGCACCAACATTTTGTCCTTTCTTGAAACTTCCAGCATTTGGCTCACACCCCTTGTTAGCTTTACTTATTTTTTCCTTAGCTTCTTTAGAATGTGGCTTTTGGTTTCCTATGTTCGGGTATTTCTTTTTGTCAATCTTTATCCCGTAGTTCCAAGGTTTTTTACCTTTAATAAATGGCATAAATTAAATTAATATAGATTATTAAAGTACACTAAATTAAATGTGTGAACAGGGTCATCTAATCGTTTATCCGAGCATAGCTTTGTTCTTATTAAAGAACTCCATATGCTCATCTTTTGACATCTCGCCAATAGGTTTTTCTGTGATAACTTTAGAGTTACCTTTAGAAGCACCCAAACTAGCTTTTTCTTCTTGTTCTATCTTCTTTCTGCTGTTTACCTTTGCTATAAAGATTTCATCTGTAATAGCGTCTGATACACTAACTTCATTAAGTTTAGCAAGTTTCAAAGCCAATCCAACTTCTTCCTCAGTATGACCTTTGGCAAATAAGATTGCCTCATCACGACTTAGGGTTGACTCTGTATTAGTTTTTTTAATAGGTTTAGCTTTAGCTTCCTTAGCCTTAGCTTCTGCCTTTTTAGCACGAGCTAGAAATTGCTTCTCTCTATCTGTAAGCTCTTCTCTCTCGTAGGAATCAACATCAGTTGTTTCCTCGTAGTCTTCCTCTACGTCTTCTTGGTCTTCGGTTGAGGTTACCAAGTCCTCTAGTTTTTCTTCTGACATTTGTTTAATGGACTTTTTGCCTTAGTCCTTATTCTCCTATAAAGGGTAGGAGATAAACCCAATTTACTTATAACTAATTTCTTTCTTTAATTCTAGCTCTATACCTTTAATATTAGATATAGCCATAGAGATTGCTTCCTCTGCGTAAATAAAGCCTTTAACATCTGATGCGATAGTCTTATCTGATTTACTGCCTGGCTTATAATTACTTCTAATAATAGATAATTCATTTCTGATTACTTGTTCTAGCTCTCCTAGTAAGCCTGATTTAACTAATTGTTTAAATACTTCTTTATTCATATCTATTGACTGTCCACAGCACCAAGTAAGGCATCTGCTTCTTGTTCTATTGGTTTAGCTTGTCCCTGTTGTGGTTGTTGTTGAACCATAGACTCTCTTAGTCTGATAGGGGTGATACCGTTATCTTCAACGTATTGTCTGAAATAAGGATTAGATTGGATAGCTGGGTTGGTTTGTATCCATTGTAGGATACTTTCAAAAGCTCCGTTCCTTTGTGCTTTATCTACACTTTCACCAATTACATTCAACTTAATACCCCATTCAAAGTCAAAGAACTTATTAGGTATTTTAATCTTTCTTCCCTGTCTGTTTAGTTTATCTAGGTTGTTTTTAATATATGTCTCTAATTCTGTTTGTTCTACTAGCATACCTGCTTCATACTTCTTTTTACGGAAGTCATCGGCTAGGAATAAAGCATAGAACTCATCAAATATAAGTGTGTCTTCTTGTTCTTCTGCTAGGTCAAAGATTTCTCCTTTATTCCAAGTTGCTACCACTCCAGGTAATACTTTTTCTTTTAAGATATAACCTAAAGTCTCACCAATTCTTTCTCTTATAAATCTAAACGAACTCTTAGCGTTGTTACTTGCTACTGCTACACTTCTGAATGGTGTTCCTGATGGTAAACTTTCACCTCTAACTACTTGTGGGGTGTAACATAGTTCGTCTGCTCTTGCTCCTAACTGAGCTAATTGAGCCAAAAACTCATTAAGGTATTGGTTAGATATTTGAATCTGTTGTAAATCTGTTGAGGTTAGTATCTGTCCACTCTCCACTCCTGTTAATACATTGCCTTCTGTTGTAGGTGATTGTGTTCTTAATAGTAATAAAGAGGCAATCTCATTGTTCTTGTCATTAAAGTTAACAAGACGATTTACCTGTTCTTGAATACTGAATAATCTCTCTACTACACCTACTCTCAACCATACATCTTCATAAGCTGATAAATGGAAGTCATAGTAAGGGTCGTCTTCTACTTTAGCTACCTTTTCAAATAGTATTTGTTCGTCCTTATCTTCTCCGTATCCGATAACCTGTTTGTATTCGTCTTCATAATAACCCCAGAACTCCCATATCTCATACTTCTCGTTCTCATTGGTCTTCATTTCCTCTATATCAAACTCCCATACTTCACTCTTTTCTTTTAGTTGTTGTTCGTTTAGTTCGTGTATTTCAACCTTATCATTACCTCTAATGGTTTCAATGGTAGGGTCAAAGAAGATATTACGAAGGTCTACATTATCCCAAGTTAATTGTCCGTCTCTTTTAGTCAGTTTAATGATATGTGAGCCATAGGTTGATACCTTTTCTGCTAAGTCATTTAACTTAATGGCAAAGTGTTCATCATCTAGCCACTTCTGAAACTTCTGTTTAAGTATCCAAGCCTGATAATAGTTAGTCTCACCAACACCAAAAGGCATTAAATCCTTTGTATCTAGGTCAATGTTCTTGGCAAAGTGATGGCTTCTATCGTTTGATATATTATAAAAGATAGCGTTAGGGTCTCCACACTCTAGGTATATGCCTTTAGTATAAGCATAAATCCTTTTTAAAATGTCTGTTTGGTTGTAATTGTATACTTCATTGATATCAATGCCTGTATTACACAATTTCTTTAGTTCATCTATTCTCTCTGTAATCATATTATTGGTTAAACAGTTCGCTGAGAGGGTTGTCATCAACTCCTTCCTTAAACATCTTGTTTAGAGCTTCCATCTTCTGTTCTACTTTTAAGTTTGTAAATTGTTCTAGTGTCATTTTAGTTTATATTTAACTGCTTCCCATAGGGCATCTGCTAGTTCTTCAATAGGTGGCTCATCTCCAGTAAACGCATTTGTATGAGATACTGCCCAACCATTTCCTAAGCCATTAGAAATCTGAATGAGTGTATCTCCTAGAAACTCTATCATTTGACCGATAGAGGGTAACTCTTCGTCGCCATTTAATATTAAATCTACAAACTCTTTAGTGCTTTTTACAGTAATAGCTATTGGTTCAAGTTTTATTCCATCTATAAACTTACAATATTCTTCAAAACTTAATTCTGCTAATTGTTCTTTTGTAATGTGTTGTTTCATCTGAATACTTTAGGTTTATTAGTTCCAAAAAAGTTAATCTCTGGTTTATAACTATCTAGTCCATATCTTATAGCATCCATAGAATGGTCAAACCCAACATCAGGGACATTGATTATCTTTCCATTCTTATCTGTTTGCCATAGGAAATTACGGTATTCTTTTATTATATTTAAACTTCTTTTAGTTACGCTTATTCGTTGGTCTTGGACATACTGTATTCCTTGGTTAATACTCCCTTGACCTTTAGTAGCTCCTAAGATATTAACTCCATAGTTTCTAATCTCGTCTATACTCTTAGGTTCTGCTGAATCTGCTATTACTAGAGCTGATGGTTGGTTCTTTAGAATGTCTGCTATCTGTTTGTTTGATAGTCCTTTTTGAAAGGTTACTTCATCTAATATGAATCCACCGTTATATTTATATATTCCTACTATACAAGTAGGGTCGTTAGTATATCCAAAGTCTAATCCATATCTCTCTAATCTAGCTTCGTGTGGTAGTTCGTCTATAATCGCCCAATCTTTATATATCTTTCCTTCTACTTCTCCTAGTTGTCCTAGTCCATATACTTGCCACCATTGTTTATTAGCTTTTCTAGCTTCAATAGCAGTTATAATCTCTTGGCTTAGGGCTTCGTTATCCTTATAAGTAAGTGTAATAAAGTCTATATCATCTCTAGTGTCTTTTATATCATAGAACCAGAACTCATTTGTCGGATTCCAATCAAGAAATATGAACTCTTTTGTTCTAACTTCTAATTGGTCAAAGGTATCTTGGACTACGTTGTTAGCCTCGTTAATAAAACATCTATCTCTACGACCACCTCTTAGCTTATCTGGCTGGTCAGCACTAAAGAACTCTATCTTACTACCAGTTTCAAATGTATATATGCTATCAATAGCGTTCCAGTTCTTATCTTTCCAGTATCCGTGGTCTATTAGTATGTTCTTAAAGTCTCTTATAGCTCCCCTTTTTAAATGAGGCATACTCTCTGATACTACACTGGTTAAAGTTCTTTTAGTATCTGATTGAGCTTTATGTATTAAGTAAAGCAATATTGAAATAGTCTTACTAGCAGAAGTTCCACCACTAACAGCTCTAATCTTCTTGTTTAGTTTCGCTATCTTCTGTGTTGCTGTGGTTATCGTATAACTCATATAATAAAGGTGTTGGTAGTTTTTCTCCACCACTTGTTATATCTACATTGTTTATAGCCTTTCCAAACACCCTATCTATTAAACTATCCAAAGCTCTGTTGTCTGGTCTCTCTGTTGTTATAAAATAATAAGAGTCATTGTCGCTTGTTTCACCAGCTAAGTATTCTTCTATCTCTGTTTGGTCTGTTACTAATTCTGGTTTACTATTTCTTTCATTACCTTTAGCGTCTGTTTCCTTATCAATCCTAAATAGCATTTGAGTTCCTTGTGCTAAATTCATTTGAGCATCTATTAACTTGCTCATACTTTTTAGAACTCTCTGCCTAAACTCTTCTCTTACTACTTTATCTTCTTTTGTAGCACGATTCTCTGAACCTGCTGGTCTTCCAGCTCCATCTCTTTTACCACCATGTTTTGATACATCTTTCAAGTTATCAAGTTCTTCTGTTGTGTTTCCTGTATCCATATTGTTCTTTAAGTCTTTCCACTCTTTATCTATTTTATTCATATTTATTCACTAAGCCATCAGCACTAGGCTAATGGTGACATTTCTGCCTCCCTAGGGTCTTGATAATTACCAATAGAATGTTTTACCAGACATACTGATAGCTCAGGGAATAATGTATAGGTTTGCTAGTATTAATGTATAGGTTTAATTAAAGATGTATACAAACTTTTAATATACTACCACCCCACCCCATAGTTTAAGAACCTTTTAATGTCCGAAGGCATTACCTAGTAGTTAAACCCTAGAAGTGAGTGGTAGGATACTATTTAAATCTTTCTAAATCATTTTTAAGTAATATTTTCTTTATTCTTTTAACTTCTTTTATAAACGGCTTACTTTTAAATGGTTTCTTATTCATATCTTTTAAGATAAGGGGTTATTATTTAATCCAATGCTCCAATGAAAACCAAGTATATCCATCTTCAGTAAATGTTCCGCTAGTTTGCCATCCATCATTTATCATTGTTTTTAATGCTTCACAACTATCAATATCTCCATTAAACTGAAACTTGTAATATTTTGGTTCTTTAATTTCTTTCATACTATTATTAAGATAAGCGGTAGCTGGGCTTATCTGACTCTTTTTTTCTTTTTTATTAAAGTTTAATCATCTGCTTTGCCACCGCTTATTTCTTTTCTTCTTTCTTTACTCCTTTAACTTCTTTTTTATTACTTGCTTCTATTTCTGAATATAATGCTCCCAACATACCTGTAACTTCATTGAATGGTCTTGTTTCTAAATAATTTTTAATCGCTACGATTAGATTTGTGCTTAGATTCATATAATTTTTTATTTACTTTATCTTGTATTTCTATGTTTAAGTCGGTCATAAACCTAGAGTTAATATATTCTCTCCACTCTTCGTATGTATATGTTTTAACTCCGTGTGATACCCTCATAAAATTTATACCACAAAGCTGGAGGTTATCTTTATCTATCCTCTCTATATCTTCACTTTGTGGCTACTATAAGTAATCATTTATATATAGTGGTCTAAAAAGTTTTCTTACACTATATAGTGTATCATACACGTTTTCTATGTCAAGTGTATAAAGTCCATAGGTATTAAAATCTAATCCTAAGCAATGTTGAATTTATTTCGTCAGCTATTCTTTTCTTATCGCAATAGCTTAAATTAGATATAATATAATGACCTCCGTTAATTCCACCATTTAACATACTACCTATTCTTCTACAATATATACAGTTACGATTATCTCTTATGTTCCTAAATGACTTAAACCTACTATATTGCTCTTTAAAATATTCGTCTATAAATTCATAGCTTTTTGCCTCCCAGTCCATATTAGTAGTCTTTTAAGCAGTCTTCACAACAACGACCACCTTTTATATTAACTATTCTGCCACCACAATCACATTTATCTTTTACTTCTTCCACAACCTTATCTACTTCTTTTTGTAATTCTTTTTGTTTTTCTTCTATATCAATACCAAGATATTTAACTTCTTCACTACACTTCTCTCCTGTTCTTGCTTCTATAATTGGTATGTATTCAGGTGTCATTTCTATTAGGATAAAAGGTCTGCCAGTGTTCTTACAAGCCACCCCTGTTGTTCCTGAACCAGCAAATGGGTCAAGGACTATTCCGCCAGTAGGTGTTTTGGTTAAAATACAAAGATATTCCATTAATTTGATTGGTTTAACAGTTGGGTGATTGTTTTTATTTAATGTCTTTGGTCTACCATCACTTTCAAATACATCAAACGAATTACTTTCTCTTTTATCTTGAGATGCCCAAGTCTGCTTATCTTCCATATTTTCACACCCAGCATTTCTTTCTGATTTACTAGCTTTCGCACAATAGAAAAAACGAGAAGCTCCTGACAATCCATCTCCATAGAATGTTGCTCCGTCATCACCACCTTGTTTGTATTTACCATATATCTCACCACCAAAACCTTTTTGTCCAGCTTTAACTGGTGCTAATGCTCCTGTCTTTCCTGATTGTTCATCTAACATCTCTCCAGCTTCTTCATCTAGTATAATATTGGCAGGGAAACGACCAGTTAATTTATCTCCATATCTTGTTCCTGCTGGTGCTTTATATTTTCCATAAATCTTTTCATCTTTAGTTCCATCTCCTATCGGTCTGCCTAATTTATCTTCTGTCCCTATCCTACCACCATCTATATTCAACCCAGCTACTCCGTGCTTTAAAGCATTATTAGCATAAGTTCCGTCATTAGGTTTTACTGCTACTAAGATAGGTTCATAAGCTGGTTTAAGACCGTGGCTCTTCCAACCATTCCATAGTTTAGCTTCTTCTGTAGCTGGTTCTGTTATCATTCCAACCTTATCTTCAGTTGCTTCCCAGCCACCAGCCATTAAATAATCTTTACTTTTAACACCATTCTTTCTTGCTCTTTTTTGAAAATCCTCTCTATATCCAACTAGCTTTGGTGTTTCTCCAGCTTTCTTATCCAACTGCTTACTAATATCAGTAGCTTTCGGGAAGCCTGAGTTTCCTGTAATAAATATCTTACCATTTCTTCGTGCTACAAAAGCACCAGTTGAAACTGTTGGGCAAAAGATTATTCCAGAGTAGTTTATTTTCGTAATTCTCGCCCTTCGTGTAGTTTGTGTTCCTTGTTTGATTGAAATAACATCAGATTTTCCAGTCTGTTGTCTTGTGGGTCGTGATTGATATGATGTATTACTTGTTCCCTCTTTAAGCATATCCCCAAGGATTGAGCCATTATCAAACGGTGTTCCATCACATATCCATCTTTTCTCGCCATCGGTAAATACTCCTTTGGACACCTCACATATTTTATCGCCTTGTAATTCCCGTGTTTCCTGAAGTAAGTTACTCCACCTTTCCAAGCTGGATTTTTGCTTCCTGCTAAACCCTTCCCAGGTCTTTTCTTTCCCTTGCCATTTGCTGAATACTTTTTTAACCAGTCTTTTGCTTTTCCTGCACAACTCTTGCAACAGTAATTCCCCACGCTTTTCTTGTAGTGTATAAAAATTATCTGACAAGACTGGCACTTGCTCCATTTCAGAAAGTTCCCACGCTTCTTTGAATACAAATCTTCCTTCTCGTTTAACAAGGCAACGATGTCCTCTGCTGACGATTTGGTCTGTTGTATCGCTTTTAATTCTATAACAGGTATCCTCGTGGACACGATAGACTGACCACCGTTCTGGAGTTTCCCATTTGTAAATGTTTTTTGTAGTATCATATACCATTATTTTATCATCTTTTGTGGTTTTATGCAAGAGCTTGAACCCATCTTTTGTTAGTATTTCAGTGTCTTCTGATAGGCAGCCATATAACCACATAATAGTATCTTTTAATTCAAACCCAGCGTCTTCAACATTAACTGTCATTCTGTGCTGTGTTCTACTACCAGCGAATATTAAAGCTGTTCCTCCTGGCTTAAGAACTCTTAGACACTCTTTCCATATCTCAACACTAGGAACATCATAATCCCATTTTTTACCCATAAAGGATAAACCTTAATAAGGGGGGTCGCACAAGACGGTGTCCACGCTA
>Ga0114918_10002417_pt1 | contig 16742 bp, 35 predicted proteins | sample LantaG_FD_87015 | JGI IMG/M metagenome (GOLD analysis project Ga0114918, IMG submission 87015) | Deep subsurface microbial communities from Baltic Sea to uncover new lineages of life (NeLLi) - Landsort_02402 metaG | ecosystem: Environmental > Aquatic > Marine > Oceanic > Sediment | place... | reverse complement strand
ATATTAGCGTTCATTTTCGCTTTAATAGTGTTCTTTATAGCTTGGGCTACAGTCCTCGCGGGCATTATTACTACTCACACGCAAAACGCTATAACAACTAACGGTTTAACAGGTGCTAAAGCTTTTTTGTTAGCTAATATGAATTTATGGATTGTTATTTTCATGGCTATAGCTCTTGTTTGGTTATTGTTAAGTGGTGGTGGAGAATGAAGAATAAAATAATGTTTTTAGGAATTTGCTTAATGTTTCTTATAGCTTTGCCTTTAGCTAGTTCTGCTCCTCAAACTGACGATTTTATTGATACAATAGGTACTTTTTTAGAAGATTATGGTAACTGGACCACTAGTATAGTAGGTAATGATAGAATTATTGCTGATCCTGATGATGCAGGAAACACAGTTGGAGAAATAGCTAGGATACCTTTAACAACAGCTGTTTTAGCTTATTTAGAGATTAATAATCCTATTGTAGATGATTCTAGATTAGTATATTATGATTTTTATTTACTTGCTAACGGAGGAACAAGTACTTATGAAGCTCGTATTGGTCTGGAAGATACACAAGGTGATAACGCTATTTATTTACAACTTACTAGAGTAGCTACTACTTGGACTCTTCGTAACGTTGGTGATTCTACAAACATATTGACTTTAACGGATGCTGCTTGGCACAATATTACTTTTAAGAATGTTAATTTTACTGGTTTTACTTTTGATTTAAATGTTGATGGTGTTGATTATAATAATAGTGGTAGTGGTTATGATTTCTTTTATACTACTGATGTTAATGATCTTAGTAATTGTATGTTTTATGATAAAACCACTCAAACAAACGGTGTTTATATTGATAATTTATGTATAGGTACTAGTACTGAATGTTTTGGTGGTGCTTCTCCTTCTAATTCTAATTTAACAATAACAATAGTTGATGAATGGAATAATAGTTTAGTTGTTAATAATGTTAGCGCAACAATAAACGGTTTAACTTTTACTAATGTTACAGGTAATATTATTTATACTAATATTAGTGTTAATGCTTCTCAATCTTATGATATTGCTTTGAGTGGTTCTAATTATTTTGATAAAACTTATAGTTCTGAGTCTATGATTTCTAAAACTCTTACTTTATTTCAAAGCGTTATAGATTTTACTACTTTAGAACTTGTTTCAGGTGATACTTTAACAGGTGTTAATTATACTATTGATGGGCAACAAAACACTACTTTTCATTTATCTGCGGGATCTTATATGGTGTTGGTTGAGAAAAGTGGTTATTATAATCTTAATCATACTTTAAACGTTTCTGCTCTTGATAATCGCACTGAAACAGTAACAGGTCTTTATTCTAGCGTGTTTAATCTTACTGCTATTAATATTTTTTCGGGTGCTAACCTCAGTAACCTTAGCGGTTGGGTTTATAATATTGATGAAGATTATAATATAACTTTTAACACTACAGGAAATAATAGTTTTGTACCTGTTATTTATGGTGATTATTATATTTATTTAGAGGCTTATGGTTACGCGGTTAACGGTACTTCTAATTATAAAAATTTTACTGTTGATGAAACAACGGAAAGCGTTCAATTCGTTCTTTATAGCGAGAATAGTATTTTAATAAATATTTATCGTGAGGAGAACGGTCTTCCTATTTATGATAACATAACTATAGTTGTTAGTGGTATCTCTGGAGATAATACTTACTATACGGTCACTAGTAGTAAGTTTATAGAAAACCTTACTGATGGCAATTTTACTTTAAAGTTATCAGGTGGTAATTATACTTTGCGAAGCTTGGATGTTACTGTTGCTGATGCTAGTTTTCAAACCATCAACGTTTATTTATCTAGCGAGACTCAAGAGACAATATTTACTATTATTGATAGTTTAACAGCTAGTGCTATAGAGGGTGCTAGTGTTAGTGTAGCGCGTATAATAAACAGTACTTGGATTATCATTACTAGTAAGAATAGTGATATAACGGGTAAGGTTCAAGTTAATTATGTTCCTAATATTCGTTATCGTATAAGCGTTACTAATACGGGTTATACTGATAAAGTCTTTTACCTTGATCCTATTCTGTACCCTACTTATACTGTTAAGTTGGTTAAAGCTGTTACTATTGATGAAAGCCCTAGTTATCAAGGGGTAGATATTTTTTATAATCCTACTTCTTTTTATGCTAACCAGTCTAATAATTTAACTTTTACTTTTAGTAGTCCAGACGGAATATTCACTAGTTATAACTTGAGCGTTAGTTATCCTAATAGTAGTTTTTTTGATAGCGGGGTTCTTGCTACTGGAGAAATATTTTTTCATAGTTTCAACGTTACAGATGTTACTTTTACTAGTAGTGTTAATATTACTTATTGTTATGATACTACTATTAGTACTTTTAAGTGTTTTAGTGTTAAGTATGGCCTTATAGGTTATAGTGAGACAGGTAGTTTTTTAGATAATAAAGACAATACTTATGGTATGGGTTTGTGGCAAAGAATAAGCTTGGCTACACTAATAGTTATTATAGTGGCGGGTTTAGTTACTGTTATCGGTGGTGTTCTTCTAGGTGGCTTTATAGGGTTGTTTGTTATGGGTTACATTGTCGCTATAGGTTTTATTCCTATTTGGGCTGTTCTTCCTAGTATGGCGGTAGGGTTCTTTTTATTGATGGGGAGGAGTACATAATGACTAATTTAACTAGTGCTTTAATTATTGTCTTAGCTATTAACATGATGTTGTTTTTAGGTCAGTACGCTGTTCTTGAGATGAACTCAGAGGCCAGTATGGTTTATGATTGTGGTGGGGGTATGGTTGGTAATTTCGACCAGAACGCTTGTTCTAGCGGTGTTTATGTGTTAGCTGATAACGACCCTTTAAATGACTTGCCAGATGTGGCTAGTAGTGTCAGTCCAGAAACGGGCGCTGTTTATACTGATGCGTATACGGGTGTTAAAGGTTGGCTTGTAGAAACTACAGGCCTAGGTTACTTGATAGAAATATTGTCAGCTCCTAGCAACTTATTAAAAAGCATTTTACCTTCTGCTCCCGCTTTCGTTTTCGCTATAGGTTTCTTATGGTATGGGATAACGCTTTTCTTAATAGTTGCTTTCTTATTCGGGAGGGATGCATAAAAATGGCTAGTCTTATAGAAATGGGAGTCACAGGGAGTTTATTAATAGGCTTGAATAATGTTACAGGCAGTTTATTTCTTAGCTTGTTACTTATAGCTTTCTTGTTTATGATATTAGCGGTTGCTTTTCGTATGCCTTTAGAATTATCAGCAATTTTTATTTTGCCGTTCTTAATAGTTTGCGCTAGTGTTGAGGGTCAAATGTGGGCTGTTCTTGGGGTGTTCTTGATTTATACAGGGATAATAATTGGTAAGAACATATTTTTTTAGCTATTATAAAAAATAGGCCGTTGATTTTGTAAGAATAGGCCTATTTAAAATAGCAAGAGTCACAGATCATTCCTATATTAGTAACTCTAGTTAATTTTTTGTAATCAAATAACTTTTTACACATATCACAAGTAACTTTTTTAGATTTAATACTTCTATAATCTTTATTAGTTAGTTTGTAAGGATTTATTCCTCTAACTTGCAAATTATGGTTTATAGTGTCTTCTCTAAAATCTTTTAAATGCTCGTTCAATTTCTTTCTCCTACTTCTGTAAAGTCATTAATATTTTAGGACTTGATAGTTCATAATAACTAATGTTTCCTTCAACAGCTTTAATAACTGGTTCTAAAGGTATATCTATAACTTTCTTTTCATAGCATGCAGTTATTCCTTCATCATGAGCTACATATATTGCTCCTCCAACTGTTAGAGCCATTCCTATAATTATTCCTAACATTAATGCTTGTGTTATATTCATTTTTGTTTCCTCGTTAATCATACCTATAATTTCGTTTGTATTACAATATCCTAAAAAAAGGTATTACAAACGCAAATAATCTAGCTTATTTTATTCAACTTCTCCAACACCACTACGCTCATTTCTTGCTTTATTCTTAAAAATTGTAGTGATTATTTTGCCTGTTAACTGGTCATGTAATACAATATATCCAATCTCAGCCAACATCTTTAACGCTGTGCTATCCTTAGACTGTTGTAATACTGTTTTACTGGCGTTTAAGCGTTCTCTTTCCTCTGTGTTAAGTCTAACAGGAATAACTTTAGAGATGTCTAGATCTCTTTCTTCTTCTGTTCTGTAAGGAACAAATGCTTCTTTTTCTATTGTCATTTTTCTATCAAATTGTTAAATTTATCAAGCTCAAAGAGAATCTGTGAAGTATCACAAGGCTTTTAGAAAGCCTCTCTCAATGAGTTTCTTGAATGTTAAGTTTACAAAAGAGGAGAATCGTTTAGTCAATAACTTTAAAACAACTCTTGGATTTAATATTTATTTTGAATTTAACATTAGTTGAATGACCACTAGTTTTCTTTTTTTTATCAGCTTCAATAAACTCTATCCAAAATTTATAACCGTGTTCTTGAGCATCATCACCATATTGGTATCTAGTACAATAGTAATAATCTTCTTTAGTTTCAAGTATTTCTATTTTTTCTTCAGCATCTTCAAGGTGAATATACCCTAACCAATCAGATTCTAATTCTTTTTGAAGAACATCTCTTGGGATGTTGTGTCCTTTGTAATGAATCCAAACACCTTCTATTAAATCATTATCTTCAAGCCATTCAGACGTATCTTCTAATTTTGTAGTTTTTATCATTTTTTAACCTTTTATTTACGCTTGAGGAGTTAGGACAAACATAATTGTTTTATCTTTAATGTTCCTTCACATAAATTAACTATATCTTCACATAGTAATTTTGGATATATTCCTCTTTCATATGCATTAGAACAACCTTGAGTTCCTGTTTTACTTCCTCTAGGAGCTGGTTCGTGTTGACAAGCTCTATTTCCATTAAAACAAGTTTTAGTTATCCAATCTCCTCTATTAGTCCAAAAATCAGTAGGTTTTGCTCTAATATCGTTATATTGACAATACCAAACTTCTTTTCTAATAAGTTTCTTCATACAATCAAAAGTTCTTAAATAACCCATAGGATTTTCAATAAACCAGTTTTTAGGTTTTAGTTCTTTAATTAAATCAAGAGATTTATACACTAAAGCTAAAGCAATACAACTATCTACATTTTGAGGGATATGATTAATAAAGTTGGAGCTCCTACCAGCAACACTGAATTTAGTACAAGGAACACCAAAAAAAGCAACATCAGGATTTCTAAACTTTTCAGGCAACATATTAATATTAAAATTTAATATATCAGCAACAAGAGAAGGTTTTAATTTAGGATTATTATCTACAGTATAAACCTCATATCCTTTTGCTTTAAATTCATCTGCAAGAACCGAAGATCCTGCAAAAAATTCAACCATTGTTTTAGTTTCGCTTGTCATTTTTTATTTTCTAACTAGTCAAAATTTTTACCAGTTTCATCTTGTATTTCTCTACAAGCTAATATATGTTTTATAGTTTCAGCTTCTTTTGTTAGCCGTTTTTGTAATTCCCAAAGTTCATCATATTCTTTTTGTGTTAATTTCATTTTTTATCGTTTCCTTTACGCTTGAGGAGAATCGTCAAACATTATTTAATTTATTTTGAAGTTTTTCTATCATAATTTGAAATTTACCTTCTTCTTGGTCTTCATATGAATATACTGTTACTTCACCACATTTAGCTAAAATAAAGTTTGCTTCTTCTTTAGTTATATTTATTCTCATTTTAGTTCTTTAGAGGAGTATAGTTAATCATTATTTTTTCTTAAATGTCCAAACCTATTATTAAGAAATATAATCATACGTGTATAAGCTCTTTGTTCTTCTTCTTCACAATCCATACCTTCTTTTAAACAAAATTGATGCATTGTTTCACAAGCTTCAAGTATTCCTTGTTTTTTACCATAATTTTCTTCTTCTGATGTAAAACTCATTTTTCGTTCTCCTTGTCAAAATTTATTAAAGTTCTAGATTTCCACCATAATTATCAGTTATCTTAAATCTAACTCTATCAATACATTTTCCAGATAATAGTAATAATTCTGCATCCGATAAATTTTTTAATTCTCTTAATATATCTTTATATTCCATTGTTTTTTCCATTTTTCTTCTTTGACTAGACATTATTTATTGTAAGACCACTTTTCCTTTTAATAATAGTTGTCTTATCTCTCGCACTTCGTGACAACTATAAAGACTATGAGCATAAGTATATGCTTTATCTGAATAATGATGTCTTTTAGCTTCTAAATGCTCTTTACACGCTTTGTGAGTAAACCAAACACCTTTATCAACAGGTCTTTCAATATAATATACTTTAGACCATTCGTGTTCTTTAGCAACATCTTCAAAATTATCTTCATTAAAATCTATTTCTTCTTCACGAAAATATTCTTTTAAATTTTCATCAGACCATTTACCTTCATCTAAATACCAAAAGTATTTATCTGAATATTCTGAATCAGTTGGAATTTTTTCCCAATCACGAATAACCCAATAAGGGTCAGATGTTGCTAAGTTATCTTGTTCTTGTAATTCTTTTGAAATGTCTATTTCGTTTTCCATTTTTACCTCTTTGCTTAACATAATTTATTTTTTGAAATTATTAAATTTATCACGACATTTTTTACAAATGCGTTGAGTTCTTGAAAAGTGTTTTTTATTACATAAAACACATTCTTCTTTGAATACATTAAACATTTTCTTTATTCTCCTTAACAGATTTTATTCAGATTGTTATAGTGAGTACATAGTTTTTTTTCCACAGTCATTAGTTCTGCTGTGTTATTATACTCTACTTTTTTATTATAGTATAATATTATGTTGTATGTTTGATTAAGGTCTATTGGTGATCTGTTTAAGTCTATTTGATTGCTTAATCTTTCTATGTTAAACTCTAACATTGATTCTCTATTAGCGTTAAGTATTTCTTGTAAGTTCATCTTAACAGCCTCATTATTGAAAGGATGTTTTTCTTTAGTTGTATCCCGTTGTTTGTTAGGCTTACTATTTGTTCTCTTCCTTGTTTTTCTAATAAGAGTATGCCTTTTGTTTCCCAGTACTTTACTAATTTGAAAGCGTGGCTGTAGGTCATTGTTGAATCTCTACTTGCTCGGTGAATGTTTTTTTTTTCTCCTTCTGCAAATTGTGTTATTAGTTTGTAAGCTTTACTTCTTAGTATTGAATCCATTTTTTTATCCTGCGATGTTTATTCTTGTTATCCCGTTACCATCAACGTAGTTTTTAGTTAGTCGGTGTTTGTTGTTGTTGAATATTTGATCTAGGTTTATTTTTACATATCCACTTTTATTTTTTATTCTCATTTTTTCACCTTTCCAAAAAATTGTTTATACAATCCATATACTAGTATTAATAATATAGGGCCAAAAATCATAACTAAAGATGTTATATAATATTCCATTGTAGTATTCATTTTGTAACCTCCAACTATACTTTAGTTGTTATAGTTCAAAGTATATACAATCAACTATATAAGTCTTTCTATAAGGAACTAAAACCTTTAATCAAAAACTAATCATTCCTAACCAAATCATCGTACTCATTAGGATAAGCCTTTCTAGGTCGCCCAGCGGGTTTAGTACTATCAACATGACTAATTAAAGCCTCCACAATATCGGGAGTGAAATAATTAACAGTTCCTATTTTCTTAGTCGCATCAATACCAAGTTTCTTAACACTCTGGCGCAACCAACTAATAGGTTTTTGAAGTTTAATACTTAACTCTCCATAAGTCAATAACCCATCCATCTTAACTCCAATCTTCTCAAGACTCTCAAGCTTACCGCTAGTACTAAGTAAATCTAACTGATGGCTACGCTCGGCCGTCAAATCTAAGAAATGACCTTTAAAGTTAGGAGTTTCCATACCGTAAGCTTGTTGCTTAACCCTTATCTTACTCATAAAGTGTTTAACCCACTGCATACGCACATGGTCATAACCTCTATAGTTACCATAACGACCTTGTTGTTTATCATAGCAATTAAGCAAACCTCTAGGTAAACCCTTATCAAAAAGGTTTTCGTCAAGTACTTTAAAATTAGGCAATACTAAAATAACTAATATCTGATAAGTACGGAAAGTATCAAATACTCTGTTAAGCATAGCGTTAAAACTAGTTAAGCTTCCACGTTTACTATAATCTCCAGCCTCATCATAAATAGCAACAGGGAAGTTTTCCTCAAAGCAAAGTTTTAATTTAGTAACGAAATCTTTCCCACCCATAGCCAACTGAATACATTCTCTAGGATCAAGATTTATTTCATCAAAACCAGCTAACTTATTAACATAGTCCGCGCAGTGAACACTTAAAGTAGTTTTAGCCTCACCCACACCCCCATCGATAACAAGTATTGCGCTCTTCTTTTGTTTCTTAACACGATGGTATAGTTCATCAAGATTCTTAGCTAAAGTTTTATCAAAAGGTAAACCATGATCGTACTTATATTTTCGAGGCATTGTTAGACTCCTCCCAACTAGTAGTATCATATGCTTTTTTATTATCAATCTTTAACAAACCAACAGCATCAAGCATACCATTAAGCTGTATAAAATGATTAAGCACTATCTCAATAGTCAAAGGATCATCTTTTTCTCTTTTAGAAAAAACTTCTCTGAACTTAATAACAGAGTCTCCTTCCCATTGCCTCATTAACATAGGCTGTAGTTCTAAGAACAAAGTTCTAAGCCTAGCCAGTACCATGTCAAGGCCTACGTTGTTCTCTACATCATCGCTTAAGTTTTTGTAATAGTATTCTTGAGCTTCTAAAAAATCGTGTCGTCTTTGTAAGATTAAAATTTTTACTAACGCTGTAGCAGTTACTGTTGCTGTTGTTTCATTGTTAAAATCTACCATGTTCTATATACCTCTATATATTTTTCCAAAGGGAATAATAATAATAATAACTTACTAATCCCTTACCTTTGTATATACTGTTTTTGTGTGTTTTTTTAAAGGTTAATTAATTCTTTTCAATATAGAAAAAATTAAAATTCCTTCTTAAGAGCCTTCTCACTTAATCTATACATCCTCTTCCAGTCTCTAAACTTGCCAGACATCTTAACCTCGGCATCACCCCATAGCTCCAGTTTAACAAGGCTACGGCGCACAGACTCTATAATACCATTAGTATATCCTTTAGCCCTTAGTCCCTTCTGTACATCACAACAACTAAAATACTCTTCATCACCCATTAATCGTTTATCACGCAAAAAGACATAAACCTCAGTTTGTCCCATTTTGTATAACCTCCAAAAGAGTGTCTGTGTTGCTAGGAAAAGAAACCTTTCCTTTGTAACCATGCTTTTTTAGTCCTAAGTAAATAAGAAGCATATAAAACGGTGAAGTCCATAAAACACCCATTGAGCAAATAACACACCCTATAATTAGAACCGTAGGCAAATTCAACATAAAACCCATTATAAGAGGCAATAAGCCAAAAATAAAGAACCTAGGATAAAGAGGGGTTATAGATAAAAGAAGCGTTTTATCGTTCAAAAAACTGTATCTGGCATCAAAGGGGTTTTTTGCTATATCTGACTTATTCATATTAAGAAAAGTTTTATCCCAAAAACCTTGAGCTAGTTGCGAACCATCAGTTTTTATAGTTAGAACAGCCATTTTAAATCACCTGTGCTGAAGATCCTACAGCTTGAATTATCTTTAAAATCTCGTTATTTTGGTAGCCGAAATAAGCACAAGCTAAACCAAGAATAATAACAACAACTAAAAGAGCTAAAACGATTTTATCCTGTTTAGTAGTTAAAATGGGCTTATACAAACAACGCAGATAAAGACTTTCTGTTTTTACCGCATCATGTCCCGCAACACTTTTTAGCTGCCTAGTAAAAATAGTATTATCTTCATCATCAATAACGATATTGTTAACCCCAGCACTCCTATAAAGGGCCTTAGAATCATTTATTTTAATTTTTTTAGTTTCCTTGTTTCTGTTCTTAAAAGTCAAAAAACCATCATTAATAACACCAGTCTTAAAATAATCCTGTGTGACGGTTCGACAATGAACAAGAATAAGCTTCCCGCGACTAGCTTTAACTTTTATGAAAGGAAATAACTTTCCACTCATTAACCAATTAACTATACCAAAACCTAATAATAAAACACCAATATAACTAAAAACCACTAATAACATTTCTTTGATGATTGCATCCATTTTTTTATACACTCCTTATTTATTATAATCTGAACCGCTAGTTTTACCCATCATTTTAGTTTTAGGCGGTTCTTCTTGTTTATAGCTCTCTGTCGTTAAAGTGTTCATTCTTTTACGCAAAAAGCCTTTTTTTGACTGTGACAACTCCAGAACACTAGCCACTCTTTCAAGGCAAATAATGAAAGCCTCTGTCTTATTATCATGTAATAAGTCGTTTGCTAGGTCTAAATAGTACTGACAGTAACTTCCTTCTTGAGTGTTAAGGTTTGCTAGTCTTAAATCTCTAGTGAAGAACCCTAACATACTCCAAAGACTATCACCTACAACCTCTTGTTTCCCTGTCTCTTGGTTAAGTTTATACCTATATTGTTGTATACGGTCTTTTAGTTCTTGGTTAACGTAAGGACTACCCCAAACGCTGTCTGTAGTCATTAAATTAAAATCTAAGTCACTTCTTGGTAAAATTCTTTTTTCATCACTCAATTATAACCACCTCATAATCTTTATTTTCTTTAACTCCTTCTTCATTCATGCTTTTTCTTAAACCGTTAGTAAAAGCGTGTTCGTCAAGAGCTTTAGCTAAAAAACTGTTTTTTATCCTTAGTATTAATGTTAAAGGATCTTTAGTTACTTTTCTTGAAATTGTACTGTTTAACATTGTACGGCTATGAAAAGGCAGTTTATAATATTCCTTAATGTTCTTATCAAGAGCTTTTTCTCCAAGCACTGTTTTAGTTATTATTCTTATTTCCTTCATCGTTTAACTCCTTTATTATGTTCTGAATGATTATAAGCGAAAGCCACGCCAAAAAGAACTAATGGTATTAAAAAAAAGTTTTTTAAAAGTTTAGGCTCTGGTTCTCCAATACTGTAACCTCCTTCAAAAAATTCTGTGTTACAAAAATCTTTAGGACCTTGACAGTCTGGTTGTTGATAAAAACTATTATAACAAAGATTAAAGTTTTCTGGGCAGTGATAATAAAAATTATCTTTAAGATCAAAGCCATAAATACTAAGCACAGCTACGAATAAGAAAAACGTTATAGTCATAGCTATTCTAAAAGGTTGCTTGTTAAAAGTATAGTCTTTGAACAAAACGTTCTTTAACTCGAAATTATTAATCTTTTTTATTTTAGCTAATAATTCTTTAGATTTCATTTTATTAATCCTCATCATCAAAAGAAAAATTATAATCCCCTAAAGAATCATCATAATCCTCATTAAGAACTAAAGGTTCTTCATCAGTAATATAATCAGATAAATCCTCATTTCCCGTTTGTTCTTTATATTTCATTCATTCACACCCGTTTTTAATAATTAAACCTTCATTTATACTTATTATTCCCATCACTGTATAACGGTTAATAAATTTGTTAACTGCTTCTTCTGAAACAGCATATTTAGTTAGTAAAGTTATCAAGAGATCATTTTCTTTTATTGAAATAAAAGTTTTATTCATTAATAATTCGTCAATGTAAGCATAAGCTTTTTGATTTTCTCTTAGTCTAGTCATTTTTATTCTAAGTCTCCTATTAATTCTTTAATGTAAGATTCGCTTTGTAGTTCTTGATCCTTTTTTTCTAAAAGTTTCTTACCATCAACAAAACCTATTTCTTTAGATTGTTCCGCTTGAGCGCTAATAAGATGTTTATGTTCTTGATGGTTAATTAATAATTCTTCATCTGCCATTCCGAAGCAATCTATATTTTTAGCTCCTCTGAACTCTGGGCTAATAGGTAAATAAGGCATTACATCTTTGGGAATGTTTTCAGTAAAAATAACTGAAAGAACTAGCGTGTATTCGTAAATTGTTTTTAGTGGTCTGCTAAATAAATGTTTTCCTTTTTTAGAGCAATCAAAACAAACAAAACGTTGCTGAAATCTTGGTGTTCTTATTCTACTCCATTCTTCAAAATAATAACCTCTAGTGTTTATTATTTCTTCACAACAAAAACAATTATTAGGTATTGCTAAATAATTATTTGCTGGTCCTTTTTTATGAACATACATATTAATCATTTTTAGAAGTCCCTCGCTGGATTATGTTGTCTTAAGAAAGCACTCTCGCGATCTATTCTTTCCATTTCTGCTTTAGTTTCTTTTTCTTTTTGTGATCTTGCAAACTCTATTTGGACTATTAATTCTTGTTTCTTATTGTATAATTCTTTTTCTTCTTCTTTTATTCTTTCTAATTCATGGTGTAGTTCTTGTTCTTCTTTAGAGTTTGTTTGTAGTTCCATTTCTAATTTTAGATAAGAATTTACTTTTGAGCTTAAGTTTAATCTTTTCATTCTATAATATAATAATATTTCTGTATCTATTGTTATATTTAGATGTGTTTTGCTCATTTTATTCTTTTGTTGCTTTTTCTAATGATGCAACTATCATAAATGATGATCTACTTCTTTTATCTTTAGCTGATGCCTTGTCTATGATTTTAAGGTCTTCTTCTTTTATGTATAATGATATTTGTATGTCCATTTTATCCTCATAATTTAAATTTATATTAAAATAACATTAATTTAATATTATAACTATATAAATCTTTCTATTGCTATTATTATTATTATTATTATTATTATTATTATAGTTATACATATGTATAATGAGTATGTATTCACTTTATTTTTTTTGAAGTTTGTAAAAAAAATAGTTCCATGTACTCCATAGGCAACGCTTTTTTAAAGACCTTTATTGCATATGGAACTTATTTATAAAAGAAACTAAAAAAGTATGTATATTTTCATAATTCATACATAGAGTATGTATAGTACATATTATTTTAAAAAAATATGTATAGTATGTATAAAGAGAGTGTATAAAAAAAGTATGTATAAAATTTTGTTCAATACACACATCCTTTATATATCAAATAGTATATAAAGACTGTTAAATATTAGATGTTTAACGAGGTGTAAAGTTTATGGCAAATATGTTCGGCGGAATTTTTTCATTGGTTCTATCTATCATATTAATCGCTCAGGTTATTATTCCAACAGTAACAGGTCAAAATACAAGTACTTGGTCTACTGGAGAAGTAGCTCTGTGGGGACTGATTAGTTTAGTTTCTATTATGGGATTAGTATATGGTGCTGGTTCAGTCTTTGGTTTATTCTGAAGGTTAAACTATGATCCTAACAATATTCATTATACTTTTGCTCTTAAGTCTATTCTTTATAGTCTTGGGCTTTAGTATTAATGAATCAACCTTCCAAGTGGTAGGTTTCTTTTTTCTTTTTTTATTAAGTTCTCTAGTTCTAACAGCGGGAAATCTTGAATATTCTACAGGAACAGACGAATTTTATGTGTATGGAAACAATTTCGATGGATACCATTGGGATGGTTACAATACAAGCGCACCTTCTCAAATTGACAGAGAAGCTTTCTTGTTTCATGTTGAAACAACTAAAACCTACGCGAACGCTGATAGTCCAACAGTTATAAGGTTCGGTGTTTGGTTATCCATAATTTCTGCTTTAGGAATAGCTTTAAGCCTTGCAGATATTAAGGCTTGGGTTCAAAGAAGAAGAGCTAGTGAGGATTAAAAAGAATGGCTAAAAGTTTTTTAAAATTAAAAATTAAAAGCGAGAATGGTCTCGAGTGGAAAAGCAAGGGATCTCTTGATGATATAGAAAAGGATTTCCAACAATTTTTAAAAAAGAAAAAATAAAGAATGGCTGTAAAAACAAATGCTTTTACTGGATTGAGTCAAAGCGTAAGGGATGAAGAAGTAACTCCTAAACCTTATGTTCAACCTACTAGTGACACCGCTCAGTCTAGTCTTGATAATGTTACAGAACCTTCTACTCCTAAAAAAAAGAAAAAAAGACGATCTCGTTCAAGTAGTACATTTGTTCAACCTACTAGCGACACCGCTCAGTCTAGTCTTGATAATGTTACTGGACCTTCTACTCCTAAAAAACAATCAAATAATGATCTCACACCAACCTTGACACAACCACAACAACGAGAAGAGGCTTTTGCGCAATATCAAAAAACTAATTTACAGACTTCTAATGATGCAGGAGCTTCTTCTCGCTCTTTCCAGCCAGAACAAAAACAGTCTCTTTTTAGTGTTCAAAGAACTTATGAGGGTGAGGTTCTTAGTCCTTTGCAAAAAATTCAAGAAAGAACATCCAGAGCTTTAGCTAAAGAAACAGCTAAAAAAGATAAAACTTTTTGGGGACAAACAAAAGTTACTGGTTTGCAAGTTGCTGAAACTGTTTTTGAGGAAGCGGTAGGAGTTAGTAGTTTCTTTCAAGATCGTTTTAAGACCTCGGAAGAAAAAAAAGCTTTGAAAGAGCAAAGAGAATCAACTAGTACTAAAGAAAAGTTTACTTTAGGAGTTAGTAGTTTAGGGTTATTAGGTGGTGAGTTAAGAGTAGAAACAGAACCAAAACCTATAGCTCAACAACTTACTCAAGCGGGAATGTTTTTTGTTGGGCCAGAGTTAATAGCTGAGAAGTTTGTTGTTAAAGCAGAGAGTAAAGGAAGCAAACAATTATTCAGATTACTTAACGAGGAGCAAGTAGATTCTACATTAAAATTTATTAGACCTCAAAAAGTTAGTGTTGCAGATCAACCAGCTACTTTTAACGTTGACACAGGAGTTATAGAGCTTGGTCCCACTAGAGAATTTTTTGAGGGGGGTAATATTCGCCTTAGGGATTCTAAAGAACCAACGCGTTTTACTGGCGAGTTTCAGAGCCAACTAATACAAAAAGATGTTAGTAAAGTAGAAATAGATCCTTTCACTGGTGTTCCTACTCTTAAAGTTTCTAAAAGTAAATTTGATACTAGCGGTTTGATAAGGGAGCGACAAGTAGGATTTAAAGATGTTGATGCAAGGCCTTTCCCAGAAGCTCAAGAGACTACTTTGTCTTTTTTGAATAATGACAAGATACCTAAAATTAGCGTTATTAACGGAGAGCCTAGAACTTTTGGTCCTGTGCAAACTAAAATATCTGTTAGCAGTCCAGAAGGAGAGTTTAAAGGTTTGTTCGGTGAACAAAAACAATTAACTTCCAATACTATTAATCTTGATGCTCAACCTACTTTTAAGTTCAGTCCTCAAAAAAAAGATATGTTTGAAGAAGTTGTTCGTGTTGATGATATCCCTAAAAAAAATAAGTTCGGCGCTTTATTCAGAAGCACTAAAGCACAATCAACAAGCACTTTAGGTATAGATATTGATTCAGATGTTGCTTTTAAGAGATTAAAAGAGAGCGGTATAGGTAGAACTATTAAGTCGGCGGAAGAAAAAACTATAGCTAATCTTAATCAAGCCGTTACTCCTTCTAAAACTCTTAAAGTTAGAACTGACACTTTAGGTTTTGGTTTATCTATTGATAAGCAACCCTCTAGTAAACTATTTATTAATCAACAAGCTCTTAAAAAAATATCTCCTTCTATAGTTGATAGTAGAAATAAAGAAATCGTTTCTACTGTTCAAGATAATGATTTAGGAAAACAAAATTTGTTATCTCAAGAAAAAACCGTTAAAATAGTACCTATAATTGAGACTACTCCTAAGTCAAGAACAAAAAGCGCATCTAGAGTTGAGCAAATAATAACTCCTGATGTTGAGCAAGTAATTTTTCAAGAAAACAAACCTCTTAAGCAAACTAATGATTTGTTTAATCCTGTTGAGAGAGTTATAGGTTCAACCAATAGACCCCCTAGAGGTTTCGGGCCTATAATTCCTAGTTTCAAAAAAGTTTATGCTCCTCTTAATAATAACTTGTTCGTTGCGGAAGTAAAAACTCGCGGTAATTTCTTAAAGTATTCTGACGCTCTTAGTTACGAAGGTGCTTTTAGTAAAGGGGAGTTTGGTGTTAAAAATACTGCTAGTGCTAGTTTTAGAATTAGAAATGTTAGAACAGGAGAAGTTATTAAGCCTAGTAAAAGTTTATCTAAAGGTTTTAGATTAAGTAAGGTTGATGATAGCGTTATTGTTCAAAGAAGGGGTTTTCGTATTGGTAGTGCGGGAGAAAAGAGGGAAATAACTTATAAAGGTATTTTTTCATCAAAGAAAAACAAGAAATCTAAGAGGTTTTCATTATGGGAGTAAGGGATTTAATAAGACAAAAAAAAGAAGAGTTTCTAGATCGTCAAAGCGAGAAAGCATCTCAGAGATTAGTAGAATTAAAGCTTAGAAGTTCTAAAGAAGAAAGCAGAGCTAAAGTTTTTCGCGAGGAAAGAAAAGAACTTGATAAGATAAGCCGTGCTAGAACTGAAACTAAAGATTTACTTCATAAAAAGCGTTTCGGTGGAATTAACAGTTTTTTAGATAATGCTGATAAGAACATTCAGAAAGCAAAAAAAATTAATAAGAAATTAAAGAAGGTTATCGGGAAAAGAGATGAAAACAATCCTTGGAAGTAAAAAAGGCCAGTCTGGTATATTAGCGTTCATTTTCGCTTTAATAGTGTTCTTTATAGCTTGGGCTACAGTCCTCGCGGGCATTATTACTACTCACACGCAAAACGCTATAACAACTAACGGTTTAACAGGTGCTAAAGCT
>Ga0114918_10002416_pt1 | contig 16744 bp, 7 predicted proteins | sample LantaG_FD_87015 | JGI IMG/M metagenome (GOLD analysis project Ga0114918, IMG submission 87015) | Deep subsurface microbial communities from Baltic Sea to uncover new lineages of life (NeLLi) - Landsort_02402 metaG | ecosystem: Environmental > Aquatic > Marine > Oceanic > Sediment | place: Baltic... | reverse complement strand
CGCGGTCACGGGGGTCGAAATGGAAAGAAACTCACACCCGTCCCCCCCCCCCCCCCTCCCCCCCCCACTCCCTCCCCCCCCCACCTCCCTCTCTTTCTACTTTCTCTCTCTCTCTCCGCACGCGCACGCACACACACACAAAACACACACACACACACACACACACACACACACACACAAACACAGGCTGCTCCTCCGGCATCTCCACCAGGTATCTCGCGGCAGAGTTCGCTCCCGCCAACGTGACGGGCCTCGACCTGTCGCCGTACTTCCTGGCCCTCGCCGAGTTCCGGGAGCGGCAGCGCGAGAGGGGCAGGGGGGGCGGAGGAGGAAGGGGAGAGCTCCCTTCCTTCTCTCCTTCTTCCTCCTCTGTTTCCGCCGCAGCGACGGCGCGGGCGGCCCTCCCGAACCCGGCCGCCGCGGGGCCCGACCCTCCCGGGAGGCGCCGCATCGCCTACCTCCACGCCAACATGGAGGCGACGCCGCTGCCCGCGGGCTCCTTCGACCTGGTCTCCGCCAACTTCGTCGTCCATGAGTGCCGCCCGTTCGCGATCGACGCTATGTGCCTCGAGGCCGCGAGGCTGCTCCGCCCCGGCGGGGTGCTCGCCGTCGCGGACAACGACCCCGCGAGCGAGACGCTGCAGAAGCTCCCCCCGGCGCTCTTTGCCCTGATGAAGTCGACGGAGCCTTGGTCCGACGAGTACTACTGCTACGACCTCGAGGAAGGGATGCGCCGGGCAGGTTTGGAGGGCGTGGTGACGAGGGAGGCGGACCACAGGCACCGTTGCGTGCTCGGGCGGAAGAAAAAGTGATGCGTGAAGCGGAGGGGGAGAGAGAGAGAGAGAGAGTGGTGGGGGTGCGAGTTTTGTTTTTTTTTCCTCTTATGCAAAACAAAAAAAATCCTCCTCTCTCAGATCAGAGCTCCCTCCCTCTCTGTCCTTCTTTCGTTTATACTTTATCGCGTTCGGTTTTCTCTGTCTCTCTCTCCCTCTCTCCGAGGGGTTCTCACTCTCCCTGCTGCTCTCTTCTTCGCCGCCTGCGCATCGAGCAAGCAAGAAAGAGACGAGCATGGCCTCCTCTGCGATCCCGTCGACCTCCACAGTCGACTACAAGAGCGAGCGCGACGTTGTCGACGCCTACACCTGCCTCCGCCAGGAGCTGTCCCAGCTCGCAGACCGCGTACAGGACCTCGAGGCGCAGCTGGCGGAACACGCGCTGGTGGCAAAGACGATGCGGCCGATGGAGAAGGGACGGAAGGCGTACAGGCTGGTAAGCGTTTGATGATTGATCGACCGAGGACGATGGCATCTCGACTCTTCTTCATCTGCTTGGAGACTCATTGACTTGCCCCCCCCCCCGACCTCAATCTCTCTCCCGTCTTTTTTACAGGTCGGCGACGTCCTCGTCGAAAGGACCGTGGGAGAGGTGCTCCCGGCCGTGGAACAGAACTTGGCGCAGATCGAGGAGGTGAGAGGGGAAGGGAGGTTGAAGGCGTTTTTTTCTTTTTTTCTTTCTCTCTAGTCTCTTCCTCTTCTTTCTCAACCTCGACCCTCTCTAAACAAAATACCAAAATACCCCCCCCCCCTCTTCAGGTCCTGAGCAAGCTCCGCGGCGAGGCCGAGAGGAAGGACAGGGAGCTGGAGACCCACGTCCAGAAGTACAAAATCCGTGTGAGCAGCGGGCAGGAGCAGCAGGAGGCGGCGACGGCAGCGGAAGGTGTAGGCGGCAACGGCGGCGGCGGCAGGCAACAGGGCGTTCTCATCTGATCCAAATCATTATCAGAATCATTTATCCGGCCCGCCCCGCAGCAGCCCCCCTGTAATCCATTGCCTTCAGCCCTTTCTTCGTCAGTTTGTATTTCCCTCCTTGTTTTAAAGTCGCAAAGAAAAAAAAACAAAGAAAACGAAACCATTTTAACTTTTTTCTTTCTCTCTCTCTCTCTCTCTCTCTCTCTCCCCCTCTTTTTTGCCTCTTTCTCTTTTGCGCTTTTGCTTTCTCTAAGTCTCCGCGCAAGTGGCCCTTTATTGACTCTCTCCATGGAAGAAAAACCCAAGAACATGAGAACAAGAAAGCCTCCAAATCAAGAAAAAAAAGAAATAGAAAATCAGGCAGCCGTGAGCTCCGCCGCCTCCCTCTCGGCCGCGGCGCTCTGCTCGGCGTCGATCGCCCCGGCGACCCCCTCGACCGCGGCAGACAGCCGCGGACCACCTCCCCGACGTCCGTCGTCCCCGCCGCCGCCATTCCCAGCCCCTCCTCCCCGCACCCGCGCGCCCCTCGCAGCAAGCGGCCTGGCCAGGGCGCCCAGAACGCCGCAGGCCGGGGGGCTCCTCGGGCGACCACGAGGGGACGCGGGGCGAATTCGCCTCCCTTCCCGCAGCGACGAGACGGGACGAGACGAGCGCGACTCGATAAAAAAAGCAAAGAGCGTTCTGTTTCGTCCGTTGGAGTGTCTTCCGATTCAGAGAAACTCCGGATTCTCTCTCTTCAAGCGCCCAGCGCCGCGCGGGCCTCGGCCGAGGCCTTGACCGTGTTCTCGAGCGAGGGCGGCACCTCCGCGGTAAAAGTACTGCTGCTGCTGCTGCTGCTGATAAAACTGCTGCTGCTGATAGAACTGCTGCTGCTGCTGCTGGTAGAACTGCTGCTGCTGGTGCGAGAACGGGTGCGAGAGCGGGCCCGGGCCCCTCCGCACGGCGACGACCGCGGCCCCGCCGCCGGGCCCGATCACGCGCCCGCCGGCGCCAAAGAGCCCCGCCGCCGCCGCCGCCGCCGCCGCCGCGACGGGAGCGCCGCTGCCGCCGAGGAAGGCGCCGGGAGCAGGGCCCCCGGCCAGGCCGAGAGGCGCGACGCCGGCTGCCGCCCCGGGGGGCCGAGGGGCAGCGGCCGCGGACGAGGGGGCCGCGGCGGTCATCAGCGGGGGGCCGACGAGGCCGACGCCGAGCCCGAACGCCGGGAGGCCCCCCCCCGCGCCGCCGAGGACGACCGGGGCGCCGTCCCCCGCGGGCAGGGCCGACGCCGCGTCCGTCAGGGGAGGCTGCGGAGGGGCCGCGACGCCCCCCGGAGCAAACTGCTGCTGCTGCTGCTGCTGCTGCTGCTGAGGGAGCGCGCCGGGCGCGGGCGCGCCCCGAAACGGGCCGCCGCGGTAAAAGCCTCCGCCGCCTCGGCCGCCGCCGCCGCCTCGCATCTGCCACAGCTGCTACTGCTGCTGCTGCCACTGCTGCTGCTGCATCTGCATCGGGCCCCCTCGCATCTGCAGGGGCGCGCCCCGGCCCCCGAACCAGAGGGCGCCGCCCCGCCCGACGCCCCCGCTCCCCACCGCCGCCGCCAACGCAGCGGCCCGCCGCAGCTGCTTCTCCCGCAGCTCCCGCTGCCGCTGCTGCTGCTGCAGCTGGATCTCGCCCTGCGCCGCCTCGACCCCCTTCCACTCCCACGCCTCCAGGTCCGCGCGGGCCGGGCCGTCCGCGGGCGCGTCGCCCAGCGCCACCACGACGGCGTCGGCGTCCGCGTCCGCCGAGGCGCGCAGCACCGCCGAGAACCCCTCGCGGCGGCGGTCGACGGCGACGAAGTCGGCCGCGAACTTGCGAACCACGCCGGGCGCCTCCTCGCTCGAGAGCGTCGGGTGGCCCTCGCGCGCCGCGGCGCGCTCGAGGCAGAGCTCGAGCGGCGGCGTCAGCTCGAGCGCGACGGCACGGACGCGCGCCGCGTTCGCCAGCGTCGCCCACGTCAGCCGCTGCGCGACGTCGGCGTTGCACCTGTCGACGACGACCGAGCGGCCGCGCCGCAGCGCCGCGACGACGGCGGCCTCGCACTTTTTGCGGTTGCCGAGCTCGTCCTGGTTGACTCGGACGAAGCCGGCCGCCTCGAGGGCCAGGGCCGCGCGCGTCTTCCCGGAGCCCGGGATTCCCACGAGGACGACGACTCTCTGCGGCGGGGTGTCCGGGGAGGCGAGCGGCGGGGGCGGGGGCTTGTTGAGCGCCGAAGGGGGGACGGCGGCGTCGGCGTCGGATCCCGTCCGTGCCGCTGCCTCGGCTTCTCCGGCTGCTGCTGCTGCTGCTTCGGCTTCGGCGGCGGGAGGAGCTTAGTAAGCTTCCTTGGTGGCGACTGCCTCGGCGGGCGCAGCAGCCGCTTTCGGAGGCGCCGGAGCAGCAGCAGTATCCGGAGCAGCAGCGGGAGCAGCCGCAGGCGCAGGCGCGGGCGCGGGCGCAGAGGCGGCGGCGGTGGCGACGGGAGCAGCAGCAGCCGGTTTCGGCGCAGCCTTAGGCGCCGCCGGAGGAGGAGGATCCCTCTTCGCTAAGAGCGCCGCGGCGTAGGAGAACGCGCCGGCGACGGTGCGCGGGGCCGCAGCAGCGGCAGCGGGGGCCGAAGAAGAAGTCGACGAAGAAGAGGCCCCGGCGGCGGGGGCGGCGGCGGCGCGGGCGTCTGGTGACGAGGTCAGCGCCGACTTGTCCGCGCCGTCCGCGTCGCGCTTCTCCGCGGCCTCGCCGGCCTCGGGGGCCTTGGCCGCCGCGCCACCATCGGACGCGGCGGCTTTATCCTTATCGCGGCCCCTGGAGAACTTGAAGACCATTTCGCTGTTTCGGAAGGAGGGGAAGCTCCGAGCCTCCTTCAATCTCGAGCTCTCGACGATGGGAAGAAGAGGGCGATTAAACGGCGTTCGAGATCGCGGAGAAGGAAGGAGAGGCAGCTCTCACTTCCCGCGCTCCTTCTCTGCCTGCGACTGCCTCCCCTTTAGAAAGTCGGAGCAGGCGACGATCCGCCGATTGGGTGGGAAAGATGCGACTCGCCAGCCGTCGCTGAGAGAGAGAGAGAGAGATAGAGCAGAAAAAAAATAAAACTCTCAGGGCTCTTCTCCCTCACTGTCCCTCCTCTCGTCGCTCCTCTTCCAAGCCCTCTCTCTTGAAGGAGGCCCGATCGGCCCCCGATTGGCCTCTTTCTGTATCAACGTCCCTCTCCGTTCGGCCTCCCGATGCACGCAGACACGTCCGCGGTGTCCCTCGCCTTTCAGCAATGGCTGAAAGTGAACGGGGTCCGCCTCGGTGAGATAGAGCTGTCGAGCATCGACGCCTCAGAAGGCAGAGGCAGCGCCGGCAGGAGCGACGACCGACCCTGGCCGCGCCGCCGCCGGACCGTCCTCTCGACGGCGTCCTCGGCCCCTGGGTCCCTGATCGCCCGCGTGCCCGACGGCGCGGTGCTCACGGTGTCCTCTTCGAGCGCATCGGAATCGCTCGAGGCGGCGGGTCTGGGGAACAAAGCGGCTAGAGAAGAAGAAGAAGAGGGCGCAAAGAAGCCTCGGTCTTCGTCTTCTTCGTCCTCGTCTTCGTCTTCGTGGAGGGAGGCGGCGGGACTCGCGCTCGCCCTGCTCGTCGAGACAAGACTCGGAGAGGACTCGCGCTTCGCGCCGTACGTTCGGTGGCTGCTCCGGAAGGGCGAAGACGGCGAGGGAGAGGAGGAAACCCGCCCGGTCACCTGGGACCCTCGGGCCGCCGCCCTGCTCTTTGCCGGCACGGCCGTCGCCCCGAGGTTGCTGCGGCTGCCTCCTTCCTGCTCCGCCGCGGGGGGAGGGGGCCTCCACGCGCCGTCCGCGGCCCCGCTGGCCTGGTCCAGGCTCGCCCGGCCGTGGCTGTCCCGAGTCGGACTGGAGGAGGCGGGCAGAGGAGGAGGAGGAGGACGAGGAGGAAGGGGAAAGCCAGAACGCCTGCCGGCCTCCTCGCCTTCGCTCAGGGCCGAGTTCCTCAGGTGCCTCGCCGTCGTCTCCTCGCACGCCTTCGTGCTAGGGGAGGACCAGATCCTGGCCCTGGTCCCCGTCTTCGACGCGCTCGACCACGCGCCGGGGCCTCCCCGGGTGCAGCTGAGCCACTCCGGTCCCAAAGGCGGAGCCGAAGGAGGCGCCGGCGCCGACGCCGGTAGCTCCAGCGACGACGACGGGGGCAGCGGCGGCAAAGAGGAAGAGGAAGCGGGAGAGGGGGAGCGAGAGGAAGGAAGCTTCCTCGAGATGCGCTCGACGGCGCCCCTCTCGCGGGGCCAGGAGGTCCTCAACTCGTACGGCCGGCTGTCTACGACGGCGCTCGCGCGCAGGTACGGCTTCGCCGTCGCGGACAGGGCGGAGATGCTCCGGTCGGGGGACGAGCGGCTCGAGGTGGGCGCGGGCGAGGTCGGCGCCGCCGCCGCCGCCGTCTCCGTCTCGCTCCCTTCCTCGTCGCCCCCTCGCTCTCTTGCGGCTGCCCCTCCCCTCCGGGCCCCCGCCGCGTGCCTCCGAGCCGCCGCGGCGTCGAGGGGCCGCGCCCTGTTCGTCTCTGTGCCCGGCGGCGAGCCGTCCCTGGGGCTGCTGCTCGCGGTGCGGGCGTCGCTGTCCGCGACTGGGACCCGGCGACGACGCAAACCTCGCGAGGAGGAGGAGGAGGAGGAGGAGGAAGGGGACGAAGGCGAACGCGCCTCTCTCGTCGAGGGCCGAGTGCTGCTCGAGGTCGCCCGCAGGCGGCGCGCGGCGCTCGAGGCCGGCGGGCGGCGAGCCGCGAGGGCGCTAGCAAAGCTGGGAACGAAGAGGAAACGAGGAGGAGGAGGAAGAAGCGAAAGCGAAGGTAGCATCGAGTTTCCACCTGCCTCTGGGTTCGAGCTCGCGGCGGCGGTCAGGAGGAGCGAGCTCGAAGGGTGCACCTGCCTCGAGTCGTGGGTCAAGAGGCGGATGTAAAGCAAAAAAAGAGAACCGAAACGAAAGAAATAACAATTTTACTTTGGGAGTCGATCGATCGTGCTGTCTACATCCCTCTCCGAATCCTTATCTCCACCCTCTCTTTTCCTCGACATGGCGGCGCCCTCGCCCGCTGTCGCGGCGGAGATCGAGTCCCTCGACCGTATCCTCACGCGCCTGGCGCTGACGAAAGAGGAGCAGCTGGAGCAGGTGAGTCGAATGGATAGCTCTCATGTCTTTCGCGCCGGCCGAGAAGGGCCAGAGAGGCATTCGATCGCGCAAAAACTCAACCTCCCCTTCTCTTCTTCTCCTTCTCCCTCCTCCTCCTCGTCCACCCCCTCTTTTCCAACAGGTGCTCTCCAAGCTCATCCCGCTCGTCGTCGCCAAGCTCTCCACTCCCCATCCTCCGGTGCAACATAAATGCCTTGAGATCCTCAAACACGTCAACGCCCGCGTGCGGGCGAGGGAGAACGTCGGCCTGCCGCTGCTGCAGGTCGCGGCGCTCACGCGCCTGGGCGGCGGCAGCCCGGCGGGAGCCTCCGCCCCCTCCGCCGCCGCCTCCCCGAGCTCCGCGCCACTCGTGCGCTCCTTCGCCCTGGTCTACACCGAGATGGCCTTCGCGCGCTCCGACCCGCGGGCGCGGTGGAGGGCCCTTCCCCTGCTCGCTCGGGGGATCGGTGCTCCCGGCCGCCCCCCGCAGCAGCGGGGGAAGCTGCTGCGCCTGGCGCTGCTGGGCTCGCTCGAGCGCTGCGGCGCGGGCTCCTTTCCGAGGGAGGAGGGCGACGAGATCGGGGGCGGAGACGCGGGGTTCCTCTCCTCCGCGGAAGACAGGGCGGCGCTGGCCGCCGCCGCTCTGGACTTTATGCTCTACTCCCCTCCCTCGGCCCCGAGGAAGCATGCCGCTGCGGGTGCTGCCGCGGGGGGCCAGCAGCAGCAGCAGCTCGGAGCGAGGAACCCGGCGGCGCTGCTCGAGGCCGCCGTCGCGGCCGCGACCACCGCAGGGGGGGGCGAAGGCGGCGACGGAGCGGCGGCAGCGGCAGCTGCCGCTCTCGCCACTGCTTCTGCTTCTGCTTCTGCTGCTCAGCAGTCTCAGTACCGAGGCAGGCTGCTGGCCGACGGCCGCGTCGTGCCGGGCGGAATGAGCCCGGACTCGGTCTCCTGGGTCGAGGGCGCGGCGGGGAGCGAGGCCTTCGCTTCCTCGAAGAGCGACCTCTCGACCAAGAAGCTCGGCGTCGTCTCCTTCTTCGCGTCGGCCGCCTACTGCGCGGCGACGGGCGACGACGACGCGAGGGCCTCACCCGAGGCCGTCCTGGTCTTCTTGGCCGCGGCGGCGGACAGCAGCTCGTCAGATGACCGCGTCGCCCGCGCCGGCGACGACGCGCTTCGGAAGTTCCTGGCGCCCCCGACCAACGCCAACGCCGCCGTCCCCTCCTCTTCCTCCTCCGCCGCTGCTGGAAAGGTCGTCCCCAACATCGAGAGCGAGGCCCTGGCCAAGGCGCTGCTCCGCCTCGTGCTCGGAGGGGGCAACGGAGGGAACTTGCTTGGCGGGAGCGGCGGCGGCGGCGGCGACGCCGAGATGGCAGAGGCGGCGGCCTCTCCTTCCGCCGCCGTAGGAGAAAACTTGCCCTCCTCCGCGCGGGAGCCCGCGGCCCCGGCCCTCGCCGTCCGTGCCCTCAACATTGCCGCGCGCTCCCGCGCTGCGGCCAACGCCTTCCCGGAGGCGCCCATGGTCGTCGAGGCGACGGTCTTCGCCGCCGACCCCTCCGCTGCTGCCCCGCCAACTGCCGGAGCGCTGAGGCACCCGCGCCCGCCCGCCGCCGTCGCCGCTGCCGGAGCAGAGTTCTGCGCCTGGGTCCTGCGACACGCCGACGCGCAGAGGCTCCGGGCCGTGGCTCCGGTGGTGCTCGGGAGGCTGCTCGCGCTGCTCGAGGCCGGGAGCGGGGGCGAAGGCGGGAGCGGCGAGGGAGCAGCGGGGGCATCGGGAGTCGAGGGCGGCGGAGAAGTGGCGGCGGCGGTGGCGCTCCCGGCGACCCGCTCCTTCGCGTACCAGGCCATCTCGCAGCTCGCCTCCCGCGCCCCGGAGGCGCTTTCGAGGTCTCCCGGCACGGCCCGCAGGCTCTTCGAGGCCCTGGCGAGGGAGCCCGCGGGCGTGAGGGCGTCCGCGCAGGAGGCCGTCGCCTCCGCCGCGGCTGCCTTTGCCGTCAAGCGCCGCGGGGACAGGAGGGGCAAGGGGAGGAAGAAAGGCGCTGCCGACGAGGGAGATGCCGAGCTCCTCGAACTCCTGCTCGACGCCGCCTCCTCCTCCTCGCAGCACGAGGCCGTGCGCTCCTGCGCCGCGACCTGGGCCTCTCGCCTCTTCGCCGGGTCTCACGCCGCTTCGAGGTGGGTCTGTCTCGTGGCCGCCGGCGACGACAAGCTGTCGGTGCGAGAGGCCGGGGAGGCCGGCCTGGAGCCGCGGAGGAGGCACGCGGGGGGGGCCGGGGAGGAGGTCGCTTTCAAGGAGAGCGAGATCGAGAGCGAGAGCGAGAGCGAGAGCGAGGACGAAGGCGGGGTCGAGGAGATCGAGATCGACGGCAACGACCGCCGCAAGCGCACCAAGACGAGCGACGGCGACGATGGCGACGACGGCGGCGACGGCGAGGGCGCCGACGACGGAGAGGAGACCGCCCGCTCCTTCTTCCCCGACGCCGAGGAGATGCTCTCCGTCGCCCTGGAGCGCGTCCCCGCGCTCGCTGCCGCCGCCGCCGCCGTCGCCAGCGGCGCCTCGCTGCCGACGTCGGGCGAGCTGCCGCTCCCGGCCCGCACCTTCGGCGCGCTCGTCCGCTTCCTCGGCGCCTGCCGCACGCACCGCAGGCGAGGAAAGGGGAAGGGGGAGAGGAGGGGGGCTGCGAGCGCCTCTGCTGCTGCTGCCGCTGCTGCTGCCGCTGCTGCTGCTGCTGCTTCCGACGCGCTCTTCTCTGTGTACGAGCTCGCGCTGGGGCCCGCCTGCCCGGGGCCCCTGCGCGCCGCGGCCCTCGCCGCCGTGCTCGGGGAGTGCGCCGCTCGCTCGGGCGAGGGCCGCGACGACGCGGCGGGGCGCGCCGTCGCGGCTCGCTACGGCGGGGACCCGACTGCTTCCTCCCCTTCTCCTCTCTCCCGGCTGCGCCTGGCCAGGATCCGAGGGGAGCTGGCCCACCCTGACGCGACGGCGAGGGCCAACGCGGCCAAGCTGCTCGGGGTCGCCGCCTCGGCGATGATGGCGAGGGGGGGGGGCTCCGAGGAATCCTCTGCGCTGCTCGCCGACCTCGCGCGCGTCGCCTCGGCCCGCGCCGCCTCGGCCCCCGTCGCCGCGAGGCCGGGCTCTGCCGGCGGGACCACGGCGGGCGCGGCGGCCGCCGCGGCGGCCCCTGCTCGCCCGCCGCGCCACGAGGAGCGGGAGGGGTCGGCGCTCGCCGCGGGCTTCGTCCTTGCTGCTGCCGCCACCGCTTCTTCTTCTTCCTCTTCTCCTCTTCCTCCTCTTTTGCTCGATCCTGCCGTGGCCTCCTCCGCCGTCGGCGACCTCGTCGAGATGGTGAAGGCCTACCCAGGCCTCTCCGTGAATCTTGAGGGGAAGATAGTGGAAAAGGAGGGCGCCGCCGCCGCGCCTCTGGGATCCGGCGGAGGCGCAGGCGGAGGGAGCAGCAACGCCGACGCGGTCTCGCTCGCCGGCGCGGCCGCCGTGGCGCTCGGCGCCGCCGGGCTCGCGGCGCCGCTCCCGCTCTCTTCCTCCGCGGAGCGCCTCGCCGCCGTCTCATCCCTCGCCGCCCTGCTCTCGGCGAAGGATCCCACGACGGCCTGCAAAGCCGCCGTGTCGCTGGGGCAGATCGCCGCGGGGGCGAGCAAGCACGCAAGTGACGGAGCCGACGGCGGAGCCGCCGCCGACGACACCGCCATGGCGGCGGTCGACGCCCTCTTGGCCCTCGGCACCCGCAAGCCCGCCGCCGGGGAGCCCCTGGTCCTCGCGGCCGCCGAGGGACTGTGCTTCGCCTTCGGGGGTCACGGTGTGGGACCCCTCGCCGTCGTGGCGGCTCCCTTCTCGTCGCTCGCGGCCGCCTCGGCCGCGGCCGCCCAGACGGAAGAGTCAAAGTCGAGCCCGAAAAGCTCGAAATCGACCGCGCCGCCGCTCGAAAAGGCGCCGCCGCCTGCCAAGCTCGCCGCGGTCCGCGAGCGCATCCTCGACGCGCTCGCGAAGGAGGCAGACAGCGACGCCACGCTCACGGCCTCGACCTCGTCGGACGCGCGCGCGGCGGGGTGCGCCTGGCTGGTCGCGCTGCTGTGCCTCTGCGGCCGCGCCGCGGCACTGCGCGGCGCGGCGCGGCTGGCGGCGGCCCAGCAGGCGCTGCTGCGCCTCCTCTCGGACACCTCTTCGGACTTGGTCCAGGACGCGGCGCCCCGAGGCCTGACCGCGGCCTACGCTTTGGCCGGAAGCGACGACGACGACGGCAGCGGAGGCGAGGGTGCGAAGCGCCAGGCGGAGCTGCTGGCGGGCCTGACAGCCGCGATCGGCGGCGGCGGCGCTGGCGGCAAGAGCGCCGGCACCGGCGTCGCCGCCAATGTCCGCGGCGCGATCAAGGTCGACGCCTCGTCTCGCGTGCTTCCCGAGGGAGCGATGGGCACGACGCCCGACGGCGAAGGGCTCAGCACCTTCAGGGAACTGTCCTCTCTCGCGGCCGAGGCGGGGGACAGCTCGCTGATCATGAAATTCATGAACATCGCGCACGCGGCCTCGGCGGCGTCGTCGGCCCGCGGCGCCGCGTTCGGGCTCGCCGCGATCGGGAAGACCATGCTGACTCCGGCGCAGCGGAGGGGCCTGGCTGCTGCTCTGCTCCCGAAGCTGTTCAGGCTGAGGCACGACCCGAGCGTGCGCGTGAGGGAGGCGGCGCTCGCCATCTGGGACGCGCTGGTGGTCCCCGACGACGACGACGACGACGAAGGAGGAGGAGAAGGGAACAAAGCGGAGGCCTCGGGGGGCAGCAAATCTCGCCGCCGCTCGAAAAAAAAGAGGCCGTCTTCTTCCGTTTCCGCGGCCGCGAGGGCCGTCGCGGCCTCCGAGGCCGTGGCCGCGAATTTCGACCGCATAGCCTCCGAGGTCGTCAAGGACGCGTCGGGGAGGCTCTGGCGGTCGCGCGAGGCCGCCTGCCTCGCCGGCGCCGAGCTCGTCGCGACGGCGGCGACCGGAAGCGGGAGCGTGAGCGGAGGAGGAGGCGAGGGAAGGAGGAGCTGGAGCTCGACAGTCGGCCCGCGCGCCGAGGAGATGCTCCGCGCTGCGCTGCGGTGCGCCGACGACGTCAAGCCCTCGGTGAGGCTCGCCGGGCTCAAGTTCGCCGGGGCCATGCGCGGGTCTGCTATCAGGGCGTGCTCCAAGTGGAGGAGCGAGCAAGGGAGTTTGAGTGGCAGCGGCAGCGGCAAAAACGCCGCCGTGGCCGCAGCTGTAGCTTCCGCCGCCGCCGCCTCCACGCACCCGGAAGAGGTCCAAGAGGCGTCCCGCGTCCTCTCCATCTTGCTTCCGCCCTTACTCAACGAGCACCTCCCTTCGTCGGTGCCGGCGGTGCGCGCCTTCGCCCTCGATGCCGCCGCGGCGCTCGCGGTCGACGCCGCGCCGCGGTCGGCTCTGGACGTGCCGCTGCTCTCGCTCGTCGTCACGCCGGCGCTCGAGGCGCTCTCGGGCCTCGAGGACGCGCGCCTCAACTATCTGGAGCAGCACGTCGAGGCCGCCGGGGACTCGCGCGTGTCCTCGGCGGTGGAGGAGATCCGGCTGGCGGCGGCGCGGGCGGGCAAGCTCGGGGCGCTGCTGGACGCCGCGGCGGAGGCCGCGGCCGCCGCCGCCGCCGCGGCGCTCGAGGCGAAAGAGCCCGATGGTGGGGACGACTCGCAGCAGCAGCAGAAGCCCCCCCTCGCCACCCTGACCCCGCTGCTCGCCGCCGTTATCCGCCGGGGCATCGGCGCCGCCACGCGGGCGGGAGCTGCCCGCTTCGTCTCGACGCTCGCGGCCAGGGCCCCGAGGGAGGCGCTCGCGTCGCCCGACGTCGCCGCGCCGCTGCTGTCTGCCCTGTGGTCGGGCGCCAAGGCCGAGCGCGGCGTCGGCGTCCGCAAGGCCTACGTCGCGGCCGCCGCGGCGCTCGTCGCCGTTTCCTCTCCGAAAGCGGCAGCGGGATACGTCGACGGGATCGTCAGGGCGATGGACTCCGGAGGCGGAGGCGACGGAGGCGGCGACGGAGGCTCCAACCCGAGGACGAGGGAGCTCGCCGGCATGGCGTCGCTCGCGCTCCTCCGCTCGACCGGCAACGGCGGCGCGGAGGCCTTCGCCTCCTTCGCCTCGGCGCGCGTCCTGCCGCTCGCCGCCGTGGCGCGCAGGGACCCCGACGAGGCCGCGGCCGCCCCCTGGCAGGCCCTCTGGGACGACGCCGCCCCGGGCGGCGCCGCCGCGGCGCGGCTGTACGGCGACGGCGTCCTGCGGTCGGTCGTCGCGGGCCTCGCGGCGGGCCAATACTCGGGCAAGGTCGCCGCCGCCGAGGCCGCCGCGGATCTGGCGAAGAGCGCGGCGGGCGATGCCGCTCTGCTGGCGAGGCTGGCCCCGCCCCTGGCCGACGCCCTGGCCGCGCAGGTTCCGGGGAGGTGGTTTGAAGGGAAGGACAGGCTCGTCGCCGCGCTGGGCGCCGTCGTCGCCGCGGCGGGCCCGCTGAGCACGGGCGAGGGAGAGCGAGGGGCGACGGGCGCCGCGCCGCCCCCTCTCCCCGCCTTTGTCTCCTCGGCTGCCTCCGCGCTGGCCGCCGCTGCCAGGAGGCCCAAGGCCTCCTTCGCCGGCGCGGCGCTCCTGGCCCTGGCCGCCGCGGCGCCGGCGCTGCCGAGGGGCTGCGGCGCGGCGGGCGAGGGGTTTGCCGCCGCGGCCGAGGGCTTGAGCCTGGCGGCCGCTCCCAGAGAAGTCGTCGCCCCGGCGACGGGCGCCGCCGCGGGCGCCGCCGCCGAGGAGGACCCCGACGCGCGCCGCCCCCCGCCCGCGGCCGCCGCCGCCGCCGCCCTGGAGGCCCTGGCCGCCGGGCTCACCGACGGGGAGCTCGAGCGGCACGGCGGCGCCGCGGCCGCGGCGATCTCGTCGGCGCTGTCCCCGGCCGTGGCCTGGGGCACCCGCGTCGCCGCCGCAAAGGCCGGCGCGGCGCTCGCCCGCCGAGGAGGCGGAGAAGGAAGCGCTCCTCCCGCTTCGTTCCCCGCCTGGATGGACTCGATCGTCGCCGGGCTCGAGTCCGCCTCGGCCGAGGGCAAGGTCTCGGCTGTGCGCTCGGCCGCGGCTGACGCGCTCGGCGCCGTAGCGGCGCTTGCCTCGGCTTCGGCCTCGGCTTCGGCTTCTTCGGCGGCTTCGGCGGCCTCCAAGCGCGCCCTCGAGGTCCTCGACGCGATGGCTTCGGGCGACCCCAGCGACGCGGTCAAGGCCAGGGCGGTGGCGGCGAGGAGCAAGGCGACCTCGATGCAGCTCGGGTGATCAAAGAGAGAGAGAGGGAGAGAGACAGAAGGAGAGCGAGGGCGAGAGTAAGAGGAGAGAAAGAGAAGAGAGAGGGGTAACCGAGTTTTTTTGCTTTTTTTCCGCTTTTTTAAGATAGAGATGATTTCACACCATCTCCAAAAAGAAAGACCCTTCTTTTTGCTCTGCTTCTCGTCCTCTTCGCAAGGCGATGCGGAGAAGATCGAGAGGAGCACGAGGGCGTCCCGAACAAGCGCGGGAGTTGAGATCGAATTTTGAAAAAGGAACAAGCGGCGGCGGCAGAACTAAAAAAAAGTATTTACGCCGTCTGAGGCAGCTGCTCGAAGGCCGCGTCGGCGCTCAAGCCCTCCCACTTCCCGGCCAGCCCCTTCCACTTGAAGTTGCCTCCCTGCTTGCCCACGCCGGGGGAGCCCAGCGCGAGCAGCTTCTGCAGCGCGAGCGAGAAGTCGGCGTTGAAGGCCCCCTCGTCGGCGGCGTACCTCGCGGCCGAGTCGGCGTAGATCTTGGTCACGCGCATCGCCATGTCGCTGGGCAGCCTCCCGACGGGCTTGCCCTCGAACGAGCCGGCGGCGCCGGCCTCGGGGTCCCCGGGGGCCAGGACGAACATCGGCAGCCCGGTCTCGGGGGCCGAGGCCTCGACCCACGAGCTGTTCATCAGCTGCACAAAGTACTTGTTGGACGGGCGCGGCCAGTCGTCGCCGCTCGAGGTGAAGGTCATCGCCCAGCCGGAGGCGTCGGTCCCCGCGCCGCCGATCGAATGGCCCCCGCCGATGATCGCGACCGTCTCGCGCGGCGTGAAGCCCCAGTTGGCCATGAAGTAAGCGAGGCCGGCGCCGTTGAACATGCCGTCGGGGAGGCGCGACGAGAACGGCGGGTGCGCCGGGCCGGCGCCCTCGGCGTCGATGCGCCCGGGCTGCCACGCGACGGGCGGGCCGCCGGCGACCTCGACGGCCGCGGAGCCGGCCAGCGTGTACAGGTCGGCGTAGGTGATGCACGGGAACTTCTTCTTGACCTTCTCGAGGGCCTCGACGCTGTCCCTGACGGTGCCCCCGTTGGCCGGCGCGTCGGCGTCGGGGGAGAAGCGGACCCACGCGCCGTCGCAGCCGCCCGACGCATCAAGCACGACAAAGGTGCCGCAGTTGTAAAAGGCCAGGCGCAGCGCGCCGGGGAGCTCCAGGTCGGTCTCTTTCTTGAAGATCTCGGCGACGATCTCCCGGTACTGCTTCGGTGAGCATGATGACGGCTTCGACCAGCGCGGGGCCTTCCACCCGGCCTGCCGGGGCGTGTTGGGAAGCTTGGCCTTGTCGCTCCTCGCCGAGGTCGGGAGCGGCTTTTCGTACTCGGTCGCGTCAGTCTTGATGTTGCCGATCGCGCCCAGGAGCTGGATCAGCGGCGAGCCAGGAGCCGTGCAGATGCCTCCGGCCGGGTCGCCGAGAGAGTTGACGGCGGGCTGGGAGCCGGTCGGCGGGGCCGGCGGCTCCTCCTTCTTCTTCTTCTCGGCCTCCTCCTCCTTGGCCTCGGCCTCGTCCTTCTTCGCCGGCTCGCCGCCGGCTGCCGCGGCGGCCTCAGCCTCTTCGCGCTCCTCCTCGGCCTCGTGGTCAGGAGGGGCTAGCTTGGGGTCGATGAAGACGACGGGGGCCAGCGGGGTCGGGGTCGAGGCCTTGAACCAGATCTTCTTGGCCTCGGCGGCGGCAGGAGCGACGGCGGCAGCGGCGGCTGGGGCGGCGGCGGCAGCGGGAGGAGCCTCGGCGAGGAGGCGGCGGTTGTTGCTGTTTGAGGCTGCTTTGTGAGTGAGGTTTTTTTTTTCGCGGGGGCGTGAGGAGTGAGCGAAAGAGAAAGAGAAAGAGAGAGGAAGCGAGAGAGAGGGAGAGAGAGGGGCGTGTTGATGGAGAAAGGAAGCCAGAAGGGGACAGGATAGCTTCCCTCTCCCTTTTTTTAGGGAGACAAATTTAGGGCTCGGCAGAAACGCCTGGGACGATCCGGCGCCTTGTCCAAGAAAGTCGCGCCCGCCCCTCCATCTTCAATCGGCGCCACTCGATCGGATACATGCGGCGCTCCGTGCTCATCGATACCTTGAAGCTCCAAAAAGGGGCAGCCCGCGAGCGCCGGCCGAGACCCAGAGATGACTGCGATGGCCGCGAATGCCGTCGCGAACAACAGGAAAGCAGCCGCGCGGCGGCTGCTGGAGGCTCGTCGCATCGTGGCTTTGAAAGGCAGGGGGGGAAGGGGGCTAGAAGAGAGCGAAAGCGAGCTCTCGAGGTACGATCGGTGGGGAAGACACGCGAGGAAAGCCTCTGCGCTGTGGAGCCGATTCCAGACGAGGAGGAAAAAAAAACGGAGTGTGAAGGCTTGTGCTCGCCATCCGTCGTACTTCATCCTTTTTTTTTCTCCGCCGAGTTGCGTTCATTCTCGCTTTCTTTCCCCGGGGATCGAGGGGAACGAGAGAGCTCCATGCCTCCCCGACGATGGCGTTCAGCGCCCCGGCTGCTCCCAAAGCTCTCGCTAGTCGCAGCGCTCGTTGTGTCGTATTCATGCGCGCACCCGCAGGGGCACGCCAAACAGGG
>Ga0114918_10002415_pt1 | contig 16746 bp, 21 predicted proteins | sample LantaG_FD_87015 | JGI IMG/M metagenome (GOLD analysis project Ga0114918, IMG submission 87015) | Deep subsurface microbial communities from Baltic Sea to uncover new lineages of life (NeLLi) - Landsort_02402 metaG | ecosystem: Environmental > Aquatic > Marine > Oceanic > Sediment | place... | reverse complement strand
CCTGCGCTCCAAACTCAAGCTCATCGTCTGAATTGGCTTTAATTAAATTTACAGTTCCATCCCCAGCAGCATTAACGGCTTTTAAGTATGCGTCATTTTCAAGCGGTGTCACGGCACCATAAAAAAACATGGTTTGCCAGTTTGTACCGTCTGAATATATCATAACGCACTGGTCATCTTCATAGAGAATCTTAGAAGCTGCACCGTCAATGGTTTCTGCTCCGTTCGGGTCAATGGTTACGTTATTCGTACTATCGGTACACTTGATAATGACATACCGTTTAGCGTAAGATGCAGCCGCAACAAGGTCTATTTCAACAGCACCACTTGAAGCATCCACTTCCATAATAATGTCTGCCGGAAGCATGGTATAAGGACTGTCCGTATTTATTAAAGCTGTCCTGTTCCAATATGCAGGGTATATAGCTGTTGAAACAGTGTTGCTCCAATAATTCACAAAATTTCCAAATACGTCTTTATGAAACTCTAAATTTTCTTTAATATCAGGAATATCCTCTGCTATTTGATCTGCAACTGCTGGAATATTGTCGTTATGCTGATCTGCCATGATACGCTCCTTTAGTTATTACTTATAGTACAAAACCAATTTGTATCGTCTTTAATACAAGTCATATGGTCGTTGGTTGTGGGAGTCCAGTCTACTCCGCTATTACCCCTTAAATTAGTTCCTGTAAAATCTATGGTTGTGTTTGCATCTCCAATTATAATATGAACAGTCTGCCCGTTAGCGCCACCGTCTAAGGCGGTAATCGTTGTTGCGCTTGTGTTAGCTGTTTTAAAGAAATTACCATCTCCAACATCCGGTGTAGCATCATTCGCAGTAAAGGCTACTACTTCAAGCATTTTACCTTTTAATAAAGTACGAACATATTCAGTCAACATTTCCAACCAAATATCTAATTCGGGCTGATTTGTTTTGGGTGGATTAATAAGGCTCATTAATATCTTCCCTGTGGTACATATTTAAACTCAATATTGTTGACAATAAACGGTTCATCAGCACCGTCTGTACCATACTTGATTTGATGAAACCTATTAACTTTTGCAAGCCTTGTTACGGCATCTGACGGACTATTAAAAGAGACCTCACCCAAAGCCTCCCACGATGCATCATTAACTTCTGCCAAAGTATCCCCGCCCCTGTATGAAACATACAGAGCATAAGAACCTGTCTTGACAATGCTAAACCATATTTCTAAAAGTAGGTCTTTATCGTTTGGCCTACCAAAGTCCATAACAGGCTCAACCCTGTATCCGTCTAAATCCGAACCATCGTCTGCATCAGTTGACACATAATAGGAATGACCGTCTGTGTTTCCTAAAACAAGTTCTCTCCGGCTACTTATAAAATCCGCCCATCAGTCAGTCCCAAAATCAGTCCATACGGTATAGCCAAGTGCAATAATATCAGTCCATGTTAAATCAGTCGAAATTATCCATGAATCAATAAACCGAGCCGGTTTTGCTTCCTTTCTCCAACTCTGTGTTAAATAATTGTAAAATAATAAATGGGTTGGGTATCCCTCGCCGTCTAACGGAACTGCCCATACAACTTCGTTGGTATGTGGTGATTTTGTTCCCACAATTAAATCATAAAAGCCCTCTCCAATCTTTGCTATATCTTCTTCAATATCCTCTGAAATCGGTTTCCCACCATAAGGAAACTCATACCCGCCACGATATTCACAAAAACCATAGTTTGCGTTAAACAAATAGTGCCTGTCGCCAAAATCCACAATGCTATGATGATTAACCGCACCCTGGTAAGCCACCATATTAACAATACCAAACGGTGAAGTATAACTTGAATAGTAATCAATCCTGTCTATCGAATGTTCACCGTATAAAAGACATCCGCTACCACCAAATCGTTTAATACCTACAATCCTGTCATCGTTTGGCTTATATAGTTGGTTAGCTGCTGGAAAATCTAATGAAGCCCATACAGGGATAGCGTTTGTCCATCTTATCTCAATATCACCGTTTGTTTCACTTGAGTATGCACCAATAATTCTGCCTCGATATTGTTCAAGATACCTGAATTTATATTCTAAACCAGACTGAACCAGCATAGATAATTCAGTATCACTATGGCTTGCTTTGTATGGGGTATGTTCTCCCCTGTCAGTAAATATAGTATAATCACCATATTGGATAAACGTATAAAGATCGTTATCATTTTTGGCAAACTCAACCGGGTATCCTGCACAGGAGGCTGTATCGCACATTCTTTGCGGTGTTCTTGTAGCGTCATACCGATACACTTTCCCATTATCGGCAATCCATTTATCGTGATTAGAACCATCGTAATATTCAAACAACCCTAAACATCTGGTAGCTTCGCCGTTAGCAGACTTTGACCATTTAGCTTTTCCTTTAGACTTAGAACACGCATTTCTTACGGTTGAAAAATCAACATTTACACCATCAACACAATGCGTCACGGCAGTCGTTTCATCTATCTGCTTAAAGAGTGTCGGGTCGTTTTCCGGTACGTTGGTTTTTAACCCTAAAGCTGGTATTATTTTATAACTGTTCATGGTTGATAATTCTTTAAAGCAAAGTCTTGAAATACGTTAATTGCCTGATATTGTTTCCCTTTCCATTTTCTTTTACCGTCTACTCGTATAGCTTTCTTTATGGCGGAGTTCCATCTTTGGGTATAAAGGTTTGCCTGTTCCCACATATGCAGTGATAAAAAAGCCTCGCCTACAGCAAAATCACAAACCCTGAATCGCTCTATTTCCGGCAGCCAGGTAAAATCATCCGCAGTGATTTCAGCGCCGCTTCTGTCATACTCAAGTTCTAAAGCGTCTGTGCTGTCCGGGGGAGGGATAAGCCAAAGTTCCATGTTTTTAATACACGCAAGCATAACTTCGCCTGAAGTTTCTTTTGACGGATCTGGAAATGTTTTATTAAATAAACCTTCAGGCCATATAGTTATATTCCTATCATTAGTAGTATCTCTTAAAGATATAGCTATACCGTTATAATCAGGCGGTAGCGCATAGATGTATTGGTCTGCAACTAAGGTTACGGCAGCGTACTTTCTGTCAAATGTAAATCCTTTAGCTTCTGCAAGTTCCATCTTGCCACGTTTTAGCCAGCCTTCAACTTGTGCTAAGGTCGGAGTAGTCGCTGTGGTTAATGTCCCTCGTTTTATTTTTGCCTCTACCTCTGCCACACAGTCTGCAAGGGAAGATAAAACGCCCGATGTAAAGGCTACAATGTCCTGTTCTGTCCATGTTGTTGAAATGTATGCCATAATTATCGCCTTCTCCTGCGATTTGAATAATTCGCTTTTTGTTTTTTCTGTTTTTATATAACTTTAATAAATATTTAATCATGTGCTTGTCCTGCTTATTTCATACCAATTAGTGCCACCCATACAATATAATTCAATTAAAGAACCGGTAGCTGTAACGAAATCACCAGCAAGTTTTAAATTATTGCCATCGGTAAAAGTTAAAATATCGGCAAATATTAATACTAACCTTCGACCAGCTTTGGTTGATGCTGCAGCAATCGAAGTGATACTTGTTGTGCCTGTAACATAAAACGCTTCTCCTGCACCTAATGGTAATTCAGCAACAGAAGCTATGGCTGCGGGTTCATAGTTAAGCGTTTCTCCAATTCTGTACTTTTCGGCATCAGATAAGGAGTATAGCGTCATATTTGTTGCTGCCGGAAAAGTGTTAATTGCCTCTGTTTTATATTGATAAATAGAACCAGACAAACCATTAAAATTTACTAATTCGTAAAGACCATCCCCAGTTGCCTGATTAAGATGAATTTCCCCGTGGAAATTAACCACTCCGGTTGTACCCATAATCGGAATGTCTGTATGGCTGTCACCAATAATTATATTACCATTGGTTATCGTGACAACATCAGCACTGTCACAATCAATTACAGAATCTGTGCAAAAAGCATAATACTCTTTTAAAGTAAAATCATTTAAATGCATTGCTCCATTTGATGACTCAAAAAGTACATTTTCGGTTAAAGCGGTTGTTTCACAATGAACATCTAAATATAAACTTTCATGGTTAAAAGCCAACTCAAAAGCTGCGCTATTTTGAGCTTGAGCATAGCAATTTTCTAAACGAAAACCGCTTGTTGCTCCTACTATTCTAACCGCAGGACCACCGGTTGCATGCATTTGCTGAAAAGTACAATGTATAAAAAGATTGTCATTGAAAGAATTCCAGGTGTCCTGGGCGATAGTAACGGTAATAAAATCGGAGGTTATGTGCGCCTCGTTTCTCGAGTCTAAATAAAGTGCGTATCCTCCAACCTCCGAATTAAAAAAATTGCAAGTATCGTATGAGGCGATTTCGGAGCCACCATTATAAATTGCAGCAATCGTATAATTGCCGGTGCAATAAACATTCACAAATTTAATTTGAGTGGCATCCTGGCCGGATATGCCCCGACCATGTGCAATGCCATATGATGGCGTGTCTGTTGCCCCGCCGAAAACGTTTAGGTTGTAAACGGTCATCCCGTAGGAGTCCAGCATATCAACAACCATTTTGCCGGTTGTGAATCCGTGTATGATTGCCCCGTTGCCCTCGACAATCACCCCCCAGGCCCGCATGCTGGTCATGTTTATGCCGCTGTTGACCCGGTAGATCGATTCGCCCTTAAATGCTATTTTGCGAATGGCATCGGATCTCGCCACTGCAAACATGGCGTTGATTGCGGTTGCATCATTTGTGGTTCCGTCTCCCTTGGCTCCCCACCATTCAGGGCACACGCTGTTGATAGACCCTGCGCCGAAAGTTACCGTTATGCTGCTACCGATTATCTGATGCCATCCGGCCACAACAGGTCCGTTGATCGTAAGCGTGCCAGACCCGTCAATAATTGCACCATTTTCAAACTCAAGCGTAATATTATCCGGTATGGTTTCGCTTGTGGTGAGGGTATAGTCAGTCTCATCAGCATCGAAGTCATGTAGAAGATATATAGTAGCCTTTTTAGTTGCACCAATAGCATCTACATGGTCTTTAATGGTTCTATCGCCCGTAGCCGTAGCTACCCCCTGGTCTGCCTCTGTCGAGTCAACAAAGTACCTGTGTGAAGAATCTACAACAGCATCAAAACCTGGTACTGCGTCTGTTATAGGCATAATACCCCCTTAACTCAGCCACACATGCAAAACACCCGCATCAAGAGTAGTTAAAACAAAGTTTGTTATCCCAATGCCGGGATTAAACGGCCCTGCCTGATATGCAATTACATCGTTTTCATCAACACTTGCATCGGTATCATGCTTGTCGATTTTAAGTGTAATTGTAGTCGTGTTGATCGTAAATATCAAATCAGCATTAGTATTGTTTATATCACCGGCATCGTTTATCCATTGAATTAAACGAACCTTCTTAGTGCCACTCGCCCAGATAGTTGCAGCGGTATCCAAAACCATTGGATTTCCTGTTGTTTGGTTAGCCATGAGTCCCCCTTAGTAACCGATTAGCCAAAAGTTAGAGGTTGCTCCTGAACTTAAAGCCGTAAATGCAAGAGTAGCACCATAACTTGTAGTTAAGTCACAGTAAGCGGTTGACGTGGCACTCAATACCTGAGTTCCTGGGCCAACCATTGCATGTTCAACATAGTGCATACCAAAGCTGGTAGCTGCTGCTTCAGCCGTTGACCCATCATGAGTTACCTCGTAACACCGGAACAACTTACCGGAAATGTCCATATTTATTGCAACTCGTTTGGTAAATGTTAAAGCCATTTTAATTCTCCTTTAAGTTAAATTTTGTAGAACTTGTTACATTGATGTTCCTGTCTTTATCCCTACTGGAATAAAGCAAGGGGTTATCGCCTATATAAAGCTGATCGCAATTTTCGCAGGGTAATCCTTTAAGGTTTCCTGTTTCGTGAGCCTTACGAAAAGCATTGTATTTTTTACCTTTAATTATGTTTTCTAATGTATCTTTATGGGTATCTCCTAATATCACTTCGCCATTAGTCATAAAACAGCATGGGATTACTTTACCGTCTGCTTGAATTTGTATCGGGCCTGATGTTGGTCTGCCGCAAGTCTTTAACTTCACTGGTGTTTCTTCTCTATATTTCTTGGCCCCCGACCACCCATGCGGTTTCCAGATCTCCAGATAATCAACTTCCGGTCTATCCCAAAACATCTTAATTGATTCTAAATCTTCGTTATGCATAGGTATAACGGATATACTGACCTTACAGGCATGATCATATTTGACATGGTTTATTTTTAAGAAATTATTAACGTTAAATAGGGTTTTATTCCAATCAAATCCCTTCTGAACTCTCTCATAATTAGCCCCTAAGCCATGTACCGAAAACCGAATATGAGTCAACCCGGATTTTATTAAATTGTAAGGCAACTCGCCCTTTAGTAAAGTTCCGTTTGTTGTTATAAACGTATTAAAACCCATCTGATAACAGATTGCTATTTTCTGAGCAATCCCCTTGTCCAATAACGGTTCACCGAAGCCAAAGGGTGATATGGTACTTATTCCCATCGTGTAAGACTGTTCAATAAGATTAAGAAAATGCTTGAAATCCATTGTAACTTTGGGCCGAGTCATTTCATCTCGTGGACAAAAGATGCAGTTGCCGTTACATTTGTTTGTTGTCTCAATTCTTATTTCATCGTTTTTTAGTTGCAATTACCATTATCCTTGATAGGTTACGTTCTTTATAATGTACGTCATGTTCCGCCATTATTTGATATCCACAATCATCCAACAGTCGACTAATGCTTTCAGACGTAAAAAAATGACAATGGCAGCTATTAAACTCGTCGTGGTTCTTGTCAAGCAATTCAAATTCTATTGCGTCCGGTACCTCGATAAATATTTTTTTAGTGTGAAGTAACGGTAATAAATCTATAGGCTTTTCAATGTGTTCTAAAACATGCACAAAGGTTATTACATCATATTTTTGGGCCGGCATTTCAAAATAACAAGGGATTTTTAATTGGTACTGAATAAATCCGTTACTGTCATTATTAGCCTCAACACAATCAACACTGTACCCGCGAGTAGAAAGAAACTTAGGAAACACACCCAGGCCAGACCCAAAGTCCAGTATCGTTTCAACGGCACCGATATTTTCAATGAACCATTCACATCTCTGTGAGTTCTCGTTGTTAGGTATCGCCATAACTTTGTTATAAGCCTGTTCGATAGTTTCGCCCCTGAAATCAAGACTCCGGTATCCGTTTTCATAAATCTTTTCCAAGTCGGCTAAAGGATAGTTCCTGTCCTGTTGATAATGTCCACACCCCATACACCTTGCCCAATCTCTGTCAACGTTCTCAATACCCATGTATTTCTCATACTTATCTGGTGTGGTATAAAGATGGATTTCCTCAAATTTCTTACCTCCGCATATGATACACTTCAAGGCCAAACCCCCATTCGTTTTGGGATGATCACACTTATCATTTCAGCATACCAACTTTCAGTTTCCTTCTGTTTTTCTTGTGTTCCGGTGTCATTTGTTTTCTGTTGGCAATAAGTTCCAGCGCTTTACCGTTTGCCCACTTTTGGCACTTAGTACACATTTGCAACGGAGGATCTAACTCTATTAAAGCGTCCCCGCATCTTACGCACCTCCCTGAATCTAACCGAGATCCCATTTGTTACCCCCTTTGGTATCCGTATTTTTTATACCCGTATTCATCGCTTATAAACGGTCCCTCATGAAACTTGTACCCATAGTACATTTCTTTTTTGATATACTCGGTTTCCTTATAATCCGGTTTATGTTCTTTACAATACCCGCCTAATTTGCGTGAACCAAACTTGTTGCAAATTGGGCATCTGACTTGTTTTGCAATCCCCATTTCATCATATCCTTTGCTTTTAAAAATTCGCTTGCTGCATCCTGTAACGTTCTTGTGTGCCAACGCTTACAAACCTCATCCATTAAAAACCAATTATCTTCCTTTGCTAATCCTTCGTTTGAATCATCCTTGCACATCACCCCGGCAATTCCGCCTTCGGTACAGTTGTAATAATGATAGGCTACGTCTGATTTAGATTGCATCCCTATCACGTTGGCTTCCAACCATGTTTTGCAAACCCACAACGTGTAAGTCGTGCCAACAGGGTCAATCCCCACATCGTACTGAGTTTTTAAACCGGATGTATAAATAAGCCTTTCCCCAAGGTGAAATGACATCCACATTTTTTCACACTTGGCCTCATCCCTGCCTGTTCCTGTTCCGACTGCGTTTGAACTGTAATCACCGTCTGAATAATAACTTTCCCTTCGTTCTTCCAGGGAATCTCTCAACGGGAAAGAAAGGTCATTCCCAACAGCAAAAAACACAGACGATTTAAAAAACTTTAACCCGATATTCCAGGCAGAATTAATTACGTTCCCGCCCTGTAAAATAATGTGAGGATCTGCTTTCTGCTTTGATTCTTCTTCAAACGCCTTGTCCAATCCTTTAGTATGAGGAATATAAAATCTGATATCCCGGCCCTGCTTTGACCATTTCTTTAACGTTCTCGGACTGCATTGTAAGCCTGCAAGCAACGTTACATTCCTTGCTTCTTCAGGGATGTCTTTTGTAAGCTGTTCCATAACCACATCACTGCCATCGGCTACCACTACAAAGTCCGGGATAATACCCATGCTTAGCATTGGTTTGAATTGGTGGTTTGACGCAACTACAATAAAATTCCTGTCATTCCAACTCTTTACGCCATCCCATTCAATCAATTTCTTTAAAACATCCTTGTTTTTATTGAAGGATGGCCCAGCGCCTACTCCGATAATGGCTTTATTAAGTCCAAGTCCTATACAGTCCCCAGCTAAACCTCCATGCCTTCTCCAAAGTTTACCTGAAACATTCTTTCTGATATTTTTAGCCCACAATTTCCATAGATAATTAACCGTTCCATTATCCGAGTGGCCGATAAATTCCCAGTTTTTCCGGGATATGACATGCTCAAACTCAGGATGCTCTTTAAGCATTTCATCGTAATCTTTTTTGCTTATTTCTTCTGGTTTTTCTGCCATGCTTGAATGTCGCTATCTAATTTTTTGTTAATGTAATTATACCACTTATTATATTTATATTGCCGCCAAGCATACCACTCATCATGTGTTGTTCTGTGAAATGCTTCAAAACAACCGCCAAATAAAAATATTAAGATATGCTTCATTATATTATCTTAAATGATGGGGCGGTTTCCCGCCCCGGTTAAGGTTTATGTAATAATTTCAACTACTTCATGCGAGTCTGGTGAACAGCCCGTGTTGATGGAGATTATATCCCTTCATCTCAAATGAAAATTCAGAAATAATCTGCCAATCTTCAAAGTCTCCGGCTTTACCCAGCTTCTCCATGATACCCTTACGACCTTTCTTGGCTCGCATACGAATCTTGGAAGTGTCTAATACAAATGCGATGTTGTTAGGTACTTTCCGCATAGGTACGATTTCTATCTCGATATTACATTCACACAAATAATGGCTAATCATTCCACCACCCTTGCGATCTTCCTGAGACATCCTGATTCGACCCTTATCCCACTGTGTAAACTTAGCGGTCTGGTCAAGATTGCCAAAGAAAGTAAGGTTGGAAGCGCCTGACTCCCAACATGCACCGACTACTGCATTAACGGCAGCTTCGGTAAGAGATGTGGTAGAGGTATCAATGTTCGACCCACCTTGTCCGATAAGAAACCCCAAAGCACCATTCATTAAAGATGCTTCCGTTGTGGATCTTGGCGTTACCGCCATACCGTACAGGGCTTGTTTCTCCCTATCCCTTGATAATTGGTGCAGTCTCATACGCAACTGGTGAGTATCCTCACGCCCAATTGCATACATATCGGTTGCTTTCTGGCTTCCGGTAATCTGCACGTCCTCACGCAGAATTGAAAATCCATTTGAATTAACAACCCTTGAACGCCAGTTTCCGGTTCTCGGTAACGAGCCTTCATTAGCAGCCGCACCAAGGATGAACAGCTTGTCTCCGGCGCTTGTTGATGTAGAAACACTCGCGCCGGTCGCACTTGAAAGCACTTCTGTTTCAAGCTCTCCGTCCGTACCTACCGAAATAAGTGCTATGATGGAATGTTCACCATCGGTTGAACTGTAATGGTACAAGATTGTACCTGTTTGAAGCTGTCTTGCGGCTTCTGCGGTTGTTAAACCTTCACAAGTAGAAATCTGCAAAGATGTTCCGGCAGAAGCCATAACTGAGCCTGCCGTTACGTAACCAGGGCCTAAGTCTTCAGAAATCCATTCAATACCTGTTGCACCTGACTCTGGACCCCACCCTATCCTGTTTATAAAGGGAGTGTAGTCGATTGCCAGCAAATCCAGCATATCGGACACGTCCCGTTTGTCTGTAAGGGAAACAATATCAGTAGTCGCCTGTGCGCTACCTCTATTGGTTCCTGCCGCTATGGCATGATAATCAACAGCCATGATTTATTCTCCTATTTAACTACGGAGAAGGTCATCAAGAGCAGCCATTTCCTCATCTACTGAAAGCCGCCCGCCCTTCTCGACTTTCTCCTTTGCTTTATTAATTATTTCGTTTCCTGTTGGCTGTTCAGGCATACCTGGCATTGATGCTTCACCCTCTACATGGGGCGCTGCCGGAGCAGTCCCGCCCTGTAGTTTTTTAATGGTGTCAAGAGACTGTTGGGCAATGCCCTTATAAAATCCCCTGACTGTTTCCATGTATTCATCCGCAGCGTTTTTTGTTCCGGCTTGAATCTCCATAATAAAGTTCGGGTCTTTGATTTTGGATTCCCAAACATCCTTAACCAATCCATAATCCTTATCATTTTTAATTCCTGTCCAGATTTTCATAGCCTGCTGCTGCACCTGACGGGTTCGGGCTTCTCTTGCATCGAGAACCTTATTAACCCCTTTGGATATTGCAGCTTCTATATCTATTGGCTGCCCCTCATCATAATCGTATGAAGGTTCTGCGGGTGGCATGCGTGATGCTTTTTCAAGGTCTGCAATACGTTTATTGGCATCTCCTAAAAGATTTGCCAACTGTCCTGCTTCCCGGCTTGCTGTCAGCTTGCCTTCAAGCTCTTTTGTAGTTTTGACCCCTGCCTGTTCCAACGTTTTTACCAAAGCCTCTAATTCGTCAGGTTTTGGCTCCTCTACCTTTGGTTCCTCCACTGGTGTTTCCAATGTTGGTTTTTCTGCCATGTCTTTCTCCTTTCTCTTTAGCTCGGCTTACCCTTGCTCTTAAAGTTAGGCTTTAAGACTTTCTGTAACCGACTTCTGTTTTTAAACCATTTCACTGGATTATCCAAATAATCCAAGATTTGGTTTATATTATAATATGTTTTCTGGATAATATCCTTTTCCTCAGAACTCATATCAGTAAACTTTTTTGATAATAAATTGTTCGCCATCTGCGACTTGATAACAAGTAGGTGTTCTCTAAAAAACGCCCACTCTTTTGATTCAATCGCTCTTTGGTATTCATCAACTTTATGCTGGAAGTCATCGTAATTATTATAAAATACTGTAAAATTACTCAGCAGACTTTTCATTCGCAAGTTCCCCCTCTAAAGCTGCTAATGCTAAATTGTGTCCATGCTTCTGTTCGTTTTCGATTAAAGCCTCCTGAAAATCTTTTTCACTTACCCTTATTTTCTTGTCACCTTCCAACTTCTCTTCAAGTTGCTGTGCCATCATTTGAGCTTTTTGTTGTTGCTGCATTTCCTGTTGAAACTGTTGTGGCTGTTTAATAAGCTGGTCGGCTTCTCTTACATCTGCCAGTTCAAGTAATGTCTTTGTCCATTGATATTGATTTATCCAAGGGTTCTGTTGCATTAGCGGAGCCATTTGTGTTAATTGTTGTGCCCTCGCCTGCTTTCCTAAAGCCGGTTCCATTGCCGTATATCGAGCAGCATAATCAAAGTCTGAATGAATATCCTGCCCGAATATTTGTGCGAACTGCTGTTGGCCCACTACATCTGACACCCTATATTCAAAACCACTCGGAAGATGAAAGGTATTGAGTAGCATCATATGTTTAAGCAAAGGACGGATGCCCAGGTAGTCCATAGACATCAACATGAGTTTTGCCCTTGCTTCGCCCATTGACTGTAATGAATACACTACTCCGACTCGTTCCTGCCTTTGTGGGGTCTGCCCCATGTTATATGCGTACATGCCAGTCAAATCTTGAATTGTGTTATTAAAAAATGATTCCTGTTCGGCAAAGATGTTAGAATTATAATCAGGTATAGGTAAAGCCTCAACTTCGCCCTGTTCTGCCGGTACAATTCCAAACGGCCTCCAAACTAAAGCCGCAGGGTCTCCGTCCCAGTTCGGGTCAATCCTTATCATCTGACTAACCTGCATAAATGCGTTTTGCATCCTTAAATTAGCCATGTCGTCAATTCGATTCTGGATACCCTTGGTTAGTTTAACAAGGCCAATATCCCAGTATGTTTCGGGTTGCATGTAACACCCAATATCGAATAACGGTCTGACACCGTAAGTGTTTCTTTGTATTGATAAAATCGTTTTATAATTACCGATATGAACAATACATTCTTCTTCTAAACCTTTAATACTTAAACCAGACCCGACTTCATATGGATTGTTTTTAAGGATAAGTTTCGTGTAGGCTTCGACTATATCAACTTCAGGTGTAGTATATTCACTGTCAACGTTATCAATCTCCATACCACCTTCAATACCGATACTTTTTATATATGCTTCTATTGAGTCTTGGGAATGACCGCTTGCACCGCCAGCCGCAGTCCAACCAAGCTCTTTTAGATTTTTATAAGCGCCCTTATTTGCCATCTTCTTAATGTGGTCGATTGAACGGGAGTACACTAAAAACACCGCAGGCATTTTAGCTATACTGCGGTAGTGTGGATGAGGAACGAATAATTTATTATGTAAAACTTCAACGTAAGGTCCGTCATAAGCTATCTGCATTTCTTGTGAAAGATGGTCATAGGGTTTCATCCCGACAAAGTTGCCTGCCCTATCAAACTCTGGTATGGGAAGAACCATTCTTTTGGGGCTAATCCGTTCTTCTTTTTTCCAATAACACTTAACGATACCCTTCCCGAAAGTAAGCGCATTAAAAAACCATTTCATCATAGTTAAATATGAGCCGCCTTGGTTATCGATATCGTTTAAAGATTCAAGCTGATAGTTTAATACAGCTTCAATGGACTTGGCATTTTGTATATCCTTGTTTTTCCTTGGTTTTATAGATACGATGTTAGAGGTCTGATACATCTGATCCATAAACCTTGAAAGAATCGTATAAATAATAGGCAGGATTTTATTAAAGGATTCATTAAATGCTAAAGGATATTCCTGCGGGTTGCGATACCCCAGATAAGACTCAAGGTTTTCATCATAGTCTGTACGGTTATATCCGTTAAGATCGTATTGAATCTTATACTGTTGCATTAAATGCTTGAATATTTCTTCATCACGTTTATTCATTTAAAAGTCCGCCCAATGTGATTCGTTTAATATCGTTCTCATTATATTTAACATAAGCGACTTCTTCTATAATTGTTTCTTCATTATATGTTTGAAACTCATGGTATCGCCCAGGTGGTACTGTAAAGCATTGTTTTGGATACAAAACGGTAAGTCCAATGTCTGTCTTGACTCCCAGTTTCCCTGAAATAACCGTGAACTGGTTATAAGCTGTCTCGTGAAAATGCCATGAACACCGCCTCATTGGTTGCAAGAATAAAATAGTAACAAGGCAACTATCTGTCTGAAACGTGCGAAGCCGATCACCCCAACTTCCGTGAGCCTGTTCCATTATTTTTCCTCCGCAATTCTCTTTGAAATCGCTTCGTTAATAAGGTCTTTGTATTTATTGGCGGTTTGTATAAAATCGTTCTGCGCTCTTACTTTTAGCTGGTCAATTTCCTTTTTTAGTTTTTCCTCCGTGTCCACACAAACCTTACAAAGACAATCGCTTTCGTTTAAGTTCTTAATATCCTTTATAGATACTATTTTCATAAACCGTTTACACCTGTCACAATTTAACGATATTCCCATTTTAACCTCCTATCTTATATAAATATAAAGCGTTCCTGAATCCATATCGTCACAGTAAATATTTTGGAAACTCGACCAAAGGGGTGCCCATTGGCTCTCATTTGCGACTTCACACCTTAAAAGCAAAATTACCCTACCATTTGCATCTTTTAATGATACAAGATCGTTTATGTTGGTCGGGTTGTACCAATAAACAAACTTAATAAACACAGCACCAGCCAACCCTTTATCTATCACTTTCGTATTAGCTGCGGTCGTACCCGTGACTATAATTGGATTGCCTTCGATCGGTGTAATTGGCATTATGCGTCCTTATTTTATGCGATTGTAAATAGACCGGATGCGTTCCACGTTATAGTTAAAGCCCCTGCTGTCATATCTACCGGGCCGTCTAAATCTATAAAGCATAAGCAGTCTTTTCCCGCGTCTGTGAAATTGTAGACAATAGCCCAATAAGCATCAACGTCATTACTCGCATGCTGCGCCCATGTCGGGTTTGTCGCAGAATCAAACGTCATCGTTCCGGCTGCTTCTGTTACTAAAGCAGACAGCGCACCCAGAGTTGTACCATTATCGGTATAAGTGCCTGCATCAGTAACCTGTGTAAAATCTCCAATTACAGGTGTGGCTGTGTCAGCGGCAGGTGTGACTGTATCATCACATATCGCACAATAAAACTCGTCTGTGGATGCCCAATCGCCATCTAACATTTTTGCCTTTGCTTCATCAAAGACTACCAAATCGCCTCTTGCCATTTTTTGTTCCCCCTATTGTAAGTGTTCATAATCTATTATCATTCTTGAATGTCTTTTCATCCACGACCTACCGGATACAGCCGACAGTAGTGAAATAGTTGCTGAATTTTCTGAAATAAGCAAGGTGTCGTATCCAGATTGAAGGTTTGTTTCTGCGCTTATCGTTGCTGCAAGTTCTGTTAATATTAATGGGTCAATAGAAACATTTATATATGTATCAGCACCAGCCACAACAGCGGCATTTAAAGGGGTTATTGTTAAGGTGTCATATCCAGCCTGTAAATTTATATCCGCTTTAATTGCCGCGGTATTTTCAATAATCGTTAAGGTAGATGTTCCCGCTTGAAGTGTTGTATCCGCCTTTATTCCTGCCGTGTTTTCGGTAATAACTAAAGTGTCAACGCCCGCCTGAAGGGTTGTATCCGCTTTGATCGTAACGGTGTTTTCGGTTATTATTAAATTATCAACCCCTGCTTGCAGGGTTGTGTCGGCGCTTATTTCTGCCGCGTTTTCGGTAATAACTAAAGCGTCGGTTGTTGCCTCAACGTTAAACCCAAGTGATACCGTAGCTGCATTTTCGGTAATCGTTATTGAACCGGCTGCCGCCGCTACGTTTATTTCTGCATCAACCGTAACTGTATTTTCGGTAATAGCTAAAGCATCAACGCCCGCCTGAAGGGTTGTGTCAGCCTTGATAGTCGCTGCGTTTTCTGTCAGAATTAAAGCATCTGTTGTTGCTGCGATATTAATTTCAGCATCAACTACAGCATTATTCTCAGTTATAACTAAAGCATCATACCCGGACTGAAGGGTCGTGTCGGCTTTAATCCCAACGATATTTTCAGTAATAACAAGCGTATCTGTTGTTGCATCAACAGAAACATCGCCACTTACTGCTATATCAACCGTGAAAGTCGGTTCTGCAACAATTTCCTCTGCGCCCGTGAGTGCTGAGGCCGGTACGGTAACTTCTATTGTTTCCTGTGCCGTGATGTCATAATCAGGAGCCGCAGTTAAAGTAATAGTGACAACGGTGTTAGACGTTCTGACAACATCGGTTACTGGTATTTTCCCCTTTACCTCTGCATCCCATCCGGTTCCTTCGGATTGTGCAGAGTCAAGACCGTCTATGATGTCTTGTCTAATATCAGCAAATACAGTGGTAGCAGGGTTTAAAGAAAGCGTTCTACAATGCCACTCAGAAGTGGCATTATCGTTTGTGTTTGTCCATGCACCTATCGACTGTGCGCCTAAACTTGCTTTTAAAAGATAAGCAACCGCACAAAACGCAGTATCGTCACCATATATAATATCGTAATCCGCAATAGTTAATTCGCTGGGAGCGCCGCCAACTATGGATGAAACATCACCGGGGTCTGCAAGGTGACATGACGATACTATCATTGCACCATCGACCGTTGTTGTAATATCTAAACCGTCAGGCGTAGAATCGTTAGTCCCATCCGTAGAGGTTGCAAGAACATCTAAATAATCAACACTGTCAACACCTGTCCAGACCGTTGCAACTAATACCTTCTCAGTATTTGTCCCATTACCAAACGTCCATGTAGCCGGTTCGCTGGAAACATCCGTCATTTGTTTATAAAAATAGCCTGACGTTAAATCACGACCGGCAGTTGTCAGCTTTTCATCAACCTTTGTCCAACCTGATTCGACAGTACTCCAAGAAAGGTCTGTATCGGCAGTATAGTGGATTAAAACAAAATCAGTATCAGCAAGACCTGATAGATCAGCCTTTGCAATCGTTACTGTCAATACATTTGATGTATTGGTTGCTGATGTTCTAAAAGCTATTGCCATTTATGCCGCTATCCATGTATCGTCTGTTAGTGTTATAATTATCGTTTTGCCGCCTGCTACTATATCCGCTTCGTCAATGGAATCTGTTTGCGCTGTTCCGGTAATAGCT
>Ga0114918_10002414_pt1 | contig 16753 bp, 15 predicted proteins | sample LantaG_FD_87015 | JGI IMG/M metagenome (GOLD analysis project Ga0114918, IMG submission 87015) | Deep subsurface microbial communities from Baltic Sea to uncover new lineages of life (NeLLi) - Landsort_02402 metaG | ecosystem: Environmental > Aquatic > Marine > Oceanic > Sediment | place... | reverse complement strand
GGCGATCTTCTCGGAGAGCACAAAATCAGCACAACGGCAGGAACTCAAGAAAGCAGCCGGTGCCGGAAACTGTTGTGCAAGAACAACTTCCGACACCGGCAAGCTGGTAGCGGAGGAGGGATTTGAACCCACGACACGCGGATTATGATTCCGCGTGCCTGTTTCCATAACTGCCTATGCCGCAACACCTTACAAAATGGCCGAATCGCGTCTTGAACACCCACTTGAACACGGCCGGAACGCTGGCGATTGTCGAACCTGGGGGAAATCCGGCGATGGCGACGGCTGCTGAGCGCGGTTTTCAGTTGACGCGACGTTGCGGTTTTGATATGATTGATGGTGGTGGCGTAGGGTAGCACCCGAACGCCGGTAGCCCGCCGGAATCGCCACCACCTTTTTTCACCACGGGCACCGAAAGGGCAACGGCATGCCAAACGATCTGCACGATTCACGATGGGGACTCGGCGAAACAAACATCTATGCAAAGCTGCTGCGCGAGCTGGCGCGGGTGCGGGCGGCGCGCGGCGATGTCGTGGAGCTTGAGACGTGGCGGCGGGATACGGACGGTATGCCGTCGGCGAAGGGTCTGGCCTTCGGGTCGCTGGTGCGGGCTTCGTACTGGCTTGGGGATTCGGCTGCGAAAGTGAGGGCCTTCGCGGGTCGGTACGGCCTGGGGCAGGAGCCGGCGCTCGTGAAGGTGAGCCGGGCGGAGTATGAGGACGTGCTGCAGACTGCGATTGAGCTTACTGCGGACGCGCTGCGGCAGAGGGTGCCGGAGGTTGAGCCGCCGTGGGGGTCGGGCTGCGGCCGGATACCGAGAGATCAGGAGCATTTCAGGGCGCTTGTGGAGCGTTTGCGGGACAGTTGGGGGATCACGCCGCCGGACTTGTTCGAGGGGGTGGTGTGGACTGAGAGGAAAAGGAAAGCGAAACCGAAGCGACGGCAGAAGCCGCGTAAGACGACACCAATAAAGCCGTTGACTGACCGACAGACTGAGGCAATTCACTTGTACGGCGAATGTCAAGGCAATTATGCTCAAATGGGCAAACGGATGTCGATAAGCCCCAAGACGGTAAAACAGCACTATGTGGCGGGGATGAAGAAGCTGAGCCAGACCGCACAAGAGAAGACGCACACGCGCGGGGTCAAGAAGCAAAACCTGCCGCATGACGCCCGCGGCCAGGTTGATCTGGCTGAGCATAAGGGTACGATCGTGGAAGGTCGGAAACTCGACGGCAAGCGATTCCGACGCCGCAAGAGCGACGGATAGAGGCAGTATTTCGCTGCGGCGCTCGGTGCCCCCGAACGGGGTATCGAGCGTTTTTTTTTGTCTTTGCGTTTCCTGTTGCGGCGCAACGAGTTACGACAACATCGGGGGTATGCTAAAATGCAGAATACCCCCGGACGACAGGTTTAAGTGTAAGGAGGTTTTATGACACGAAACCGAACACTGACGCCTGACGAGAAGCGAGCGTATCGCCGCCTGGCTGAGGCCGCCGCTCACCTGCGCGAAGTTGAGGAGCGAGCTCGTCGCGAACGCGAGAAGGGGGCGCAAGCCGATGAATCGCGCACTTGAACCCCTGGCCGTTTCCGCTGCTGAGGCTGCCGCGCTGCTCGGTGTGAGCCGCTCGACCTGGTACGACTGGCACGATGCCGGCAAGACGCCTCGAGGGCTGAAAATCGGCGGGCGGCGCCTGTGGGATTACGCCGAGCTTCAACGATGGGTTTCCGCCGGGGCACCGCCGCGTGTGAAATGGGCTGCGATAAGGGGGGCGCGCAAGTGAATGAACTGCAATATTTCCGAGGCCTGCAAGGTTCCGATCCGCGTAGGAAGCCCTGTGAGGCCGCGATCGCAAGCGTGTCATACACCAACCCGCCGTGGGCTGATTCTGAACGATGCAGGAAGAAACCCGGCTGCTGCGCGGGTGACCGGGCATGAGGGTATTGGCTATGTCAACACCGAATGAGAACAATGGCAGTGTGGTTCACAACGAACTGAGCGCTGAGAAACTCAGAGCTCTTCGGACACCTGTCGGGGGCTTCGTTCTTGCCTTCGCGAGAGGCGTGGAGGTCGCACTGAGTGCCGCGGAGTTGGTTAGCCAGGCAAGGTGCCTCGCGAAACTGGCCGCGGCAGGTATTGCACTGCGGCGCCTACCGAGGCATGACTTTAGCGAGACGTGGTACAGTGCGTTCGTGAGGCCCGTGATTGTAGCCTGCGACCCCGCAAGCGTGTCATACACCAACCCGCCGACGACTGAGACAGGAGATATGAATGATTAGCGAAGTGTCGACATGGCTGGATACCCTTTTCGGTGACGGTGGTGCGGCGGATTGCCACACCACGGTTTCCGCCGACCGGCGAATCTGCGTCTTTCACACTGCACCCACGCCCGCCAACGAGTTCTTCGTCTCACCCGATGCCGCCGCCGAGCGGATCACTGCGATCAACGAGAGGGGCGACGTCTGGGCCGGGTGCGCACTGTTCGGCACGGCGGATAGTCGCAAGGCGGCGAACGCTGTGGCCATTCCCGGGTTCTGGGCCGACGTGGACTACCAAGACACAGTAGCACACAAAGGTAAAGCCTACCCGCCTGACGAAGCTGCTGCACGCGCACTGCTCGATGGACTTCCGCTTGCCCCGTCCGTCATCCTTCATTCAGGGCATGGACTCCAGGCTTGGTGGCTGTTCAAGGAGCTGTGGATATTCTCGGACGACGCCGAACGCCAACGCGCCGCGGAAATGTCCGAAGGCTGGCAGGCGGTCATGCGAGAGCGTGCCGCGCCGTGCGCGCTGGACAGCACCTACGACCTCCCCCGCGTTCTGCGGGTGCCCGGCACCGTGAACAGGAAGGGGTCCCCGGTACCAGTTCGGATAATCGAACAAAACGAGACACGCTATGACCCGTCGGACTTCCTAGCGTGGGCGGCTGTTGCCGCACCACGCACAGGCCGCGTAGCAAGCCCGCCACGGGCACGCGACCCCGCAAGGCATAATGACACCACCACGGCGGCAAACGCCGCCACACCAGGGCTGCGGCTGTGCGCCGACGCTGCCCCGCCGTTCGAGAAGTTTCAGGCTTTGCAGGAGGATAAGGGCTTCGAGAAGTTGTGGAACGGTAAAAAACAATATGAGTCGGCGAGCGAGAGAGACCTCGCTGCGGCCAGCTTCGCACTACATGGTGGTTGGCCCGATCAGGACGCGGCGGACTTGCTTATTGCTGTGCGCCGCAAGTTCAATGACGACGTGGGGAAGACGCTGCGGCAAGATTACATACAGGGCACTATCGACGCCGCACGGCGCTCATTGCCGGTTGATCTTGGCACGGCCGACCCGCTTGGGGTCGTTTCCGCACTGCTGGGCGTCACGGTTGTGGCGGCGCGACAAATGGGACGGGAGGAGCCCACGTTTGAAATCGACGTGCAGGAGGACGGGGGACTTCGCCGAGTGCATCTCGGCACGCCGGAAAATATCCTATCCGGCGCCAAACTGCAAGCGACTATGCTCGGCGAGCGCGTCATGATTCGCAGGTACAAAACGCCGATGCTGGAAAAACTCGGCACCGCGTTGCTCGCGGTTGCTGTCGTGGTTGAACTGCCATCAAACGCGGCAATGCTCACCGAGCACCTGCATAGGTTCGCAACCACAAGGAGAGCACGCGATAGGCGGACGAAAGACCCGAGCTGGTTCTTGCACGACGAGTCGGGGATATTCACCGCCGAAGGCAAGATCGAGCAAGATTCGGTAACCTACCCTCGCGTTTATCTGCGCATATCGGTGTTCGAGACGTTCATGCGAGATTCGGGCAAGTTCTGGGCGGGGACGAAATATCTTAGCAAGACGTTGCGCGAAGCTGGGTTCACGCACATCACCTTCCAGGGGCGGAAAACCACGCGGGCACTGTGGCGGTCGCCGGAGCATTTCATCGAAGCATTCACGGCGGAAGGGGAGGCCGCAGATACCGAATAGTAGAAAGTCCCTCTATATAGGGACTTTTACACGAAAAAAACGAAAACACGTCGCAGATGCCAACTATGCCGATTATCCCTTTGGTACCAATACTTTATGTAGGGTCATTATGCCTACTATTGCCAACTATGCCAACTATTGACTACAAAATCCACAAGGAATCACCCCCTCTACACAAAGTTCCTACCAGTTCGACCCCGAACGGTGTTTTTAATTTCATGTTTTTGCCCCTATACTAGAGGATATTTTTGCGGGCGTGCCCCCCCCCCCCGTGGAACCGAAAGGACAGGATTATGACAAGACGAAGTTATGACGGCGACGACGCCCCCCGCTTGGGGGGGGCAGCGAGCGTAGCGAGCGGGGGGGGATCTTCATTGTACGTCGCTGTCCACAGCGACACCTTATCGCCATCGGTGTGGTCGGTAGCCCGACGGCACCGAGGGCTCTGTGTCATGGGCCGTGCTGGTCGAGTCCTCGAGACGGGCGCGGCTGCTCTGCCTCCTGTATATCGTTCGGCGTACAGCGCCGAACTCGTACAACGCTCCCCTTCCTTCTATCCGGCCGTCGAGACTAACACGGTGATGAAAAGGTGGATCCCTGGTTCGCTCTTTCCGCATGTTGTACGCGCCCTCACACTTTTTGTACACAATTGTCCACGCAAAGGCTTTTTACACCATCTTTACACATGGATAGCGTGGGATGACGAAAACCGAGGCCTCAGGAGGGCCGTCAGACGCACCCAGTTGCGTTGGGCGGCTGTGCGTGCGTGGCGTGGGGAAGATATGGTCTTTGTCCGTGGTGAGCGGCCAAGGGCCTGTGGAGGCCGTAGCGGGGAGGCTATTCTCTACCTATGTCTACCGCGTCTTCCACTTGGCACCGTGGCCGGAGTCCAGCCGCTGTGGCGCCTCTACTCGGCGTGCAGGGCATGTTTGAGCCGGCGGAGTTCGTCTGCTCCCAAGCGGGAGGGATCGAACGATTCACTCAGCACAAGTTCGCCGCGGCCGAGAGCCATGCCGAGCACTCTGATCGCGGCGGCGAGTGCGCGAGACGGGTCAATGATCTGGATGACGTACCCGGTTCGGCCGTCCCTGGTCTCGGTGCGGTGGGCGTACTTCACGTGTGAGGTGTCGACGCCCTCGTCACGGAGTTGCCGGAGGGTTTTCCGTCCCAGGAGGTAAGGTTCGAGGTCGGCCATGTCGACGCCTCTGGACATTTCGGCGATCCGCAGGCGTATCCAGGCGGGCGTGAGGCCGCCTTCGGTCATCTGCTCGGCGATAGCGGCGTGGATGTCTTCCCGTTGGAGCAGCGCGTGAGCGCAGGTCTTGGGGTGGCGGGATCGGTAGCCGGCGTTGATGTACGACTTCGCAGCGTTGAAGCGGTCGTGGCCGGCAAGATACGCGGCGACGAACGCCTTGTGACGGGTGGAGAGAGCGTCGAACGCCGAGGTTGTCTTTTCCATTGCGAACCTCCTCTCACTGTGATTGTACTTCAGGAGAGGGGCGGAATGCAAGGGGAAAGCAGGATCGGGGTGCAAGTGGTACCAGCAACTGCCGCGCGAAGCCACAAGCGAACGGCCGCGATGCTGTCAGCTCATTCGCTGAGACTGTGGGGATGAGGTTCGGCATTGCCTGAGGTCTACCCGGAATGCGCTGGCTTCGAGAGAATCGTCTGGGATATGGGCATACTTTGTTATCGTGGCCGGAGCGATATCATCCGTAGCGAGGTGTTCAACGTTCCAGAGTTCCCAGCGATACTCTCCTCGGCCGAGGTACTCCTTGTACTGGCGATGCGTAACATCCACCACGGTTGCTGTTCCTACGTGAGCCTTGGCCTCGGATATCCTCACCTCACGGAAAAGCTTCTCCTCCGCATCGACGGCAGCCGTTGCATTGAAAAACCGGTAATGGTTCCCGTCGGTCAGCACGCACCATTCCACGCCGGCAACGGTAGCATAGCCCAGCACCTGGGCGATCCACTTCCGATCCGACAGGTTCTCACCCAATCCTTTGGCTTCCACAAAGAGCTGTGGCTTGCGGAACAGCTTCAGCGCGTAGTCGACCGGGCAATCCTTGGAGTTCGCCTTAAACTCGCGGTGCACCTCGTCAGGGTCAAGGACGTCCCAGCCGAGCGCCTCGAGCACTGGCTCGATCATCGAAGCCTTCGTGTTCTGCTCGCCGAGGCCTCGATCCCGAAACTTAGCGATTTTGCTTCGGATTTCGTTCAGAACCTCAATCATACTTTACCTCGCAAGTAATAGTAAGAATCCTGTAAATCTCCCTCTGCGCTTTTCTCCTATGCCTGCTCTTGCTCATGTCCCCTGATATGCTCGTAGACTTCCGTCAGCAAGTGCTGACTAACGGCCTCGCGAAACCGCTCCTCATTCATATACCGGGCGGCTATTTCCTCATTCTGATCCATGCGGTCGATGAACAGCCCCTCAAGCGCCTTGCGGAAGACGTACCCGAAGTTCTCCATCGTGTTCGCCATCGCCGCCTGCCGCAGGTTGCCATCGGCAACGGCATCCTCGCGTATCGAATCGAAGAAGAGCTGGTCGCCCGGCTTGAATTGGGTGCCGAACCGCTCGTTCAGGATGTCAATAAGTCGCGACAGTTCAATCTCGTCCCCACGGGCGATCCCGCTGCCCACCGCCGTCGGGCCCGATATCGGCTCCGTCTTGCCAGGCTCCAGATCAATCGAGCCTTCGCTGATCTTCTGCAGCCGGTAGTACTTCAGCGAGATTTCATCATCGAAATTGTAGGCAGGGCCATAGTCGCCGCGGGGAAGTTTGCTCAGCAGGAAACGCACGTACGAATACAGCTTCTCCAGATCGGTGTCTTGGAATGGGATCACCTGCGATAGAAATGCATAGAGGTTGCGAAATGCCGTCAGCGTCTTCCTGAATTCCTCGCGTTCGTCCTCCTCGAGTTGATTGAACCGCCCGACGGCCGGATCGATGCAGGCGTTCATGCGGGCATGATCGGTGGGGGACTGGTGGCGCTTCGGCTTGTAGAACACGCGGCAGAACTCTTCAACCTCCGCCTTGTGGTACACCTGCTGCGAGTCAAGCTTTGCCTGCAACTCGTAAAGCTGCTTCGGGTTCGCCTGCTCGCCGATGAGCGTCTGCTCGTAATAGGGCTGAAATGCGGCCAGGATTTCTTCAGGCTCGTTCACGAAATCCAGAACGAAAACCTCATCCTTGCCGGGATGCCTTCGGTTCAGCCGCGATAGCGTCTGCACCGCCTGAATGCCCGCCAGCCGCTTGTCCACATACATCGTGTGAAGCAGCGGCTGATCGAAGCCCGTTTGATACTTCTCGGCCACCAGCAGCACCTGGTATTCCTCGGTGGCGAAGCGCTCGGGAAGCTCCTTCTCGCTGATCCGCTTCCCTTTGGCATCCACGTTCATGCCTGGCTCAGTGTATTCCACATCAGGCGCGTCGGGATCGACCACCGTGCCGGAGAAGGCCACCAGCGTTCTAATGCCAGTGTAGCCCTTCTCCGCAATGTACTTGTCGAACTCCAACTTGTATCGCACGGCATGCAGGCGGCTTGACGTCACAACCATCGCTTTGGCCTTGCCGCCGATCCTGTGCATCGTGAAATGCCGGAAATGCTCGAGCATGACCTCCGTCTTCTGTGCGATGTTGTGCGGGTGCAGGCTCATGAACCGTGCCAGCGCTCGAGCGGCTTTGCGCTTGTCGACCTTCGGGTCGTCCTCGATAGACTTGATCAGCCGGTAATATGTCTTGTACGTCGTGTAGTTCTTCAGCACGTCCAGGATGAACTCTTCATCGATGGCCTGCCGCATGCTGTAGAGATGGAACGGCTCAGCCTTGCCGCTCGGTCCCGGCCGGCCGAAGACCTCGAGCGTCTTGTATTTCGGCGTGGCGGTGAACGCGAAGAAGCTGATGTTCGGTTGCCGGCCACGCTTCAGCATCGTCTTGATGATTTCTTCCTCGTGGTCGACCAGCCCCTGCTCCGCGGCAAATCTGGCTGCTTCCTCTTTGACAACCGATGCACTCAACACGCCCTTGAGTTCCGTCGCCGTCTCGCCGCCCTGGGAACTGTGCGCCTCGTCCACAATGACCGCGTATCGCTTTTTCGGCAGGTCGTCGATTTTCTCGGTCACGAACGGGAACTTCTGCAGCGTGGTGATGATGATCGGCACGCCGGCTGCCAGCGCGTCGGCCAACTGCGTGGAATTCAGATCGATTTTCTCCACCACGCCCTGCTTGTGCTCGAACTGATAGATCGTATTCTGAAGCTGCTGGTCCAAGACCACCCTGTCGGTTACTACGATGATCGAATCGAGAACCTTCTGATCGTGCTCATCATAGAGACTGGCCAGCCGGTGAGCCAGCCAGGCGATGGAGTTGCTCTTCCCGCTGCCGGCGGAATGCTGCACGAGGTAGTTGGTTCCGACGCCGTTCCCGCGCGCATGGGCGACCATCTGCCGCACGCAGTCGAGCTGGTGGTATCGCGGGAAGATCATCGTCTCGCGCTTCACCTTCTTGCCGCCAAGTTTCTTCTCTTCGATCTGAAGGTGGACGAAGCGCGCCAGGATGTCCAGGAAGCTATGGCGCTCCAGCACCTCTTCCCACAGATAGGTAGTCTTGTAGCTTCCGGGATTCTCCGGATTTCCGCCGCCATTCCCACAGCCCTTGTTGAAGGGCAGGAAATACGTCTTGCTGCCCGACAGCCGCGTGGTCATGTAGGCTTCGTCAGTGTCCACCGCGAAATGCACCAGCGCCCGATGCTTGAACTGGAAGATCAGGTCGGTCGCGTCGCGGTCGTTTTTGTACTGTGTGATGGCGTGCCGCCAGGTCTGCGCGGTCATTGGATTTTTCAGCTCCACCGTGGCGACTGGGATGCCGTTGAGTGCGAGCGTCACATCCAGCGTGTTGGCGTGCTTGGGCGAATAGCGTAGTTGCCGCGTGATCGTGAGCCGGTTTGCTTCGTAATGCTTCTGTGTCTCTGGATTCATGCCGCTGGCCGGGGCGAAATATGCCACGTGAAGCCGCTTGCCGAAGCACTTGAAGCCGTGGCGCAACACGGACAAGCATCCTTCGTGCTCGGAATCCAGCGCCCGGCACAGGTCGTCAAGCAACGTCTCGGCCGTCCTGTCCTTCTGGATGCCTTCCAAGTAGGCCCACTCAGTCGGCTGCGTAGCCTGGACGAACGCCAGCACATCGGACGGGAAGATCGCCCGGTGCGGATCGAAGGTATTGCGGTCACCTTTGACGTACCCACCTGCCGTCGTCAGATGGTGCTCGATGGCGGTTTCGAAGGCGTGTTCGGTGTGCTGGCCCGGCATCAGGTCGATCCCCTCCATTCATATCGAACACCAAGATCGTTGAGCATCGCAAAGGTGTCCTTGTAAGCCACGTTGAATTGCGTGCACACATCGGGTAGCAGAATCCGGTTTCGTGATTGTGGGCGCGGCTGCTCATTCGTGATAACCGTTGCATCATGAACCATCGCGTACGCCACAAGCCAGCCGTCTGCTTCGGTTGCGAACTTCGCCTTGGCCTGATCGAAATATTGCCCGTTACGCTGCACCCATAGCATAATTTGCGAATACGCGTTGGCCACGGCTTCCTCATCGGTATCCAAAAAGAATTCGGGCGGCAATTGCCCCTTTACCCATAGCACAAGGTCTTCGGTTTTGCGCCCGGCAAGCAGTTCACTTCTGACCCGATCAATACTGCGAATACTCCCGGCGTCGTAATGGTGGATCAGGCTGTCCCAGAACCCCGGGCATATCTTGAAGGCATAGTAACTGTTTTTCGCCGCGATAAACACGTCCGAATCAAATAGGTAAAGGGGTGTTGCAGTCATGGCAGGTTCACCCCCAGCCGGTTGGCGTATTCCTGAAACGCCCCCCCGCCAAGCCCCGTCAGGTCATACGCCTCCTTGAAGCTGACACGGCCACTCTTCGCGGCACGGAAGACTTGAATGGCAAACCGTTCTCCCACGCGAGTGTTCTGGTTGTTGTAGAAATTCCCTCCAGCCGGCGCAGTGCGTTTTTCTCCCTCTCGCGCAGTGTAGTCGTCATAGAAGGCGAAAAACGCCTCCCGGCCCACGAGGCACAGGTCCATCGCGCGACGGCCGGCCACAATGGGGCTGACCTTGAAGCGTCGAGCAAGTATCTCGAACGGGGACTCTTCATGGCGGACATCGTGCCACGACGCCTTCAATTCCTGCGCCGGCACGAGGAATTCCGCCGCCGCCCGATCACACCACGACTCGATCTGCTGCGATGGGCGGGAGGTCAGGCCGGCATCCGTCAGGGCGCTTTCGCCAAGCCAGACGTGCGCCAGTTCGTGAACCAGCGTAAACATCTGCGCCGACTTCGCGTCGGCTCCGTTGATGAAGATAAGAGGGGCGTATTCGTCACTGAGAGTAAAACCTCGAAATTCCTCAACATCCAGCTTTCGATGCGTGTTGTTTCCGACAACGCCATTGACGACCGCCATGACGCCGAACTTCTCAATCGCCCGTCGCAATTCTCCGACCGCCTCGTGCCAGGTTCGAGCCGCCGCTGCCCAGCCTTCGTCCAGACCGATCATCCGCCGCATCTCACGTCCGATCCCTTGCGGATCATCCGCCGTGCGGGCGCTAGCCACGAAATCCAGCGGCTCGGCCTCGCACTCGATCAGTTCCTCTCGAAGCCACGCCTGCCGCCGTTGCATGGTGTGGATCGTGTCCAGCAGATCGGGACTCGGGCGCCTGATCTCCTGATTCCGAATCGTCCGCAGGTCGGGAATCGGGATATGCTCTTCCGGCGGCTCGGGCAGAAACAAATACCCGAAGGGGACACAGGTCGCCTTGGCGAAATCCTCCAGTTGCTTGAACGTGGGCTGAGTTTCGCCACGCTCCCACTCGTCGAGCTTCTTGAAGCGGGCGCTGAATTCCTCAACACTTCGTCCCGCCCGCTCGCGCGCCCAGCGGAGCATTTCCGGTTTCACAGGTGCGCGAGGCATCAGACAAGCTCCTTTCGCACGTCAATCTTGCCGGTGACCGCCGCCGAGATCAACGCGGTGCGGAACTCCCGCAAAGCCGTGATGCTTCCCTCAATCTTGGAAACCAGCCCATCGGATCGAGTCGTCTCCGCCGCCACGAAATCTGCGATGGCCTTCTGCTCCGAGATAGGCGGTATGCCCACCACGTTATTGCGGACCATCTCTGAGTTCAGTCCAGGCTGTGCCGTGCGAGCCGACAACCTGTTGAGGTCCAGCGTCTCGATCACGGCAGCAAGGAACTTGGGGTAGAACGTCGTCAATGGGATGACGCGGAACGCGTGTTCCGTAGCCCAAATCCGTTCCTCGGTAACGCGGACGTTGCCACACAGAGCGCCATATCGCCCGATGATGATCGTGTCGCTTTCTGTGTTCCATCTATCGGAGTATCCTCGGAAGCCGTTGCCCCCAAAGACCGGATACCCTTCCTCGCAGAAGTCATTGACAGAGATCATGTCGCCGCTGCTTACGCGCAGATAACGCCTCAATGACACCGCCTTCCAGTGGGCCGGAACCTCCCCCAACCACTCGATTCCCGATTCCTTCATCTTCGCGTTGGGATCAAGGCCCTTGGTGACGGCGAGGCTGATCAGGGCGGAGCGCTTCTCCTGGAGCAACTCGATCTGCCGCTGCTTCTTTTCGATCAGGGCGTCTATCCGCGCCGTCTCGCGATCCAGGAAGGTGGCGATGGCGCGCTGCTCGTCGGTTGGGCAGAATGGAAGAACGTTGTTGTAGGCGTCCTCACGGGAAAGCCCTGGAACTGCCGAGTCCTTCGAGAAGGAATCGAGCCGAAGCCATTGAAGGCAGTAGTACAACCACCGCAGGTCATTTGAAGAAAGTTGGGAATCAATGAAGTAGGTTGTATCTATGGCGAACGAAGGCGTGGCAGAGAACGCGACCTTCCCGAACGACCCTTTCCGCCCGATGATCAGACACGGAGCTTTGGTATTAGCTCGATCATGCTCGCCCACGATACCATTGGAGCCGTACACAGGGTATGGCCCAGCGGCACGGTTATCGGCAGCGAGTGAATCACCGTAGCCGAACCGTGCAAGTGTCTTGAGACGGCGAATCTCCCAATGCTCGGGCACGTCCCCGAGCCAGGGAATGCCTGAAGGCTTATAGACCGGATATGCTGCGCCCTGTCCTGCCTGGGGGGTGGACGACGTCATGACTTGCCCCCTCTACTCGGCCCGCGTTTCCAGCCATTCTTCGGCTTTGCCGTGTTCTTCTTCGGTGCTTTCTTCTTCCGCTCATTTTCAAGAGCCTTGGCGGAATTACGCAGATCTTCGACGTAGCGGGATTCGGCCTGCTTTTCGGCTTCGAGGCGGCGACGCTCGGCAAAGGTGTCGTACTGCTCGTGCGCCCAGTCCAGGGCGTCTTCATGGCTGGCCGAACCCGTGTTGGCGAGGACGGGCAATTCGGTGTCGCGCAGGAACTTATCCAGGAACGCCTGCCAGTCATGCATGTGAATGTCCTGGCGGCGTTGAGCGCGGAACTCGGCCTGGTCGAGGAACATGACGGTGATGCGGTTGAGGGTGTCGATCTCCTTGGCGTCGAGGTAGTTCTTGGCCGTGCCGACGTCGCGTTTGATGACGCGGTTGCCTTTCCATGCGGTCAGCCCCATGTTGCTCTTGCCGGAATCCGCTCGGCGGCGGATGATCTCGGCGGCGGTGTGGCCCGTGGCCGCGTAGTGCATCTTGTTCTGCATGGCGGCGAAGAAAAGCTGCGTCTCCTGCTCGCCTTCGCGGTAATCGACGGCCAGGGCGAAGATTTCGCGGATGCGTTGGTATACGCGGGCTTCGCTGGCGCGAATCTCGCGGATACGGGCGAGCAGTTCATCGAAGTAGTCAGTGATGGTATCGGTGCCCTTGAGGCGCTCATCGTTGAGGGTGAAGCCTTTGACGAGATACTCCCGAAGTCGGGCGGTTGCCCACTGACGGAACCGCGTGGCGACGGTGGATTTGACCCGGTAGCCGACTGCAAGGATGGCATCGAGGTTGTAGTGCAGCACCTTGCGGGAAACACGCCGTGCGCCTTCCTGGCGAACTATTAAGTATTCCTTAATAGTTGCTGCCTCATCCAACTCGCCTTCCTCGTAAATGTTCTTGAGGTGGATGTTTACGTTGGCTACGGATGTTTGGAACAACTCGGCGATCATCGCCTGGGGCAGCCATGCCGTTTCGCCTTCGAGCAGGACGCGCACTTGGCCACTGCCTTCTTCGGGCTGGTAGAGCACGATCTGGCCTTGAGGGCGGATGTGTCCATTGTCTTCGCTCATTCCGTCACCTCCGCGAGCATATCCGCTATCTCCTGCTCAATTTTCTTGAGATCCGATTCGATCTCTGCCAGCGGGCGTGGTGGAACGTATTTGTAGAAATAACGGTTGAAGCTGATCTCGTAGCCGATCCTGGTCTTCGACTCGTCGACCCAGGCATCGGGCACGTGGGGCAGCACCTCGCGCCGCATGTATTCGTGGATGTCTTCTTTGAGCGGTACGTTCTCGTAGTCGCGCAACTCGGGGTCAGGCTCCGGGTCGCCCTTGGCGTCGGTACAGATGCCGGCGGTCTCGTCACGCTCCGCCAAAGCCATCAGGATCGCCTTGAGCAGAGCGGCCGGCAGTTTGATATCGGCCTCCGCGAAAGCGGCCTTCACCTGGCCAAGGAAGATCTCGCGATCCTTCACCACGACCTGCCCCGCGAGCGCCTGCAGGGCTGTAAGGATGTCTTCCTGCTGTTTGCGGCCTGCTTCGATCTCTGCCTGGGCGGCTTTGGTGTCCTTTCGCTTCTTACTTGTGGCGAGACTGGCGAATGGAGTGCTTTCCCGCACGCGGGCCAAGCGCTCATCGTTCACCGCAAAATTCAGCCGTAACGGGCGTTCGACGGTGATGCGCCGGTAACCGAAGTCGGCGTTATCGAAGATGCGGACGTGCTCGCCATGCGTGAAGCCGCCATACAGGCGCGTGATCGCCGCCCGCTGATCCTCACATATCTCGTTGCGCTTGTTGCCGAGGCTCTTACGCATCTTCTTGAAGAAGCTGGTGCCATCCACGAGTTGAATCTTGCCCTTGCGGCTCGGCTCCTTGCGGTTGGTGACGATCCAGAGGTAGGTGTAGATACCAGTGTTGTAGAAGAGCTGGTCGGGCATGGCAACGATGGCCTCGAGCCAGTCGTTATCGATGATCCAGCGGCGGATTTCGCTCTCGCCCTGCCCGGCCGAGCCGGTGAAAAGCGGTGATCCGTTGAAGACTATCGCCAGTCGAGTGCCTCCTTCGGCCGGTTCCTTCATCTTGCTGATCATGTGCTGAAGGAACAGCAGCGAACCGTCGTTGATGCGAGGTAGGCCGGCCCCGAAACGTCCGCCGAAGCCTTGCTCCTCGTGTTCGCGCCTGATGTCTTTCTCCTCGGGCTTCCATTCCACGCCAAATGGCGGATTCGCCAGCATGTAGTCGAACCTGCTGCGCGGGAAGCGGTCATCGGTGAAGCTGTCGTCGCAGGCGATGTGATCGATGTTCTCGCCCTTGATCATCATGTCCGAGCCGCAGATGGCGTAGGCCTGGGCGTTGAAATCCTGTCCGAAGACCTCAAGCTGAGCGTCGGGGTTCAGCTCGCGGAGGTAATCTTCTGCTACCGAAAGCATGCCGCCGGTTCCGCATGCGGGATCGTAGAGGGTCTTGACGATGCCTTTGGTGGTGAGCACACTGTTGTCGGGCATGAACAGCAGGTCGACCATCAGGCGTATGACTTCGCGCGGCGTGAAGTGATCGCCTGCTTTCTCGTTGGAAGCTTCGTTGAACCGCCGGATCAACTCTTCGAAGATGTAGCCCATCTCGATGTTGGCGACGGTGTCGGGGTGAAGGTCGACCTGGCAGAAACGGGAGACGATCAGGTAGAGCCGGTCGGCCTTGTCGAGCTTGGCAATATGCTCTTCAAACTCGAATTGCTCGATAATCTCGCGGGCTCGGGCCGAGAAGCCTTTGATATAATTGGTGAGATTGGCTGCGATGTTGTTCGGGGCACCCTTGAGTTTCTCGAAGGTGTAGCGGCTGGTGTTGTAGAAGGGCACCCCGGTAACGCGGCAGAGGATAGGATCGAGGTTCTTCACCTTGCCGCCGGCATGCTTCTTCTGCCGCTCGAGTACCTTCTCTTTGGTGGGCTCGAGCACGCAGTCCAGCCGACGTAGCACGGTCATCGGCAGCATGACGTCCTTGTATTGGTTCGGGCGATACGGCCCGCGTAGCAGTTCTGCTATCGACCAGATGAGACTGACTTTTTCGCCGAAGTTGTTCATTCTAAGGTCCCCGTTCTTCTGCTACAGCACCACTTACCCATCCAGGTCAGCCGGTCGGACATTTCCTGGCCGCCAGGCTCATCCAGCTCGGGCGCACTGAATCTGACGAATCGCAGGTAACCGATGTTGTCCAGGACTATGGTGTCGCCGTCGACGACGCGGAGCACGGTGTAGAAACCGTCGGCAAGGCCGGGTTGGATTGCGATGGGCGCAAATTCATCGTCGGCCGGCTGCGTGACACAGCCAGCGAGCATTGCGCAGAGGATGGAGATGCATGTTCCGGTACGCATCGTAGTTGCCCCTGGTGGTTTTTCGACATTATAAGTACTTTTCGACGAATGTCAAGTGCGCAATTGCGGCAGGAAAAGCGCCCGGCATGAAAAAGGCCCCGGGTGGACGGTAAACCCGGGGCCTTCGCGGTGGGCGGAAACTGCGCGCTCGTGATCCGCCCGATGGAATCAGGTTGTGGATCGGCAGCCTGAATCAGGCTCCGATCACGCTCACCGGTACCTCCAACATGGCGTGGCCGTAGATGTACGAGCCAAGAGTATCCATGTAAGCGACGCCGATCACGCTCCAGCTATTCGCGACCGAATCGTACACCTTCACAAAATTCCGAGCGTTGTACGAACTGCCGATGGCGACGCCTGCGGCGTGAAGCTGATTATCATGCATAACTGGCGCGCGAACACCGTATACGGGGACGTGGCAATCTGCATGCTCGGCCTCATAAGCCGTGTGTTTGGCGTTTGAGGCGGAAATGTGAGTTTTTGCTTGCTATGGGGCGCGGGGGGGGGTATGATGGGCTTGCCGATCTGAGCCGGCGAGAATCCGACCGACGTGTTCCGACGGCTTGCCGAGGTATCATCACCTGATGCCTGCTCAGAGGGCGAGCCGGCGTTTTTTTCGAGAAAGGGGTGCAAGATGACGACTGACGAACGGCTGGAGATTCTGGAGCGGGAGCTGGCGGGCGCGAAGCGCAGAATGCGGTGGCTGCTGTGGGGTACCGGGCTGGCGGTTGTGGTAGCAGGCTTGGCAGCGGCCTTGACGCAGGGGATGCCGGCGGCGCTGGCGCAGGATTCGGGCGCTGTGCCGAAGGAAGTCCGCGCGAACCGGTTCGTAGTCGAGGATGCCGCCGGCAAGGCGCGGGCGGTGCTGGGAATGACGGAGGAAGGCAGGCCTGCGGTGGCGTTGGCGGATGTGAATGGCCTTATGCGCGTGTCGTTGGGCATGGGCAAGGAGGGGCCGGGGCTGAAGCTGCGCGACGAGAACGGCAAGGAGCGCGCCGTGCTGGGAGTGGTCAAGGACGGGCCGGGGCTGCTGCTCATCGACGAGAAGGGCAAGACCCGCGCGGGGGTGCACCTGGACAAGGACGGGCCGGCGCTGATGCTCATCGACGAGAATGGCAAGCCGCGGGCTGTGGTGGGAGCGGGCACGGCGCAAGGAGCAGATGGACGGACTATAACATATCCTGAATC
>Ga0114918_10002412_pt1 | contig 16765 bp, 14 predicted proteins | sample LantaG_FD_87015 | JGI IMG/M metagenome (GOLD analysis project Ga0114918, IMG submission 87015) | Deep subsurface microbial communities from Baltic Sea to uncover new lineages of life (NeLLi) - Landsort_02402 metaG | ecosystem: Environmental > Aquatic > Marine > Oceanic > Sediment | place... | reverse complement strand
TAAGCACAAGGACATAGGACTTGAACAGCATCTGGCCGTTAGAGGGCCAGCGAGCTACTCTAAGAGCATGAAGCAGCTACACGCGAGTATCCGGTCAATCCTCTCAGGGGACAGCGTGAGCAGCGTTGTACAGGCTCTGGTTGAGGATGACGCAGCAGATGCAAAGAGAGCCAAGGATACGGAGAGAGTGAGACGTAAGAGGGCTGCGATACACGCAGACCCAGAAGCTTACGCAGCTTACCTGGAAAGGAACCGTGCTTACCAAAGAAGTAAAGACAGAAGGCCAATCAACAAGAACAAAAGAGAGAGGATGGCAAAATTACCACAAGATAAGAAAGACACTCTGAAGAGACAGCACCGAGAGGCTCGGAGAGAACGCTTCAGTGACCCAGATGTTGGGAAGGCTAGAGCTACTGATCTCCGGGCACGGTCTAGGGAAGTGAAGGGAAGAGTGTGCGCATCATGTGGCTTAAGTGACGATGCTTATACCAAGGCAGGTAAACGATATGGACCAAACCCCCGCTGTGACTCCTGCCTAGTCCGTGGTAGAAAGTATGGATGGTGCGTTAACAAAGTGCACTGCCTTCCACCGTCTCCTGAGAAATTGAAAGTTGTTGGGAGACCTCCCAGGAACTACCCTAAGTGTAACTGCACATCTGGTAAGGTAGACCCAGACTACACAGACGAAACAAAGAAGCTACGTCCTAGGATCCCACTAAAGCCTGAAGTATGGACATCTAAGCCTATTCGTGAGCTTAAGCCTGTCCGTAAGTCTGAGAAGACTCCCATCCGTAAGAACATGAGAGGTAAACAGGTCTTTAGATGGAAAGGGTTGGATAGCACATTAGATCGCATTGCGATGGACACTGATCTATCAATAGACAAACTCAGGCACTACTTAGTTGACAAGCGTATGAGTGTAGAAGACGCCATCAAAGCAATTGAAGACAAATGGAGGACAGAGATCTACCACCGTGCTAAGCAGGTACGTAGTGAGAGAAAGCCTCCAGGCGAAGAGTAACTCCTTACGTGATGTAACTGCTTAGAATTTTGGGACCACTGTACAAGGAACTAGCCTCTGAACTTTATGTCCAGAGGCTAGCTCAGCAATTTAGCTACGTTTCAACTGAAGGTTTAACCCTTAAATAGCTCAATTACTTTGGAGACGCTGGGAGTTGCACCCAGGTGTTGTCCATCTTCCTCACAAGCGTCTACGTGTGTGTCTCAGTGCTGAATCTTACTAACCAGGCCACAGTGAGCATCGCTCCTTAGTTAGCCAGTCCGTTAGGTTTTAGTCTCTCACCAGCGGACCACTGATTTGAGCTTAGCCCATCTTATTGCCCTACACAGCCCCTATGGGCGAGGAAGTGTGCAGGGAGAGTCTAGCTTAAGCTAGGACGGCAACAGGTGCGTCGATCTCAGCCATGAAGGCGTCAATGTTAGCATCTGCTAGCCACTCTGGGGTGTTAGTTGTGTTGACAAATAACGTTTTTAATCGGCTTTTTACGAGGCCATCCGATCAACCTCGACACGCAACTTGTAATTCTTCTAGACAGTCGATTCTAATTCGCCCCCTTGGTTGGTGGGCGAGAGAGCCCAGGTAATTCAACATCTGCCTGAGCCCTCTCTCCCATGTGCCTAGACTATACGGCAGCCTAGGTCTTCTGTCCAGTCTGTTGTTGAGAAACTTGCTTCTGCACATCTGCTAAGGATAGCCCGTTGGCGTCAGCATACTGCTGTAGTGCAGCCTCTTGGGCACTGCTGCTATCGGCTGTTGAACAGTAGCGCTCTTGTGGAGTGAAGTCCACCTTTGATGTCAGACCGGCAGCGTAGTTCCTAGATTGCCCAGCAGCAGCCGTGAATACCTTCCTAACACCAATGGTTCCCGCGCTGTAGTTCATCGAGCCACCAGCGGCTACACCGTAAGACCTGCCTGTAGTGATAGCGTTTTGGTTAGCAGCTAGGAAGATAAACTGCCAGTCATGGTGCGTTTGCTTATCTGTGATTAGCTCATGGATGGAAGACTTGTTGAACTTAGTGCTAGAGTTCTCGTGACCGTCAGTGACAATTACGATAATTACCTTGTTTGGTTGGTCAACCGTAAGCTGTGTCGCAATGTGGGTTGAGACACGGTTAATGGTTTGGCCAATAGCGTCCATAAGAGCCGTCATTCCACGAGGGACAAAATCCTTGTGGCCTAAGATAGGCATCTCACTAATAGGAACGTTATCGTGAACGACCTCATACACATCATCGAACTGTGCGTAGGTTAGCCTAGTTCCGTCAGGGTCCTCCTTCTGCTGCCTAATGAAAGTGTTTAGACCTTCAATAGTAGGAGTTCGGATACTATCCATTGAACCGGATCGGTCAATGACCATCGCGATGTAAGTGTTATTCTTCTTTGTCATCAGTTTCTTCATCTTTCCCTTGTTCAGGGGGTTTCTTGTAGTCTCGGCAAATGGAGCACGCTTTTACACCGAGATGTTTTCTCCACACGATGGCGCACTCACCGTGTATGTCACAGGCAAAGACCTTTGCCTTAATTTTGCTGTTGCCTCAGCCCGTGCAAGCTACCACACGGAGCGTGTCTGTGCCCCTGTGAATGCAGTCTAATCTAATTTGCATCACTACGCAGTTGTCTGTGGGATGAACGACATCATTCCATCTGCTGCCCTGTAAAAAGCACGCCTAGCGTCACTCTCTCGGGTATAGTCAATAGCGGACTGTGCTAAAACAGTTCCATTTTGGTGGACCAGCTTCCACTTCCACCGACCGCACACCTTACTAATTATGAAATCGTACTTCACGTTGCTACTCCTTGTAGGTCTACGTAGTTTAACATAGACCTCTGACATTAGGAGAAGAACGTATCGACTTTTTCTTGAGGTAAATAGGTTGGAGACTGTGGAAAACTCTGCTCGATGTACTGAGGAGTAGGGCGCTCTCCGAACGGGTTTAGACCGCTAGTGTCTACGCCCCTAGACTTCGCCCACAGATCAATGTCTTGGGTTGCTGTAGCATCGCCTTCAAGCTCACCAGTCCATTTAGAGATTCCGTAGAACCTGAATTGCATCTTTGGCCAATCTTTCACGTGGCTCTCTTACGCCTATTGTAAGCAGCCGCTGCCGCTTTATCCTTAGGGGTAAGAGGTGCGGGGGCCAAGCTTCTTCGGCGCCGCTCAACTGCTGGGACCTCTGGGACATTCCCCTTCCTGTACTTGTAGAAAGTGAGCGACGGGCTCCTTAACCCTGGTGCAGAGCTAACGAACACAAGTCCGTAAAGTCTTTTAAGAAGCTCACTCATCTCAGTTACAACAATGTCTCCTGCTATTATTACCTGAACCATACTACTAGATATTCTAACATTATTTATGTTAGGTTTTTTGTGGTGCTGTTTAGGTCTTAATTTACCAGCTTTAATAGCCATTTCTAGAGCATGCTGTATGTCTAGTCCAGACGACTCTGTTAGCAACTCCTCTCTGAGTGTTGGCCTAAGTTCTAGTAGGTGCTCCCATTTACTCATATTGAAAGTCCCAGTGTGGTAGCTTTATATCTGGGTCTGGGTGGTTGTCACTCCAAGCAACACCATGCCCTAGTGCCTCTGCAGCTAGGTAGTGGCCAAAGAGTTCAGGTTCTGGATGCCTGTGGTGTCTCCCAGGCATGTTCTGGGCTACCCAGTAAAGCTGGTTAATGCTTAGTCTGTTTAACCGCTCTATACTCTTAATCAGCGCAGCACCAGATCGTGTTGCCCTCCTAGGTGTAGCAGGTGCCATGTCATCTATTTCACCACCTCCAAGATTAGTGCCATGTTGCTCTTCTCTATCCGCCCACGCAAAGAGGAACAAACCTCTAGCAGCCCCTTCAGTAACCTCATCTTTGACATCTTCCACATCTCTAATGGGTGGAGCATTGTCCTTTAAGACTGTAGCAACGTCTTGGCCTGACCGGCGCTCGTAGCGTAACCAAGCTTGCTGATCCGCAGAACTTTGTGACTGCTGCCATTTCTGGTACAGCAACCTACTATCTTTATCAGACTCTAGTAAGTAACCCCACTTCTGCATTTATTCCTACCCACATTTAGTGTGCCCACAGTCATCGCATATGAGACACTCTTGCCATATGAGGTTGGGGCTACCACACTCAAGGCATTTTAGCGATGAGCGAACCTTCTGTCCATCCTTGATATACTTCTTGAGAACTCTGGACATTACTTTATTGAAATCGGAGATGTTTCCAGTTTTTCCTAGCTGCTCTACTAAGAAGTCTATTGGAGTTCCATGACGCAACGCGGCAGACACCAAGCGTGTAACCCAGGCCATTTCAGGCGTAGCTAGTGCCTGCGCAATATCGTCAATAATGATTGAGTCACCATTTTTGCCGATGTGTAGACGATACTTTCCTTGAGACTTTCTAATAAGCCGACCTGTCTGGTATTTCTTAGGAACAGACACGGCTCCTGGGTATCCCCCGAATAGCTCGTAAGGCTCACCGTCTAGAAGCCCTACTAGTGCGATATACTTAGCTCCAAGAACACTGGTGTGGTGAATGTCACAAATAAGCTCCTTAGGCCGCTTAGGTGCTTGCATACGCACAACACCCTCCGGTCTACCAGAAGGAAGAAGTTGCACATCACTAGACTTCCTAATAACCTGATCTCTAGACCCGTCAACGTAAACAGTGATTCCCTTTAGCTTGTTCTTCCAAGCCTCTAGGTAGATACCACTAACCACGTCAGAAGACGTTCCTCTAGGTAGGTTGATTATGGAGCTAATGCTGTGGTCGATGTACTTCTGCTCAACACCCTGCAGCTTGACCCTAAACTCCCAGTCAATCGCGTCAGACTCTACAAAGAAATCAGGTAGGTCGTTCTTATCAGCATCAGAAACCGTGTCCAGGTAATTCTGAACGTTAGGGTGGAATATCTTAAACTCCTGCCAATGGTCACCTAGCTCGTCTGTGTGGTCAACACGGACCCCACCGTCGTTAGCATTGACCTTCTTCCTACGGGTCCTGCTGATCGCGTAGAGAGGCTCTACACCACTTGACGTGCTAAAGCGGTTGAAGGTGCGTCCTGTCCTACTACAGAGTGACACAGAGCCTGTAGGAGCCTGTGTGAGGCTCGCTATGTTTCGTCTTCCGTGCCATTGAATACGTTGTTGAGTTTCTGGACATAGGCTCTTAATGAACTTGTTGTCCTTCTCGATCTCCCAGTCCCAGTCTGGGAATGGGCCTCGCTCGACAGCTAGATCCACACTAGCATTGTAAGTGGTATGGCTAAACTCCGAGTAAAGCTTGTCTATGAATGCTAATGCTTCGTCAGAGTCATATTTGATACCTAGTTGGGCTAACATATCTCCTAGCCCGTGCGTGCCTAGACCTGTCCTCCTACCATCGTGACCAGCATCCCATAGCTTCTTCCACAGGCCGCGCTCTCTAGGTGTATTACAGGAATCCATGATCCTCTCAATACACTCAAGCTCTAGGTCAACCAAGTTGTCCGACATACGGACGGCAGTTCTAACATCAGTTAAGAACAGGTCCCAATCAAAGGACGCGTTTGGCATCGAAGCTGACTTCGCGTAGCCAACCCGGAATGGGTTGAGCACGTAGCCTGTGAGGTTTAGAGAGATTAAACGGCAAGCGTCGTAAGCACTGAGAGCAATCTCACTGCACGGGTTCGTGCTAATGGTCTTAAACTTAGGATAAGAGTTAGCTGGCAAATACTCTGTGATAGTGTTCCAGAAGATAGCACCAGGCTCAGCGGAGTCTGTGGCACATTGTATAGCTAGATCCCACACCTCTCTAGCTCTAACCATCCTACGTAGTTTCGGGTTCTTACTGTCTACAGGCCACCGTTGCTCATACTCTTTATCATCAACAACAGCCTGCATGAACTCGTCTGAGTAACGAACGCTAACGTTGGCACCAGTTACCTTAGTCTTGTCCATCTTCATAGTTATGAATTTAGCAATGTCGGGATAGTGCACATCCATGGTAACCATCAGAGCGCCACGCCTTCCAGATTGGCACACCATTCGCGTAACGTAGGAATAAAAGCCACCAAAAGACCATGCACCGCTTGTGGTCTTAGCTGCGTTGTTGACTAACATGTTCTCTGGTCTAAGTGTAGAGATGTCTACCCCAACACCACACCTACGCTTCATTAACTGAGCTAACTCCTCACCCGTCTGAAAGATGCCTTCCATGGAGTCCAGTGGGCTGTCAACTACAACACAGTTACTAGCACTCATCACTTGGAACGGGTTGCCCACTGCTGCCATCGGGGAACCCTGTGGGACAATGCGCTCTAGATTGCGTAGTGCATCTTCGTACACAGCTAATTGTGTATTGAAGTCTAACCCATACTTGTTGGCGTCAATCCTAGCGAACTCCCACGCTAGGCGATGGTGCATAGGTGTTGGTGTAGCCTCTGCGTAGAGTCCGGCTTTGTCTCTTAGGGCGTATTTGTCTAAGAAGACTTTTGCTGGTAGCTCTGCTCCGTAGAAGTACTTTAAGGCTTTAGGATAAGCTTCTTCATAAGTCTCACGAGTCTTTGGGACTTCATACCGTGTAACGAGCTTAACGCTCTGCTGTTGCGTGGAGTGCGACATACTAATCCTCAGACTGTAACTACATGCTTAGTTTTTAAAACTAGCTCTTGCTTCCAACGGTGTCTTCCCCACATCGCGTAAAGCCAATCTAGTTCGAACGAGATATGTTGTCGTTCTGTCCTAGTTGCTGCTACTGCTAATGTGCCCACGCCAGAGAAAGGATCTAACACCATATCACCCTTGTTAGAGAACACTTTAATAATGTCTCCCCACAAGTTGTCGGGCTTTTTTGTTGGGTGTAGATAGTCCTTCTGTAAGCCATGGTAGAAAATACCATCTTCGTAACCTTTGGCCGCTACTCTGCGCCCACAAGCACCACAATACTTGGTCCCGCTTGCTAAGTAAGGCTTGCAACAAGGTTTTAACGTGGTAGGTGCACCGTCTCTGTTAAACGTCCACTTAGCACCTGGCTTAACGGCGTAGACAGCATACTCCATACGCTGGATAACACACCTATCACGGTTTCTTGGGATAGGATCAAACTTGTACCAGTGTAGCTGGCGTTTGACCACCATTCCTAAAGACGTAAGTGCTTTAGAGATGTCTCCAAGGTTCTTCCAGTCATTGAAACTTATAAAAGTTCCACCAGGCTTAAGGGCAGTTACCGCGTCACTTAGCCAGTCTAGTTGGTTGAAGTCCCCGTCCCAGTCGAAAGCAATGCCACGCCTACCCATCGTGTGTAGGTTGTTCTTTTGAGTCACATTGTAAGGTGGGTCGGTTAGGATTAAGTCAATTGAACCAGGTGTGACCTTTTTAAGTAGGTCCGTTGCGTCACCCTCATGGATACCTTGTCTGAGTGCCATAGCGCCTCACTTGGTCCAAAGTATACCAAGTGCTCACTAGATTTGGTCTGACCACTCAGACTTTTCTAAGAGGAGAGGACGCTTTTTCCCCTTCAACTCTACCATCTCCCAGGAGATACAACAGTCTCCGTCTACATCATAATCACAAGGATACTCTTTGAGCATGTAGCCGTGCTGCTCCTCAAGGGTAAGCTCGTGGTCCCAGTAGCCGTCAATACCACTATCAGAGCTTTCAGTGGACCATACGATTACATAGATACGCTTCTTCATAGTGGAGTAACGTCTACAATGTTCTGGTAGCTACTAAAAAAGGGGATACGCCACCCAGCTACAGTAAACCGGTACTTCTTTCCTGGCTCAATATTGTTGTAGACATCAGAAGCATTGAACTTTCCGAACAAAAAGCTATCCGTGTTTTCGTAGACACCTCCACTAGTGTAGATAAGGTACTTACTTCCATTAGTGATCGCGACACTCTCTTTGTTTTTAACCACAACAGTAACTACTTCAGCAGATGTCCTGTAGCAAGCTGGGTAAGCAACAAAAGCAGCTATAACAAGCGCAACTGCAAACAAACTTACAACGTTCTTTGCAACTCGCCTATTCTTAGTTTGGTAACGGTAGTTCACATAGTCCTCCTGGGCTCTGAAATATAGTAGCACTAAACCAAGGGGCCAAAGCATTACACTTTGGCCCCTTGTTTGTAACTAAGGCCCGTCACGAAGCACGCGGTATCCCGCGCTACAGATTACGAACTCATACGTGCCTTCCAAGCGGGCGACTAGCCCTAGCTTGTAGAGCGCTACCACAGTTTGGCCATAAGGCTCGGCTCGGTAGCTTCGCCTCATTTCTGCCAGCTTGTGGAATTGTGCGTCTGTGACCTTCACTTGGTGTAAACCTACTCTTCGGAGGAGTCAGTTGTATCTGGTGTATAGTCGATGACAAGCTGCTCAATCAATGTCTGCGACTCAACGTCGAACTGAGTGGTAACCTGTTCCACGTAAGCGAGCACAGGAGCAGTCTTACCACGACGCTTAACAGCACGCTTCTCAGACACGTTAATGGTAAGGATGAACCTACCACCACGGGGCCGCTTGATGTTACCACCAGCTACTCTTGAATCGTAGTCAAGACTAAAGCCAAGCTCGGTAAGTAGGCTAACTACGAGTTGAAGGTGAACAGGATTGTCGAACTCTTCTGTATGCTTGTAAGCACTACCAACGTAGCTCCTTACCTCTTCGACAGAAGGAACACCCGTGTCCTCATACTGCGAGACAACTAGAGGAGTTGTCCGTGGGCGGCCAGGCTTACGCTTAACAGGGATGTCAGAGGTGCTAGCTTCATCTTCTGTATCCTCTTCTTCCGCTTCTCCGTCGTCTTCGAATTCTCCTTCGATGTATTCAGCATCTTCGAAATCTGAGTCCACCTCCTCCTCGAAAGCATCGGCAGTTAGAGACTCCTCAATGTCCTGGTAGTGGCCCTCGTCAACAAGTTGCGTAATGAAGCTCTGCTTGACCTTGTTACGGTCAACTAGACGTTCACAGATCTTATGGAATCGAGGGCTGTCTACAGTATTGTTCTCATTGAAGAATACTTCAAAGACCTCACGGTTGTTTGCAACCGAAACTATACTGTGCGCGTCTAGCGCCTGCTCCAACCACTTTGGCATCGTAATCTTCGTAGCCATCTTAGTAACTCCTATTTGTGCTTTCCAAGAGCGGGGCGGTTCCCGGCTCGTGGTGGCGATACTAAAGCAAGACCCTCTAACAGGCAAGCACCAAAGTCGGACTCTCTAGCGGGCAGCCTTGAGGCGCCGCAGGTGGGTCTCTCTGGAAACAGACCTCCTTATACGGTCGAAGTACTCCTGACTGACAGGTCTAACTGATATTGCACATCGGCAGTTAGCCAAACAAGTTGTGTGCCCGGAAGCTGGTGTTATAGGGATGTTAAACTTCGTATAAGGTCCGTGCGTTGCCATGTATTTACACTGCGCACAAATTTTAACATCTAGCTTAGCTATCCAAAACAACGCGTGGTTAGGCGGCGTAACAGCTACCCTTCCTGCGTAATAGACAGACCCTATAGTGGCCACGTACATACCAATCCTGTGTGGCCACATCTTCGGCTGTTTACGATTCTTAATATCTGTCAAGAATCTATTAAGGTAGATAGTCTCTTGCCTAAACGCAGAGTCAATCCACTTCTTATCTTTTGGAAGCATCAACGGAGAGCCACCGGCTGTGAGAGAGGCTGAAGTTCCAGTTGATTTAAGTCCGTACACGTAGGCTTTATCATAAGCGTCTCTTAAGATACTTTTGAACGCTTTCGAGTAGTTCTTAAAGTTCCCTCGCTTCTTATCTGTATACTCCGTTGTCAACGCAAGTAACCTAGCGTGAGTTCGCTGAAGAAGCTTTTCTAGTAACTTCCGGGCAGAAGACCTAGCCTTGGCCTTATCCTGTTGGAAGGAGGACCCTTTAGTAGTTGCGTAGGCTAGTGTGACATCACGAGAGATGTCGTCTGTTCTACCTAAATGCTTAGCTTCAGTTAGACTGTGATGAGTGTCGTCGCACTCGTCAAGTCTCTCTGGAAGCCCTTTGAGGGACGAAACTTTAAGTGGATTCGCTTTGGAACAGTCACACGCTTCTCTAGTAGTCCACTCCAAAATGTCCGCTCCTTAGAGACACTAGGAGTTAGTACTCCTATGCCAGATAACCTAACTTCATGCCCATCCATGAGGGAGTTAGCTACAACATCAAAAAGGTCGTTTATCACCTTGTGTGCGTCCTTCTTAGTGTAACCTTTTTCAGCTAAAGCTTCAGTCAAATCTTTCTTGTTCATATTCATCTCTTACTAATCTTTAAGTGGGGGTAGGGGGTTGTGTGCCCAATTATCTGGGTAGGTTGTGGTGCTCTCACGTGAGATCTTACCAAGAAGCCAAGCCTCCATCAGCGCCTTACCACTTTCAGGATTACTCTGAACTAACTGCACTAGCTTGTCAGCGTCTGCGGCTGTCGCCTGTCCCTGACCTTCAACGTCGGGCATGTTACCCAAGAACATTTCTACATCATCGTCAGACATACGTAGGAAGTTTCGCATACCCCACTTCAACCACTTTGTCTGGTCGATTACATCAGGTGCTTGCATCCCTATGTTCATAGCGGTCTGCAACATGTCCATTCTAAGCTGGTATGTCTTGCTGCGCATTAGTTCGTCTAGATAGGAGATCGGGGACATACCAATCTTGAATGAATTTTTAGGATCCTCTGGGTCAATTCCCTTATAAACTAGTTGTATAGCAACCAGCCGACGAACGCCAGCCAAGAATGCTTTCCTAATTGCCTTGATAGTAGACGCGAACCTTGTGCTCTGAGACGAGAGTCCTGTCTCACTAGACAGTCCACTAGAGTTATCTTCAAATCCCATGTAACCTCTAGGGATACGGAGGGCTCCGAAGACTTTGTTTCGTTGGTACTCAACATCAACAATGTCGCTAATGTTCGGGGTTCCCTGCAATTTGTCCACACGGGACTGTGAACCTTCCCTGACGGGCCAGAACAAGTCAGCGTCGATGCTGTTATGCACGTAAACACCTGACCTAAAAGAACTTACGTCAGTGCTTACATCGATGGAGAAGTTGTGGTGCTCTTTTACTGTGATATCAAAAACGGGAATTTTACGTCCACTAGGGACAACGCTTACCACACAGTGGTTGGGAACCTTCTGGGTAAGCTTCCACTCGTGGAACGGGTTCTCCTTCTTGAAGTCCTTGGGCAACTTCTGCCAGCTTCTGTAGACAGCGAAGTTCTGCTTAGACATCTTCTTACCAACAGCACGACTTTGGTCAGACTTGTTGTAAACCTCAGCGTGGAGCTTACCGTTTTTAACCTGTGCCTTACGCATCTTCTCACGATACTCAGGATCGTTCTCCCAAAGATCAGTTACCGTCTTCCTAAGAGTTTTGGAAGCCACCGTACGGTGCTCAGCAGATTTGTTGTATTTGGTTAGGTTGATAGGCCCCCAAACCTTGCCAATACGCCTAGCGTTCTCTCGTGTCCACTCTTTGTTCTCTTCAACCCACTTACCCAAGCCCTCGGCGTAGTTAACTCCATGAAGTTCAAAGTGCTCTTTGTGTGGCATCAGTTCTAGATTAGACGGACAGTTGTTGAGCTTATTGAAATCCTTGTGGTGGGCTACAGTGCCTGGACGGTAACCTCCTAAGCACTCGTGTACAACCAACTGGTGAACATACCTCCAACCCCCAGAGTTATCATCCCACACCTGCTCGTAACCATTCAACGTATCTCCATCGTCCTTAGAAGAGATCTTGGTATACGTAGCAGCAAGAGAATCCCCTTCCTCCAACTCGATAGCCTTCTTGTAAGAACCATCCTTCAACATCCAAGGGTGGTCAAACGTGCATTCTTGCTTAGACCCATTATCCAACGTAACGTAACAGGTTTCCTTCTCCCCGCTGCACCTAGGGTGATAGCCGAGACCAGGAATGGTGTTCCCTTCAGAGTCTTTTGAGAGGACCCACTTCTCTTCGTTCGGTGTCTTAACCCACTCGTCAAACGTAATAGACCCACCGTCTGCGAGCATTACCTTGGTGTTCCCACTGAAGCACTGTGGGTTCCATTGAGTACTGTAGTTTCCCGCGCCCTTGTTCAAGTGTTCCCTCTTCTTGATAGACTTACGCCATCTATTAACAATGTCGTAAGCCTCCTCAGGGGTCGCGTTACCTACATCGACGTAGTATATGATTCGGTCAGCAGCTTTAGTCATCCTATAGACAACCAAAGAGTCCTCAACCATCTTCAACTGCTCCCAAGCGGAAGCAGCAGGGAATAGAATAGAATCTCCGTAAAGGTCATCTCTACCACGGGATGGCATTCTAAAGTGAACGATCTCCCAAGGACGCCATTTAACACCACCATCCTTTTTGTTGGCTGCCTTGCTCTTGTTGCCTTGTATATTAGGCTTGAACCCTAGTAATTTGCCATGCTCTTGAATCCTGGCAATATTAATAGGAGGAGGTGACTGCATGTTAATAATGTCACCAGTCTCGCTATTGTGACTAAGAGCATCAAAGCGATCACCAAACTTAACCATCTCACGAATGATACCTGGACCACGCTCCTCCATACCAACGCGATCAAATAATTGCTTACCTATTCTAACGATGTCAGCGTTAGGAGAGTCAACCCAAATACTAGCGTCGTGCTCAAGGTCGTAGACAAAAGTCTCCTCAACATAGAGATCTAGAGCACTAGCTATTAACTCGTACTGATCCATCCTCTCGTAGTTACGGTATCTTGTTGCCCTTTCAGCAGGTCGTGTAGTCTGTTGGTTGTAGTAGTTCCACGCAGCGGACTCGCCATACTGCTGGGCACCACTAGAGAACGGATGTTTTACCTTAGATACAGGTTGGTCTAACCCGAAGTAACGCCTAACACCAAAAAAGTCTAAAAGTCCCATAAGTCTTCGCCTTGTTGAACACCAGTAATATACCCGTCGTTAGTCTTTACCTTCTTAGCAAAGGCACTCTTTGGCATAGTGTTGACGTGAACTGGTTTGTCTCTGTGGTTTGGATAGATTGTTCTATCTCTTATTGCGCTGAACACCGCGCCGGCTACCGCATCAGCGCAATCCTTACTTCCATCTGGTGGGTGGTCTATCTTGACGTACTTACCTCTAATGGTTCTCTGTAGTTGTCCAATTTCATCAATGAACGGCTCAAAGTGGTACATGTGTAGTCGCTCTTCCATCAGCATGTCTTTCAGACAGTCGTAAGCGTCTGTTTTACGGTCCACTGATTGTAGCTCTGCTTTCAGTCCTGCTTTGTTTAAATCTTGGATACTCGACGCACTTTGATATCCGTCGTACGTGATCTTACCAAACCTATAACCATTCCTACGTAAGTAAAGAAAGAATTCTCGAATAGCTGAAATGTCGATCTCACCTCCAGACGCAGCCTTGATACGAAGAACAAAGTCTACGTTTACTTCTAGGGCAGCTATATCGTAGTACAAGGCGTCTCTAATCTGACGTTTCTCGTGACGCATTCCAGCAACGTGGGTAACAGCTATACCGGCTGCGTCACCGTTCAACGCGAGGTCAACGTATGCAAATCGTGTAGCGTCTGGATTGATCTTCGGAGCATAGCGTGACCCAACAACCTTACATACATCTCTAATCTTAAAGTAGTCTGAGATACGTGGCATGTCTGCGTAGTCGAGTTCAATAGTTTCGAATGTAAATGGGTGCGTCCACTTAACTCCGTCAGAACACTTAAGAAGCTTGGTTCGGTCTTGGAGATAGTTTGAGATAGCGTATAGCGGTAGTCCTGCGACATCACAAATGGCTTTGTCTATGTTATTCTCAAAGACAAGTTTATGCTCTACAGGGACATCAATGATAGTCTGGTCCTTCGGGTTTCGCTCACCGTCCCTAAGAATCTTGGATGGTTTAAACTTGTTACCAACTGCAACTCTAAAAGTGTCTCCTGTGTAGTAGTCAGGTGGTCTGGTTTCCCACAGTGCGTATTCAGAGATGTGCACACCCTTTTGTCCAGCGAATGTAGCCATGTGCTTCTCAAGGAAGTCTGTCTCTGTGTTACGGGATGAAACTACGCAGAGGAGTCCTGGTGTATACCCACGGTATTGATACTGACCTGTAATACGCGCGCGGATTTGGTAGTAGAGCTTAAACGCTTCACCTAACGCACCTCCCTTCATAAAGTTTGCCTCGTCAATGATAACGCAGATCATCGCTCGACCTAGTGCGTGAAGCTCCTTTGACCCAAAGTTAACTTTGATTCTATTGGGAAACTCTAGTCTATAATTTATCTTCTTATTTCTAGGAAAATACTTTTTGAAATATGGAGAAGAATCTACAAAGTTCTTAATATAGTCGAACGCAGTTTCCTCAGCTTCAGCTAAACGAACTGAGAATATACCGAAGTAAATAGCTGTATTAGGATCACCAAGCCCTAGGAAAGTCTGTGGATTTTTAGTGCAGGACAATACGTACAGTTTATAGGTTAGTGCTACTGACGCTGCGTAGGTATTGTGCACAACGATATTGTTGCAAACAAAGTTTCCTGTTTCTGGCACAGTAAGATCGTAAACAGGGAGCACCCCTATATCCTCTACTGATTTAATCTTCTCCCACCTAAGATCGTTAAATGCGAAATGGCTGTATTTTCCAGTGTAGCCAGTCTCAAGAACCATCCTTTGAAAACGCTCTCGTGTGATTGTTTTACCTGGGCAGCCCCATTTCTCTCTGAAGTGTATTGGCTTTCCTAACTCTGTATGAATCTCAGTCATCTCAGGTTGGCCTATAGGAATCACATCATTAGACGTATGCCTAGACTTAGATGAAATAGCATCCCTTATATTCTTACAGTAATCTTCTTTTCCTAAGATGTCGCCAATCTCATCTAAGAACTTCTGGCAGTTGTCTTCTCCTGCTATGGTAAGCCTCCAAGAATCAAACCACTTACCGTTACACTTAGCCCTCTTGTATCGCTTATTCGCATGAATACCTAAGCGGAGCAGGAGGAACTGTAGGTCATCAATAAGTAGCTCAGACGCTAGACAAGTCTCAATAACAGGCTTCGGTCTTCTACCTTGATAGGGCTTACCTAAGTTCAGCCATCCATCACAGGACCAGAATCTGTTTAAGAACAGTTTAACGTGCCTGTCCGACAGGCCATAAAACTCTGCAGGAAGCCTCTTGTGAATAGATTTCTTCTTTAGTCCCCACTTTTTAACAATAGGATTTACACCTACCACAGACACCGTAGTAGCCGCACTTGGCTTAGTAACACGACCAAGGTGGCCACCAAGCGCTGTCAGAGACTCTTCAAACTCCTCGTGTAGCACATCAAGCTCATTGGTAAATGTGTTACTGCTTGTACAACCACCATCAGCCATCAGGTAAGCTACAAACTTCACCTCATCATCACTGATGTCAAGCGTCGTCTCAGGAGGTGGTAACCGTCTCGGAGTCGCTACGTAGTCTCCTACCTTAAGATCTCCAGCGTTAATCCAACCTATAGGAGTATAGATTGGGTGGTCATCACTGGGGTGTATGGCTTTACCACTTGTTGTAGTTACACGAATACAGGGCTTAGATCCTGACGCGAAAGATGAGCACTGCTGTATGGCTATCGTCTGATCTTTCTCTGTCATTGACGGAACAGAGAACTCCCCAAGCTCAGCTACTGATCTTCTCCTACCATTCTTAGTGTCATAACATAAGTCCTTACCTGATAAACACTTACCACCACGAATGCTGCCTGTCAAAATCCATTCAAAGGTATCACTACCTGGACGGAACATATGATTTAGTTCGTCCATCCAAACAGGATAAATTCCGTCACAAGAATGCCCTAAATAAAACGGGTCTTTAACAAATGTCTCAATGTCCACAGGCTTTCTAATGAAGTCAATCGAGTACATCCGCTCAAGTGTGTCAGACTTCCCCTTATCCATTTGCTCTCTAAGCATTTGGATGGTCCACTGCTGTTCCTCCTCAGTTAGACCACCAAGGATTTCAGCTACCTTATTGATATCTATATCTTTGTTGTCTGATAGTGCTTTTAGGATCTCGTCTTTAGACAGCATAGGTTACCCAACGTCTATTGTGTTGTCGTCATCAGCGTCAACATCTGCAGAGCCGAAAGGATTATCACCACCACCGAAAGCCTCCAAGAGTCCACCAACTGCATGGCGAATGGACTCTCTAGACTTAGCATCTGGAACGTCTTCCCTGCTTAAAGTCAGTGACCTAGCGTCTACCATGTTAATAAGAATTTGAGCACCGGTTGTTGCATCCTCAGACGCCTTGTCAACAAAAGCAATGTTCTCTTTGACGATAGACTCTACTGTTTTCAAAGCCTGGAGTAGTTCAGTAGTCTCCATCATAGCTACACGTTCAGGTCTGAAGAGGTTCTCTTGAATGTCTTCTGCAATGCCTACAAGGTTGGCTACACGCTTCATGCGTTGCAGCGCGAGCACAGACATGAATATGGACGAACGATCCCTAGACTCAGCTAGAAGGTGCCTAAGCCCGTCTTTTGACGATACCTGTAGGTCTTCTCCGTTCGCGGCCCACCCAGCTATCTTATTAAGAACATCTTCCGGGGTCTCAGTGATCCCTGTGTGGATCTTCTTAGCTGGTAGCTGCGGGTTATCATCGTCTATGGATACGTCAATAGGATCTGACATAGTTAGTAGTGCTTCTGCATATCTTTGTAAACGGAAATTACGTCTTTTACATCCATATCGTAACGGACAGCCAATTCCTTTACAATATCAGACTTTTTTCTATTTCTAGACTTATCGTTCTC
>Ga0114918_10002411_pt1 | contig 16768 bp, 13 predicted proteins | sample LantaG_FD_87015 | JGI IMG/M metagenome (GOLD analysis project Ga0114918, IMG submission 87015) | Deep subsurface microbial communities from Baltic Sea to uncover new lineages of life (NeLLi) - Landsort_02402 metaG | ecosystem: Environmental > Aquatic > Marine > Oceanic > Sediment | place... | reverse complement strand
TGAGGAGAGAGAGAGAGAGAGAGAGAGAGAGAGAGAGAGAGAGAGAGAGAGAGAGAGAGAGAGGAGTGAGTTTTTTTTTGTTCCTCTCGCTCGCCGCCCTCTCTCTTCTCTTTCTCTCCCCCACTCCCAAAATACCGGGAAAACCCGCAAAACCAAACGGCTCGCACCTGCCAGACGAAAGTGAACAGGGCCGGCGCCAGAATGGCGGGCGAGGACCCGGCGCTCCAGAGGGCCCTCGCCTGATCCGCCAGCCTAGAGGCGAAGCCCGGCGGCGCCTTCCCCGCCCTCGCCCTCTTTCCGCCCCCTCTTCCTCCCCCGTCGTCGACGGCCCTCTCCTCGTCGATCAGGGCCGCGGCGGCCACCAGCAGCAGCGGGAAGAACGCCGTGGCCGCGAAGACCGCCCGCGGGCCGGCAGAGGCCACGAGCGAGCCCGAGGCGGCCGCCGAGGCGATCCCCCCCGTCGCGGCCGCGCCCCAGCAGAGAGACTGCAGGCTGCCGGCGGCCTCGTTGGAGGAGGAGGGAGCTGCTCTTCCGTCGCCCGCCCGCTCCGCCTCCTCCGCGCTCGCTCTCCCCTTCGCTCCCGCTCCCGCCCCTCCGGCGCGACTCCTCTCGACGACGAGCGAGTCGACGACGACGTCAGCGCACGCCGTCGACGCCGCCGCCACCAGCGTCGCTGCGAGCAGCGTGGCCCTCGACGACACCAGCAGCGGGCTCGCCATCGCGGCCCACGCCGCGGCGCCCGACACCCCACACAGCGCCAGGTAGCTCTTCCTGCGGTAGCCCGCCAGCGGCAGGGCGTCGGAGAGGAAGCCGTAGAGGGGCTTGACCACCCAGGGCGCGAAGCCGAGCGCGGTCAGCGCGGCGACGTCTGGCGCCGAGAGGCGCAGCTCGTCCTTCATGAAGTAGGAGAGGGCCAGGCGGGAGAGGCCCAGCAGCCCCTGGATGAAGTAGACGGCGACGATGGCGAGGAGCTCGGGCTGGGCGCACAGGGACTGGAGCGAGGCGAGGAGCGCAGAGGACGAAGAGGTCGAAGGTGGAGAGCTGTTTTTTGAGAGGAGGGGGGAGGGAGAGAGAGGGAGGGAGAGAGTTTTTGAGTTTTGAGTTTGGGCTCGTTTGTTTCTCTAGTTCAATTGCCCTCTCTCGCTCTCTCCTTCTCTGCTCTCAATTTGCAACTCGTACCCTTCAGCTGAGATGGCCTTGGCGTCAATATCGTCGCTGCCGGCCTCCTGCTTCACGCGGGCGCGCGTCGAGGACCGAGCAGCGGCGCTCTTCCGAGGCGGCATTGCAATTAGCGATCGAACGAGCAGCAGCGGCGTGGTTGGTGGTGGTGAAGAAGGAGAAGAAGGCCTCCTCGCGACCGCTGGGCTGAGCAGGCGCGCTCTTGGGCTGCTTACGCTGCTGCTGCTGCTCGACGCTGCTGCTCTCGGCCGCGCGGCGGCGGGGAGCATATGCGAACGAGAGAGCGAGAAAGGGGAGAGTAGAAGAAAAGGGTGAAAGGAAAAAAATGAACATTTCTAGTTTTTTTTTGCAACTCTCTCTGCTCAACGAAGAAAACTCCCAAGGATATTTGTACAATGTAGAGGACCTTTCGCTCTCTCCCTCTTCACGCGACCGTCGACCACAGGGCGTCCATAAGTGCAGCGACAGCCCTCGGGGAGGATGACGAGCGGGGCGTCGTCGACGTTGCTCTCTGACTCTGGGGAGGAGAGCCGGCCGTCGCCGCCGCTGTCGTCGTCGTCCCAGCCCCTCCTCGAGGAGAGGCGACTGATCGCCGCATCCCTCCCTTCGCCGCCATCGTCGTGATTGTTGCCGTTGCCGAGACGAAGATCGGAGGAGGGGGCGAAGGAGGAGAAGGAGGAGAAGAGGAATCGGAAGCAGTAGAAGGAGAAGAAGAAGGCTGCTGCTGTCTCCTTCCATCCCTCCCCGGGGTCGAGACAGGTTTGGCGGCTCGAGAGAAAGAAGAAGAAGAGGAGGAGGAGGAGGAAGCCGAAGAGATGAAGGGAAGAAGCAGCTTCCACGCGGTTGCCGCCTGCTTCGAAGAGGAGGAGTCCGAGGAGGGCTTCGAAGAGGAGAAGGAAGGGGAGGAAGCGACGGGAGGGGCGGGAGCGGCCGCGGCAGCGCAGCTTACTCTCGCCCGGAGGACGCTGCCGCCGCCCCTGCCGCCTCCGGGCGCGTCGGCCGGAGAGGTCGCCCAGGGCCTGCGGCCGCGAGCTAGGACCTTGAGAAGAAGGAGAAGAAGAAGGAGAAGAAAAAGGAGAAGAAGAAGACAGTGCGGAGTGTTCGTGGTGGAGGAGGTTTTGGGAAATGATAAGCCAAGGTTAAGAAGAAGAAGAAGAAGAAGCGAGTTGAACAGAAGTTTTTTTTCTCGTTCTTCATTCTTCGGCCACCGAGGCCCCCCTCTCTTCCTCCTCCGATCCACGAGCAGCAGCAGCGGCAGCGGCCTCGAACTGAAAAAAACGAAGAAACGAGCACGTCGAAAGAAGCGTGTTTCGGGAATTTGGACCAGAGAAAAAAGAAGGGTGTTGGCTTTTTTTCGAAGAAGGGGAAAAAAGCTCAGAAACAGGAAACTCAGAAACAGGAAACAAAAAACTCACCGGGTTGGGCCTTTCGGGCCTCGAGGTCATTCCGACCATGCAGCGGGCCACCTAGATGAGAATTTGCGAAAAGGAAGGTTTTGAGAAAGATGGCGGGAAAAAAGGAGGCGAAAGAAAAGAACAGACGGGAAAAGAAAAAAAGAAAAAAAACTCCTCACCGCGTCGGCCCTCGCCGCGAGCAGCACCGTCCTCGTCCCCGCGCCCACCGGGGGCCTCCAGTACTCGCTCGCGAGCTTAGGGATCCTGGAAGCTGCTGATTTCCCTCCCGAAGTCTCGACGTGCCCGTCGCGCCAGTGGGAGAGCGGGCCCGAGAGCTCCTCGGCCCTCGCCGCCGCGGCGCCGGCCGCCGAGGCGACCGAGGCGTCGATCGCGGCCGCGGCGCCCCTCGCGGCGCCCGGGGAGACCACCGTCAGCGGCAGCCACAGCACCACGAGCGACCAGAGCTGGATGCCCAAGAGAGCCCAGCGGAGAAGCGCGCTCTGCTGCAAGGGGAAGATTCCCCAGGAGGTGTTGTCCTCGGAGGCCGGGGCCGAGAAGACCAAGAGGTGCGTGACCGAATTCTCGACGGCGGCGGCAGAGTCAGCCGCCGCAAAGTCCCTGCTGCCAGAGAGCACCGCGCGGGCGAGCCCGACGAGCTCTGCCGCGACGTGCGGGGGAGGGGCCAGGGCGGCCAGGGCCAGGAGCTGCGCGCCCGCGAGGGCCTCGGCGCGCGGGACGACCCTGCGCGGCGCCGAGACGAGCGAGACCTCGGCCGCGGCCGCGGCGACGCCCGCGAGCGCGGCGGCCGAGAGCGCGAGCAGCGTGCCGAGCGCGGCCCCGAGCGACTCGGGGAGGGAGAGCTGCATGGTCGAAGAGCCTTGACCGACCTCCTTGGTTTTCTCATTCTTGGAGGAGAGCGCTTTGGAGAGCAAAGCCAGGAGCGCCGGAGGCAGCAGCGACAGCGACAGCGCCGGCGGCGGCGCGAGAGAGGTGAGGTAGGACGATGGGTAGTGGGGCGGAGCGCGGAGAGGAGCGGGGCCGCCAACGGTCCTTCCGCCGCCCCCGGAGCGGGACATCAGGCCCGGGTGCGGGATGACGAGCGTGTCGGGCGAGGCCGGGAGGGCGTCGGGGAGGAGCTGGAGGGGCGGCGGGCGGTGGAAGGGTCGGGCAGAAGAAGACTGTTTGTTGTTGTTGTTGTTGTTGGGGAGTCGAGGTCGAGGCCGAGTTTTTTTTTTCTGTTGGCTCGTCCAAGAGAGATTCCCGCCATGTTGTCTTTCAAATCCTTCCCGAGGGAATATCTCTTCAAACAAGCCGTGAAGAGAGAGAGGAGACAGAGTGCTGGCTCCCGTTGAAGGAGAAGGCGCGCGCTTTGAGCGCTTTCCTTGAGAACGCGAGGCCGGGAAAAACGGGTGAGACCACATGCGGTCGTCGCCGCGTCGGCGACGACGCTTCGAGTGCGGCGCTTTCATTCCCTCGGGTCGTCGTCGCAGAGAGGAAAAACAACGCCGCGCGTCCTTACCTCTGACGCCATAGAGACAAACACGGTCTAGAGACTCGAGAGGTGGCGGGAGCGGGAAGGGCGCGTGAGGCGGCCGCTGTCGAAGAGAGAGCAGCGAACGAGTCTCGACAGGCCGGAAAAAAGAAAAGAAATGGAAACGCCTCGGTTTTTTTCGGTCCGCTTGCTCGAGCCGAGCCGAGCTTTTCATTTTTTCTCCGTAGCAATTGAAGGGGAGTCGAAGAAATTTACTGGCCGTTAAGCGCTCTCGCTCGCCGGCTTCTCCTTTTTATTTCTCGCTTAGATCTCTCCTCGCTGCAGCAGCGTCTTTTTTTCTTCCAGTCCACGGCATCAAGCGAGAGAAACGGAGCATCAGCGTCGCTCTTAGCGAGTACAGCGCGCTCGAAAATCTAAAAAAGTCCAAACTCGCATTCAAAAACATCTGCCGTCGCTTCTTCCTCTCTTCATCCTTCTCTCTCTCCTCGCAACTTGGACGATGAAGTTTGACGTCAACGTCATGCGCCACCTGGGCCGCGACGACTTCAGGACTCTCCAGGCCGTGGAGATTGGGCAGAAAAACGTGAGTGAGAGAGAGAGGGAATGGAAGAAAAGTAATCCGAGTTTTTTTTTTTGATGGCGGCTAGAAGAAGAAGAAAAATCGACGGCGTCGATTTTTTTTCCGCTCTCTCTCAACCTTTTCCTCTTCCTCCCTCGTCCAAAAACAAACCAAAACAGCACGAGATCGTCCCGGTCCCGCTCATCGACGCCATCGCGGGCCTCCGCCGCGGCTCCACCGTCCGCTGCCTGAAGACGCTCCTGCGCTCCAAGCTGCTCCACCACGACTCGGTCAGCTACGACGGCTACCGGCTGACGACGCTCGGGTTCGACTACCTGGCGCTGCGCGCGCTGGTGCTGGGCGGTCACGTCGCGGCCGTCGGGCGCCGTCTGGGCGTGGGAAAGGAGTCCGACGTCTACGAGGTGTTGCTGGGGGAAAACGGGGGGAGGAGTCCGAGCTCGATCGGCGGCGGCGCCGGCGGCGGCGGCGGAGGAAGGGGCCGCCTCGGCGGCGGCGGGCGGCGGTTTCGCGACGAGAGCCGGAACGAAGACGGCGGCGGCGACCCCGGAGCCGCCCCCCCCGAAGAGGAAGCCGACCCCTTCGAGGCCGCCATGGCCGGCGGCCGCGTCGCCGCCCTCAAGCTCCACCGCCTCGGCCGCACCAGCTTCCGCGCGGTGGCCTCCAAGCGCGACTACCTCGGGAAGCGCACGCAGTACAGCTGGCTGAGCCTGTCGCGGCTGGCGGCGCACAGGGAGCACGCGTTCATGACGGCGCTGTTCGACGCCGGGTTCCCGGTCCCGCAGCCCTACGCCGTCAGCAGGCACGCCGTGCTGATGGAGCTGGTCCCCGGGGCGCTCCTGAGCTCGGTCTCGAGGGGCCAGGGGCTGCGCGACCCCGCAGCGGCATACGCGTCGGCAGTGGGCCTCGCGGAGTCGCTGGCGGCGCGCGGGCTGGTGCACTGCGACCTGAACGAGTTCAATCTGATCGTGGGGAGGCCGACGCAGCGGGAGCACGAGCGGAGGGAGAGGCGGAGGGAGGAGCGCAGGCGGAAGAGGAGGGAGCGGAAGAGGAAGGAGAGACGGGGAGGAGCGGAAGAAAATGCCGACGCCGCCGCTGACCAAGGAGCCACCGCCGCCGACGACGACGACGACGGCTTCACCTCCGCCTCCGAGTCCGAGGACTCCGAGGACGACGAGGAGTGCCTCACCCTGATCGACTTCCCGCAGATGGTCTCCACCGACCACGCCAACGCACGCGCGCTCTTCGACCGCGACGGCGCGTGCCTGGCGAGGTTCTTCTCCTCCAAGCTGGGGTACGACCCCGGGGGCGACGAGGCGTGGATGCGGGGGCGCGAGAAGGCCGCCGCGGACTTTGACGCCGCGCTGGCTGCCGGGAGGGGGGAGAGGATGGGCGCCGCGGCTTCTGGCTCGCTGTCGTCTCCCTCCGCTGCTGCGGCTGAGGAGGAAGACGACGAGGACGCGGAGGAGGACGGCGACGACGACGACGACGACGACGACGAGCGTCCTCAGCAGTCGTCTTCCTTGCTGCTCTCTTCGGGCAGCAACCTCGGGGTCGCAACGAGGGCCTCTGGCTTCAAGAGCAAGAGGAGGAACAACCGGAGAGGAGGAGGAGGAGGAGGAGGAGGAGGAGGAGGAGGCGGTCGCAGGGACGAGGAAGACGCTTTGGATCGTTTCTTGGACAGCAGGGAGCGAGGGCGCGGCGACGGAGACGGAGACGGAGAGGGTGAGGGGAGCAGCAGCAGCAGCGGCGAGGAAGACAGCGACGGCGACGACAGCGATGGCGACGAAGGAAGCGAGAGCGAAGACGAGAGTCGCCATTCCTCTTCCGAAGAAGAAGAAGAAAAAGACATCGAGTCCCTTTCTCAAGAGGTCTCTGGCCTTCTCGTCCCGCCGCGGACGCCCGCCGCCAAGGAGAACAAAAAGGCCGAAGAAGAGGAAGCCGAGGAAAGAAAAGACGAAGGAGGAGCTGAAGAAGCCGCGTCCGCGGCCGAGCTCGCCGCCCGCGCCGCCGCGGTCAAGGCCCGCGTCGCCGCCGAGTCCCGCGCCGCTGCGGCGAGGCGCGCGGCGTCGCAGGCGAGCCGTGGGGCTCGCAAGGCGATGAGCAGGGACAAAAGGCGGGCGACTGCCGGGGCCGGGAAAGGGTTTTGAGGAGTTTTTTTTGCAAGGGAAGTAAAAAACAAACGAAAAAAATCAAAAATTGTCGGGCGAAATAAAAATAACTAGGCTCCGACATTTCGATTTTTCTTCATCGAGCTTGTTCAGAGGCGCTCGCGCTTTTTTTTCGTGCAATTCGCTCAAAAGAGAAGAAGCAGAAAAAGAGCGTTCTGAACATGACGACAGAGCCGGCCCGCCGAGAGAAGAGGAACCGCGTGGAAGAAGGAGGAGCGAGCGTTGGCGTCTCCGAAGCAGCCGCCGCCGGCGAAACCAATGCTCCTCCGGCGGCGGCGAACGGTTCGGCTGCTGCCGCCGCCAACGCCGGTGCCGCCTCGAATCTCATCATCCAGCTCGTCTCTGAAACTGGAGAGATACTAGGTAGGTTCATGATATGTTGTTGAACAAAGACGAGATCGAGGGGAGAGAGCGCAGCACGTGGCGGTTTATTGAATCCGCCAGAGCTAGCCGCTCAACCTCTCGACGACGAAACAAAAACTCTCGACATCAAAAAAAAAAAAACAGGCCCGCAGCTCGACGTCCCTTCGACCGTCACCCAGCAGCAGCTCGCGGCCCTCGTCAACGACCTCAAGGGCACTCCCAGCGGGACTGCGGACGCGCTCCCCTACGCCTTTTTCGTCGACGGGGAGCTGCAGCTGCTCCCCGCCTCGACCTTGGCAGCCGAGGACGACGACGCGCTCGCGGCGGCGGCGGCGGCGAAAAAGGCGACCAGGAAGGCGAAGCCGCCGGCCCCGCCGCCCCTCGCCAGCCTCGGCGCCCTCCTCTCCGCCGCCCGCCGGTCGGTCGAGGGCGCCGTCTCGGTCCAGTACCGACCGCAGGCCTCGTTCCGCGCGCGGGCCGTCTGCCGCTGCTCGGCCTCGCTGGCCGGCCACACCGACGCCGTCCTGGCCCTGAGCTTCTCGCCCGACGGCAGGAGGCTGGCCAGCGGCTCCGGCGACTCGACCGTGCGGCTCTGGTCCCTGGAGAGGCAGGGCAGCCCCGAGGCGACCCTGCAGGGAGCGCACGCGGGGTGGGTACTGGCGGTGAGCTGGTCGCCCTGCGGCTCGCTGCTGGCGACGGCCGGGATGGACTCGGTGGTCGGGATCTGGGAGATGGCGAAGCTCGGAGGCGCCGGCGCTGCTGGCCGCAAGGGCAAGGGCGCCGCTTCCGCTGCCTCCGCCGCTTCCGCTTCCGCCGCCTCCGCTGCCTCCGCTCCCTCCGCTTCCGTGCCTGCGAGCCAGCCCTCGTGCCTCCTGGGCGTCTGCAAGGGCCACACAAAGTGGGTCACCTCGGTCGCGTGGGAGCCCGCACACCTCTCCTCCCCGGCGAAAGGGAGCTTCAGTCCTCGGCTGGCGACGGGGTCCAAGGACGGCACGGTTCGCGTCTGGGACGCGCGGAGGGGCCGCAGGTGCCTCGCGACGATGGCTGGGCACAGGCTGGCGGTGACGTCCGTCGTCTGGGGCGGCGGCGGCGGCGGAAGCGGCGGCGGCGGAAACGGCGGAGGGAGCGAGGAGGAGGACGGGAGGATCTTTTCGGCGTCGAGGGACGGGACCATCCGCGTCTGGTGCCCCAAGAACTACACTCTGGTGACCGAGCTGAAGGGCCACGGGCACTGGGTGAACGCCCTGGCCCTGTCGACGGGGTTCGCCCTGCGCACGGGGGCCTTTGACCACGAGGGGAAAGGAGGAGGAGACGGCGGAGGCGGAGAGCAAGGCCCGCAAGGGAGGGCGCTCGCTCGCTACCGCGCCGCGAGGGGGGGCGGATCGAGCTCCTCCCCCTCCTCCCCCCTCCGCCCCGAGGTCCTGGCCTCGGCCTCGGACGACTTCACCGTCATCCTCTGGCACCCGCACGCCTCCTCCAAGCCCTTCGCGCGCCTCACCGGCCACTCCGCGCCCGTGACCGCGGTCTCGTTCTCGCCCGACGGCAGGAAGCTCGCGACGGCGTCGTTCGACAAGTCGGTGCGGCTCTGGTGCGGGCTCACCGGCAAGTACCTGGCGACGCTGCGGGGGCACGTCGGGGCCGTGTACGCGCTGGCGTGGGCCCCGGACTCGCGGCTGCTGCTGTCCGGCTCCAAGGACTCGACGCTCAAGGTCTGGGACTCGGGCGCGGCGACGGCCGACGGGAGGTGCAAGATCGCCGTCGACCTGCCAGGCCACGCCGACGAGGTTTTCGCGGTGGACTGGGCCCCCGCCGGGGGAGGGGCCGCGAGCGGGTCCAAGGACAGGCTGGTGAGGCTGTGGAGGCATTGAAGGAAAGGAAGGGAGGGGGGGAGGGAGGGAGGGAGGAAGAAGAACGAGGAGAAAGAGATGGGTCTCACTCTCTCTCTCTCTATCTCTCTCTCTCTCTCTCCCTCCCTCTCTTCTTCTCTTTTCTGTTTTCCCGTTTTCTGTTCTCTGCCAACACTCTTCTCCTTTTTTAAAATAAATTGTAAATGAACATTCGTTTTCTTTCTTCCTTCCATTGCACTATAAAACTAAAAGGGAAAACGCGCGGCGGAGAGAGGGGGTGGGGGGCAGCAAAAGGCGATTTCAAAAGCGCAGCGTGGAGGTCGAGGTCGGAAATTGTTTTCCTTCTTTCGCGTTCTCCCTTTTTCTCCCCAGTTCAAAACCCCTCGGGTCGTTCTCCTTTTCCCCGTTTTCAGATTCAGACGCACATCGGCTTGTAGCTCGCCTCGGCCATCTTGGACACGACGCCGTTGTAGGTGGCCATGTCTGTTTTGGTTTGAAGTTTTTTGTTGTTTTTTCGAGGTGTGTCAGAAGAAGGTGAGCAGAGCACAAGGAAGAGGTCGAAGCGCGACGGGCAAAGCGTCGTTCGAAGAGTTTCTCAACAGCTGCGGGATTGGATTGAAAAATCTGGCTCCCTGTTTTCCTCTCCTTCCCTGGCCTCTCTCTCTTTCTGTTTCTCTTTTTTCGCGGAGAGCAGCAGCGCGAGACCATGCTCTCTACAAACAAACAAACTTCGCACCGAAAGCGCCGGCCAGGGGAGCCCTGGCCACCTCCTCAACCTCGCCCGCGCCGCGGACGACGGCGACGAATTCGATGACGGGCGCGTCGAGCGCCGAGCCGAGCTCCGGGCTCAGCGTGACGCGGACCTCGGCGCCATCGGAAGCGGTGACAGTGGCGACGTTCCCGGAGACCTCCTTAACCTTGGGAGATTTGATTTGAGGTGGAGAGGAGGGAGATTAAGATGAAGCGAACGGGGTGAGAGAGAGAGAGAGAGAGGGAGAGGAGCGAGGCGGGAAAGCATTTGAAATCAAAACGTGGGCGTATTCAGTCCCTTCTCTCGCGCGTTTACTCCTCCCACGCTCACCTGAGCGACCAGCAGAACCTTCTTGCCGGTCAGGCCGGCGAGCATGGCGCCGTTGACGCGGGGCTTGGCGTCGGAGATGTCCATGTTGCGAGGGTGGACTATGAGAAGAAGAAGAAGAAGAAGAAGAAGAAGAGGAAGAAGAAGAAGAAGAAGAAGAAGAAGAAGAAGAGAAGAAGAAGAGGAGCGGAAAAAAGATGGAGTTTTGAGAGAGTTTCGAGTTTTGAGAGAGTTTTGAGAGAGTTGAGAGAGGAGAGAGGCGAAAGAAAAAAATGGGGCAAGCTCACTTCCTGTGCAAAAAAAATAGAGAGCGTCGAGCCCTTTTTTTCAATCCCTTCGATCTTGTTGCCTTTCTTGCTCTCCGCAGCAGCACACTGACGATCGTCACTCGTCAATCTATCCGACCAAACGAGCGCGAACTCGAAGGGCCTCCTCCATAGAATTTCCCTTCGCCGTCAACATCTCATCATGGCCCGAACCGCAGCCGACCTAAACCTCTCGGTGCTCAAAAGGCTCGATGACGACATCCAGGAGGTCAGTGGCGTGCCATCCAGAGGAGACGAAGCTCGAATGGACGCTTTCTAGAGGAAGAATCGGGCGAGATCGCATGCGACGGCGACGGCTTGATGACGACGATGGAAACGGAAGGAGAAAAAAAAACTCAACCTCTTCCTCTTCCTCTTCCTCCTCTTTAGGTCATCGCCTCGGCGGGCCACGTCGCCCTCTACGACTATGACACGACCGCCGAGGCCTGGCGCCGCAAGGACATCGAGGGCTCGCTCTTCATCCTGCGGCGCTCGTCGCACCCCAAGTTCCAGATGCTGATCCTCAACAAAAAGTCGGCGACCAACTACTCCGAGGACGTCCTGGGCGGCTTCGAGTTCGAGAACGCGCCGCCGTACCTGCTGTACCGCAACGAGCGCGACGAGGTGTTCGGGGTGTGGTTCTACGACCAGGGGGAGTGCGCGAGGCTCGAAGGGATCCTTCAGAAGATCGTCAAGGAGAACTCCTCCGGAGAGGCCGCCACGGCTGCTGCTCATGCTACCGCTCCTTCGTCCTCAAGGGGGCAAGCAGGGGCGGCAGCAGGAGGCGGAGGCGGAGACTTCTGGGACCAGCCCGCGTCGCTGCCTGCGGGTTACGACCCCCTCGGCGGAGCCTCCCGCGCCGGACAGCAGCCTCAGCAGCAGCAGCAGCCTCAGCAGCAGCCTCAGCAGCAGCCTCAGCAGCAGCAGCAGCGGCCTCCCCCGTCGCCGGCGCCGGGGGCAGACAACCTCGCCCGCCTCCTCTCCTCAGCCCGGCTCGCCCCTCCGCCGCAGTCCCCGGCCCCCGTGCCCGCTCCGGGGCCCCCCGCGGGAGGAGGAGGGGCCGGGGGAGGGAGCCTGCAGGCGCTGCTGTCGAGGGCGAGCGGGCCCGCTCCCCCTCCGCATCAGCCGGGCCCGATGATGCCGCCCCTGCAGCAGCAGCAGCAGCTCATCCCGCCGCCGTCGGACGTTGCCCCCGCCGCGAGGGACGCCGTGAGGAGGGCGCTGCTGGCGCTGGCGGGAGACGACGCGTTTCTGAATGCGATCACGAGGGCGCTGCGCGGCGGCGGGGTGCCGATTTGATGAGGGGGAAACGGGGAAAAAGAGAAGAGAGAGAGAGAGAAGAGAGAGAGAGAGGGAGAGAGAGAGAGTGTGAGAGAGAGAGAGAGGGTGAAAGGAGGAGAACGACGAGAGGTCGAAGAACTGACGAGTTTTTTTGCAAATCACTTTCAATTTTCCTCTGCGTTTCGTCCCTCTTCTCGCTCTCTTTCTCTTTCTCGTCACTTCTTCTTTTTCTTCTTCTTCGAGTAGCACGCCATGCAGGTGCGTCGCCATCATCGTGGCGAGGGCTCGGAGAGCGCGGCGTTGTGCACGAAAGAGGGGGAGCAGCAGCAGCAACAGCGTCGCCCCTCCGGCGAAGCTGATGCCGCGCGACGAATTTCGACGCTCGTTTTCGATTCCGCGCGCTCTTCCTGTCTCTCTCTCTCTTTCTCCGTCCGCATTTCGACTCTCTCGAACGGCGACTCTTGTATCTCTCAGCCCTGGCGTAAGGAGAAAAGATGAAAGTGACAGAGCACGAGATTGCGCCTCCGGTCTTCCAGTCGTCGCCGACGTGTGCTCTTCATTTTTTCGAAATCGACCGGCGACGACAGACACCGCCGTTTTTCTTTCCTTGTCCTCGACCTCCTCCAAACACTCACACTTCCCTCTCTCTCCTTTTCCGTCCCTCTCTCTCTCTCCAACGACCAACAACAACAGACCCCCGGCGCCCCCACCGCCGCCGCCGCCGCAAAGACCCCGGGCCCGGCCTCCCCCTCGGGCGCATCCCTCAGCACCGCGGGAGGGCAGCGCAAGCTCGTCCCGATCCAGGCCCTCAACCCCTACCAGTCGGGATGGACCGTCCGCGCGAAGGTCTCGAGCAAGGGGCAGCTGCGCACGGCCGGCGCCGCGGCGACGCAGGTGCTCTCGGCCGAGCTCGTCGACGCGCACGGCACGGCTATCGAGGCCACCTTCTGGCGCGAGGCCGCCGCGCTCGCCGACGCGTCGCTCGAGGTCGGCGCCGTCTACCTGTTCTCCCGCGGCCGCGTCAAGCCCGCGAACAAGGCCTTTTCGGGGGTGCGCAACGACTACTGCCTCGACTTTGGCCAGGGCGCCCTGTTCGAGCTGGCCCCCGACCAGGGCGACGCCGCGGGGATGAGCTCCAGGCTCGCCTACGTCCCGATCGACAGGCTCTCCGCGCACGTCGGCAAGAAGGCGCCGGTCGACGTGCTCGGACTGGCGCTCGACGTCGCGCCGCTCGGGTCGGTCAAGCGCAAGTCCGACGAGACGGAGCTGGCGAGGAGGGACGTCACGCTGCTGGACGCCTCGGGCAAGACGGTCACGCTGACGCTGTGGGGCAAGCACGCCGAGGAGGAGGGCGCGGCGCTCGAGCAGGCCAAGAATGGCGGCGGCGGCGGCGCCCCGTCTGGGGCGGGCACGCCGTGCTGCCCGCCCGTGCTGTCGGTATCCCACTGCCGCGTCGGGGACTACGGGGGGGTCTCGCTCTCCGCGCTGGGGAGGTCCGTCGTCGCCGTCGACCCCGCGGACTCGCCGCAGGCGGACGCGCTGAGGCTCTGGTGGGACGAGGAGAGCAAGGACTGCGCGCCGACGGCGGCGGGCGAGGCCGCGCTCGCCGCCGCGGGCAAGGCCCCGGGCGCCGGCGGCGCCCGCCCGCGCGCGGACTTGTCCTCGCTGCTGCCCGCCCCGGGGCAGCCCCTCCCGCCCCCCGAGGCGAAGCCCGAGTACGCCACCGTCGTAGCCACGCTCGCCGCCGTCGACCCGGAGCAGACGATGTGATACGCCGCGGCGCCCGAGGAGCGCGGCCGCAAGGTCGTCGCCAGGGAGGACGGCAGCGGCTGGTGGTGCGAGTTCGACCAGAAGCTGTACCCCACCATGGTGCGCAGGTACGTGCTCCAGTCCAAGGTCGCGGACTCGACGGGCGAGGCGCAGCTGTCGTTCTTCGACGACGCGGCGCGGGCGGTGCTGGGCGGCAGGACCGCCGACGAGCTCGCCGACCTGAGAGAAAACAGGCCCAAGGCGTTTGCCGCCGCGCTCGCCGACGCCGCGTTCAGGCCGTGGGTGCTCCGCGTCGCGGCGCGCACGCAGGAGTACAACGGCGAGCGCAGGCGCAGGCTGGCTGTGCACTCCGCGACGCCGCTGGACTTTGGGGCCGAGGCCAAGAGGGCGCTGGCGGCGCTGGGGGCCCTGGAGATGGGCGGGGTGAAGGCCGAGGGCGTGGCTGTCTGAAGCCCCTTTTTTCCCTGAACTCGTGAATTCTCGTTTTTTTTTGGAGAGAGGGGGGGAGAGAGTTTGAACGAGGGGGGAAAAAGCAGAGCTTTTTCACGCACGCGCACACTTCTTGACTGGAACTGGCCTTTTTTTTTGTTTAAAGACGCGCTCGCGGAGGAGAGCTGTGCGTGCGGCTATCCCTCCCGGAGAGGGATAGTGGAGTTTTGGAGGGGGGGAGAGAGCGACAGAGGGGGAGAGAGTTTTCTTTTAAATGAAAAAAATGAAAAATCATTATCCCATCCACCTGAAAGGTTTCCGCTCTCTGCCGTCGTCTTTCCCTCGTCTCGCTCTCTCCCTCGCTTTCTCGATGCAGAGCACCCTTGCGCGCAGTGCCGTCAGGCCCTGCAGCGTCATTGCTTCTGCCCCTCGCCGCGTTTGCAGGAGTCGCAACGGCGTGGCCGCCCCGAGGGCCTCGGGGCTTGACACCAACATCTTTGTCAACGTAATCGAGTCCGCCGTCGCCATTGCGATCCCCGTCGCGGTTTCCATCGTCACGGCCGAGAAGTCCGACGACGAGTTTATGCGCACCAAGAGCGCGGAGGGCCTGATCCCCATCGGTGCCGCCGTCGCGGCCGACGCCGTCGCGCACTCGATCCCCGGTGAGTTAGCGTTATTTTTTTTTAGTTTCGGCTTCGAGATGGGAGTTTTGGTTTTGAGTTTTGATGAGGCCTCTCTGGCCTCGCATTTGCCCTTGAATCGCCTCTATTTGTATCCCTGGATAAGATAGCGCAACTATTTGTCGAAAGGGGATTACTTAAGAATGGAGAGCGCGAAGCGCCCTTCAAAATCGGGCTAGTAAGATAGCCATTCTTCTTCGAGACGGCGACGACGGAAAAAGATAAGACGACAAGGGGGTTTCGAAAGAAAAAGGCTATCCCTTTCCTCTTCCCTTCTCACCTCCTTTCCAACCTTTTCACAGGCCTCAACGTCCTCTTCTCCCTTGCCGCCGAGCCCGCCGGCGCCGCCGCCGGCGTGGCCTACCTCATGTCGGTGCTCCTCGCGTCGCCGGCCGTCGACCCGCAGACTTTGGCGCCCAAGGGCAGTGTACTCAACGCAGAGAAGACCAGCGACGCGCGCGGGGCCGTGCGCGTGCCGTTCACGCGCATCCTGCCGACGGCGCTCAAGGTCGTGGACACGAGCAACAGCGGGTACACCGGCGCAGGGTGGAAGGCCGGCGCCGACGGCTTGCCCAAGCTGCCGCTCAACTCGGTGCTGATCGTCGTCGGCGTCGGCGGGCTGATCCTGGAGGCCGCGGCGCACGCTCCCGTTCTTTCCTTGTTCATGCCGAGGGTGCTGCAGGTGGCCGGGTGGCTGGCTCTGGCAGGGTACGCGCTGGACAAGCGCGAGAAGTGATTGGGTGGATTCGGTGGAGACAGAAAAGAGAGAGAGGGAAACGGAACGGAGAGGGAACGAGAGGGGGGAACGAGGAGGGGTTTTGACTTTTGCTTTCGTTTCTTTCCTGTTCTCTGTGCTCTATGCTTTGTTTGTTTGTGACCTTGGTTCTCCGAAAAACGAGAAGAAGAAACTAAAAAGAGAGGAGAGAAGGGAATGCGCGAGGGGGACTTGAGAAAAGCGAAAACGAGAGGGAAGGATTTTTTTTGTCTCGCTCCTACTGTCTCCCTCTATTCTTCTTTCCGTTCTCTTAGATTCCCGTTCTCTAAAAAGAAAAAAACTTTGAAAGGGCTTCCCGGGAGCAAAGGGGAAAAGAGGACGCTGCCTCGTCTTTACAAGAATCAAACAGCGCCGTCGAAACCAAAGAAATTGCACCTTTCTGCCACTCTCGTTCTTTTTTCTTTTCGTTGTTATGTTGTCTTTCTTTTTCTTGTATCGCCATTTCCGCTCTCAATATTTCGTGAGAGAAGGAAAGAGAGAGAGGGAGAGAAAGAGAGAGTAAGAGACGCAAAAGCCACCTCTTTTCTTCTCTCTCTCTCCACCGCCGCGCTATTTTCCTCGAAATCAAGAACCCCAACACTCGAACTCTAAGCGGCGATGGCGGCCTTCTTCGACGCGGGCGCGGCGGTCTTGGCCGCGGCGGCCTGGCGCTTGAGCGAGTTCATCGCGCAGTGCGCGGCCTTCTGGCCAGACATGAACATGGCGCCGAAGGTGGGGCCCATGCGCGGGCAGCCGTCGACCTCGGCGACCTCCATGCCGCAGATGACCATTCCCGGGACGACCTCGCGCGTGTGCGCGACGACGGCGTCCTCGGCGGTGTTCATGTCGAGCGCGCCCATACCGGGAACTCCTGTAATTTTTATTCGATTTCGACAGGGAGAGAAGAGAGAGAGTGAGTTGCCTTGGATCTCCAGAGAAAGGGACAAAAGAACAAAAAAAAAGAGAAAAGCTTCGCTCCCGCTCTCACGGGGCAAAAAAAAGAAATTGAAGAGCTCTCACCGGTGATCATGCCGAGCTTCTGCAGGCGCTTGACGCCGGACGCGCCCATCGGCCCGTCGTGGCCCGTCGACGACACCATCACCTTGCACTCGAGCACGTTGGGGTCCATGCACATCTGCGTGTCGTGGTTGAGCGAGACCAGCGTCCAGTTGGTCACCGCGCCGGCGACGCGGCGGCCGCCGGCGGCGTCGGTCTTGACAACGAGGTCCTCGGCCGCCGTCGCGTTGAAGAGCTTGACGTTGGGCCTCGCGAGCGTCTTGGAGAGGAGCGTCGAGGTCATAAGCGCGGCGTGCTTGACGACGACGTAGTCGCCCTCGTCCTCGTAGGGGACGTCGAGCTCGTCGAGCAGGTTGTGCGCGGGCTTGCGGATGATCATCGACGAGAAGAGCTGGCCGCCGAGCCACGCGCCGCCGCCGGGGGCGACGCCC
>Ga0114918_10002410_pt1 | contig 16768 bp, 22 predicted proteins | sample LantaG_FD_87015 | JGI IMG/M metagenome (GOLD analysis project Ga0114918, IMG submission 87015) | Deep subsurface microbial communities from Baltic Sea to uncover new lineages of life (NeLLi) - Landsort_02402 metaG | ecosystem: Environmental > Aquatic > Marine > Oceanic > Sediment | place... | reverse complement strand
GGGGGCGGGGGGGGGGGGGTGGGGGGGTTGTGGGTGCGTGGGGGGGGGGGGGGGGGGGAGAAGTGGTGGGAGAGAGGAGAAGAGGAGTGGCGCGAGAGAGAGAGGTGAGGGGGTCGAGAAGAAAGAGAGCGAAAGAAAAAACGAAACCAATCGCAAGCCTTTCTCAACATGGAGAGAACCGCTAAGAGAGCAAGCGCTCACCTCCCATCCCGCCGTTCTCCGGTTGCTTCTGCTTATCGTCCTTGCCGTTCTGCTGCTGCTGCGAATTCTGCTGCGGGTTTGGAGGCTGCTGCCCGCTCGCGGAGGCCTCGACAGTTTCGGTCGTCGTCATCGTTGTCGTCGCTCCGCCGCCCGTCGACGAGGGACCCTGCATCGCGAGTCGCTTCTCTTCGTGCTACTACTACTCTTCCGCGCTCTAAACTCGGGACCCAGCGTGGAGAGCGGATCAAGGAGGTGACGCTTCCAGTTTCAGGACAAGGAAAAGAGATGCACAGAGAAGCTGGAAGTCCAGCTCGCAGAAGAAGAGTTGAAAAATGTGATTGAAGATCATCGTTTTTTTTTTCTTTCTTTCGTTTTCGCTCAACCTCGAGACCGCGAGAGATCTTCGGAGTGTCGCCGCTCCCCCCGTCTCTCTCTCCCCCACACTTCGCCAGCCGCTCTTCAACAGAGAGAGAGATCCGAATTTTAAAATGCAGAAAGTGGTTTGTTGAAACTGACACACGGTGAAAAACGAAGACGAAAAGAAAAAAACGGAAGAGAAAAAACCCGAGTTTCGACATCTTCTTCTCTCCCTTCCTTTCCTTCCCCTCCTTCTCTCCTCCTCCTCCCTCTAGATCTTGGCGTCCTTGACGATATCGTAAGGGATCGCCGTCACCGTCTGCGGCTTCACGTCCGTCAGCGTGAACCCGTCCCTGGGGCCCGCCACGGTCCTCTTGCGCGCCGGCGCCGCCTCGCCGCTCGCCTTGGCCGCGGCCTTGGCGGCGTCGTTCGACGCCCGGCGCGCGAGGAACTCCTCCTTGCAGCGCGACGGCACGACGTGCTCGACGCGCACGTGGATCCTCTTCTTGATGATGCGCCCTCCGACCTGCTTGTTGACCTCGACGCCCAGGGAGCGCTTGGTGACGTTCCAGACGACGCCCGTGCGGCCGTGGTAGACTTTGTGGGGCATGCCCTGTTGTGAAGGAAAGAGAGAAAGAGAGAAAGAGAGAAAGAGAGAGGAAGAGGTTGAAGAAAAAGAAAGAGAGAGGTGAGCGATCGAGCCGCCGCCGAAATGATGATCGCTCATCTCTTTTTCTCTCTTTTGATTCCTATTCTCTATTCCACTCAACCATCACCTCCTTACCTTGTGCACGGCCGAGTTGACCTTGATGTCGACGTAGTCGCCCAGGCGGTAGGTGCGCAGGTACACCGACAGCGGGATGGCTCCCTTGCCGCGGAACGGGCGCGAGAACGAGTCGCGCGTGCGGGCGCGGAGACCGTGGCCGGCCGGCATGGTCAAGCTTTTTTTCCTCTTTTTTTTCCTTTGAAGAAGAGAAAGAGCGCGTTAGGCCCTGTTGATTGGAAGCATGGGAATGGTGGTTTAAAGAAGAAGAAGGAGAAGAGCGGGTGAGCGAAACGAGAAAAGAGAGATTTCTCTCTTTCAATCGACCATCGGCGGCGGCGGCGGCAGCGGCGGCGGCGACGGCTGCTTTGGTTTTGCAGCTCCCATCGCCGCTGGTCCCGCTCCACAATCCCATGCATGCCCCCGCGCAGCGCAACGAGGCTGGTCCAGGCTCGCGGGTAGACGGGACAGGTCGGCAAGAGAAGCACTCCACCTCGCGAGAGAGCGGCGAGAAGATGCAGAGGGCGGCTGCTGCTGCTGCTGCTGCTTGATCAAAAGACGCTCTCTCTCTTGCTCTCTTCTCTCTGCTCTTCTCTCCTCTCTGCTTCTCGCCGCGGTGCTCTGATGAGACGTCTGGCAGCGCCAGGGGCGAGGAGACAGAGTGGCCTACGTGCACAACGGGACAGAGGCTCGAGAAGGCGAGCGGAACCAGGGCGCGCGGGGGGCGAGATTGAACCAATCAAACAAGAGACGGACCTTGAAGTTTTTTTGGAAGAAGAACGCGAAGTGAGGCGACTCTTCGACTCCAAAAAAAAAAAAAACGGGAGTTTTTTTTCACTTCTTCGCTTCTCGCTTTCGCTCTTCTCTCTCTCTTCTCCGCTTCCACAATGCCCGCCCTGCTGCTCCAGCCGCGGGGCTGCGTCCTCGTGGCGTCGTCCAGGACCACAGCAACTGCTTCTTCTTCGTCGTCGAGGGCCACCGTCGCCGCTTGTGCTCCTCCTCGCTCGACGACGAACGCTCGTCGATCTCACTGCGCTCGCTCGTCGGTCGTCGCCGCGGCGGCATCGGACGGCTCCGCGTCCCCTTTGCGGGTCATCCGCGGCAAGTGCTTCGTGACGAAAGACGTGAGTGTTTCTTCTAGGTTTCTTTCTGTGTACAGGAAGAGCAAAGCAAAGCAAGAAGAGGAGTAGGAGGTGGAGAGAAGATTGTGGAATTTCAAAGGGGCTAGGTTCTCGGCGGCCGAACGCAACGGAACGGAAAAAAACTCAACCTCGACTACCCCAAAAAAACTCAAAAAAAAAAACTTCCTTATTTCAGAACATCGACACCGACCAGATCATCCCGGCGGAGTACCTCACCCTGGTCCCTTCCAAGCCCGACGAGTACGAGAAGCTCGGCTCTTATGCATTAATCGGTTTACCCGAACACCTCTACCCCACGCGCTTCGTGGCCGACGGAGCGATGAAGACGGAATATCCTGTCGTGATCGGAGGGGACAACTTCGGCTGCGGCTCTTCCCGCGAGCACGCGCCCGTGGCGATGGGCGCCGCGGGTGCGCGCGTGGTCGTGGCCGAGTCCTACGCGCGGATCTTCTTCCGGAACTGCGTGGCGACGGGCGAGCTCTACCCGAGCGAGCTCGCCGATGGGATCCGCATCTGCGACGAGCTGCAGACGGGCGAGGAGGTCGTTGTGGATCTGGAAAAGGACACGCTGACGGCGGTGGCTTCGGGGAAAGTGTACTCGCTGAAACCCTTGGGGGATGCAGGGCCCGTGATCGACGCGGGAGGGATCTTCGAGTTTGCGAGGAGGCAGGGGATGATTAAGACCGCTTGAATTGTTTTTTTTGTTTTCGGGTTTTTAAGAAATTTGAGTTTTTTTTATTCGTTGTTGTTGCTTGTGATATTCATCAAGACAGAGGAGGAAGCCCTTCCCAAAAAGAACTAATAGGAAAATGAGCGTCTCTGTGTCTTTTTGGGAAGCGAGGAGAAAGAGATGGGCGCGAGCTTCAAGGTGGAAAGAGAGGCGGGGAGAAGAAGAAAGAGCGAGAGCGAGCAAATTTCGTTTGCGTTTTTTTTTTCATCTCCTCGATTCCGTCGACGACGCCTCATTCCCCCCCACTCATCTCATTTTCTTTCATTAAAGAACGGAATCTAGTGTTTTTCCAGAATTGTTTTACAGAATTGGGTCAAGGCTCGAAGGAGCGGAACCAAGGAAGAAGGCGCGAAAGCGCTGCTCAAGGAAAGAAAGAAAGGTCGAGGTCGAGGTCGCAAAACCTGATCGATTGACGCCCTTTCCCCTTCTTCACCTCCCTCAAATCAAACTCTTTACTCCTCGCTCGCCAGCTCCCTGCTCGCCTCCCCGCGCGCCCACGTCGTCAGCCTGCTGTCCGGCTGCGCCCTGAGGCCGATGCCCAGGGTCAGGCCCGCGGCGACGAGGGTGAGGTACCTAGAAGAAAACGTTTTTTTTTTCGAATTTTGATGAAGAGGGTGAGCCAAGAAAGAAAATCGTCGATCGCGCCTCTCATCCCTTTCTTCTTCTTCCTCCTTTCTCCTCTTCGAAACTCACCACGGCGCCTCCCAGCTCTCCCACTTCCGCTTCGTGCCAGACGCCGGAGGGGTCTCGTTGAACAGCCTGCCCTCGGAGTCGCGGACGCCCGCAGACCAGAACGACGGCTTGGACGAATCATGGCCGCCGCGGGAGCGGGTGGTGCGGGCCGCGGCGAGCGCCGCCCGGCGGAGGAGGGACATTTCTGCTTCGGGGATGGGAGAGGGTGTTTTTTTTTGTTGCACCTGCGTGCCTGCGCTGAGAGCTGGAGAGCAGCAGGAGCAGCGAAAGCACGGAAGGGGAGAGAGAGAAAGAGAGAAGCGAAAAGAAGAAAAATGAAAATTGAGATGCGGAAGCGAACAAGGAAAATTCGGGAGCTTCGAGCTCGAAGAAAGAGAAACTCCGCCACGCGCCCCTCTCTTGCTCTCCACAAACGTTTGACGAAAGAAAAGAGCTTCAAAGTTCAAAGCCAAGCCAAGCAGCAGCTTTCCTCCCACTTCTTCTCTCTTCCAACCTTTTCCTGTTTGCAATGGCTCAGGTCGCGACGTGCTCCATGCGCGCCTCGTGCGTCTCGAGGAGGCCAGGTGAGGAATTCGATGGAGAGAGAGACAGAGAGTTGAGAGAGTTGAAGAGCTCGATGCGTCGAGAGAGAGCGAAAACAAAGCCAACAAAAAAAGAGAGCAGTTTTCCTTTTCATCGTGCTCGTGTTCTCCGCCGCCTCGCCCCGATTCTCATCCGCTTCTGCTTCTAGCGTGGCTTGATTACCGCGATCTTGCTTCCCATGCTAAAGGAAAAGCCCGAAACGCGCGGTCGAAACGGGACTCTGCTCATCATTTTCTCACTCCCCCCCAAAACTCTTCTTTTCGATCTCGAAAAAAATTCAGGCTCTCCCTCGGCCCCTCGCCGCCAGGTGCGTTCGTCCCTTTACTCCATCGCATTCCCCACCGAGAGCGTCTGTTGCGATGTCTCGGAAGCCCTGGACGCGAAGAGAGAGGCAATGCGGCGCGGTTTCGCGACGGAAGCAAAGCATTCTCGATTGCGTGTTTCGCCTCTTTTGCTCGGCGCGAGTTTGGCGCTGCCGCCTCTCGCTCGCTCGCTCGTTTTCTTTCGACCTCCTCTCACTCACGTCTTCTTCTCCTCTCTCCCGCAACCAACCAACCAACCCCCCCTCCTCCTCTCCAGGCCCGCCGCGCCGCCGTCTCGGCCGTCACCGTCGCCTCGGGCGAGCCCACGGGCCCCATCCTCCGCAAGCCCGAGGCCGGAGGCAGCACCTCGAGCAGTGGCGCCCCTTCCACCTCCGGTTCTTCTCCTTCTTCTCCTTCCTCTTCTTCTTCCTCGAACGTCACCATCGAGTTCCAGCGCTCCCAGGCCAAGGCCATGCAGGCCTACTTTAAAGCCTTAAAAGCGGACCAGGTCGCCAAGGACAACCAGCGCTTCGGCTGGACGAGGAAGAACGAAATCCTCAACGGCAGGCACGTGATGGGGGGCATCTTCGTCGGTTTACTCACCGAATACTCGACGGGAGTCAACTTTATCGACCAATTGAAATTGACCGTCTCCCTATTGGGCATCGCCGACATCTACGACTAGAGTAGAGAGTAGAGGAATGGAGTGGTGAAAAAAGAGCGGAGGAGGAATGGAAGGTCTTTTGAAAACAGAGAGAAGGAAAGAGAGAAGGAAAAGAGGTTGTCCGAGAGGGACAAAGAATTTTTAAACTGTTTTTTTGTTTTTGTTTTTTTGCGCTTGCGATCTTCCCCCCTCCTTTTTGATAAGAAAAACAAGCAAACAACTTTGTTACGACGAGAGAAAGCATTCAATGTTTTTCACACAAAAAAGAAAGAAAGAAAGAATCGGAAAAATAACAAAGAGAAGAACCTTTTTTTCTCTTCTTCTCTCTCTACCTCCCGCCTCCTCCTCTCCTCGCCGCCTCGTCCGCAGCCCTGACCCCGACGGCCAGCGCCCCTTCGAGCGTCGCCGCGCCCCTGTGGTCCCCTGCCACGAACAGGCCCCTCCCCAGGCTCACGGCCCTCTCGAAGTCGGTCGGAGGCGACTGCGGCGGCTGCGCAAAGGGGATGCGGTACGTTCTCAAGTGCTTCCACTCGGAGACGCCGACGGCGTTTCCCGGGTCGAGGAAACTCAGACTCGAGCCCGAAGAAGAGGAGGAAGAAGAAGACTTTGAAGAGCTCTTCCTCCCGCACCAGTCGTCCAGCTGCTCCCTCACGGCCTCGACCAAAGCACTCTCGTCGAAGTCCTCCGCGACCCCGACGGTGCTGACAGAGATCAGGTGCCTTCCAGGCGGAGCATAAGAGGGGGCGACCGAGGAAAGGCAGGTGGCGTTGTTGACGGTCGCGCCCTTCCATTTAGCTTTCGAGCCGGAACCCGCCTTCCCGTCGCTCCCTTTCGTCAGCTCCCCGTTCAGCATCAGCATGGGCGCTCCCCCAAGAGGAGCCTCGGGAGCATCGAAGTAGAGGCAGCAGGTACCCACCCCTTTCCCCTGCTTCGAGGGGGCGACAGTGAGCAGAGTGGAGTTGTTTCCGAGCAAGTCTTCGGCCGCGTCTCTTTCCGTCGCGACGACGACGCCGAGCCTCCCTCTGACGCGGGTCCCGTCTTCGAGAACGGCACAGGCATCGGAAGATCCGCCAATCGAAGAAGAAGAGGGCTCGACGCCGACGACGCGGGAGTTGAGCCTCACCGAACCCTCTGGCAATCTCCCCGCCATCTGCCTCGTCACGCTCCCTATCCCGCCCTGCGCCGGCAGGCAGTTGCTCCCCGTCGCCAGGCTCCTCATCACGAACTCGAACAGGCGACTGGAGGTTTTCAATTGGTCGTCGAAGAAGATCCCTCCGAGAAAGGGGCGGAAGAAACGGTCTATCATCTCCTCGGAGAAGCCCTGTTGCCGTAAAGCTTCGAGAGTGGTGGTTTCCTCGCTTCCGGCCCTGCCTCCTCCGCTGGCCTTCGACACCAGCAGCGAGGGCGCGTCTTTATCGCTTGGCGTCTTCAGCAGCAGTCCCGCTCTCAGCAGACCCACTCTGATTTTGTCCAGGGGGCTCCCGATGGGATGCGACGGCAGTAGGGTCGAAATCGCGTCGAGCGGGTGCCTGAAGGGGTCCGCGACGGCGCTCCAGCGGCCGCCGAACCTGACGGCCGCCCCTGCGTAAAAGGGCCTGAGGTCCAATTCCGCGTAATTCAGCAGGTCCTGCGCAGTAGGGTAGGAGGTGAGGAAGATCTGGAAGCCCCTGTCGAGCAGGAAGGAACCGCCGCTTGAGGAGGAAGAGGAATCAGAAGAAGAAGAATCACAAGGAACGGGAAAGACGTCTGTCTTGACTCTCCCCCCGACGGAGCCCGACGCCTCGAGCACGAGGACCGACTGCCCTCGGCGGTGGGCCGCCAGGGCCGCGGCGAGGCCCGAGGCTCCCGCGCCGACGACGACGAGGTCGGCGTCGGGGGCGGAGGAAGGGGAAGGAGACGAAGAGGAGGAAGAGGTCGAAGAAGAGGACGATGACGCTGCTGCTGCTGCTGCTGCCGTTGCCGCGAGCGGGCTCGTCGTCGATCGCCGACCATCGGAGTTGGTCGATGCGCTCCGTTTCCTGGTCTTGGTTCCGGTTTCCGACCTCGTCGAGGCGCAGAGACGACTGTAAATGACCCCTGGAGATTGGAATCGAGACCTCGAAGGGGAGGCAGGGGAGGTGGAAGCGGCGGCAACGACGACGGCTTTACTAGGAGAAGAAGCCAACATCGAGCGAGGACGACGAGGGATCATCGCTCGAGGACGAGGCATCATTGCTCGCGCTGTTGCCCCGGCGGTGCTCCTGCTCTTGCTACTCGCAGGAGAGGCGACGACGCTTCCAGCTCGCATTGTGGCTGCAACAACCAGAAAGGCAATCGACGCGGTGAAGAAAGAAGCGCAAAGAAGCAAAAGTGAAAACGGGAAAAAAGTCTATTTTTTTTTTTCCATTTTTTTCTCCTCTTCACACCTCGAACACGGCCCCGGGCCCCTGCAGGCACCGCCGCCCCAGAACGGCCTTCTTGCCTCTCGAAGCAGCAGCAGGTCTCAGCTCCCCGCCGTCAAACACCAGCGCCCTGGAGAGCGGCAGGAGCAGCGAGGGACCCGAAGGAGGAGGAGAGCTCTCGCTCCCGTCCCTCCTCTCCTCCGACTTCCCCTCTTCCCTCTCCCTTTCCTCCGCCGCCCCTCCTCCTCCTCGCCTCATCATCAGGTCGGACGCGGCCAGGGCTGCGCAGACGGCGTCGCAGGTCGGGCGAGGGGAGAGGGGTATCCCGAGGCGGATGCCGAGGGGGAACCACGACGAAGGAGAAGGAGAAGGAGAAGAAGGAGAAGCAGCAGCGGAGGGGGAGAAGCGGCAGAAGCGAACGACGCCGACGCAAGAGGAGAGCGCCATCTCCCTCACTGCGGTTCCCCACCTCGGCGGGGCCTCGAAGCTCACTCTCTGGCCCGTGAAAAGGTCGACGGCCTCGAGGAGAGAGGGGGAATCAGAAGAAGAGACAGGGAGAGCGAGGTCGGCGAAGGAGAGAGAAGGCGAAGGAGAAGAAGCACCGGCTTCTCCCGCCGAAGAAGAAGAGAGGCTCAGAGAGCTCAAGCTCAGGGAGTCTAGGCTCCTCCCCAGCGCCGCCGCCGGCAGCGGCACCGCGAGCACGCCCCCACCGAGGCTCCTCCTCGAGCTCAGGGCTTCGTTCAGGGCCTGGAGCAGGAAAGGAGCCCTCGCTATCCCTGCACCGAGCAGGGCGTCGGAGACGGGGAGGCCCCTCGGCGCCCGAGGAAAGTTCACCTCTCTCTTTTTCTCTCCTCCAAAGTCGAAGAAGTTCCCGGTGCTCCCGCTTCCCCCTCCTCCTCCTCCGCGCCAGCACCACAGGGCCACCGCGGGCGCCCCCTCGAGTAACCCCGGGAGCTTCCGCAGCACCAAACCCGGAGGAAGGGCGAGCGCCCCCCTGGGAGGCCCGGAGCCGCAGAGGGACCACAGCCGCAGGCTGCTCCTCCTTCCTCCCCCTGCTCCTGCTCCTTCTGCCTCCGTCGCCGCGACGGAGACGACGGCGCTGTAGTTGGCGCGGAGGAGCCTCGCCGCCGCTCCTCGTGGCAGGGAACTCTCCAGGGCCTCCCTGCGCAGCAGCTCGACCTTTGGCAGAGGTCCTTTCTTTCCGTCCTCCTTCTTCTCTTTGTCCCTCCCGCTCTCGCGCAGCGCGCGAATAACAACAGCCAGCGCCGCCGCGTCGGCGGCCAGCTCCGCGATCCCCCCCTCGGCAGCTCCAAAGCCCGCCGCCGCCTCGCGAGTGGCGTCGAGCTCCTTGAGCAAGTCAGAAAGAGCTTTCCTGCCGCCGACCCGCCCGCCTTCGAACAGCGAGACCGCGTGGGTCTTGAGCCCCGGGGAGAGAGCTCCGGCCATCAAGGAGGAGGTAACCGCGGCGTCGACGATGAGGGCGATGGAAGGGGGAGGAGGAGAACGAAGGTTGCCTTCTTCGACTTTGTTACCGTCGTCGTCGTCGTTTGCCGCAGACGAAGAAGGAGACGAAGAAAGAGAGGCAGCAGCAGCGGCAGCCTTCTCTTTCTCTTTCGCCTTCCTCTCTTTTCCTTTCCTCGCAAAGCCAAGGCGGACGGCCAGAGACGCCGCGGCCAGGGCCGCGCCCAGGTCCAAGCCCAAGATCTCCTCGGCGAGCCTGCGGACGGTCATCGGAGAGGAAGAAGGAGAAGAAGGGTTGCTTCCTGCGACTTTCGCAACTTTCTCGCCGTCGCCGCCGTCATCGCCGTCGTTTTTTGGGCTCTCTTCCTCGTTTTCGTCGCTCTCGTCGTCGTCGTCTTCGCCCCCCGCGACGACCAGCAGGGCGTACAGCAGAGGCTCCACGGGGTCCTCGTCAGAGTCTCCGTCGCCTTTATTCCCTGCCTCTGGCCTCTCGTCGTCGTCGAAGTCGTCGTCGCTGCCGCTGCCTTCTCCTTCTCTCCCGCCGCCGCCGCCGCTGCTCTCGCTCCTCTTCTTCTTCTTCGCTCCTCCTCCGATCCCTCCTTTGTTCGACACGAACCCTTCCAGGGGAGGCACCCAGACCGAGTCGTCAGGCGTCAGGGGCACGGACAGGTAGACGATGCCGCGCCTGTAAAGAGATTCGATCGCGGCTTGAGAAGGAGAAGAAGGGGAGGCGGAAGAAGATTTCGAAGGAGCCGAAGAAGAAGAAACAAACCCGACTTCGGAGAGCGCGACCCCGCCCGGGGCCGCCGCCGCCCTCGCAGCGCCGAGCTCTTCGGGGGAGAGCGAGGCGGCCTCCGCCTCCCCGACGTTGACCGCGTGCGCTCGCCACCAGGGTTTCGTCGCCGGAGGGAACGAAGGGGGGATCGCGGAGAAGGAATAAGAGGAGCTTTCTGCGGAGGCGGGAGCCGAAGATGAAGAGGAGGAAAGCGAGGGAGCGCCGGCAACGTTGCCCGCCGCGGCAGCCGCGGCGGCAGAGAACAAGCTCTCGAGCGCCGCCTTCCCCCTCCTCGACGCCGCGGCCACCTTCCTCCCAGGCTCATCCGATGCAGTATCATCCGACAATGCCGGCACTGTGGCCGAAGCGGAAGCGGAAGAAGCGGCGGCGTTGGCCGCAGAGATGAACTCGTTCCTCCCTACCCCAAGAGTCCTCGAGGCGTCCGCGGCCGCGAAGTTCGGAAGGCTCGCGAACGGCCTCCCGGCTCTCAGGGTGGCGTTCAGCATCGACGCATAGTAGGAGGGAGGGGTGACACGGAGCACGCGGGAGACGAAGTGGGAGAGGTGGTAGGGGTAGACCTGGAGGAGAAATTTTTTTGTTGTTGAGTTTTTTGCGATTCTGAGACTCGTTTTTTTTTCTTCGTTTTCTTTCTTCTTCTTCTTCCTCTTCTCTCTCTCCCCCTTTCATCTCCAAAAAAACCAAGTTCCCCCTCCTTACCCTCTTCGCCTCCAGATAGTGCTTCACCAGCGCCTCGTAGTACTCCCTCTCGCCGCAGCAGCCGCGCGCGGCCGCCGACGCTCCCCACGCGACCCCGCGCCGCACGAGCAAGCTCCAGCACCGGAGCCTCCACTCGCTCGCCGGCAGTAAAGCCCTGACCCTCGGGGGCAGCTCGGCGTGCGAGGCGATCCCGGCGTCGACGGCCCGGGCGACGAGGTCGTCGTTGGCGGCGGAGTTGGAGGAGGAAGCGGAAGAGGCGGAGGCAGCGGAGACGGCCGCGGAAGAAGAAGAGGGAAGCATGACGTCGAGGTCAAGGTCGAGAGAAGAAAAGAAAGAATCGATGGTTCGAAGTTTGAGAAGAAAAACGCTCCTTCTCTCTCTCGTTTGCTCTCTTTAGTTCTGAGCTCTGAGATTCCCCGCACTCCGGAGGTGATCCTTGATTCGAATATTTCCTGCGTGTGACGCGGCGGGAGAGAGGAAGCCCCTCTCTCGAGATAGAAGCAGAGCCGCGCGAAGGCGTGCCGAGAGAGACTTCTGATGCAATGAAAGTGAAGAAAAAGTTTCGTTTTCCTCCTCTCTTTCATTTTCCTTTCTTTCTCTTTCTCGCTTCCTTCTTTCCCTACAGAATGACCGACGCCGACCCAAAGAAGCCCGCTGAGGACAGCAAGGCGGCCGAGGCCGCTGAAGCAGCTGCTCCCGCCCCCGCCGACGCCGCGGCGGCGACGCTCGAGGGCGACGACCTCTTTGACGAGTTCGGTGAGAAGACGAAGAAGATGCGAATCGATGGCGGACGAAACCGTCGATCGCATTGATCAATGCGTCTCCCCCTCCGTCTCGTCCCCCTTTCCGCGTGCTCCTGGATCCCGCCGACTGCTCCCAGGCGCAGAGCACTTTGTGGGCATCACGCTCATGCAGGAGGAAGAGCGAGAGAAGGAGTGTATCAATGAAAAGCAGGCTTCGCGAAGGAACCGATGCTTTCTTTTCTTCGGCCGCTCTCTCTCTTTCAGTCGATCGCGCTTTCGTCTCTCTTTTCTCGACCTCCGACCTCCGACCTCGACCTCGACCTCTTCCAACTTCTTTCCCCACCTCTTTTTCCCGAAATGGACAAACGCGGAATCACCACTCACAAGAGACCATCGCCTTCATTCTCTTAACATGAAAAACAGAGCCCGCCCCGACCCCTGCCGCGGCCAAAGCTGCCGCAGCTGCCGCCGCCGCCGCCGCCGTTGCCGCCGCCGCCGCCGCTGCGACGGCAGAGCCTGCTGCTGCCTCCGCCTCCGCCTCTGCCGCGGCGGCGCTCGCCGCCGACGCCCCGCTGTTCGAGCCCGAGTGGGAGGACGAAGGGGACGACCGGTTCCTCGAAAGGCTGGACGCCGAGCTCGCGGCGAGGGGGTGAGAGAGGAAGAAGAAGGGAAAGGCGGCAGAGAGGGAGGAGGAAGAAGAAGAAAACCCGCTCTTCCGCTCCTTTGCTCCTTCGCTTGTTTCTTTCTTTCTTCCTTTCTTTCTTCTTCCGCCAAAATTAAAGAAAAAGCAAAATCAACAACAACACTTGTAACGAGGACCCACGTTTTTTTTTAATCGAATCGGTTTCTCTTGTTTTCTCGTTGCGGGGAGAGGAGGGGAGAGGGGGTCGAGGGAAAGAGAGGAAAGAGGATAGCGAGAGAAATTCGTTTTTTTTTTCCGTTCGTCTCAAAGAGCTGGCCGTCACTCCCCTTTTTTTCCTTTCCTCCTTTCGCTTTTTCTCTTCTCTTTCCCTTCGAGGGCGGAGAGAAGCTCATCTCCCTCCTCCCAGAGAGAGCACGAGAGCGAGGCCCTTACACCAGCCATGGCGCGCGACGAGGACTATAGCAGCGACGAGGACGAGCAGCAGCAGCAGCAGCAGCGGTTTGAGGCGAATGCCGACGCCGGAGAAGAAGAGGAACGCTCGACGACGACGACGACGACGACGCCGTCGTCCTCGACTTCTTCGCCATCTTCTTCTTCGACGCTGAAGAAGAAGAAGAAAACAACTTCTCCTGCTCCTGCCCCGACTCAGCTGCGTCGCAGGACATCTTCCTCTCGCGTGGCCGCGGAGGAGAACAGCTTGCCAGTGGTAAGAGAGCTTCGTCTGGGGGGAAGCGGAATGCGCAATGTTGGAAAGAAAAAAAATCAACTTCAGCCGTCGTCGTCGTCGTCGTCCATCTCTCACCTCCATCTCTCTTTTCTTTTTTTCTTCTCCTTCCCACCAACTCAACCACCACTCCTCCAGGCCGCAATCGGAGCCGCGGCAGCGGCAGCGACGGCCCTTCTTGCCGCGCTGTTCCTGGTGCGCAAGAAGCGCAGGCCCGCTCCTCCGCCGCCGCGAGTCGGCAGATCGCCTCCGGCCGCTTCTTCGACCGCCGGCGCCGCCGCGGCGAAGAAAACGGCGTCGCAATCCGCGCTCCACAGGCGCAAGCGCGCCGAGCAGGCCTCCGGGACCGGGTCGAGGTGAGTCTCAACAATGTTTGGGTCGGTTCCACGCGAGCGGAAAGGGTCGGGAAGGGTGGCATCGGCTCGAATTCGAAAGAGCTAGTTTTTTTCTTTCGTCCGCGTTTTTTCTTCTTCGGCGGCCGCGCCGCTTTTCCGCTTTTCGCTCTCTCTCTCTCATCCTCGTCGCTTCGTTCCTCTTATCCTTTTTCGAAAAAATAAAAAACTCAACAGGCCCACCTCCGCGTCGTCGCCCTCTCCCGCCGCAGCCCCCGCGACCTCCTCCTCTTCCTCCTCCGTCCCTCCCTCGACCTCGGCCACCTCGCTCAACGCGTTCTTCCCGGCGAGGAAGGTCGCGAGGCACGGCGAGGGGGAGGACGCCGCCGTAGCCGCGGCTTTCTCTTCAAGCTCTTCGGCTGCAGCAGTCGCGGCGGCGGCAGCCGCCGCTGCCGCTGCCGCTTCCGCGGTCGCTGCCACTGCTGCCTCCGCTGCTGCTGCTCCGCCCCCTGCGGCCAAGGCGGACCCGGCGACGCCCTCAAAGGCCGCGGCCCCTCTTCCCGCTGCTTCCGCTCACGCCGCGTCGCCGCTGGCGTCGCTGTCGTCGTCGTCGGCGGAGGCGTCGGCCGAGGAGGAGGCCCCGCCTCCCGCCCCCGTCGCCGCTCCTGCTTCTGCTGCTGCTCCGGGTGCTGTGGAGGAAGCAGGTCGCAAGGAAGTGCCCGCAGCGGCAGCAGCTGAAGAGGAGGAAGAGGAGGAAGATGATGATGAGGAAGACGAGATCGAGGAGGTCGACGAGAGCGAGGAGGAGGAGGAGGAGGGAGCAAAGACCCCTGCTCCCGCTGCTGCTGCTCCCAAGGCGCCCGTCGTCGTTGCCGCCGCGCCCGCCGCTCCCGCCCCCGCGGCGGCGAAGAGCGTTGCCGCCGCCGCCGCTGCTCCGGCGGCTGCTGCTGCTGCCCCTGCTGCCGCCGCTGCTGGTCCTGTTGCTGCTGCTGCCGTTCCCGCGGCGGGGCCCTCCTGGGCCTCCCGCGCCGCGGCTGCGGCGGCGGCAGCTCCGGCGGCCCCGTCCCCTCCGGCCGTCGCTCCGGTCAGGGCGAGGCCGCAGCCTGCTGCTGCTGCTGCCCCCAAGGCCGTTGCTTCGGGCTCCTCCTCGGAAACGGGAACCCCGACATCGGCGACGGCAGCGACGGCAGCTCCCGCCTCTCCTTCTTCCTCCACCGCTGCCGCTGCCAACGCTGCCGCGGCGGCTGCCCCCGTGGGATCCTGGGCGGCCCTGCTGAAGGACGCGCCGGCACCGCCTCGCGCGTCCCCTAGGAGGGCGGGAGCGGCCCCGGCCGCGTTCGCGCCTCCTCCTCCTTCTTCTTCGATGACGGCGGCGGCGGCGGAAAAAGCTCCCGCTTCTCCCGCTGCTTCTGCTCCCGCAGCGGTAGCTCCTGCTGCTCCGCCGGCCCCTCCCGCCCCTCCGGCCCCGACCCCCTGGCTCGCCGTCGCCAAGGGGATCAAGGCAGAGGAGGCCACGGCCGCGGCCAAGGCGGCGATGGCGACGACCGCCGCGACTGCTCCGGCTGCTCCGGCGGCGGCAAAGCCTGCGGCCGTGGCGGCAGCAGCTCCTCCGGCTTCCCCTGCCGCTGTCGCTCCTGCTGCTGCTGCTGCTGCGGCTGCACCGACGGCAGCACCGAAAGCGGAAGCCGCCTCTGCTCCCGCTCCCGCTGCTCCCGCTGCTCCCGCGAAGAAGGAGCAGCAGCCGAAGAAGGAAGCAGCAGCCCATCCTCCTGCTCCGGCAGCAGCAGCAGCAGCGGAGAAGAAGAAGAAGAAGGAAAAGGCTCCTCGCCCCTCTTCCTCCTCCCCTCCCTCCCCGGCCCCCCTCGGCGCTGTCGCTTCCGCTTCTCCTCCTTCTTCGCAGAGGAGGAGCCCCAGCAGCAGCCTCGAGGAAGCAGCCTTACCGGCAGCTGCCCGCCGGGCAGCCCTCCGAGCCGCGAAACCCCCGCCGCCGCGCCCTCCGGCCCCGGCCCCGGGGGTCCTCCTCGCGGAGGCCCCGGACGAAGGGCCGCCGCCGCCGGCGACCGACGGCGAGGTTGCGGCCGAGGCCCTGCTGCGGGCTGCAGCCAGGCTCTGGAACGAGCGGGGCAACGCCGGAGGGGCCGAGAAGACCCTGAGGAGGGCCGTCGCGGAGAGTTCGAGTTCGAGTTCCAACGCAGACGCCGAAACCTCTTCCTCGAACAACAACAACAACAACAACGACGACCCTGGGGCCCTCTCCCCGGCTTGGCGCGCCCTGCTCCACTCCGCCCTCGCCGACGTTCTCGGGGCCGGGGGCATGCCCCGCCTCCCCGAGGCGGCCCTGGAGCTCGAGAGGGCCTTCGAGGCCGCGAAAGCAGCTGGTGATGTGGGACCGCTGTGCAGGGAGGGAGGGAGGCTGAGTGTCGTCTATCGTAGGCTGGGGCGCCCCTCTGATGCCGTCCCCGTTTATTTGGCCTGCCTGGAAGCCGCAGCAAACGCCGAGGGGCTGGGGATCGCGAGTGGGCCAGCGGTGGCTGCGAGGCACGGCGCGGCAGAGTGCCTGCACGAGAGCGGCGAGGAGGCGAGGGCTCTCAAGTTGTTGGAAGAAGCCGCGGAGGAGCTCCAGGCGAAAGCGAAAGCTTCCTCTTCCTCCTCCAGCGACGAGGCCGTTGTCTTGGAGGGCAAGCGCTGCGCCGCCGCTGCTGCCCTGACCATGCTCGAGAAGGGGCGCATGCTCGAAAAGGGCGGCGACGCCACGGGGGCAGCAGAGGCCCTGCGAGCAGCGGCCGAGGCCGCGGCCGAGGCCCACGGCCCGGGAGCGACGCAGGCCGCCTTTGCAGTCGGTCACTTGGCTGCCTGCCTGAAACGGGCCGGGGACCCGGACTCCCTGAGGGAGTCTGCCGTTCTCTACGAGGGCCTGCAGGCTGCCGCTGCCGCCAAGGCCGCTGCTGCCGCCAAGGCAGCCTCTGCCGCGAGGGGGAGCGGGAGCGGCGGCGGTGGAAGCGGAGGAGGAAGCAACGGCAACAACACCAACACCCCTCCCGCCGCCGCCGCCGCCGCCGCCGCCAACGCCGCCACGCTCGTCGCCTCCCGCGCCGCCCAGGACAACGCCCTGGCTTTGCGCACCCTGGCCGACGTCCGCAGGGCCCTGGGCGAGCTCGACGAGGCCGCCGACCTCTGCGAGAGGGCCGCGGACGCCATCGGGGCGGCGTTCGGCAAGCTCCACCCCGCCTGCGAGGGCTTCTGGGCCGCGGTCGCCGAGGCGAGGGAGGCCTCTGGAGACCCCGCTGGGGCGGCGCTGGCGAGGAAGCAGGCGCAGAGGGTGAGGATGAGCGTTTCGAGGATGGCCGCCGGGGCAGCGAGGGCTGGCAGGGGGGTGGGGGGTGGGTGGAACGGGAACGGGGGGAGGAGGTGAGAAAAAGGTTTTGAGAGGGAGAGAGAGAGGGAGAGGGAGAGATTTTTCGATTTTTTCGGGGCGGCGATTTTTCGTTTTTCTTCTTTTGAGCTTTTTTTTTTTTTTTTTTTCTTTTTTTTTTTTGGGGGGCGCAGCCCCACCCGCTG
>Ga0114918_10002409_pt1 | contig 16770 bp, 10 predicted proteins | sample LantaG_FD_87015 | JGI IMG/M metagenome (GOLD analysis project Ga0114918, IMG submission 87015) | Deep subsurface microbial communities from Baltic Sea to uncover new lineages of life (NeLLi) - Landsort_02402 metaG | ecosystem: Environmental > Aquatic > Marine > Oceanic > Sediment | place... | reverse complement strand
TTTGACTTTCTAAAGAAGAGATTCGACTTAATGAGGAAGAGTTTGACTTTCTTTCTGAAGAAGAGGTCCCTCTCGAGTGTGCTTTCAACCTTTTTTGCCTTTTTTGCTTCGCTCGCCGTTTTTTTTTTCTTGTTTGAACCTTTTCAATGTTGGAAACAGTGCCCGAGCGTTCTTTGTGTTACAAGAAGTGTGTGCGTTTTATCAGTTTTCTATATACGGGAGAGAGAGGCGCGGCGGGAGGGAGCGAGAGGCGGCTCGGGACTGCTCCAGTTGCGCGGGGGAGAGCGCAAAGGAGGACACGAAACGAGAGGGGGGGGGAAATAAAAAAAACTTTTCCCCCTTCCTCGTCTCAAAACTCGGCGACGAAGACGCTGTACCTGTGGTTGAGCCCGGGCAGGCCGTGGAGCCTCCTCGCGGGGCCCTCCCTGTCCGCGCGGTCGACGCTCGCGGGGCGCGCGTCGCCCGTGAGGAGGCCGCCGACGACGTCTTGTCTTCTCTTCTCGCCCCTGTTGTCGCCGTTTCCGGCGGCAGAGGCAACGGCGCCTCCTCCTCGACCTCGACCTCCCCCGCCTTCTCCTCCCGCTCCCTCCTCCGCCCTCTCGGCCCTCGCCGCCACCACGAGCCGCGCGGCCCTCGCGTGCAGCAGCGCCATACAGCACATCGCGCAGGGCTCCCGGGTGAGGTAGACGTCGAAGCCCGTGATCAGGTAGGGCTTCTCTCTGTCCGGTCCTCCTCCGGCTTCGGCGCCGCCGCCGCCGCCGCCGCCGGGCGACGGAGAAGACGGCGGCGAGGGGAGCCTGGGCCAGAGCCTGCGGTCTCTCTCGGCCGCCGCGGCGAGGGCCACCATCGGGGCGTGCGCCAGCGGGTGCGGAAACTTTCCGGCGAGGAAGAGGGGAGCAGCGGAAGCGGGAGGAGCGAGGGGAGCGACAGGGGACGAGGAAGGAGCGAAGGGAGCGGCGGCAAGGGACGCGGGCCCCCCCCCCCGCCGGCCGCGCGTCTCGTCGACGCCCTCGGCGACCGCCTCTCCCGTCGAGGGGTCGACGACGACGCAGGCGTCCGCGACGCCGCCCTCCGCCGCGAGCCGCAGGGCTCTGGAGAGCCAGCGCCGGGCCTCGGGGAGGCGCGGGGGCGGCCTCGGGCCCCCCCCTCCCCCGCCGCCGCCGCCGCCCTCGCGCGCCGTCGCCGCCGCCGCCGCGGGGGCCGAGGCCGCGGCGGCGGGCAGCCTCCTCTTCGCCGCCGCCGCCACCGGCCAGGCGGCAAGGGACCACTCCCTCGCGGTCTCGGCGTCCGCCGGGGCGTGCAGGGGCACGTGGTGGATCCTGGGCGCGGGCAGCCCCAGCTCGCGGACGAGGGAGAGGACCCCGCGCTCGTCGTCTCTGCCCGCCGCCGCCGCCTCGCCCGCCGCCGCCGCCGCCGCCGCCCTGGCCGCCGCCTCGCCCGCCGCAGCCTCTGCCGCCGTCGTCGGGAGCGGGCAAAGCAGCACCTCCGTCGTGGGGGGCTTCTTCGCCTCTCCCTCCTCCCTCCTCTTCTCCTGCTCCGGCCTGTGCCTGGCAGAGCGCACGCGCTTGAGGTGAGGGTGATCGGTCAGCGGCGCGACGTCGGCGAGGCGCTTCAGCTGAAAGAGAATTTTTTTTTTGGGGGGGGGAGGAGGAAGAAGAGGTTGGGAAAAGAAACTGAGTTTTTTCCCTCTTCCGGCTCGGCAATTTTTCGCCCGATGCTTCTCTCTGCTCTCCGCCTTGTCCCTTACCAGCAGCGCCGTCTTGCGGATCTCGACGTCGACGACCAGAGCCGGGCGCAGCTCCAGGACTGGTTTTGGTTGTTTGGAGAGGGGCAGAAAGAGAGAAGGAAATGAAGGTGAGCTCTTTTCGTTTCGTTTTTAGCCATCGACAAGAGAAGGTCAAGCCATCAAAATGTTCAAAAAACGCACTCGGGTCGTCCTCTCCGGAGATTTGGATCAATTTTAAGGCAGGGAGGGCAGAAAGCTGCAGCTGCTCTTTCCGACCTCCTGCTGGGGTCGATCCCGGAGGAAGGATCGGAGGAGCGTCCGGGCAGCTGCGAGGCGCCGACGTTGGCGCGTGCGCCGCAGCCGTCATTTTCTTGCTTCGCTCTCGAGTTTTTTCTGTGCAGCAGCTCGTCATTTTCTTTTTCTTTTTTCTTCTTCTCAGTGTTCGGCAGAAGGCAAGAGGCAGAAGAAGGAAAAGGAAAACTCTCTCTCTCTCTTTGTCTCTTTCGAAAGCCATGTCCTGCCAGTCCTGCGGCGGCAAGCCGTCGACCTTCTGCTTCACCGAGGGCGTGGCCTACTGCGACGCGTGCAATGCGAGGTGAGGAAAAGAAAAAGGGAAAAGAATGCTGCGAACGACGAAAGATTATTCGAGGATCTGACTGAACGGCGGCGGTACCTGGGGATGAATCAAAGGTTCCCGAACGCACCCTGTTTCCGTACTCCTCGGCTCCCTCCTTTGCTCTGAGAGGCATCGGCACCAACGCATCCTCACAGCTCCTCACTCGCTTCGGACAATGCAGCTCACCCGTCCCTCGAAATCTCGACGACAAATGTGGAAAACAAAAAACAAAAAAACAGCGCTCACGCCGCCGGCTCCGCGGGAGCTTCGCACGACGCCGTCGCCGTGACGCCCTGGTCCCAGCCGCCGCAGTGCGACATCTGTCGCTGCGCTCCTGCGATGCTGCTTTGCACCGACGACAGGGCGGTGATGTGTCGAGGGTGAGGGAGGCGAGAGCGATTGGGATTCCGTCGCAACGTCGTCGCCGGCAAATCCGCCATCGCTCTCTTCCTTTTTTCCTCGTCTCGTTCGACCTCCACCGCAGCCTCCCTCGCGGCTCTGTTCCTCTCACCCGCTCCCTCCTCCGCCCTCGCCTCCCAACTCCCACTCCGCAGCTGCGACTCCACCGTCCACGGCGCCAACGAGGCGACCGCCAAGCACCTCAGGCTTCCGCTTCCGCAGTTCTCCCTGGGGTTCAGGGCGCTCTCCGCGGAGGGGGACGGGGAGCGCGTGGGCGCGGCGGCCGGGGCGGCGGCGGCCGGGGCGGCGGCGGCGGCGACGGCCGAGGCGCGGGGGAAAGGCCGCGCCGCCTCCCCGGAGCAGCAGGCGAGGGCCGCGGCCGCAGCGGCGCAGGCCGCGATGCTCCAGCAGAGGGCGGCGCAGCAGCAGCAGCAGGCGCAGCAGCAGCAGCAGCAGCAGGCGGTGGCGGCGGCGATGGCCAACCCGTACGGCGACCTCTGGGCGCCGTCGGCGCCCGGGATGACGCTCGCCGCGGAGCTGCTCGGCCTGCCCCCGGACGCGGTCGGGGACTTCTCCGTCAAGGACGTCGACGCGGCATACATGCTCGCCGACGAGGAGGGCGGGGCGGACTTTGACGCGGACCTTTCCGCGATCCTCGAGGTCCCCGACATCGACTTCCTGCCGCCCGGCGGCGGCGGCGGCGGCGGCGCGCTCCCGCCGCCTCCGCACGCGTTTTACGGCGCGGCCGCGGCAGGGGACGACAACGGCGCCGGGCCATCGAACGCTCCCATGCAGCAGGAGCGGCAGCAGCAGCAGCCCGCGGGAGGCGGGAGGGGGAGCCGCCGGGGAGGAAGCGGCGGGGGAGAGGTCGACGGGGTCGTGCCGGAGCTGCCAAAGAGGGCGCGGCGATGAGAAGCGGAAAAAAGCAACCTTCCCTTCGTTCTTCTCTCCCACTTGTCTCCTCCTCTCTCCGCTCATAATACAAAGCCTTGAAGTAGCCTTTGTATCCTCCCTCCGCCGTCGCTCTGGCTTTCCGCCCCCTTGAGCGTTAGTTCGAGTTGCTTTTGTCCCTTTTTTTCGATTTCGATTTCGAGTCTCTCATTTTTTTCGGAGAGGAAAGATAGATTTTTTTTCACCGCGCAAAAAGCGGCACCCAATTTTTGAAACCAAATTTTACAGTTCGGCAATTGAAGAACGAAAGAAAAGAGCGGGGAAGATAAGAAGCCGGGGTCGTTCGTTTTCTTTGGGGGGAGAGAGAGAGAGAGAAGAAGAGGAGGAAGAAAATCAGCGGCGCCTGCTGGCGGCGGTCGAAGCGGCCCTCGCGCTTCTCCTCCTCGCCGTCGCCGCCGTCGCCGTTGCTGCTGCCGCGTCGCTCTTCCTCGCAGCAAGAGGCGGAGGAGGAGGAGGAGGAGCTGCTGTCGCCGCGGTCGCTCTCCTCTGCTGCTGTCGAGGAGCAGACGCAGGCTTCTCGTTCGCCGCCGCCGCCGCCGCCGCAGCCGTTCTCGCGGCAGCGGCAGCGGGAGGAGGAGGAGGGGCAGCAGCAGAGGCGCTATCGCTCCGTCTCGGCGCGGCTCGAGTGATCAGCTTCAGCCGGGCGATCTCCGCGGCGACCTCCTCCCTCGAGGGCTTCCTTATCCTGTTTTTTTTGCTTCGTTTCGGTGGTTGGAAGGGAAGACGACGGTGGGCGAGAGAGAGAGAGAGAGAAAGCGTTGTCGCAAGGAGAGGTTGGAGTTTCGCTCGCTCGCTCGCTGCTCTCTTCCATTTCATCCTTCTCTTCCCCTCTCTCTCTCTCTCCACTCACTTTTTCTTCTCGCCTCCTCCAAACAGAGCAGGTCGCAGGCACCAGACGAAAGCCAATAACCACACTGTTTCAAAGAAAGAGAGAGGTTGTTTTGCCTTCCGGGGGGGAAGGCTGGTCAAGGTCGAGAGGTGAAAAGAGGAAAATGTTGAACGATCGTGCTCTGAACGCCATCGCTCTTCTCTCTCTCTCTCTCTCTCTCTCTCTCTCTCTCTTCCTCTCTCGTTTCTCTTTCCCTCCACTCACGCGTCAGCACAAGCGCGACCGTTACGCCGAGGTAGCTGTTCCACTCGACAGGACCCATCGAAAGTGAGAGAAACCGCGCGAAGAGGAGGAGAGCTTCTTTCGTCGTTTTTTTGACGTTGAGCCCAAAAAAATGAGGAAGGAAAAAAAACTCGGGCCTCTTCGCTCTTTCCCTCCCTCGCCCAACTTGTGATTCAGTGCCCGTGGTCTCTCGCGTTCGCGAAAGGTTGGGTTTCTGTTCGGTTCTTACACTCGTAATAAAAACATTTTTTCTAGTCTTAGAAATGATATCGATCCAGGATTCTTTTCTTTTCTTCGTTTTAGGGGATAGCGGTCGATTTTTGGGATGAGGGAGGGGGAGGGGGAGGGGGGGGGGGGCAAGGCAAAAAGGCAAAAGGCAAAAGGCAAAAAGAAGAAGAAGAAGAAGAAGAAGAAACGGCCAAGACTGAAATCTCTTTTGGTCGTTTCTCTCTCTCTCTCTCTCTCTCTCTCTCTCTCTCTTTCAGCCTATCTAGTTCTCTAAAAGGGGTCTTCTCTGCTTCACGCCGCGGACGACGCGGGCTTGGCCGCAGCAGCAGCAGCGGCAGCAGCGGCAGCCAGAGCAGCGTTCGCCGCCGCGGCGGCCGGCTGCTGCGGGGAGGCGGCTGCGGCGGCACTGGCAGCGGCCGTCGCGGCGTCGGGAGCAGAAGCGGCGGCGGCGGCGGGAGCCGAAGCGACGGGGACCAGCATCCCTCCCGCGAGGATGCCTCCGCCGGCGGGGTTGGCAGCGACGACGGCCGCGGAGGGCGCCGGCGCGGGAGCGGGCGTCGAGGTCGAGGTCGAGGTCGAGTTTGACGCGAACGAAAAGGTCGAGTTGCCGCCGCCGCCTCCACCGGGCGCGAGCGGCGCGACGAGGGTCCTGTTCGTCGAGCCCGCGCTCGCGGCTCCCTGGAGGTTCGAGCTCTGCGTGATTCCGTAGGTCACTGTGATGCCCGCCTGCTGCGCCGCGGCCACCGCCGAGGGCCTCGCGGCGTCGGCGGCGACCTTCAGGGCCGCCTCCGCGCCCGCCGCGCGCGACGCCTCCAGCGCCAGCGACTGCTGCAGCGCCAGCGCCGCGTCCGCGGCCGCCGCGGCGATGGCCTGCTCGGCCCCGGAGGCGCGCTCGATCTCCCGCGTGAGCTGCAGCGTCAGGCGTGCGTCGGCCTCGGCCAGCCTGTCCTTCAGCGCGTCGATCTCCTGGTCGCGCGCGACGTTCGCGGCCGCGAGGTCGTCGATTCTGGCCGCCAGTGCCGCGTCCGCCGCGGCCAGCCTCGCCTCGGCCGCCTGCGCCCTCGCCGCCTCCGCCGCCGCGGCCGCGGCGGCCTTCGCGGCGTCTTGGTCGAGCCTCTGCGCGAGGCCCGCGTCGGCCAGCTGCGACCTCGAGCCCTCGGCGTCGACCCTCGCCGAGAGCGAGGAGACCTGCGCGGCGGCGGCGTCGATGCGCGCGGCGAGGTCGGTCGTCAGGGCCGAGCTGACCTGGACCGAGGTCGAGAGCTGGTTCACGGCGGTGCCCAGCGAGTCGACGGAGGGGGGCACGGAGGCCGAGGCGGCGGGAGGGGGCGGCGGGGAGGAGCCCGGGCCAAAGGGCCAGGGGAGGCCGCTTCCGCTCCCCCCGTTGGTGCCGCCGGGGGAGGGGGGCGGGGGCGACGGGGCGGAGGCCGGGAGCGCGGAGGACAGCGAGGGGTCGCTGCTCCCGGCCCCGGCTCCGGCCATCGTCGTTGTCGCCGCCGGCGGCGACGGCGCCGGGGACACCGGCCGCAGCGCCCCAGCGACCCCCCCCGCGGCGCCGCCCAGGGCCTGCTTCGCCGCGTCGGCCGCGGCCTTCTTGCCGCCGGCGAGCTGCGAGAGCCCCCCGGAGAGCCCGCCGCCGACGGCGGCGACGGCATTCGTTCCGCTCCCGGCCAAAGCGCCGACGGGAGCCACCAGGGCGCCGGAGACCGCGGCGGCGGCGTCCCCGGTCTTGTTCTTGATCCTCTCCTTCTTGACGGCGACGCCGTTGGCGACGGCGGCTTGCAAGCCCGGCTGGTTCTCGACGGAGTCGATCGCGATTCCGGAAGCGACCTGTCCTGCATTGGTGCCCAGCTCGGCGAGGGCCGCGTGGGTGGCGTTGAGCTTGGAGGCGAGCGCGGCTTTCTTAAGGGCGATCTGATTTTTTTTGTTTTTTTTTTGTGGGGGGGGGGGTTGAAGAAAGTTGAGAGTGAGCGTTTTTCTATTCTCTCCCCCTCTGTCTTTCTCTTTCTCTTCCTCTTTCTGTTTCTCCTCTTTCGATGAAAAATGAAAAGGTTCTTACCTGTTCCTGAATCCCGGAGAGCTTGGCCTGGGCGTCCGAAAGGAGGGCCGTGGTGTTGAAGTCTGTAGTTTTTGGTTTTTTGTTTTTATTTTTTTTGCGGGGGGGGGTTGGGCGAGGGAGGAGGAGAAAAGAGACGGGAACAAGGTCGAGAGGGAAAAAAGGGGCGACGGCGAGTAACGACGAAGAAAAACAGTCGCGTTGACCAGCTCCCTCTCGCTCGAAATGAAAAACCTGGGGGGAAAATTCCTTTCGCTCACCTTGCAGCTCTCTTGCCTGAGTGCTGTCGGCAAGAGCAACAGCAATCACGAGGACGCCGAAAATAGCGCGGAGGGAGACCATGCTGTCGCCGCGAGACCTAAGAAGCTTTGCGAATTGGGAAAAAGCTGTTGAAGCGTCAGCTCCGAGGAGGAGGAAGAAAAAGAACGCTCTCGCGCCGTGTTCCCTGGAGGCTTTCTCTTCCCAACTTCAGTTCGGTCCCGAGCAATCGACGCGAACGGTCGATTCTCAAGGGTGAATGACTCGATTCGGCCGGGCTCAAGGCCCGGGAAGGGTGCCGACGGAGCGAGAGGGAGAGAGGGAGGACGAGAGCTTGTCGATTGAGACAGAGAGAGAGAGAGCCCTTCTGCCGCCTCCCTCTCTTTTCCTGCAGCGCTTCTGTCCTTCGCTTTCGCCCAGCGCATCGAATAAGCTGTGGAGGAGTCTTTCGAGGGGAGAAAACCGAAAGGGTGAGAACTTACCTCGACAAGGGAAGGGAGCGAGTAAAACAACGGTTTCGTTTGACGGGAGGATTCTTCAGAGGCAGAAACGAGAGAGAAGCGAAAGGAAAGTGCAATCGAGCTGGAAACAAGTGCTCACTTCCCCTCTTCGCTCTAAGAACGAGCCCAATTGCACGCTCTCTCTCTCTCTCTTCCCTCTCTCAGCTCTCGCCCGCCCGATCAACAGAGTCTCCCTCTCGGCATGCCGCGGCCTCGCCCCCGCGGCGGGCGGCCGCGACCGCGGGGATCAGAGGGAGCGCTCCTCCTCGTCCTCATTGCCGCCGCCGCCGCTCGCTTCGCTGGCTTCGCAGCAGCGGCGGCGACCGGACCCGCCCCCGCTCCCTCCGCGCCCCTCCCTCCGGCGGAGCCCTTCTTCCCGCTGGGCCCGGCGGGAGACTGCTCGCCCGCCGGGGTCTCCATGGCCGTCTTCCCGCTCTCGCGCGAGGAGGCCGAGAGCTGCGCCGCCGCCGCTGCCGCGGGAGCGGGAGGCGGGGGGAGGAAGAGGGAGTGCCTCATCCCGAGGCCGGCAGCACCGACGGCGGCGGCGGCAAAGACGGCGGCGGCGGCGGAAACGGTCTTCTTCTCGTGGAGCCCGCTCGCGGAGTCCGACTCCTCGAACTCTACGACGACGACGACGTCGCTGCTCGACACGACGGGCACGCCAGTGCGGCCGGCGCGGATGCCCGATTCGCTCTTCTCGACCAAGAGCCCTCCCTCGCCCCGCCGGTCGTCGCCGTCGCCGTCGCTGCCTGCTGCCCCCGCTGTCCTCCCCTCCTCGTTCGCGCTCGTCGCCGGCAGGCTCCTTCTCGAGGCGGCCGGGAACTACACGTTCTTCCTGAGCTCGGAAGGGCTCTCTGCGATGGAGCTCGATCCGGCGGAGGAGGAGGAGGGAGGGGGCGGAAGCGGGGGAGCGGGGGCGCCGCTCCAGGGGAACGAGAGCGCGGCGGCGGCGAGTGCGGCAGCGCCGAAGGCGGCGCTCGCCCTCGCGCGGTCCCCGCCGCGGCCCCTCTCGCTCCTCCTCGCCTCTCCCCCGCGGGCGGTCGGCTTCGCCATCGCCTACCTGCCGGACCCGGCCGCGGCCTCGCACTTCCTGTCCCTCGAGTGGGAGTTCCGCGAGGGAGGAGGGGGCGGGGGCGGGGGCGGGCGCGCCGCGGCGGCGGCGGCGGAGAGGGCCGGAGGCGTCGAGGGGCGAGCGGGCGCGGCGGGGCGCGCTCCCTCCCCCGCCGCCCCCCCTCGCGGCCCGAGCCCCCCGCCCCCGAGGGGAAACCGCCGCGCGATCGAGCGGGGGGCCGTCTGGCCCTCGGCGCTGGTCGGGCCCGAGTGCCGGGCGCCGCCGGGCGGCGGCCTGGACAGCGGCGGCGGCGGAGGAGGAGGGGGGGGCGGGGGGAGGAGGAGGAAGGCGAGGAGGCGTTCCCGCCGGCTGCTGCTCGTCCTTCGGTGAGCACGGGGGGGGGGTAGAACCTGTAAAAAAAATAAAAACAAAAAAACTTTTCTATCGTTACAAAGGGGGCTCTCGTTTTTTTTTTCCCTCGTTTCGTCCCTCGCTTTTGTTTGCTTCAGCTCGCCTCGTGTCCCACCTCCTGCTCCTCCTGCTCCTCCTCCTCCAGATCCTCCAGCTCCTCCTCCAGCTCCTCCAGCTCCTCTTCTTTTTCCTCCTCTTTCTCCTCTTCGCCCAGCTTCGGAGGAGGCGGCGACGAAGAAGAAGCGGCGGGGGGGGAAACAACCTCCCTCGGGCTCCCGCCGCCTCCCCCTCCTCCGCCTCCTCCGGCGGCGGCGACGACGACGAGCGCTTTGCCGTCCCCCTCCCCTCCCCCCTCCTCCTCTCCCCCCTTCTCTCCTCCCGCCTTGGGCTTCTCCCGTTTCCACATCCGCCCGTCATCGGGAGGCGGCAGCCCCACTTTTGGGGCGGAGGCCGAGGCCGCGGCGAGCGAGAGCGAGAGCCGAGAGAGCAGCGCTGGCGCCGCCGCCGCCGCCGCGCCAAACTTCCCTCCCCCGCCGCCGCCACCTCCGCCCCCCGCCACCGCCGAAGCCGCCGCCGCCGCGTGCAGCTCCATCAGCGGCACCGCGACGAGCCTGAACCCCTCGGGTACGGCGAAGCTCAGCCTCTCGGGCAGCGGCACCACGCGGATCGAGATCTCCTCCTTGGGCGCCGTCACGTGCGCTGGGCAGAAGGGGTAGAGCTCGCGCGAGAAGGCCGGGCGGAAGAGCACCCCCGCGCGCTCCCGCGGCACGTTCCAGCCCGCCAGGGGCGCCCCCGGGGGCTGACTGCCCGGCGGCGGCGGCGGAGAGAGCCTGGCGCGGAGCTTGCGCGCGAGGCCGGCGGCCTCGTCCTCGCCGGGGCGCAGCCGGCCGCCGGGGAGGCTGAAGGCCGACGGGGCGCCGGGGTCCGACGGGGAGGGACCCGGGGGGCGCGGGGAGACGCTCAGGTCCTGGAGGAGCAGGACGTGGGGGTGCCTGTGCGCGTGGACGACGAGGAGGGCCGCGACGGACCTGCGGGTGCCCTCGGCGGCGAAGCTTTTTTATTTTATTATTTATTAATTTTTTTTTGGGGGGGGGGGGGAGAGGGGGAAGGAGGAACGTCGAGAGGAGGTCGAGGCCGAGAGGGCCGAAGAAGAAGAAGAAGGAATCAAGGAACGAAATACATCAATCTCTTTCTCTCCACTCACCGCGCCCTGAGCCTCTCGAGCCTGGCCGCCTCGGAGCGATCCCGGGCCGGAGACTCGCAGGCCTTGGAGCCGAAGCCGTAGTTGCTCAGGGGCCAGACGTTGAGGACCGCGGCGGCCATGTTTTTTCCTTTTTTCTCCAGTCGATCAGAAACAAAACAGTGATTTTTTTCATTTTGTCGTAGCGCCCCGCCGAGAAAAAACTCTCTCTTTCTTCGCTCTCCTTCTTTATTTCAATCCCCTGTGAATGCGAGCGGCGCTGAGGCACGCACACCGCATCCTCGACTCCACGATGGTAGGCCGCTGTTTTTTTCTTCAGTTTCATCGGCTCTAGAGCCGAAAGCGAGGCGTTTTGGATGAAGGAAGGCGGGCGCGAGAGAGAGTGAAATGCAGCCGTCGCTGTTTGCTTCGCCACCAACGCGTTTCAATGCCCTTTCCTCCATCGATCTGCCCGAATCCCGCTTGTTCGCGTGCTTGACGACGTCAAACTTAAGTTTCTAAAGCTCTGGCTTTGTCGCGAGACCGCGCGAGTCGATAAAGTGAAGGGAGGAAGAGAGAGAAAGAGAGAGAGAGGCAGTTATAAAACCAGCAGCGGAAGAAGAATCCAGAAGCTGTCGCGAGCGGCAGCGACGGCTAGAAGAGCAACAAAATCTCAACCCCGACCTCGACCTCAACAACAACAACAGAACGCCGCCGCCCCCTCCCTCGCGCGCCGCGGCGCCGCGACGGCGACGAAGGCTGCTCCCGCAGCCTCGCTCCGCCGCGCGGCCGCTCCCGCTGCCGCCCCCTCCTCCCTCCCCCTCCTCCGCCTCCGCCACCGCGCCGCAGCGCGCCCCCCGTCGCCGGCGAAGCACCCCCGCTTCTCGGCCTCCGCCTCCGCCACCGCGACGGCCTCGGAGCCGGAGACCTTCCAGTACCAGGCCGAGGTCGACCGCCTCATGGACATGATCGTCAACTCGCTCTACTCCAACCGCGAGGTCTTCCTCCGCGAGCTCGTGTCCAACGCCTCCGACGCGCTCGACAAGGTCCGCTTCAACGCGATCACCGACGGCAAGGACACCGGCGAGCTGCGCATCCGCGTGCGGGGTGACGCCGAGGCGCGCACCATCGTGATCGAGGACACGGGCGTCGGCATGGGCCGCGACGAGATGCTGAGCTCGCTCGGGACGATCGCGCGGTCGGGCACGGCCAAGTTCGCGGAGGCGGTCAAGGAGAGCAAGGGCGACGCGTCGCTCATCGGGCAGTTTGGCGTTGGCTTCTACTCGGCGTTCCTCGTCGCCGACCGCGTCACGGTCGCGTCGAGGTCGCCCTCGGAGGGCGGCAGCACGGCCTGGCAGTGGGAGTCGTCGGCGGGCTCGCACAGCTACTCGATCAAGGAGCTCGGCGGGGAGGAGGCCGGCGACCTCCCCGAGCGCGGCACGCGCGTGACGCTCCACCTCAAGGACGACGCCGCCGAGCTCGCCGACCACGCCAAGCTCTCGGCCCTTCTCAAGCAGTACAGCGAGTTCATCCAGTTCCCGATCGAGCTGTGGACCTCGAAGACCGTCTACGACGACGTCGAGGACGCCGCGGCCACGCTCAAGGCCCAGGAGACCGCCGACGCCGCGGCCAGGGCCGAGGATCCGCCCCGGGAGAAGGCCGACCCCGTCAAGCCCGTGATGACCTCGAAGCCGCGCGCCGAGTTCTCGTGGGCGCGCCAGAACGACAGCGCCCCGCTGTGGACGCGCAGCCCCAAGGAGGTCGAGAAAGCCGAGTACGACGCCTTCTTCAAGACGACCTTCAAGGAGTTCCTGGACCCGCTGGCGGCGGCGCACTTTAGCGTGGAGGGCACGATCGAGTTCACGGCCCTGCTGTACGTGCCGAGCATGGCCCCTTTCGAGCAGCAGGACTGGCTCAAGCCGTCGCGCAACGTCAGGCTCTTCGTTAAGAGGGTCTTCATCTCGGACGAGTTCGATGGCGACCTGCTCCCGCGCTGGGCGAGCTTCGTCCGCGGCATCGTGGACTCTGCCGACCTCCCGCTCAACGTTTCCCGAGAGATCCTGCAGGAGTCGCGCGTCGTAAGGGTGATCAGGAGGCAGCTCGTCAAGCGCACGATCGAGATGCTCAAGGTGAGGAAGAAGGAGGAGGAGGAGGAGGAGAAGGAAGAGGAAGAGGGGGGGGCGGGGGCGACCTCGAGAAATTCTCTCGACCTCGAACAAAAACCTCACTTTTTTTTACTTTTTCAAAAATCAAACAATAACCCAACTCGTAGGAGATCGCCGCCCGCCCCGCCGGCGCCAACAAGGACAACACAGACAACTTGCTGAGTGGCGGCAACCCCACCGCGGGCGCCAAGTCCGACTACGAGGCCTTCTGGTCGGCGTTCGGCAAGTTCGTCAAGCTCGGCGCGATCGAGGACGAGGCCAACAAGGAGGCGCTCGCGCCGTTGCTGCGCTTCTCCTCCTCCCACGGCGGGGCCGGCGCCTCCGCCCCCGCCTCTCCCGTCGGCGACGGCGACGAGGCCGGCGACGCCCCCCTCGTCTCCCTAGAGGACTACGTGTCGAGGATGAAGCCCGGGCAGAAGGGCATCTTCTACATCGCGGCGGACTCGCTCGCCGCCGCGGCGGGCGCGCCCTTCGTCGAGCGGCTCGTCCAGAAGGGCTACGAGGTCCTCTACCTCACCGAGCCCATCGACGAGCCCGCGCTCAACGCCGTCGGGCAGTTCTCGGGGCACGACTTCGTGGACGTGACGCGCGAGGGGCTCGAGCTGGGCGACGGCGAGGAGGAGAAGGCCGAGCGCGAGGCGGCCGCGGAGGCGGAGAAGGGGGAGCTCGCGCCGCTGCTGGCGGCCATCGCATCGGCGCTGGGCCCCGAGCGCGTCGAGCGCGCTTCGGTGTCGACGCGGCTGGCCAACTCGCCCTGCGCTCTCGTCACCTCGAAATTCGGCTGGTCGGCCTACCAGGAGCGCGTGATGCGCGCGCAGACGCTGGGCGACTCGAGGGCGGCCGAGTACATGAAGGGGAAGAAGACCTTCGAGGTCAACCCCTCGCACCCCGTGATCCTCGGGCTGGCCGGGCGCGTCGACGCCGCGACGGGCTCGTTCGACGCCGCCGGCAGGAGGGCCGTCGAGCTCCTCTACGACGCGGCGCTGGTGACCTCGGGCTTCGCGGTCGAGTCGCCGAGGGAGTTTGCGTCGAGGATCTTCGACATGATCGGGCTGGCTGTCGGGAACGGAGGAGAGGAGAAGAAGGAGGAGAAGGAGGAGGAGAAGGGGCCCGAGGAGAAGGAGGTCGAGGTCGTTTAGGTCGGTTTTCTTTTTTAGGTTTTTGAGGGTTTTTTTTTTTTTGGCTCGAGTTCTTTTCTTGCTCCCGTTTTTTATCGCCTCTCGCTTGTTTTTGTCTGTTTGGTCGTGCGAGTGACTGAGGGTTGAAAGAGCGAAGGAGAAACCACAAGAGAGAGATATTTTTACAAACGCGGGGCCCAGCACCGAGACGGAAAAACGGTGGGGAAAAAAAAGGGGTGCTATCTAGTCTTCGTCGTCGTCGTCCCCTTGGCCCCCCGCGCCTCCCTCTCCCCCGCCCCCCCCTCCCCCTCCAGCGACGATCGACGCCACCAGATCAAAGTAGTGCGGCACGCCCGCGGCGGACAGCGCGGCCCTGCACGCCGCCGGCGTCGGGTGGAGCCCCAGCGAGAACCTTCCCTCGAACGCGCGCCGCGGCACGGCGCCTCGCCATGCGAGCGAGCACGCAGACGGCGCAAACCGCCGCCGCTTCTCCCTCTTCCTCCCGCCGTCCTCCTCCATCGCTCCCTCCTCGCTCTCGCCCTCGCTCTCGCTGCTCTCCGGGACGTGGGCCCCAGGGACGCCGTCGGGCCTCGCCCAGTCGATTCGGGACCGCAACAGCCGGTCAAACTTCTTGAGCGCCCGGGGACCCCCCTCGACGAGCACGACGGAGAAGCCGCCGCCGGCGCCGCCTCGCTCGCCGCCCCCGCCCCCGCCACCGCTGCCGCCGCCGCTCCGGCAGGACACCGCGGCGCACCCCGTCAGCTGCAGCTCGTCCGCGTTGGCCCTCACCTTGAACTTGAGCTTGTTCGAGTCCTCGAGCGCCGGGCCCGAGACGCAGTAGAGCGCCGCGGCGACGGCGGGGTCGCCCTCGCCCTCGGGGCCCGCGCCGGCTGCCGCGGCGAGCTTGCGCGCCTTCTTCTCGCGCCGCTCGGCCGGCGTCAGCCGCGTCGCCGCGTTGTGGTCCTCGTGCGCCGCCTGGCGCTCCGCCGCGGCCGCTCGCACCGTCGCCTCGACCGCGGTGGCGTCGGCGACGCCGGAGGAGCCCAGAACGCGCGCCATGTTCGAGAGGCGCACCTTGGCCTTGGGCGGCTCGAGCAGGCCCTGCTGCATCAGGAGCCGCTTCTCCGCCTCGCGCTCGTTGCGGCGCTGCGTGCGCAGCTTCTTGCGCTCCTTGGCGGTCAGGATGAGCGGGGCTGCGGGCGGGGGCGGCGGCTCGGCGGGCGGCGGGAGGGGCACGGGGTGCTCGACGAGCGAGGAGATGCGGCCGGGGCGCAGGTTCCGCGCGTCGAAGAAGAGGGGGGGACCCGCCCCCTCGCCCCCTCCTCGCCCGTCCCCGCCGCCGCCGCCGCCGCCGCCGCCGCCGCCGCCGCCGCCGCCCCTGTAGCTCGTCTTGTCGACGAGGAGCTTGGCGTCCCACCACTCGACGGGGGGCACGGGGGCGCGGGGGTCGCGGAAGCTGGGCGGGCGGGGCGGGGCCGCCGCCGCCGCCGCGGCCGCCCTCGCGGCCGCGGCCGCCGACGCCGGCGGCGGGGCGCCGCCGCCGGCGGCGCTGGCGTTGCTCGCCGGGCTCGCCCTCGCCGCGGCCGCCTCCGAGGCGTACCTCCCCGCGGGCACGAAGGCCAGTGCGCCCCTGCGGCCAAAGCGGGAGCCGCGGGAGGAGGCGCGGCCGAGCGACGGGTCGAAGTGGGGGTCGACCGCGGGCGGCGGCCTCGCGCCCCCCGGCCGCCTCGGAGGGGAGGCGAGCGCGGCGGGGGGAGCGAGCGGCGGCGGCGGCGGCGGCGGCAGGCGCTGCCCGTCCCCCGCCGCGGCCGTCCTCTTCTTCTCGATGACCCTGCCCCGCTCGTCGAGCTCGCGGCCCTGGTCGTCGAGGCGCAGCGGGATCGGGCCGGCGCGCGGTTTCGAAGCGGCGGCAGCGGCAGCAGCAGCGGCGGCGGCAGCAGCGGGGACGGGGACGGCGGGGGCGGAGGTTGAAGTCGTCGTCCGTGCTGCCGCCGCCGACGAAGATCCGTCCGGCGCCTTTGGCGGAAGCTTCGCCAGCTTCGCCTTCAGCGCCGCCTGCAGCTGCAGGGCGCGCTTGGCCTTCTCGAGCGCCTCGAGGGAGAGGCCCGGGGGCCTCGAGGCGGCGGGAGCAGAGGCGGCGGCAGCGGACGAGGAAGAGGGGGCGCCGCCATCGCCGCCGGCGCCGGCGCCCGACGACCCTTCCTGCCTCGCTCTCTTGCTCGCGGGGGCGTCCTCCGGGGCGCCCTCGCTGGGGCGCTTGCCCTCAGCCGTGCCCATGCCCCGTAGGTGTCGAGAGAAAAAGGGGAGCAAGCGAGAGCGAAGAAAGAGAAGAAAAAGAGAAAGAGAGAGGCAATGCCGAGGGAAAAAGGGCGTCGGCGGCAGCAATCGCTCCGCAAAGAAAGTGAACGAAAGAACCTCGACCCCGACCACCTCACCTCCTTCTCTTTTTCTCGATGTAAAGGCAGAGCTCTCTCTCTCTTTTTTCTCTCTCTCGCAGTTACACAGATAAGAGTGGACGCGTTGAATCAAAACAAATAAAAAAGCAACGGGAGCAAAAAGAAGTAGCAGCACCAAGAAGCAAGAAAGCAAGAAGGAGGAGGTGGGAAAAAGAGGATCCAAAACGCTCGACTCTTTTTGCTTTTTTGTTTCGTTTTGCCCGGTCTCTCTCTCTTCTCTCAATAACTCTTTCTCTCTCAAATACTCTCTGTCAACTGAAGGGGGAAGTAATGTCGCTGTCTAGTTCGCGTTCAAAAGAAAGTTTTCATTCATTTTATGGTGTGCGGGCAAGTGTTTTTTTTTTTTTAGTCCATTAAAAAAGGGTTTCGCTTATTAGGGCAAGTTCTTTTTTTTCTCTCCCTCCCGTTTTCGGCATCAGGGCCCCCCCCGACGGCGGCGCTCGCCGTCGAAACCTGCGGTCTCGAGGAGGAAGAAGAAAGAGCCGGCTGTGGCTTGACGTTGACGTTGCCGTCGGCGTACGGGGCGGTCCCCGAGGGGGGAACC
>Ga0114918_10002408_pt1 | contig 16770 bp, 14 predicted proteins | sample LantaG_FD_87015 | JGI IMG/M metagenome (GOLD analysis project Ga0114918, IMG submission 87015) | Deep subsurface microbial communities from Baltic Sea to uncover new lineages of life (NeLLi) - Landsort_02402 metaG | ecosystem: Environmental > Aquatic > Marine > Oceanic > Sediment | place... | reverse complement strand
TTTTTTTTTTTTTTTTTTTTTTTTTTTTTTTCCCTTCTCGATCGATCTCGATTCACCTCTGTTCCTCTGTCTCGTTCTCTCTCTCTCTCCCTTTCTCATCTCTCTCTTTTACCACGGTCGGCTCGCAGAGCCAGTCTCGAAACACAAAGACCCCGGCGCCGAACTTGAGCAGCGACGCGGCCTTGCCCGCGGCCTCGGAGAGGGCGGCGGAAGCCATTCGAGAATCGATAGACTTCTTCTTTCTTTTTTTCTTTCTTTCTTTGTGTTTTGATTGCACTTTCTTCTCCTTCCTTCCTTTCATTCACCTCCTCGTCCCTCCGTCCCTCGGAGACAGCAGCGCCCAGACCACCGCGCCCCCGCCGGGCCCCCGCGGCTTCGCGCCTCCGCTCCCGCCTCCGCTTCCGTCCCTGCCCCTGCAGGCGTCCGGCGACGTCACGTCGGCAAACTCCTCCGCCTCGGCCCTCAGGTCGCGGAGGCGCTCCAGGGCGGCGGTGCGGAGCCCCCCGAAGAGGTTTTCGCGGTGGGATCCCTCGTTGTCGTTCTGGTTCCGATTCCGACCTCCTCCTCGGTTGTTCCCCCAGTTTCCTCCCCCTCTGTTTCCCCCCATCCCACCACGGACCCCCGACGCCTCCGCGGCGGCGTCGGCGGCCTGCGCGGCCTGCAGGGCCTGTCTCGTCGGCTTCTCGATCGGAACAACCAATCTGACTTTCCACCCCTTGCCCACCAGCTCCCGGCACCTCCGCAGCCGAGTCTCCACATCGTGCCTCTCGCTGCGCACGCCCACGCGCACCTCCTTCGTCTCCTCTCGCCGGCGGGCGGCCAGGTGCCGCTCGCGCTGGGCGCGCTCGCGGGCGCGGGCGGCGGCGGCGACCGCATCGAGCGCCGCGAGGCGGAAGACCGGCGGTGTCGCTCGCGCGTCGGCAGGGACGAGGTCGAGCCCGGCGGCTTTCGCCTCGCGGGCCGCGGCGGCGCGGGAGAGCACGGCGTGGGTGCCGTCGGGGCGGACGAGGCGGATCCGCGTCGAAGATGGAGAGGATGTGGAGGTGGAAGAGGCCTCTCCTTCTTCTTCGTCGTCTTCGTTTTCGTCGTTTTCGTCGCCGCCGCCACTGCCGCCACTGCCGCCGCCGGTCGCCCTTTGGGAGAAGACGGCCCTTGCCGCGAACGACGCGCTCTGCTGCTGCCGCCACAGCGGGGAGAGATACCGCAAATCATGACTCTGTTGCTGCTGAAAAGAAGGAGCAGAAGAGGGCGGAAAGAAGGAGGGAGCAGCGCTGCCGTTCTCTCCTCCTCCTCCTCCTCCGCTCATAAAAAACTCCACCGCCGCCGAAACCGCCCTCTCAGCCACCGACGCCGCCGCCCCCCGCCGCCCCCTTCTTCCGACGAGCATCTATCCGGGCCTTGCGCCGCGCCTCGTACTCGACGGTCTTGCAGGCCTTGTAGGCCTCGAAGAAGGACTCGCACTTGGACTTGTCGTAGCCGTTCTTGTCGAGGCCTGAGTTTTTTTTTTCAAGGAGTTCTAGGTCGAGGTGTGAGCAAGAGAAGCATCGGAAATCCCATCGAAACGAAAATCGTTCGAAATCTCTTGAAACTCACACGCGAGGGATTCCTTGTACGCCGAGGCGCAGCCGTCTTCTGAGAGGCGTCCTGCTCCTCCGACCTCTTGCATGAAAAAACGTGCGCACTCTCTCGGAGTGAGGAGGAGGGCGGCGGCGACGAGAAGCAGAATTCGCTTTTTTTTTCTTTCGCCGCCACCGTTGTGATTACTCGCTCTATTTTTCTTCCTGTTCGATTCGAAGGGCGAGGAGAAAAAGCAATCACTATGCTGCTCGCTGCTCGAGCAGCAGCTGCAGCTGCTTCCGCAGCGTTAACAGCACACTCGTCTCTATCAGCCTCTGCCGCTCCTGCTCGAATGAAATCGGAGCACAAGAGCAGGTGAGAGGGAGGCTTTCCTTTCGGTTCTTTCATCGTTCGTCGTCGATCGATCTCGAGAAGAGAAAAAAACTAACCTCGACCTCGACCTTCATCTTCCTCCTTTCCAGGCTCCTCCGCCTCGCCGCCCTGGGAGCCTTTTCCTCCTTCGCCGCCAATGCAACAATCAGTTCTAAGACTTACCAAACGACGGCAGCAGAAAGGCGAGAAGAAGAACAGCACGAAACAAATAAGCGGCGCCTCCCTTTCCTCGCCGCGTCGCCGGCCGAGGAGGCGGCGGCGTCGAAAAAACCCGAAAACAAAAGTGAAACCGAAACCGCCGCCACAACGTCCTTGCCCGCGCGAGCCCTCATGGCCATTTCCTCGGCCGTCGCCGACGCCGCCACGAGCGCCGTCTCCTCGAGCTCTTTTTCTTCGAGGTACGAGCCGACGTACCGGGAGTTCCCTCTGCCGCTGGACAAGCTCCGGTGCCTCCGGCGATGGAAGAAGAAAAAGTCGAGCGACGGGAACGAGAACGAGAACGACGCCGCCGACGACGAAAAGCGACGCCAACAGAGCGTCCCCCTCCGCCGCCGCCCGCTCGTCCTCGTCGCGTGCGGCTCGTTCAACCCCCCGACGATCGCGCACCTCCGCATGTTCCGCGTGGCGGAGGAGGCGCTGCGACGGAGCAGGAAAGGAGAGGAAGAAGGATCGGAGGTCTGGGGCGGCTTCTTCTCTCCGACGGCAGACGCGTACGGCTCGACGCGCGCCGCCTCGGGAGAGAAGGCCCTCTCCCTCTCCCGCGCCCCCTCGGAGGACAGGTGCGCCCTCTGCCGCGTCGCCGCCGCCGCGGACCCTCACGCTCCCCTGGCCGTGGACGAGTGGGAGGCGAAGGTAGGGAGGAAGCAGGGGGCGCCCGTGAGGACCTTGCGGGTGCTGCAGGCCGTCGAGGCGCGGCTCGCCTCTGCGCTCCGGGAGGCCGGGGCCGGGGAGGCCTCCTCTGCTTCCTCTTCCTCCTCTCCTCCCTTGCCTCCGCCGAGGGCCGTCCTGCTCTGCGGCGAGGATCTGCTCGCGTCGATGGCCACCCCCGGGGTATGGGATGGGGCCCAGGTCGAGGAGATCGCCAAGGAGCACGGACTGGTCTGCGTCCTCCGGGAACCCTCCTCCTCTTCTTCGGATTCTTCTTCTTCTTCTTCTTCTTCTTCTTCTTCTTCTTCTGCTTCAAATTCGTCGGGTTCCCGCGCGCACCCTCGCGCCAGGACCCTGCTCTCCCCCGGCGGCGCCCTGGCGCACCTGGCGCCGTTCGTGCTCCTCGTGGAGGACCCCGCTGACCTGCGGGGGGTCAGCTCGACGCTCGCGCGGGAGGAGATGAAGAGGTAGGGAGAGGGAGAGGAAGGAGGAGGGGTGAGAGGAGGGAGCTGGCTCGTCCCGCCGGCTGTCGCAGAGGAGGCCAGGAGGCGCAGGCTGTACCGTCGTCGCTGAGAGAGGGAGAGCGCTCCCGCCGGTTTTTTGTAACAAAAAGAGAACGGAAAAACGGAAACGAAGGAAGAAGACGGACCGAAAAAGGGGGGGGGGGGAAAGGTTTTTACAAAAGTCGAATAAAAAAAGGAGAACACTCTCCAGGTCTCGAGGCGCGCCGATTCTTCTACCTCTACCGCCACCAGCTCCTCGCTCTCTTTCCGAATCCGGGGTCTAAGTCGCCGCAGCCGGGACGGGCGCGGCAGGAGAAGGAGAAGGCTCCGAAGAAGAACCGGAAGAAGAGGAGCTCTTGGCGGTCCACCACCGCCGCATCTGGTTGAGCTGGACGCACTCGTTGCTTGCGTGGCAGGCCAAAAGGATGAAATTGCGGGGCTGGATCTCCCAGGCGAAGCGCATGAAGAGGCAGGAGTAGACGCACATGGCTGTTGCGTTTTGGTTTTGGTTTTGGGGAGTGGTGGCGAGTGAGTGAGTGAGTGAAGGTCGAGCGAGGTTCAAAAGAAAAACCGTTCTTTCTCCATCGATTCTTCTTCTTCTCTATTTTCTTCTCTCTCCCTCTCTTGCTCCTCCAAAATGCGCCCTCACCTCCGGTCATGTTGGGAGAGATGAGCTCAGCGGGCTTCTGGGAGTCGGCAAGGCCCTGTTTGGGAGGTGGAGTGAGCGTGGAGAGAAGGAAGAAAAAGTGAGCGACGATGGAAAGGCCTTGGGAATCGAGGGCGCAGCAGCAAAAAACGAACGATTGAAAATCGATTCTCTCTCTCCTCTTCTCTCACCACGAGCACAAAGCCCCAGTTCGCCACGGGCCCCCAGAAGTGCGTGGTCTTGAGGCCCGTGGGCGAGTCGACAAAGGCCCTGAGGCGCGAGGCCAGGGAGGCACCGCCGGCCGCTCCTCGGGAGGCCGCCATCGAAGTGAATGAGAGAGAGAAGTTGAAAAAGACAAAGAAACGAAAAAGACGAAGAAAAAATGAAGAAAAAACTCGACCTCGACCTCGAGAAAGAGAGAGGTGTCACTCTTTCTCTCTCCCTCTCTTTTCGCGTCACACCAGAACCAGAGAGAGGCACGTTCTCGATAATCGTTTGGGAAAAAACAGAAGAAAAAGGCGTTTACAGCAAAATGAGGAGAAAGGCTTTTTTTTCCATTCGTGCGTTTTTTGGTTGTTCAGAGAGGCGAAAAAGAAGAAGAAGCAAGAAGGAAAAAAGAAAAAACCCGAAAAACCCGAAACTCTCTCAACTCTCAACTCTCTACCAAGGGCTCGCCGCCGCCGGCGCCTTGGCCGCCACCGCCATCGGGCTCGTAAACACCTCGTTGTCGCCCGTGGAGATCGATCCGCGGCCCTGCAGCAGGGAGGCCGCCTTGCTCCCTCCCGCCTCGCTGCCGCTGCTGCCTCCATTGCCGCCGGCGATCGAAGACGAGCGGACCGAGCTCAGGCGCGCCAGCATACCCCCTCCCGCGCCTCCGCCGCTCATCGACGGCGTGGCCCTGGGCGTCACGGCCGCGGCGACGATCGCCTCGGCCCTCCTGTAGACCACGGCGCGGTGCGCCATCATCCCCAGGGCCGCGACGAGCAGCAGCAGCGCGCCGCCCGTCAGCCCGATCGCGACGATGACTCCGGGGAGCTTGATGGTTTCGGCAAAGGTGACCTCCTTGGGTGGCGGGAGGGGCTTCATGATGGCGCCGTTGGGCATGTACTGGACGCCTCCGGAGGCGGCGGCGTTTGCGGCAGAAGCTCCCTCGGGGAGCTTGCCCCCGTTGGCGGCGGCGGCTGCGGCGAGCGCGGCGGCGTCGGGGGCTGCGGCTCCGTTTCCGTTTCCGTTCCTCTGGCCTCCGGGCGGCACAGAGACGCCGGGGGGCAGCTGCGGCGGGGCACCGCCTTGTGCCGTCACCTGCCCTTCCTCCTCCTCGTCGCCCGCGGCCTCCAGAGGGGGGTTCTTGGCGTCGACGAACGCGAAGGGCCTCGCGGGCTGCTGCGGGGCGGCGGGCACCAGCCCTTTCCTCTGCGCTCTCCGCGCCGCGCGGTCGCTCGCCCCGACCTGCTGGAACGAGAACGGCGAGGCCATGGGCTGGGCGAAGATCTCCGGCCTCGCCGCGGAGTGGACCTGCGCGTTGTCGGCCAGGAGGCGGCGGGAGGAGAAGAGGGGCGCGGCCGAGGAAGCGGCGGAAGCGGCGGCCGCGAGGGCGAGGAAGAGCGGCAGGGCCAGCGCTCGTCGGGAGAACCTCATTGTTGTCTTTTCTCTAGTTGATGCTTTTCTTTTTTCTTAAAAAGCTTCTGTTGCTGTCGTTGTTTGTGAGTGGGAATGGCGGGGAAGGAGGGGGGAGGAGAAGGTGAGTGAAAGAAGAAAAGAGAGAAGAGGTCGAGCGAGAGAGAGCGTCGAAGCGAGAACGAAACAAGCCTGCTCAGCTTCGAAGAAGAAGCTCGCCCGTCGCGTCGTTCGGTGCTCCGTGTTCCAATCCGTCGCGCGTTGACCTCTTTCGGGGCTCTTTTCTCTGCGTGCAAAGTACGCAGCGTGGTTAACGAGGTCTCTCACGGCCTCTGAGATTGGAATTGGACCCTAAACGCACGCGCAGTGCCGGAAGTCGGGGGGGCATGCGATCTGCCTTGGAGGCCAATTGCTCGTCGTTTTTGTCGCTCTCAAAACGTCGACGCGCCGCGGCCGCTTTCTTCCCGATTCAACCGCCCGCTTTCTCTCCCTCTTCCGCGGCCTCTCTGCTTCATCTAAGGTAACTAGCGCTTGAATGAGAGCATGTTTGAACGTTCTATGCAATTAGAGAATTGAAACAAACTCACCTGATAGCGGAAAGCGGACGCGTGAAGACAAGGTGCAATCTGAAGAAAAAAGAACAGTTTCGTTCGAGCGAGGGAAAAAAAAATGAAGAGCGACCTCGACCTCGATCCATTTTTTTTCTCTCCCACCCTCCTCACTTTCCGCGCACCCTGGCGCGGGACCACGCACTCCCATCTCATATTTTCATTCGTTCGTTCGTTCGTTCGTTCGTTCATTCGTTCGTTCTTCTCTCTCTATCGCCATCTTTTACAAAGTGCTCAAGCCTCCATCGGCCTCTTCTTCTCTCCTCCTCCGTCTTCCCCCTCGGCCTCCGCAGCGGTGGCAGCCGCCCCCCTCTTCTGCCCCTTTTTCAGCTTCTCCTCGGCATCTTCCTTGGGGGCAGTCAGGACCTGCAGCCTCCCGCCGGCGCCCTGCGCGGCCGCGGCAGCCGCGGACTCGTTCCTCACGTTGATGAGTTTGGTGACCTCCTGTTGTTGAGTGAGGGAAAGAGAGACGAGGAAAGAGAGAGGTTGAGTTTTTTTCCGGCTTTTTCGTTTGCTTTTTTCTCTCTTCTTCTTTTCTCTCTCTTTCGCTCTACCTTTCGCCTCCCTTTCCTCTCATACCCTTTCCTCCGCGGCCTTTTTAAGAAGCGCAAGCTTCTTCGGAGGGCACACAAACATGCCTGGTGGAGAGAGAGAGAGAGAGATAGATAGATAGATAGAGAGAGAGAGAGAGAGAGAGAGGGAGGGAGAGAGAGAGATTTTTGAGGAGAGAGAGCAAGAGGTGAGGTCGAAGAGTTTTTTCCTTTTTTCCCCTTTTTCTTCGTTCGAAAAGCATTCCATCTCTTCTCTTCTCTCACCTCGCTTCGTCGTCATCCCGCCGCGCCCGTGCTTGTTCGCCGCCGCCTTCTTCTTGCGGAGGGCTTTGGCCATCTTGGCCGCGGCCGAGGACTTGAAGACGTTGCCCTGAGCCATTGGAGTTTCGAGTGAACGAGAATTCGAATGCTTCTTTTGCTACGGCGGCTAGGTTGTTTCTGAGTTCGTGTTTTTTTTCCTTCTAAGCCGGAGAATTTCGCTTCTTCGCCACACCTCCTCAACGCTCGATCGCTTCCCTCTCTCTGCGAGCGAGCGAGAGAGCGAGCAAGTTCTTCTTCCTCTCTTCACCATGTCCTATTCCCCTCCGCGCCCGCGCACGCTCGCGGACGTCGTGTCCTTCTCCAGCGACGCCCAGGCCGCCTCGCGGGCGCTCGTCTGCTGCTCGGGGGGCCCCACGCTCTCGCGGGCGGCGCTCTCCTCGGCCGTCGCCGATGCCGCCGCGAGCCTGCGGCTGCTCGGCGTCGCGCCGGGGGACGTCGTGACGATCGTCGACGTGAACACGGTAAGAAGGAGCGCTGGGATCTCCGTGGTTGTGAAGCTGGACTGAGCTGGGAAGAGCGAGAAAGACAGAGAGAGAGAGCTTAGGACGGGATCGAATTTCAATTGAGGGCGCGATCGCTCATCAAGTTCAACCTCGACGACGACGACCTCCAACGTTCCCCCAAAAAACTCCTCAACCTCCCTTCAGATCGACTTCGTCGTCGCCTTCCTCGCCGTCGCCTGCGCCCGCGCCGTCGCCGCCCCGCTCAACGCCGCCTACAAACAGGAAGAGTTCAAGTTTTACATGGAAGACGCTCAATCCAAGCTCGTCCTGCTCCCTGCTTCCGGTGGGGGCACTCAGCCTCAGGCTGCGGCCGCTGCGGCCAAGCTTCTGGGGATCCCTGTCGCCACCTGCGGGTTGTCTTGGTCCTTTGGCCCCCCCGCGGGCTTCGTGGCGTCGATCTTCCCGGCCCCGGGAGCGAACCTGAGGCCCTTACCGTCGGCAGCGAAGAAGGTTGCAGCGAATCCCAAAATTTCTCCTCTCGCGGCGCTGCTCTCGGACCCGCCGCAACCGTCCGACGTCGCCCTCTTCCTCCACACTTCCGGGACAACTTCCCGCCCGAAAGGCGTCCCCTTAACCCACGGCAACCTGGCATTATCCCTCACAAACATCGCAGCGACCTACGAGCTGACCGAGAGGGACTGTTCTTATTTGGTGATGCCGCTGTTCCACGTGCACGGGCTTATGGCAGGGCTGTTGGCGCCCTTGGCTGCCGGGAGCGCCGTCTCTTTCCCCGCGGCGGGGAGGTTCGCCGCCTCCACCTTCTGGTTCGACGTCGCCGAGTCCAAGGCCACCTTCTACACGGCGGTGCCGACGATGCACCAGGTGCTGCTGTCGCGGGCGAAGCTCGGGGAGAGGAAGGCAGCGGGAAGTCCCAGGCTCCGCTTCGTCCGTTCCTGCTCGTCGGCGCTCGCGGCGGCAACCCTGGAGAAGGTCGAGGCCTTCGCCGAGGCCCCCTGTTTGGAAGCTTACGCCATGACCGAGGCCTCCCACCAGATGACCTCCAACCCTCTTCCGAAATACGGGGCCAGGAGGCCGGGCACCGTGGGAAGGCCGCAGGGTGGTGTCTCGGTCGCCGTGCTCTCGCCGGACAACACGGTTTTGACCGAGCCGGGCCAGATCGGCGAGATCTGCATCCGAGGGGACAACGTCACCGCTGGTTATTTGAACAACCCGCAGGCGACGCAGGAGGCCTTTGCCGGGGGGTGGTTCCACACGGTAAGGAGAAAGGGGGGTGGGTGGGTGGGTGGGTGGGGTGGGGTGGGGTGGGGTGATGGCGAGCGAGAGGAGAGAAAGGCACAGAGAAAGAGAGAAAGCGAGAGAGCTGGGGGGGTCGCGAGCGAGCGAAGAAAAAAGAAAAACTCAACTCACCTCTCTTTCTTCTCCTTCCAACTCAATTCAAAACAATCACCACAAAAAAAACAGGGAGACCAGGGCTTCCTCGACGCCGAGGGCTACGTGACGTTGACGGGCCGCCTGAAAGAGCTCATCAACCGCGGAGGCGAGAAGATCTCGCCGATCGAGGTCGACGGAGCTCTGCTCTCTCACCCCGCCGTCGCCGAGGCCGTCTCCTTCGGAGCCCCCGACGAGAAGTACGGCGAGATCGTTGCCGCCGCCGTGGTGCTGGTGGCCGGGGCGCGGGCCGAAGGTGTGGAGGCGTCGATCAGGGAGCACGCGTCCAAGTCGCTGGCCGCGTTCAAGGTGAGTAGAGTTTTTTTTCTTTTCATTTTCTTCTTCGAGTTTTTTTCGTTTCGTTCTTTTCCTTCTTCACTCTTTTGCCCTCACTTTTCCTTCTCTTTGCAACAAATTCCTCTCCGCTCTTTCTTCCTAGGTCCCCACGCGCATCTTCGTCACCGACAAGCTCCCCAAGACCGCCACGGGCAAGATCCAGCGCCGGTTCATGGCGGGGCACTTCTGCGGAAACGACGGGAATTCTTCTTCTTCGACTTCCCAACAAGGCAAGCCAGTTTCGAAGCTCTAGATGCTTTTTCGGTTTCATTCTTTTTTTGAACTAGCTTTTTCACTTGTTGATTTGTCTGTTTTTTTTTTTCGTGTTTTTTAGTTAGCACTAGGGCAGCGTGTGAGGCCAGGCCGGAAGAAGAAGAGGAGGAAAAAAAGAAGAAAAGAAGAAGGAAGAAGGAGGGAAAGAAGAAAGGAAAGAAGATGAGAGAGGCTTTTTTGTAAAGTCTTTGCTTCCTTCTTCCTTCCTTCTTTCTTCTCTCTTCTTCTCCTTCGCCTCTCTAATGCTCGATTACTTACGTTCCTGTTTTTTTTCTTCTTCTCTCTCTCGAAATGACACAAAAAAACGAAAAAAACAACAACAACAGCTCGCCCCCTCGTCGCCGCCGCCCCGGCCGCTTCCGCCGAAACCTCGGAAACTTCGACCTCGACCCCGTCTCTTCTTCCGACGACGGGGGCCACCGTCCTCTCCCGCGCCCTTTCTTCTTTGGGCGTGCGCCTCATGTTCGGCGTCGTAGGGATCCCCGTAACGGAGCTCGCCTCGGCGGCGCAGGCGAGCGGGATCCGGTACGTCGGCTTCCGCAACGAGCAGGCTGCGGGCGTCGCCGCCGCCGCCGCGGGTTTCTTGACGGGCGTGCCCGCGGCGCTGCTGACGGTTTCGGGCCCGGGGCTCGTCAACGCGCTGGCGGGCGCGGGCCACGCCGCGGCCAACGGCTGGCCGCTGCTGATCCTCTCCGGGAGCAGTTCCGAGAGCAGCGGAGGAGAGCAGCAACGCAGAACGGGAGAGTTTCAGGAATTGGACCAGAGAAGGCTCGCGTCGCCGCTCGTCAAATGGAGTGGGCGCCTCGAAAGAGCCTCCGACGCTTCTTCGCTGGTCTCTGCCGCCCTGAAAGCAGCGACGAGAGGGAGGCCCGGCGCCGTCTACCTGGACCTGCCCTCGGAGGTGATCCAGGGCTCGGTCGCGCCGGGGGAGGAGCTGCCCGCGGTCTCGTTCCCGCTGCCGCCGGTGCTTCCGTCGCCTGCGGTCGCTGTTCTCGTCGAAGAAGAACAAGCGACGACGGGCGGAAAAAAAAGCAGCAGCAGCCTTTCCGAGTCCCTCGCCGCGGCGACCGCCCTCCTCCGCGCCGCCGTCCGCCCCCTCGCCGTCATCGGGAAAGGAGCAGCCTACGGCAGGGCCGACGGGAGCCTGCGGAGCTTCATCGCCGGTTCGGGCTGCCCCTTTGTCGCGACGAGCATGGGCCGCGGCGTCGTGCCGGACGACGACCCCCGCTGCTGCTCCGCGGCGCGCTCGCTCGCCCTGTCCAAGTGCGACGTCGCGGTGCTCTTCGGCGCGCGGCTGAACTGGCAGCTGCATTTCGGGGAAGCCCCCAAGTGGTCCAAGAGCGTCAAGTTCATCTTGGTCGATCCGGAGCCGGAAAAGGGCGATGCGGAGAGGGTGAGAGAGGAAGGCGGCTGCGTCCTGAGGTGCGGCGCCGCCGAGGCCGCCGCGGCGCTGCTGGCAGCTCTCGGAAGCAGCAGCAGCAATAGCCAAAACAACGCAAGCTCCACCTCTCCTCTGCTCGTCCCCCACGACTCCGCCTGGGCCCTCGAGCTCTCCGCGAAAGCCGCGGCGGCGAGGCTCAAGGTCTCGCGGAGGCTCGCCGGCGCCGACGCCAACCCTCTCGACTACTGGACCGCGCTCGAGCAGATCCGGAAAATCGTCGTCTCGCTCCCGAGGCCGCCCGTCGTCGTCTCCGAGGGCGCGAACACGATGGACATGAGCCGGCTGGTGCTGGGACCGGTGATGGAGGCGAGGACGAGGCTGGACGCTGGCACCTGGGGCACGATGGGAGTCGGTAAGAGTTTTTTCCCCCCTTTTTTCTCTTCTTCAAAAGTCGAGTTTTTTTCGTCGAACGAAAAAAAGAAAAACTCATTTTTTTTCCATCATCTTCCTCTCAAAAACACAGGCCCCGGCTGCGCCATTGCCGCCGCCGTCGCGGACGCCGCGGGCATGACCACAGGATCCACTCCCTCCTCCTCCTCCTCCTCCTCCTCCTCCTTCCCCCCTCAACGGCCCCGTCGCAGGGTCCTCGCCGTCGAGGGAGACTCGGCCTTCGGCTTCTCGCTCGCCGAGGTCGAGACGGCCGCCCGCTTCCGCCTGCCGATCACCTTCGTCGTCTTCAACAACGGCGGGGTCTACGGAGGGGACCGGAGGACCCCGGCGCTGATCTCCGAGACCAAGAAGGGCGCCGTGGGAGGCGGTTTCCAAGACGACCCCCCGCCGACGGCGTTCGTGGCGGGGGTGCGCCACGATCTCATCGGAGCGGCCTTTGGAGCCCGTGCCTTTCTGGCGCGCGACGCCGCCGAGCTCGGAGACGCTTTGAGGAAGGCGACTTTGGGAACCGCAGAGGACCCGGATCCGGGCACGTGCGTGATCGACGTGGTGCTGGACCCGATGGCCGGGGTGGAGAGTGGGTCGGTGCACGGGTTCAACGCGCCGGCGGCAGCGAGCTTGTGAAAAAAAAAAGATTTTTTTTGAAGGTCGAGCGTTTTTTTCTTTCCCGTCCATTTTCGAACTCAATTCTCTCGCACCACCCCTTTCGATCTCCTATCTTGCACTTCTCAAGCCCAAGATGTCCTTCATCCAGGCCCGCCTGGGCGTCGCCCTCCGCAGGATCGCCCCCTCTCGCCCCTCCCTCACCGGCGGCAACGGCAACGGCGGAGGCGGAAAGGCCTCCAACGCCCCCGCGAGGCGCGTCGGAGAGGAAGACGATGAAGGCAAAGGTCATCGTTCCAATGCCGCCGCCGTCACTGTCGCCAAAGCTGCCCTCTTCGCAGCCCCGCTCGCGGCCTCTCGCCCGGCGAGAGCAGGTCCCGCAAGACCCAGGGCTTCCGCAGCTCCCTCGGAGGGCGGATTGGACAAGTGAGCTTGGGAGTAGAAAGAAGAGAAATGGAGGTCAAAGCTTTTTTTGAACTTCACCCTCAACCCGCGAGGACCTTTTTTCTTCTTCTTTCTTCTCTTCTTTCTCCCTTCCTCTCAACCCCCTTCCCCCCTCTCTCTCTCTCTCCCTCTCCCTCTCCCTCTCAGGATCAAGTCGGGCCTGAAAGGTGCCGGCCTCTCCGTCCTGCTGGGCTACGCTGCCGCCGCACTCATCAAGACAGTCGGCAAGACCGTCGCCTTGCTGCTGGTCGCAGTCTACGCTCTGTCCTCCTACCTGACGCACAAGAACTTTCTGCGTCTGGATTGGGAAGGGATGCTGAAAAAAGTGGGCGCCAAGGCCACGTGGCTGCTGGACGTGGACCGGGACGGGAGCTTAGGGGTCGGGGACGTGAAGGCCGCGGTGAACAAGGCGAGCAAGCTGATGGGAAGGACAAAGTTGTCCAGCGGCGCGGCCTTCATCGCCGGGCTGGCCTGGGGCCTCGGCGTGCTGCCGTTGCCGGTTTGAATGTGGTTAGTTTTTTTTATTCTTGTTGTTGTTGGCGATGTAAGAAAGAGAGAGGAAGGGTCGAGGAGGAGGTCGAAAGAAAGGTTCACAAATTCAAAGAGCGGTTCGACAAATCATTATCTTTTTCCTCCGCACTCGATTTCGTCCCTTTTCTCGTCTTTGAATCCCCTTTCTATCCACTCTCGGAGAGATGCTCCGTGCCCCTCTTTCTCGATGAGCACTCGAATCGGAAGAGTCTAAGCAAAAAAAAAAGGAGGGGAAAAAAAGGCAATCACCAAAATGTCGTCTCAACAACCTCAACCTCAGCCCCACCACCGCCGCCGGAGCAAGCGCCGCCCATCAACCCGCACCCTGCTGCCCTTCCTCCGCGCCTGCGTCGGCTCGCCCGTCGTCGTCGAGCTCACCAACGACGACGTCATGCGGGGCACTCTCGAGTCCGTGGACGACGGCATGAATCTCGTTCTGAGTGGTGCCGGGAGCAGCGAAGGAGGGGGAGGGGTTCGCTGGACGAGGAAGGGAACGAGCGAGCCGCGGGCGGTGCTCGGCGGCGAAGAAGCCTCTTCAACCTCGACCTCCTCGACACCAATCCCCCCCTTCTTCGCGCCCTCGCTGCACGTCCGAGGGCGCAGGATCCGCTTCGTGCACCTGCCACCCTCGATCGACCCCGCCACGGTCGTCTACGACGCGGGGCGGGCCGCGGCGGCGGCGCGCGCGGCCTACCGGAGGGAAATGCTGACGAAAGCGCACGGGGGAGGAGGGGCTCCGACCTCGACCTCGAGGGCCAAGGGGCGCGGCGCGGAGGAGGACGAGGAAGAGTCGAGCTTCGGCTCCGGGAGCGACGGAGGAGGCGACGACGACGATAACAACAACCAGTACTACTACGAGGACTTTGAGGAAGACGACGACGACGAAGACGAAGGAGAGAAATGAACAGAAGCATTTTTTTGGTGTAAAATTCTTTACAACACCTGAAAAAAAAATCGGAAAAAAACTTTTCTTCTTTTCTTCTTCAAACGTCACCACGCCGAAAGGCCCCCGCGTGCTCGCGGCACTTGGGCGGTCGCCCGAAGTGCAGCACCCCTTTGCGCAGCACCTCGCCGCAGGACCCGCAGTGCCGCGTCTTGCAGTTGCCGCACTTGCGGTCGTTGCTCTCGCCGGCGTGCCTCGCGCCGCAGGAGGGGCAGCGCGAGATTTTGATTTCTCGCAGCAGCGGGATGTTTGCGTTTCCACCTCCTCCTCCTCCCCCTCGCTGCTGCTCCTGCTGCTGCCTCGCCAGCCCCAGCCAGAACGCGTTCCTGTCCGCCGCGGCAGCCTCCGCCCCTCCTCTTTCTTCTCTCTCCCACCTAGCGATCTCTTCGGCGCTCAGCAGCCTGCACCTCCCCTGACCAAAGTGGCTATACCCTTCCTCGACCACCGCAGAGCAGACGAAGCAGAAGCTGGTGGAGCAGGCGGCGCACCGCATCCTGTTGCACCCCGCCGTGCGCTCGATCGGCGTCCTGCAGGCCGGGCAAGCTTTAAAGCCCGAGCGGGAGATCGCGGCCAGCGAGAGGAACTCCTCCTCGGCGCGGCGGAGGGCGAGCGCGGAAGCCCTGTCGCCTGCTCCTGCTCCCTCGATTCCGCTTTCACTGCTGCTCCTCGCCCTCCGGGCCCTGGCCAGCGCCAGCCTCGCCTCCGGGGAGGTGCACTCCCTCCCTCCGTGCCACGAGTCGAAGCAGCTGGAACAGAAGGAGAAGCGGCACGAAGGGTACAGGCAGCAGCCCTGCGCGTCTGCGACGACGGCGGCAAAGTCGCAGTGAGGGCAGCGGAGCGCTCCCATCTGTGCTAGTGCCCTTTCGAGCCTGAGTCTTTCTGCCTCCTCTGCCTGCTCTTCCGTCAGCAGCGAAGACAGGAGGGCCGGAGGCAAGGGTTGACGGCAGTCTGGGAAGGGGCACACGAGGGACGAGGCGTCTTTGTTTCGGAGGGCCGAGGCAGCGAGCGCTGAGAGGCAGTCGTTGCACGCCGCTCGAGGTTTTCTCTCGTCTTTCTTCTTTTCCTTGCTGCAGCAGGGCAGCGCCGTCGCCCGGGCGCCTGAGATCTCCTCCAGGCAGATGCAGCAGGCGTGCGAGCCCCGGCGGAAGCGGTCGCGCCGCATGGCGGCGTCGTCGGAGAGGAGCTGGCGGAGCAAGGAGAGAGCGGCGGCCGAGGGTCCGGGTTCGCCGTTGTCGCCGCCGCCGTCGTCGGCGGCGTCGTCGTCGTTTCCTCCTTCTTCTCAGCCTCCTCCGACGATCTCCAGCAGGTCGAGGCTCCTTCCACCGTCGGTGCCCGACAGAGCCTCCGCGAGCGCGGACTCCTTCGCGAGCTCGACGAGCTCGAAGACGACGGGCACGGGTTCCTGCTCCTCCTGCTCCCGGAGCCTCTCCTCGGCGAGCGAGCGCAGGCGCGCCTCGAGCCCCGCGGCGGCCTTGGCCGACAGCCAGGGGGCGGAGACCGACACGGCGGGGACCCGAGCTCCTCCTTCGTCTCCTTCTCTTGAAGAGATCGAAGGCATCAGGTAGCAGCGCGGCAGGGCGACGGCGAGGCGCAACGGTTGCAGCGAAGAGACCGAGGCTGCCGCGGCGGCAGCGGCGCCGAGCGAGAGCCCGATTCCACCTTCTTCTTCTCCGCTTCCTCCTTCCGCGATCTCGACCTCTACCAGCAGCCGCAGCTGCAGCGGCCCCGCGGCCCCGAAGCCCGCCTCTCTGAGCGCGGAAATCTGGCTTTCGTCGCCGACGTCGACGGCGCCGAAAAAGTCGGAGCTTTCGTTTTCGTTTTCGTCGTTCCCTCCTTCCTCCTTCTTCTTCCTCGCCAGGAGCGCCGCGGCCTCCTCCCCAGCGATCGACACCACCGCCACGGCCTCGTCGACCTGCGCCTCCCAGGAAAGCTGTTCTGCTTCTGCTTCTGCTTCTTCTTCGTTCGTCATTGTTCGTGCGTCAAGTGCTGTTCCCCCCACAAAAAAAAGAAAAAAAGAAAAAAAGAAAAAAAGAAAAAGAAAAGAAAAAAGTGAAAGAAAGCGAAACTTTTCTTTCAAGCCCGCTTCTTCGCCCCCTTCTTTTTCCTCTCCTCCGCCAGCTCGGCAGGCCCCTTGTGCTCGTCGTCCCTCACCACCGCGGCGACCGCGAACACCCAGACGCAGTAGACGATCGTCGAGAGAGCGACGGCGCGCCCGAGGCTTGTGACGAGAGACGCGGCGGCGTCCTTGGGCGGGAAGAGCGCCGCGAGTTTGGGGAAGGAGGCGTGGAGGGGCTGAATTGGCGGTTGAAGTGTTGTTTTTTCGGATGAGAAGGGATGGGTCAGCTTTCTGATGTGCGCGCGGGAGAGGGGGAAAGAGGCCGCAGTGGCGGGTGGCGGAGAGAGAGGAGAGGAGGTCGAGAACGACGGCTGCTGAAAGAGATCGATGGCAATCATCGAAAAAAACATCGCATCCAACTTCTCTTCTTCTTCTTCTCCATCTCACCAGGCTGAGAAGCCAGACGAGGTAGTAAGCGCACGTCGTGGCCGAGGCGGCGAGGAGGGCCTTCCCGGCGGGTTTTCGGGCGCTGAAGGAGCCGCCGAAGACGGCGGGAGGCATCGAAGAAGCGGGGAGAAGCGAAGAAGGGAAGCGAAGAAGCGAAGAAGAGCAGGAAAAAAAAACGAAAGCAAAGTGAAGGGAGAGATTTTTTGAAATTCATTTTTCTTTCTTTCTTCGGCGTCCTTCGCTCGGGAGTCTTGCTCTCCGAGCTAGAGCTCTCTCTCTCTCTCTCTCTCTCTCTCTCTCTCTCTCTCTCTCTCTCTCTCTCTCTCTCTCTCTCTCTCTCTCTCTCTCTCT
>Ga0114918_10002406_pt1 | contig 16777 bp, 9 predicted proteins | sample LantaG_FD_87015 | JGI IMG/M metagenome (GOLD analysis project Ga0114918, IMG submission 87015) | Deep subsurface microbial communities from Baltic Sea to uncover new lineages of life (NeLLi) - Landsort_02402 metaG | ecosystem: Environmental > Aquatic > Marine > Oceanic > Sediment | place: Baltic... | reverse complement strand
TCCTCCTCCAATACTCCGCCTGCCTGGCCTTCTACACCCTGCTCCTGGCGGAGGGCGTCCCCGCCCGGGACCACCCGGTCGTGGAGCGCCTCGTCCAGGTGCGAGCATTTTTAGAAAAGGCCCGCCCCATCGACCGGCGGCTGGGGCGCCAGGTGGGGCGGCTGCTGGAGGCCGCGCGGGCGGTGCGGAGCGGTGGGGGTGGTGGCGGTGGCCGCGGCGTCGGCGCCGGGGGGGAGGACGACGCCCTGGCGTACGGCCCCCGCCCGGACGCCCTAGTGGCCTCCGGCGAGGGTGGCGAGGACGGGGCCGCGGGCGGCGGCGGCCTTTACCGCGCGCCCCGGGGTGGGCGGGCTGTGGGCGGCCCGGCCGACGCGCCCGCGCCAGACTATCAGGCCGCCGACGCGGCCGCCGCCGCCGCCGCTGACGGCGGCGGCGGCGACGCCGCCGCCGCCGCCCTGTCCTCCGCCGCCCGTAAAGCCGCCCGCCAGGCGGAGCGGGATGCGGGGCGGGAGCGGGCGCGGGCGGCCCGGTCCGGGTTCGTGCGGGAGCTCGCGGCCGAGATTGCGGGCGCCCCCGACGAGCTGCGCTCGGCCGAGGCGGGCGGCGGCGCGACGGCCGCCCTGCTGCGGGAGCGGCACCGCCTGGAGGCCCGCGCCGCGGCGGAGGAGGCCATGATGACGCGGGTGCCGCTGTCCAAGGACGAGCGGGCCCGCCTGGCCGTCGCCCGCCGGGCCGGCATGGCCGGCGGGGCCCTGCTCGACGACTTTTCGGCCGACCTGGCGGGCCTGCTGGCGCCCGGCGTGCCCGCGCCCGCGCCCGGCCTGGACGGCCACGCCGCCGCCCAGCGCTTCGGCGCGGGCGCGGTGGGCGGCCGCCTGCCGCCTCGATCGGGCGATGCTGACCTGCCTGGCCGTGCCTCCCTGGCGGACCGGCGGGCCGCCTTCGACTCGGCGCGCGCGGCCGCGGGCGCCAAGCGGTCCCGGCGGGAGGAGGAGGAGGATGGTGATGAGGATGGCGGCGGCGGCGGTCGCGGCGGCGGTTTTGAGTCGGACGACCCGGACTACGTGGCCGCCGCCGGCGCGGCGTCCCGCAGGAAGGCGGCCCGGGCGTCCGCGTTCGCGCCGGCGCCCCTGCACCCGCCCCTGGAGCCGGAGTCGCCTGACGGGCCGCGCGCGCTGACGCGCGAGGTGGCCACCAACCGGGGCCTGACCCCGCACCGGCGCAAGGACCTGAAAAATCCGCGCGTCAAGAGGCGCAAGCGGTTTGCCAAGGCCCAGGTGCGGCGGGGCGGGCAGGTGGTGCAGGCCCGCCCGGCGGCCGGGCCGTATGGTGGGGAGGCGACGGGCATCCGGTCGCGGCTGTCCAAGAGCACCCGCTTCTGATGGGATGGGATGGAGGGGGGGGGGAGATGGAGGAGAACGACTGCACTTTTTTTGTTTCTTTTTTGGGGGGGCGGGGGAGGGGGCGCCGGCGCGCGCACGCACGCAGGTGTGTTGTATTCGGAGAAGAAGCCTGCTCCGGACGCAGCAAAGCAAGAACGCACGCCTCTCTACACACCTGCCACCACCTCCACCCTCCCTTGCATCAGTTTTCCTCTCCCCCCTTTCACTCGCTCTCCTCCTCCGACTCGGACGACGAGGCCGACTCCTCCTCCTCGCTGGACGACCCGGCCCGGCGGCGCTTGCCCCGGCCGCCGCCCCGCCCCCGGCCCCAGCCCCGCCCGCCCGCGCCCCACCCCCGGCCAGCGGCGCCAGCAGCACCACCGCCGCCGCGCGCTTTCTTGGCGGACCCGCCCCGGGCCGCTGGCGCGGCGGACCGCTTGCGCCCGGCGGGCGGGCCTGTCGGGCTGCGGCCAGAGCCGCCAGGTGACAGGAGCCCATCCTCGCCCGTCACACCGCCCGTGCCGCCCGACCCGTCCGACCCGGCGGGCGTGGCCAGGCCGCCGCCGGCCTCGCCGGCCGCCCCTGCCACCGTTGTGGCTTCGGCCGCCTGTTCGGCCAGGAGCCGGGTGAGCGCCTCCAGGGCCGCCCCACCCACGCCCCACCAGGCGGGGTCGTCCGGCGGGGGCGGGCGCGGGGCCAGGGCGGCCGGCGGCAGCTCCTCGCCCAGGGCCAGCGGCACGGCCGCCCCGCCCCGCGCGACCGCCGCGCGCTCCTCCGCCCGCCGCTGGTCCGGGTGGGTGGCGAAGCTGTGCACGCGGTCCGGGGTCAGCCCGTACGCGGCCACCAGGTGGCGGCGCAGCAGGCACAGCATGACGGCGGCCAGGGCGGAGGCGGCTTCCGCGCGGGGCGGGGCGGCCGGGGTGGGCGCGGTCGCCACCGCCACCGCACCCTCCCCGTCCTCCTCATCGCTCGCGTCCCCGCCCGCCAGGGCCTCCCCCGTCGCCGCCGCCCGGGCGCGCAGGGTGCGGCGCAGGGCGGCCCGCACCGCGTCCCCACGCCGCGCCAGGACGTCGTCCGCCGCCCGCACCAGGGCCAGCGGCTCGTCCGCCCGGTGGACGGGCAGGGCGGCCGCCGCCGCCGCGCAGGCCGCCAGCAGGCGCAGGTCCGCGCCCGCGCCGCCCCTCGCGTGCACGTCGCACGCCGCGTCGAACCGGCGCAGCAGGCGGCCCAGGAAGGCGTGCCGGGTGGAGCGGACGGGCTGGATGAGGTCGGCGTACAGGGCGCCCACGCCGCGCGCGACTGCGGCGGCGGCCGCGTCGGCAGCACCCCCGCCCCCGCCCCCCCCACCCTCCTCGCCCCCCGAAAACGCGTCGGCCAGGCCGGCCTGGAAGGCGGCCGCCAGGGGCAGGCCGTCCGCCACGCACGACCGGAACATGTCCGCCTGCTTGGTGGCGACCCGGCGCAGGACGCCCAGGGCGGCCGCCGCCACGTCGGGCGCCGGGTCGGTGGAGGCGGCGACCAGGGTCGGGACGGCCGTCCAGGGCGCGACCAGGCCGCCCCGGTCGACGGCCGCCATGAGGCCGACCGCCGCCCGGCGCACGGCCGAGTGCGTGGGGTCGCCCGGGCCTGCGGCTAGAGGCGCGGGCGGGACGGGGGTCGGGTCCAGGGCCAGGCTCCGCACCCCGTCCCAGCAGTCCTGGATGACGGAGGACGCCAGGGCCAGGGCGTCGCCCTCCCCGCACACGGCCGGCACGACCGCGGCGGCCACGGCCGCGGCCGCGGCGGCGGCGGCCCCGCCCGCGCTGGAGGCTGAGGGCGCGGGCGTCAGCGACACAGCCGGCGCCCCGCCTCCACCCCCGCCACCCTCCTTCTGCGCGTCCACCAGACGCCCCTCCTCCGCGTGCAGCAGGTCGGTCAGATTGCACAGGGCCCGCAGCTTAAGGGCGGGCGGGGCGGCCGGGCCCAGGGCCGCCGCCAGGACGGCCCGCGCCGCGCTGTCCATCATCGTGGCCGGGCGGGCGAGGGCGAGGCAGCCCAGGCAGTGCAGGGCCGCCTCCCGCACTTTGGGCGGGGCCGCCTCGTCCGTCGCGTACGCCAGGGCGGCCGCCTGGGCGGCGGCGGCGGTGGGGCGGGGCGGCGGCGGGGTGGCACTGGAGGCCGCGTCCGCCAGGGAGAGGGGCTTGGAGGCTCCCGCCCCCGCCGCCCCGCCGCCGCCCTCCCGCTCGATCGCGTCCGCGCCGTACCGCCATAGGTGGCCCAGAATGAACAGGAAGCGGCCGGTGAAGACGGTGGCGGGCTTGGGCGGCGCGCCGGGCGGGGGCGGGGCGAGTTTCAGGGAGTATTGGCCCGCCCAGTGCGCGAGCGTGCGCCCCGCGGCCGGCGCGGCGGCGGCCAGGGCCGCCAGCGCCCGGCACGCGCCCGCGACGACGGCGGTGTAGGGGTGGGAGTTGACCAGGGAGGCCAGGTCCCGCGCCAGCTCGGGCGCGGCGGACGCGGCCGCGGGACCCGCGCGCGGGGAGGCCAGGGCGGACGCCAGCACGGTGAGCGCCGCGACGAGGCGCTCAGCCGACGTGCGCTCGGCCGCGGCCGCGGCGGGGCCGCCGACGCCGCGCTCGCCGCCGCCCGCCGGCCTGGCAGCCTTGGCGTACGGCGCCAGGGCGCGCACCAGGGACCCCGGGTCGTCGGCCGGGCAGGCCAGGGCCGGGTCGGCGACGGTCAGGGCGTGCAGGGCCAGCAGGGCGGCGGACGCCAGGGATGGGTCATCGCCGGGGCCGCCCACAGCCAGCTCCAGGAGGGCGGCAGCGACGTCCGCGCCCGGCCCGCCGCCGTCGGGGGCGGCGGCGCCGGCGGTGCCGCGACCTTTGGCGGCGGAGCTGGGGCGGCTGCCGCCCCCGTCGCCGCCGCCGGCGCCCTTCTTGGAGGGCGTGCCCGGGCGGGAGGAGGCCGACGGCGGCGGCGGGCTGGCCAGGGCGCCAAACCCACCACCGCCACCCCCGCCGCCCCGCGCCGCATCCAGGGCCGCCCGCACCGCGCACGCCAGCGGGTGCGAGGGATCCAGCGGCAGGCGGGCAGAAGGCCCCGACGCGGCGTAGGCGGCCGCGACAGTTTCGGCAAGCAGGCGGGCCCGGGCCGGGGCGGACGAGGACGGCGCCCCGCCAGCACCAAACCAGGCCTCGCCCAGCGCTTTCGCGGCCGCGTCCGCCACGCCCTCGCTCTCCGCGTCCACGGACGCCGCCATGACCGCCACGCCCGCGTCCGCCCGGCGGGGGAAGGACAGCGACCGCAGGCAGTGCGTCTCCAGGATGCGGAGGGCGGCTTTTTTGACGCTGGAGGCCGCATCCCGGGCCGCCAGGGAGACAACCTCAAACAGCGCGCCCGCGAGGGCGGGGGACGCATCCAGGGTCGACCCCAGCACGTCCACCGCCTGCTGCCGCACGGAGGCGGCCTCATCCCGCAGCGCGCGCGCCACGCCGGCCTGCACGTCCGGCAGGCGGGCGACGCGGGGGTCGGCCCGGACGGCGCAGCCCAGGGCGCGCAGCCCCCGCGCCCGAGCGGAGGGCGCCTGGCGGGCCGGGTCGGTCGCGTCCAGGACGGCTTGGAGCAGCCTGGCCCGCGCGCGGCCGGGCGCACCGGCCGCGGCGGCCGCCACCGCCAGGGCGCCCGCCTCGGCGGGGGCCAGGTCGACCGCCGACCCGCCGTCCAGGGCGCCCGCCGCGGCGCGGTAGGCCAGGGAGGCCGCCGCCACGCGGGCCGCGCCGGCCTCGCCCTCCGCAGCTCCCCACTCCGCCAGGGCTCGGGTCAGGAGGAAGCGGCGGGCGGCCGCCCGGCCGGCGGCCCCGCACCCGCCGCCCGCGGGGCCGCCCGCCGCGGCCGGGTCCGCCAGGAACAGGGCCAGCAGGCGGGTCTCCGGGGCCAGGCCGGGCAGGTCGGCCAGAGGGGCGTCGGGCGCGGAGCCGCCGAGGTCGGCCAGGGCGCCCGCCGCCAGCGCGGCCCCCCCCTCCCCGCCGTCGGCCGCCGCGCCGACAGCGCACACCGCGGCCGCCGCGGCGCCCAGGAGGTCGACCGCCCCGCACCGGACGGCGGTGTCGGGGGAGCGCAGCCCCCGCCCGCCCGCCAGGCCGGACGCCAGGCGCAGCAGGGCGGGGCCGGCGGCCGGCCAGCCGGGCAGCGGCAGCAGGGCGCACACGTCGGCCACCAGCGCGCCAGCGGCCGCCCGCAGGTCGACCGCCGCGTCCGCCTTCAGGGCGCGCGCGCCCGCCGCGCGCTCCAGCATGGCCGCCCACCCCGCGTCCGCCCATTGCAGGCAGGCCGCCGCGGCGGCCAGGGCGCCGCCCGGCTGGTCGACACCCTCCTCCGGCAGGTCCGCTCCCGCCTGGAGCATGGACAGGAAGGCCGCGGCGGCGGGCTGAACGAGCACGCGGCCGGCCGTGGCCGCGCCGGGCGGGGGCGCAGCAGCACCGCCGCCTCCACCGCCCTTCTCCTCCTCCCACGCCTCCGGCCCCCCTAGCCCCCCACTGGACACGCCCGCCGCAAAGGTGCGGGCTGCCCGGCCCGGGCCCCGGGCGGAGGGCAGGTGGGGCAGGGCGTCGGACGTCACCGCCTCCACCAGTGGCAGGCGCAGGGAGGGGCAGTGCCGGAAGCCCGCCGCCAGGAGCTCGACGGCGGCGGCCTGGGTGGGGCCCAGGGCGGGCCAGCCCCCCGGCCCGGGACCCGCATCCAGGGTCAGCGCCTCCGCGGCCGCGCGCAGCAGGGGCAGGGCACCCCGGTCGGGCAGGCGCACGGCGCCCGCCGCGGCGGCCGCCAGGGGCAGAGCCGCCTCCACGCCCGCCCGCAGGTCCGCCAGGCCGCCCGACTCCGCGGCGCGCGCCCGGGCGGCGGCGGCGGCCCGGGCGGCCGCCTTGGCCGCCCGCTTGGCGGCGGGGCCGACCGGCAGGGGCGGCGGCGGCGAGGCGCCCCCCTCACTTCCGCCGCCGCCCCCCTCCTCCTCCTCCCCGTCCTCCTCCTCGAGGGGCGGGCGGTGGGAAGCCGCCAGGCGGGCGTCCCGGGGCGCCAGCACGTTGGACAGCAGGTGGTGGCGCAGGGCCGCCGTGGCGGCGACCAGGGCGTCCTCCGACCGGGCGGCGGGCGGGCAGCCGGGGGCACCGGCGAGGCGGAGGAGGGCGGCCGCCGCGGCCAGGGAGAGGCGGGCAGCCCGGGACCGGGGCGTGCCCGCCGCCTCGCCCTCCCGCACGATGACCCGCCCGCCCACGCGGGCGGCCGCCTCCAGGCAGCGGGCCGCCCGGGCCAGGGGCGCGTCCGCCTGGTTGGCCGAGGGCGAGGCCGCCGCCCGGCCGGACGCGGCCCCCGCCCGGCGGAGGGCGGCGTCCAGGGAGAGGACTTCCGAGAGAGAGGGGACGGGGGCGGGGGCGGGGCCGGGCAGGGGTGCGCCGCGGCGCTTGGGCCGCCGCCCCTCGGCCCCCTCGGCCTCCTCGCCTTCGCCTTCCTCCTTCTCGTCCTCCTCCTGCTCCTCTTCCTCGTCCGGCGGCAGGGTGCTGTCATCGCCCGCGCCCGCCCGCGCCGCCGCGGCGGCCAGGAACTCATCGACCGCGGCTGCCAGCTCTTCTTCCTCTTCTCCCCGCTTTTGGGCGGCGCCATCGCCCTCGGCGGGGCCGCCGGCCGCCGGTTCCAGCAGGACGCACCGGCGCGGGGCAGGGGCGGCGGCGTCCGGGTCCGGCTTGGCGACGGCCAACCGGCCGTTGGGCGAGCGGGCGGGCGAGGCCGGCGTCGCGGCCGCGGCGGCGGCGCCCGGCCCGCCGGCGCTCTTGGAGGGCGGCGTGGCGGCGGCGGCGGCGGCGGCGGCGGCGGCGGCTATGGCCGCCTCGGATGGCGGCAGGGGACCTGTGGAGATGGAGGGAGAAAGGGTGTGGGGCGTGTGAGGCGCGTGCGTGCGTGGCGTGCCTGGAGAGAGAGAGAGCAAACAGGGTCAAGGGGGGCGCGAAAACGCGGGACATGTTCTCGCATCAACTTGCCGTACGTCCCCGCCACCGCAAACAGGCCGGGCGCGCCCTCCGCCACGGCCTCCTGCAGCTCGCCGCTCGGCTCCACATCGATGGGCGTTTCCAGGAGGAGGGGGCGGCTGGATGGATGAAGGGGGATGAGAGGAGGGTGAGAGAGCACGAAAAGGTAAAGACAGCCGATGGGGGGAACGGTTGCTCCCCGCCGCCCGCCCTCCTGAAACTCACATGTGGTACGTGGACATGCGGGTCAGCAGGCCCCGGGCCCGGGCCAGGGCGGGCCCATCCCGGGCCAGCGAAGACAGGGCGGCGGGCGGCGGGCGGGCGCCCACGCCGGCGTCGAGTGGCGGGCGCGGGGCGACGACGGGCGGCAGGGCCAGGCCCACGTCGCCCTGACCCACGTTGGGGAGGAGGAGGTAGGCTGGGAGGTGGGGGTTGTCCACCCTGCCGCCTGGAGGGGGATCGACCATGGTTGGTGTGGTTTGGTGCGGCGCGGGAAAAGAGAGGGAGAGCAGAGCCTGCCGCTGCCCGCGTCAGAGGGGAGTGAAGAGAAAGCGAGACGAGAGAGGTCTTCTCTTCTCATAGTGTTTTCTTGGAGCGAGAGAGCGGCGTGCGGCGGGGTCCCTGCGTGCGGGCCAGTCTTCCCCCTCTCCCGTCTGTTCCCCCCTCCCCCCCTCGGGCGCAGGCTCTAGGTCCTGCACTATCCCCTCTGCCTGAACGGAAGATAGGATGATCACGGGCGGTGCGGTTTGAGAAAGCGGGGAGAGAGGGAACAGGACGCGCTGCGCGACGCCGGCGCATGGCGGCCGCCGCCCTTTCCTCCCCTTTTCTCTCACCCTCGCCTGTTCGTCCCGCCTCTCCACCACCAGTCCACTCTCCAGGACCAGAGCGGCGTCCCTCTGTCCTGACGGTGAGGAAAAAGAGGGATGCGGGGCGCGTGTGTGTGTATGTGTGTGTGCGCGCGGAGGGAGAGAGGACGGCAAAGAGCGCGGCGCGCTCCTAACTGTTGCTCTTCGGCGGCAAAACCAACTCACTCCACCCGCCTCCACCCCACTCTACCCGACAGCCGTCCAAGCCCGCCCCCGCCCCCGCCCTGTCCCTGGAGGCCGCCGCCGCCACTGCCCCGCCTTGCACGGCGGCCCGTGGCGCCCGCTGCGGCGGCAGCACCGCGTGCACTGCCCCCAAGCCCTGGGCCACCGCCCACCCCCACCAGGCTGCCCCCGCTTTCCCTGACGACGACGCGACGCCCCTGCCCTGCGGCGCGCCCTGCCTGCCCTGCCCGCCGCGCAAGGGGCAGCAGCCAGACCCTCCGTCTCCGCTGCCGCTCCTGGGCGGCGGCGGCCGGGCGGCCGCCGCGGCGGGCGCTGGGTGGGGCTCCGGCTGTTGCGCCTCGGCCCCCGCCACCGCGCCGCCGCCGGGGGCCGCCGCCCGCCCACCCCTGCAGCCCGTCCTGGCCGGCCGGCGGCGCGCCTTCCTGCGCGCCCGGCGGGCCCTGGCCTTGCCGAGCGGAGGAGGAGGAGGAGGAGGTGGAGGTGTGGCGGTGGTGGCAGCCCCTCCCCCTCCCCTGCCGCCCTCCCCCCGCCCGGCCCTGCTCGCCGCGTCCGTCCCCGGGCGCTCCGTCCGCTTTGGCGCGGCTTCCGCCTCCACCGGCTCCCTGCCTCGCCGCAAGCGGGCGGACACGCCCGGGCCGGCCAGCCGGTCCACCGGCAGCGGCCGCGGCGGGATGGAGGAGGGTGAGGAAGGGGCGGGCGGTGGCTGTGGTGCTGCTGCGGCGGCCGCGGCCGCCCCTGACGCCGCCCGGGCGCGGGCGCGGCGGCGGGCGGAGGCGTGGGACGCGACGGCGGGTCTGCTGGTGGCGCGGCTGTCCCTGGATGAGGGGAGCGAGGGCGGGCGCGGGGTGCGGTGAAGAGAGGAGGGTGAGGGCGGCGGGGCGCCCGCCGGCCCCCCCTGGGGATGGAAAGAGAGAGAGAGAGAGAGGGTCGGCGTTTTCTCCAGTTTTTTTTGCGCGCGCTTTTCCCCTATCTGAGCCCTTCTGTCTGCCGTTTTTCGTTTTTTGACTTGCGATAACTTAACCAGATAACAAGTCGCGCGCGCCCGCGCGCAAGGTCACGCGCGCCTGTGTGTGCAATGAGAGAGACACATAAGATGAAGAAAAAGAAGAAGACACATTCACACCAGAACAGCCCCCTCTCATCTCATGAGGCCATTCGCTCTCCTCCGCCCCCTCCACCCCCCCCTCCGCCGCTCGCCTGGGCCGCCGCCTCAGCCGCGCCCTCCTTTGCGGCCGCGATGAAGGGGGCCAGTTGCCCGGCGCCAGCCAGGTGGCGCAGGGCCGCCAGGGTGAAAGGCACGAAATTGGTGCGGCGCCGCTCGTTCTCGGCCGCCCAGGCCGAGTGAGCCGCGTCGGCGGCCGCGCGCGCGTCGCGCGCGGCGGCGGCCCCGGGGGCGTCGCCCGCGTCCGCCGCCGCTGCCTCCGCCGCGGCCGCCACCGCCCGCCGGTCCTGGACGACCGCCATCAGGTTGAACCGGATCTCGGCGCCGCTGTAGGCCGCGATGCGGGCCTGGACGGCTTCCGCCGCGGCCTCCAGCCAGCCATCCGAGCCCGGCGGAAAAGTCGCGTCCGGCCCACCCAGGCGGCGGGGGCCGGGGGCCAGGCCGTCCAGTTCGTACAGCGCCCCGTCCGCCGCGCAGGGGACGTAGGAGATGAAGTGGTAGGCCTCGTCCTTGCCGTCCTCCTTATCGTCGGAGGCCGCGATGGGGACGGGCGGCGTGAAGGCCGCGTGCGCGGACCGCACGCGCTCGCACCCGCCGAGGGCGAGGCCCCGCGACTCCGGGTCCAGCCCCGCCGCGAAGGCCTTCAGCTCCCGCAGGTCGTGGCCCAGGTCCAGGCCGCTGCCGCTGCCCTCACCCTCCGGCCGGTTCAGCAGGACGGCCAGGATGGCCTGCGTCGCGCACGCGTTGGGGACGACCTGGGCAGCGAAGAAGATGGCGTCCGAGGATGAGGAGGAGGCCGAGGCCTCCTTTTCGGCCGCCACGCGCTGGGCCCGGTGCACGGCGGCCGCCTCCTCGCCCCACTTGAACAGGAAGATGAGGCCGTGCACGGGGACGCCCAAGGAACGGATGGCGGCCGGGTCGACGGAGTAGAGCTCCTCCATCTGTGCGTGTGGGCGTGGAGATGAGATGAAGAAGGTTGAGAGGGGGGGAGGTCAGAGAGCGAGCGCGCGTCGCCGCCCTATCTCTCTCGCCTGCCGCTTTTTTTCTTCACCTGCGCGCCCGTCACGCCCATGCGCTGCATCAGCTCGGTGAAGACGCCTGGGTCGGACTCGATGGTGGTCCAGGGAGGGACGTCCATGTTTTGCTGGGGCGCGGCGCGTGTGGGGCGTGTGTTTTTGTTTTCCCCGTCCGCGAGCGATGGCCGGATTGGAGACAGAGAGCGGGCGAGCGCGGCGAGCTTGGCGAGCTTCCTGCTCTGCTCACTTCTCTTTCTTTCTCCGAGGGACGACAGCCCACAGCTGGACTTCGCAGAAAAACAACACGCACACCCTCCAACACCATGTCTGACGCGTGAGTTGCCCCCGTGGTGGTGGCTGGAGCGGAGGGTCTGGCCCGCGCCGGGCGCGCGCGCGGGAGAGAGAGAGAGAGCGAGACAGGAGAGCACAGCAGCGGCGGCGGCGGCGGCGGCGGCAGCGGCGGCGGCGGCGGCCCGCCTGCGCGGGCCGCCCCGCAGACAGGAGAGGAGAGGCACATCGCCAGCCCTTCCCCGCGCCCTGCTGGCTGGCCGACCGTATGGGCGCGCCAGTGGTGGTGGTAGCGGGTCAGGCGTCGTGGGCGGTCTGTCGTCCCCCCCCCCCGGGGGGGCGCTCCCACCGCAAATCGGCGCGCCGGCGTGATCGGTTTTGCTCCGGTCACGCCCGCGCCGCCCCGGCCCGCTCCTTCCACGCCCCGCCTATCCCTTGACTAGACCGACCATGCGATGCAGCTTCGAATGGGCGGCAATGCGGCGTGATTGTGTGTCGATCACGTGCCCTCCGTCGCGCGCCTTTCCTCACATCAAGCGCTGCCCGCCGCCGCCGCCCGCCCTCCCCCTCCCCCTCCGCCCTCACACCTCTCTCCCCCGTCTCGTCCCTGCTCCCTCAGTTCCGACACCAAGTCCGTCAAGTCCGACGCCGGCTCTGACGCCCCCTCCGACGCGCCCGCCGCGCCCGCCGCCGCCGCCGCGCCGGGCGAGGCCCTGGACGTCAACTCGGCCGTGGCCCTGGTCCTCAAGAAAGCGCTTGCCCACGACGGCCTGTCGCGCGGCCTGCACGAGTCCGCCCGCGCCCTGGAGCGGGGCACCGCCCAGCTGTGCGTCCTGGCGGACGACTGTGACCAGCCGGACATCAAGAAGCTGGTGGAGGCCCTGTGCGCGGAGCACGGCGTCGCCCTCCTCTCCGTCCCGGAGTCCAAGCAGCTCGGCCAGTGGGCGGGCCTGTGCAAGCTCGACGCGGAGGGCGAGGCCCGCAAGGTCGTCGGCTGCTCCTGCGCGGTCGTCACCGACTACGGCGAGGAGACGGAGGGCCTGGCCATCGTCCAGAACTACCTGAAGAGCAAGTGAGGGGGAATGCGCGTGTCTCTGTCTCTTGGACGCCCGCTCCTGTTCTCTCTCTCTCTCACTTTGGGAAGAGGCGGGCAAGGAGGGGATCCCAGGGTGGTGTGGGTTGGCGTGTGTGTGTGTAACGGCGCACGCAGGACGCACACTTCAAGGAAGCACGCACGCACACACACACACACACACACACACACAGAGGGTTTGCACACACACAGCGCACGGGCGCGGACTCTCTCCTCCCCTCTCTCTACCCCTCCCGCACCCACCCCTGCCTGTCCAACACAGAAATCAATGAACACTCTAATGCTGGTGCTGCTCCACCCCCTCCACCCCCCCACCCCCGTTGGCGATGCCACCACCCCTCCGCGGCGAGGGCGGCGAGGGCGAGGGCGACCGGTGGTGGTGGCCGTGCGGAGGGGCGGTGCCAGCGTCGTTGGCTGCGCCGTTGGCACCGCCACCCGCACTATTACCGCTCAGTCAAGGGTGCTCCAGCATCTCCGCCGCCGTAGCCCGCTTCTCCGGCAGGTACTCCAGCATGGGCAGCATGAAGGAGGCCAGGGCGGCTGCCTGTGCAAATGGGGGTGGGGGGGAGAAAGGGGGAGGGAGAGAGGGGGGGAGCGTGAGTGGGGAGCACACCAACACCCATAAAAACAGGCCAGACCCTCCCTCTCGTTCCCTTTCTTCTCCGCTCGGTCTTCAGTTTAAGGAATGTTTTGCTCAGCCCGGTGGGGGGCGCGGTCGCGCCCGTTGAAAGGCACGCGCGCGTCACCACCAGTCGACAGTATAACATGCAATAATATTGGTTTCTCAGGGGATCGTCACTGCGGAAAAGAAAAAGAGAAGAAAAAACAGCGCGGCGGCCACCCGCGCGCGCTCTTTCTCCCCCATCTCCCTTCGCCCCTCTCTCTCTCTCTCTCTCTCCATCATTCATCCTTACCTCTCCTTCCGCCAGGCCGTACTTCTCCCGCAGCACCCGGTCCAGCGGCCAGAACTTGAGGCGCTTGATGTGGCGCAGCTCGCCGCTACGGGTGAAGTAGGAGCGGACGCGCGTCCCGGGCCCGGCCCACAGGCGGCGGGGCGGGCGGCCCAGCAGCTCCATCACCAAGGCGAGGTGGTCCTCATCCCGGTCGTAGTCCCGCCCCGACCGGGGGTCGAACAGCAGGTCACCCGTCGCCAGCTCGAAGACCATGCAGGCCAGGGACCAGATGTCGGCGGGCGTCGAGTACTTGGCACCCAGGAGGACCTTTCGAATGAATTTGGAATGAAGGGCAATCAATGAGGGGTAGTAGGAAAAAAAAAAGATGTGAGCGCCGGTTTTTTGTTTTAGTAGCACAGCGGGCGGTGAAAAGGGCCCGCCCGCGTGCGTCGCAATGTGGCCTCCCTGTGGACTCTGTTGTCGGCTAACCCGCAAAAAAAACGAAGGCGCCCGGCATGGTGGGAGAGAGAAAGGGGACAAGCCCTCCCCCCCCAACCCCACTACGGGCGCCCAGATACCGCGAGGCCTTGATTTTTCCTTTTGTTTTGTTTTTGGCCTCTCTTTTCCCTCGCTGTCCCTCTCTCCCTCTTCCTTACCTCCGGGCACCGGTATTGGCGGGTCTGGATGTCGGACGTGAACTGCTTGTGCACCCAGCACGCGTTGCCGAAGTCGACGACCCGGGCGGGCATGGCGAGCAGCCGTTCTGCGAGCGGGCGGGGATCAGAGGTGGACGGGGGCGCGGTGGCGTCGGACGGGGCGGCGGCGTCGGCGTCGGTATCTGCCGGCGGCGTTTTCCCGGTCCCATTGTCCTCCGGCGCGGGCGTGGGCGGCGGGGCGGAGGGCGGCGGGCCGGGCGCGGGCGTGGCCTCCTCCTCGCCCTCGTCCTCGCTACTGCTGCTCGGCGGCCCGCTGCCACCGCCGCCGCCGCCCGACCCGCCCTTCTTCAGCTGACGCTTCAGCTTCTTCTTCTGGTTCTTGGTCAGCACCGCTCCCGCCGCCGCGTCCGCGGCCAGGGCGCCCGCCGGGCGGGGCGGCGGGCGCGGTGGGGCGCCAGCCCCACCACCACCCGCGCCCGTGCTGGCCGACCGGCGCCGGGTCGGGCGGACAACCTCGCCCAGCATCACGTTCTCCGGCTTCAGGTCGGTGTGGATGATGGCCAGGGTGGCGTGCAGGTAGTCCAGGGCGACCAGGACCTGGCGGGTGATGGCCCGGACGGCGGGGAGGGGGACGCCCCTGTAGTCGAACGCGCGGATGAGGGAGAGCAGGTTGTCGCCCAGCACCGAAAAGACCATGCACACGTGCGTCCCGCCGCCGCTGCCCGCCCGGGCCGGGTGGTCGAACGCATCCAGTAGGCGGACGCAGTGCTTGGCGTCGGCCGGGTCGCCCTCCCGGATCTGGGTCAGCAGCGTGATCTCGTCCCGGGCGGCTTCCGCGTAGTGCGGGGCCGACTTTTGGACTTTCAGGGCCGCGCGCGCGTGGGCGGGGTGCGCGGGCGTCGCGTCCTCCACCAGCCAGACGGTCGAGAAGTGGCCCCACCCCAGCTTGGCCAGGACGGTGTAGCGCCCCGCCTTGAAGGTGTCGCCCACGTGGACGGGGAGGTAGCCGCCTGGGGAGTGGAGAAGGAGGAGGGGAGAGGGATGGATGAGAGAGGAGAGGGGATGGAGGGGGGGAGAGAAAAAAACACGCAGCCGTCGGGGACAAAAGAAGCCTTCGCCCGCTCCTCTCACCCGACCCCCTCCCCCCTCTCTCTCTCTCCACCCTTTTACCTTTCCGGTAACCCTCAGACCCCTCTTCCTCGGACTCGGAGGAGGAGGGGTCTCCGACCGCGTGGGCGGCGGCGCCGTGGTTGTGGTCGCCGCCGGTGCCGCCGCCGCCGGCGCTGCCGCCATCGGACCCCGACGGCGTGCGGGAGCGCGACCGGGAGCGTGACGGCGATGCCGCCCGCCCGGAGCTCGGCTTGCCAGCCGGCTTCGCCGGGCGCCGCTTGAAGGCGACGGGAGGCATGCGCAGGGAGGAGGGAGAGGGAGAGAGCGGGTCGGCGCGGCGCACTGGGGTGGGGATGCGGGCGAGAGAGTCTTTGGCCTCTCGTCTCTTTTCTCCGCGCGGTGGGGAGGAGCGCAGGGGTGCGTCAGGTGTGGAGCTGTCTAGGTCGCAGCCGACGCGCGCCACGTGTGCGTGTGTGTGTTTGCAAGGCAGGCGCGGGCAGGCGCGGCCTGTTTTTGGCCTGTTTTTGTGTGTGGGAGTGCTGCTGGCTAGTCTTTGTCTTTTTTTCTCTCTCCCTCCCCCGCTCGCTCTCAGTCTCCATCCTCCCTCTCATCATTCACCCCTTCGCCGTCTTGTCAACCAGCTCGTACACGTCCCCCCGCCGCTGGGCCGCCAGCGGCATGTTGGCCCGCCGCGTCACGCAATCGCCCGTGTCCAGTTCCGCGTACACGATGGCCGGGGATGACTCGGCGGCCGCCAGGACGACGCCCCAGGGGTCGACCGCGGTGGAGTGCCCCCACGCCTGGTAGCCCCCGCCCCCGCCCTCGTCCCGCGCGGGCGAGCACGCCAGGACGAAGCACTGGTTGTCCACCGCCCGGGCGCGGAGCAGCAGCTCCCAGTGGGCCGGGCCCGTCGTCGTGTTGAAGGCGCCGGGGTAGACAAGCACCTGGGCGCCCCGCCGGGCGGACAGGGACGCCAGCTCCGGGAAGCGCAGGTCGTAACAGATGCCGATGCCCAACAGCACGCCCAAGCCCGGGTCGACGACGGTGGGGCCGGGTCCCGGGCTCAGCGTGTCGGATTCCTTGAAGGTGATCTTGCCCGGGATGTCGATGTCGAAGAGGTGGACTTTGCGGTGTTTCGCCGCCAGGGACCCGTCCGGCCTGAAGACGAGGCAGGAGTTGAAGAGGGCCCCGCCCGCGCCCCGCTCGGGGATGGACCCTCCCACGAGCGCGACGCCCGCCTCGGCCGCCGCGGCCGCCAGCGCCGTCGCGCTCTCGGAGGCCCCGCCCTCAACATCCTCCGCGTACACGGGGAAGGCCGCGTTGTCGTAGGGCGAGTTCCAGATCTCGGGCAGGACGACCAGGTGGGCCCCGTTGGAGGCGGCCTCCTGTGTGAAAATGGAGAGAGATGGAAATGGATGGGCTCTCGAGAGAAAGTGTGCGTTTCTTTGTGCGGGGCGTCGCGCACGCCCTCTCTCCGCCTCCGTACCTTGATCGCCGCCGTCGCGGTCGCGATGTTGACCGCCTTGTCTGGGGTGGTGGCCATCTGGCAGAGGGCAACCTTGATCTGTTGTGCGGAGGAGAGAGAGAGAGAGAAGAGCGTGAGAGCGAGGATGAGGATGAGAGGAAGGGCGGCACCGGGTTGGAGACGCATTCGCGCTCCCCCCCCCTCTCTCTCCCCTCTTGCCTTTTTCGGGGGCGGCGGCGGCGGCGACGGGGGCGCCGCCGTCGCCATGGTGCGCACGGAGGCGGCGCGGCGGCCGAGGCCGGCCCGGGCGCGGCCCAGGGCGGCGGCGAGGGCGCGCATGGCGGGGGAAAATTTAGAGTGAAGAGAGAGATTGATTGGGGTGAGCGCGCTCGCACTTTTGCTTCTTCGTCCGTACTCTCCTCTTCTCCCTCCGCCCCCTCCCCTCCGCACCTACGTCAGCACTCGCACTCCCCGACAGCAACCCGCGATCCCGCCGCCGCTAGACCGACTCCCACCCCTCGCTGACAAGGTACGTGAGTTGGGATGGGTGGGTTTGAAGCGTTGGGCTGTGCGGCGAGACGGCGAAGGAAGAAGACCGAGCGAGAGCACGCATGTCCCGAGCGCCGTGCGCGCGCGACGCACGGTCTCTCTCTCAACCCCGCCCCCC
>Ga0114918_10002405_pt1 | contig 16779 bp, 6 predicted proteins | sample LantaG_FD_87015 | JGI IMG/M metagenome (GOLD analysis project Ga0114918, IMG submission 87015) | Deep subsurface microbial communities from Baltic Sea to uncover new lineages of life (NeLLi) - Landsort_02402 metaG | ecosystem: Environmental > Aquatic > Marine > Oceanic > Sediment | place: Baltic... | reverse complement strand
TCTTCACCATGAGGTGCGCGCGAGCCCCACAGGGAAAGAGAGAGAGAGGAGAACGCAAAAAAAGTACACAGCATTTCGACGCTTTGAACGAAAACTCACCACCGAGATCAATCCCTTCCTTTTTCTCTCCCTCCCTCCCTCTCTCTCTCCCGCCCCTCCTTCTCAACTCTCGTCCTCTCCATCGAGCAGCGAACCGCCCCCGCCTCAGTTCTCCGACTTCTTCAGCACCAAAAAGCCAAAGGACTTCCGCGCGGGGCTCGCCTCGGGAGGCAAGTCGCTCCTCAAGGGCCTGGCCGGGGGGGCGGCGGGCCTCGTCGCCGCGCCGGCGCTCGGCGCCGCGACCGACGGCGCCGCGGGCTTCGCCAAGGGCCTCGCGGCCGGGCTCGCGGGGGCCGTGGCGCTGCCGCTGGCCGGGGCAGGCGTGGCGATCGCGCAGGTCCTCAGGGGCGCCGCGGCGGCCCCGGGGGCCGCGAGGGCCGAGGCGTCGGGGCTTGTCTGGGACCGGCGCAGCCGCTCGTGGGTCGACCCCAACGACCTGCCCGTCGCGATCCGCTCGGAGGGCGGCCCCGGCCCCGGCCCCGGCTGCTCCTCCTCCTCCTCTTCCGGGGCTCCCGCCGCCGCCTCCACCTCCGCCGCGGCGACGCGGCGGTCGACGAGCCCGTCGGACGACGACCTCTAGGCCGTCCTGGGCCTCTCCTCCCGCTCGGCGACGCCGGACGAGATCCGCAAGGCGTACTTCGCCGTCGCGCGGAGGCTGCACCCGGATAAAAACCCGGGCGACGCCGCCGCGGCCGCTCGCTTCGCTCTCTGCGCCAGGGCCTACGCCGTGCTGGGCGACCCGGCGTCGCGGGCGCGGTACGACGCGCTGGGGGCCGCTGCCCTGGACGCCAACGGCGTCTCCTCCTCGTCCCTCGATCCCTCCGTGTTCTTCGGGATGCTCTTCGGCAGCGAGAGGTTTGCGCACCTCGTCGGCGAGTTTTCGCTGCTCTCGTCCATCTCCTCCGCCGCCTCCGCTGCCGCCGCCGCCACCGGCGCCTCCGGCAACGGAGACGCCTCCCCGTCCCTCTCCGAGGTCCTCAAGGCCGAGATGGAGAAGCAGCGCCTGTCCCAGGAGCGGCGCGAGGAGGCGCTGGCGACGAACCTGCTCGCGCTGCTCAAGCGGTGGGAGGTCGGCGACGAGGAGGGGTTTGCCGCGGCGGCCGCGGCCGAGGGCGCCGAGCTCTCCTCGGCGTCCTTCGGGCCCCCGCTGCTGTCGACGATCGCCGGGGCGTACGCTGCCGCGGCCGATCGGGAGCTCGCGGGCCCTCTGGCGGGGCGCCTGGCCGCGGCGGCGGCCTCGGCGGGCAGGCTCGGAGCCAAGGCCAAGGCCGCCGGCGCGGCGATGCGGGCGGCGGCGGCGCAGCTCGCCCTGGAGGAGGCGTCGAGGAGGGAGGCCGCGGCGGTGGCCGCGGCGAGGGAGGCCCGGGAGAGACGAGAGGAGAGAGGAGAGGAGAGAGGAGGGGAGGAGGCGGAGGGAGAGGAAGGAAAGGCGGCGGCGGCGGCGGCGGATGGCTCGACGACGCCGCCGCCGACGCCGACGGGAGCGGTAGCAGCAGCAGCAGGAGCAGCCGGGGCGGCGGCACCACTGCCAGCAGCGGCCGCAGCGGGGAGAGCTCACCAGACCGAACACTCGGCGACGGCGACAGCGGCGGCGGCGGCGACCGCCCGCGCCGCGGCCGAAGCCGCCGCGCTGCCCGCCATGCTCGACGCCGCCTGGAGGGCGACGCGCTGCGACATCCAGTCGACGCTGGCGGGCGTCTGCCGCCGCGTGCTCCGAGGCGGAAGCGGAAGCGGAAGCGGGAGGCCCGGGGAGGCCTTCGCGGCCGTCGGGGACTCGGTGCGGCTCCGGCGCGCCGCGGGCCTCCGCGCGCTGGCGGGCGCCTTCTCGGCGGCGGCGGCCTCGGCGGTGGCCGCCGCCCCGGGCGGGAGCGACCCGGCCAAGGCCGCGAGGACGAGCGCGGAGGCCGCGAGGGCCGTCGTGGAGGCGGTCGCAATGGCGCTCGCGGAGGCGGCCGCGGCCAAGGACGGGAACGGGAGCGACTAGAGAGTTGGAAAAGAAAGAGGACTTTGGCAGTCGCGTGTAATAAAATTTTACAAGAAGGGAAAGAATGAAAAGAACGCGTTCTCTCTCTCCCCCCCCTCCCTCCCCCTCCTCCCCTAATTCTTGTCCATCTCCTTGAGCGTCACCGCCGCGGCCGGGTTGGCCCTGTTGAGCCCCTTGAAGATCCACAGCTTGAAGAACGCGTCGGCGACCACGGGCACGGTCGCGATGAAGACCGCGACGCCACGCTCGTCGGGCTCGACGTTGTAGTGCCCCGAGAGCAGGTGGATCGCGGCGGTCCAGCCCTCCTCCGAGTGGTACCCCAGGAACACGTCCGTCGACGCGATGATCAGGAAGGCCTTGGCCATGTCCGACAGCCCAGAGAAGATGCGGCCGAACGCGGCGAAGAAGGCGGCGCGCCCCGCCGAGGGCAGGAGCAGGAACGCGAACAGGACGGCCGCGGCGGCCGAGTCGCCGGCGAGGTCGACGACGGCGCGCTCGTTGCGGCGCCTGAACTCCGCGGCGAGCCGCGTGGCCTCGGCCCTCGCGTCGAGGAGCAGCGCGTCCTCCTCGACGAGCGCCGGGGGGAGCCTGCCCACGGCGGCCTCGAGGCGCAGCATGGCCTGCCGCTCCTGGACAGCGCGCCCGCCCTCGGCCTTCTGCGCCGGCGTCGGGCTCAGGAACGCCGGGTCGGCGGCGGCCCTCGCGCTCACGATCGGCATCATCACGCCGTGGCCCGCCGCGAACCCCACCGCGACGCAGCAGCCCAGCGCCGTCGCCAGGAACGCTCCGGCGGCGGCCGACTCGGCCCTGTTGGCCTCGAGCTCGTCGTCGAGGTCGTCCTCCGCGCCGCGCGGGTCCGGGCCCAGGCGCAGGCCGACGCCGAAGGGGTCGATGATCGGGCGGACGAACTCGTCGCGCGGGCCGCGCGGGGTGTCCCTGCGCCTCTTGGACTTGGAGGAGGAAGCGGCGGCGGCGGCTCGGCGCAAGGCTTCCGCGGAGGGCTCCCAACCCGTCGGCTGCTGCGGGGGTGGGGGCGGGGGCGGCGCGGGGGGAGAGAGGGGGGGGGTCAAGGGCGAGGAGGAAAAGGTCGGAGGAGGAGGAGCGGCCGCGGCATCGGCGGCGTCCAGCTCATCTTCTTCCCATCCCGACGCCGCCGCCTGGGCCCGCCTGCGCCTGGTCTCCTCGTCCTCATCACGCTCGTCGTCGCTATCGCCGTCGCTGCTGCCTCCGAATAAAAAGGAGAAGCCGCCCCCCGTGGGGAGAGCGCGGAGGTGGATTTGACGACGGAGGCATGGGCGTCGTCGACGGCTCCTCGAGGGATGCGAAAGAGGGGCAGGAGGGGCTGCTGCTCGCGCAGCAGCGGCCACGCTGCCGCTGCCGCTTGTCGAAGCGACCGGGCAGCGGGCGAGCGGCCGCTGCATTGCTTGCGGAAGAAGCGGGCGTGCAACAGAACAGAGAGAGCGAGAGAGCGCGAGAGAGCGAGAGAGCAAAAAGGATCGCTCCCCCCTCTCCCTTTTTTTTTTCCTGTCTCGAGAGAGGGCGTTGGGGTTCCGACGGAAAATGAAGCCAGAGGTACTTGGTTCCTTCACAAGTTTTCTCTTTCTCTTTCTTGTTTCGTTTCTCACTTGTTTCGCTCGCTCTGATGGCTCCCACCACCGTCCTCACGCGCTTCCGACACACCTCGGGCGACATTCTTCTTCCGTGCTCCCCCACGGCGCGAATCTTCGAGCTCAAGGAGAGGTTATGCGCGGCCTGGCCGAGAGGTAAGAAAAATCCGTCGACGTGACTTGCGCATCTGGAAAAAAGGGCTCGTTCCTCCTTTCGCACCGCTCCTCGACCACCTCGAAAACCGCTGCCGGAGCGAGAGAGAGCTCGAAGCTCGGTACTGGCGGGTTTGACAGAAAAGAGGAGAAGGAAAGGAGCGGCGAGCGTTTTTTTTTCGCCCCCCTCCATTTCGTCCTTCGCACATCATCGACCTCGGGGGAAAAAAAAATCAAAAAACCAAAAACCAAAAAACACAGACGGCCCGCTCGCCGCAGAGGCGCCGGAGAGCGCGGCCGAACTGCGCCTCATCGCGCTCGGTAGGTTCGTCGACGACCGGGACACGCTCTTTCCCGTCGAGGGGGCCCCGGCCCGCGGCTCCGAGGCCGCTCCCTCCCCTCCGCCGCCGCTGTCGGGCCGGCCGCCCAGGGGCGCGGCACTGCCAGGGCCGCCCGCCGCCGCCGCCGCCGCCCCGCCGGTCCCGCTGGGCGGAACGGAAGAGAGGGGCGCCCCCGCTCGACATCCCCCGCCGCCGCAGCCGCTGCCGCCACCGCCGCCGACGCTACACGTGGTGGTCCGCCGGAGATTCTCTGAGGGCAGGGGCGGCGGCGGGACGAAGGGCGGCGGCGGCGGGAAAGGCGGCGGGGGCGGAGGAGGGCGGGGGCGGGAGCGACGGGGCGGCGGCGGTCGCTGCGGCTTCGTCTGCTTCTCGTGCGCTGTGCAGTGAGTGAAGAGGCTGCTTCCTCGCCCCGCTCTGCATGTACATCGAAGGAGCTTTTTCGGAGGGCTCTGTGTCGCCCCCCGCCCCCGCCCCGGCCCCCTTTTTTTGTATTTTTAAGGTCTTTCAGAGAGAGAAGAGGAGAAAAAAAGAGAGAGAAGAAGATACACTTTACGTTCAAGGGCGGCGGAGGAATTTGAAAGGACAGAAAAAAAACTCCTTTCTAAACGGAGGCCTCTCTCTTCCTCTCTTCTCCCCCTCTCACCTCGTGTGCGGGTCGTGCTCTCCCTCGGCTCCGCACTCCGAGGAGAGAGCGAAAGAGAGAATGGATGGAGACGGCGGCGATTCAGTGGCAGCAGCAGCAGCAGCAGCGAGAGAATGTTTGATTCCCGACGCTGACCAGGACCCGCCCCGCTCCGAGTCCCAGGGCACGGCAGACACCTCGAGCGGCTCAGGTACAGCGATATCTTTCATTCCCCGCCCTCTCCGGAAGGGCCTGAAGTGCATTCGGTGGCGCCTGAAAGACTGAAAAAGCAAAGGCGAAAAAGGCATCAAAGAGTCGAAGGACAGCTCTCTCTCACCATCAATTCTCTCTCTTTCTCTTCTTTCTCCCATCTTCGCACCCCCCCCGCAGACACGTCGATGCCCCAACGCTCTTCTGGAAGCGACGACGAGGAAGACATGACGACGGCGACGACGACAACGGCGAGCGACGACCCGAGCGACGAGAGCGACGACGACGGCGACGACAGCGAGAGCGACGACGACTTTGACGCCGATGCCGACGACCACGACCTCCTCTCGAGCGTCGCCCCGGAGCCGGAGACCGACGACTCTGGCGACGAGGCCGCGCTCCTCGCCCTGGACAGCGCCGCCGACGACGGAGAAGGGAAGCCGGCACCGTCGAGGCGCGCCGTCAACGAGGGGGCCGGCGAGCAGGGCCGCGGCGGGTACACCACGGGCGGCGCCGCGCTGCACGCCCAGGCCCGCGCGGCGTCGTCGCACTTCCAGGCCGCCGACGCGCTCGCGTGCGGGCCCGCGGCCGACCTGACAGTCTGCCACTACGACGACGGAGAGGAGGAAGGAGCAGAAGAAGGAGGAGGAGGAGGAGGAGGAGGAGGAGGAGGAGGAGGAGGAGGAGACGAGGGCAAGAGAGGGGAGCACCTCCCGCGCCTGGGCCCTGGCGAGGAGGACATCGTCCTCGTCGACCACGCGGTGGTGTCGGTGTGGCGGCTGCCCGCGCGCGGCGACGGGCCGAGGAGCCGGCAGCCGCCGCGAGCCCCTTCCCCCTCCTTTTCCCCGCCTCGGCCCCCGCCTCTCGGCTCCGCGGCCTTCTCCGGCGGCGACCGCGACGCCGGACCGGCCTCCTACGGCGCCCCCAGGCTGCTCGCGCGCTCCGCCTACCACGAGATCGAGCCCTACTCCGTCGCCCGCTCCGCCGACGGAAAGACGGTCGCAATCGGCGGGGACCTGGGCCTCGTGGCGTTCCTGGAGCTCGAGCTGTGCCCGCGCGGGAGGGGCAGGCGGTGCGCGCTGTGCTCCGCGGCGGACGCGGCCCGCGAGGCGGCGCGGAGGCAGCAGCGCGCGCTCGAGCTGCTGCGGCGGAGGCAGGCGGCGCGGCAGCGGGATTGGGCCGCGGCGGCGACCGCCTCGGCGCTGAGGGGCGTGCCTCCGCCGCCGCCGCCTCGCGCGCTGACCGCCGCGGACATAGAGGCGGAGCTGGCTGCCGAGGAGGAGGAGGGGGAGGAGGAGGGGGAGGGGGAGGGGGAGGAGGAAGAAGAGGCAGGGGAAGGAGAAGAGGGAGGCGGCGGCGGCGGCGAGCGGCGGCGGGCGACGAGGCGGCGGCGCTCCCCTTCCTCTCCCTCCTCGCATCAGAGCGACGCCCTCAACCTCCCGGCCCACCTCCGGCCCTCGGCGGTCGTCACCCTCGGCTCCCTGACCGCCGTCGCCAACAACAACATGATCAACGGCGTGCGCTTCGGCCTCGTCGGGGGGAAGGAGAGGCTGGTGGCCGCGGTGCAGGACCGCTACGTCTACTTCGTCGACCCGCCCCCGAGGAGGGGGCGAGGGGTCCCCCGAGGCGGAGGCAGGGGAGCCGCGCGCTTCGCCGCGCCGCCCGCGACGCCGCCTCCCGGGTCCGGGGCCGTCGCCGAGGCCCTGCGCGTCGTCGACTTGACGGACCCGAACGAGGTCGACTGCTTCGAGGCGGCGGAGGGAGGAGGAGCGGCCTCCGAGGGAGCGGGGAGAGGCGCGGGATTGGCGGCGGCGGCGGCGACGGCGGCGATGGCGACCCCCTCTTCTTCTTCTCGCCCTTCGACCCCTTCCGCCACCTCCTCGGCCCCCCAGCGCGTCGCCCCGCCGCGCACCCGCAGGCTCGACGTCTACGTCCCCGCGTCGAGGGAGGCCCTCGAGGTCGTCCCCGACGGCCGCACGAGGACCGCCGTCGCGGGGCCGTTCCCCCGCGCCGCCAACCTGGCGCTGCCGAGCCCCGACGGGAGGCTGGTGGCGGTGGTGGGGGACTTTGACGGGGCGTGGGTGCTGAAGGCGAGGCAGCCCGCCCCCTCGGCCAGAGGGGGCGCGGGCAAGGAGGCAGGAGCGGCGGCGGCGGCGGCTCCGGCGGCGGCAGGCGCCGCCCCCACGCTCCCGGGCTCGGCCCCCACCCCCCCTCTCACCCGCGTCCGCCGCTCTGCCTCCGCCGCGAGGCTCGCCTCAGGCCTCAGGCCGCACCCCTACGACGCCACGACCGCCTTGAGGCTGCCGTTCGGGGTCGCGAGCCCCCCCAGGGTCGTCTGCCACCGCGGCGGCGGCGGCGGCGCCGCGCCCGGCGGCGAGCAGACTCTTTCGACCCCCCGCGGGGTCCACGATGTCGTCGTCGACGTCGGGTCGCAGTACTGCGCCTGGTCCCCGGACTCGTCGCTGCTGGCGGCCACCTCCGACGCGCTGCGGGCCGCGTTCGTCTGGCACGTCCCGCGGGGCCAGCCGCTGTTCCGCGTCGAGGCGTGCGGCCGCGCGGCGCTCGCGGCGGCGTTTGCGCCCTCGGGGTTCCCGGCGACGTTCGCCTTCGCCGAGGCCGCGCGGAGGGCGTTCGTGGCGGATCTGCGGTGCGGCGCTGCCGGGTTCGCGAAGCTGCCCCCGCTGGCCGGGTTTGGCGCGGGAGGAGGCGGAGGGAGGGGGGAAGGGGAAGAGGAGGAGAGGGGAGCCAACGGGAACCACCGCCACGCTCACCACGCCCGGCAGCGAAGCCACCACCACCACCACTCCTCCTCCGCCTCCTCCTCCCACCCTCGGCCCCCGTCCCCGCCCCCCTCCCCTCCCTCCTTCCCGCGCCCCCTCTCCCGCGTCTGCGGCTTCGGCATCACCCCCTCGGGCCGCGTCCTCGCCGCGACGCGGGCGGGGCTCGTGGAGTGGCGCCTGGCAGAGGGGTGGTCGCCGCGCTGCCACGCCGACGCGCCGCCGGCGTTCCGGCGCGCGGCCCGCGCGCTGCTGTGCGCCGGCGCCGCCCGCAGGGGGAGCAGGTCCCGCGACGGCGCGGGCCCGTGGAGCCTGCCGACCGACGTGCTGCTGTCGATCGCCGAGATGGCGGCGCAGCCGAGGGGCGCGTGGGTCGGCGTCGGGCCCGGCGGGGAGCGGCGGGCGCCGCCGCCGCCCTCGCCGCCGTCGCCGCCGTCGCCGCCGCCGTCGCCGCAGCGGCAGCAGCAGCAGCAGCAACAGAGAGAGCGGCAGCAGCAGCAGCGAGAGCAGCGAGGGCAGCAGCAGGGAGAGCGGCAGGGAGAGCGGCAGAGGCAGCCGAGGCCCGTCGTGAGGCTCCTGGCCCCCGCGGGAGGGACCACCTACGCCGCCGTCGTGGCGATGCGGGCCCCCTCAGGTGGCGGCGGCGGCGGCGGCCTCGGAGGGAACAGCGCGGCGGCGGCGAGGGCGGCCGCGGCGGAGGCAGCCTTGGACTCGCGCGCCTCGGGCGCGGCCGAGGAGGAGGATCCGGGCGCGTGGTTTTCGAGGTAGAAAGACGTTTGTTTTTGTTGAAGATTTTGTCTCCTCCGTTTTTTTCCCTTCCGTCTCCCCGCCGCTCGGTGAGGAGCTGTAAAACAACAACAAACGCAGCAGAGTCCGACTTTCCGAGCGTTCGTTTCTCTGCTATCAAAGTTGCAAAAGTTTTTACACAAGCGCCTCGGCCGCGCCGGCCAGCGCCGCTGCCGCCGCCCTCCGAGCGATCCCTCCGAGCGGCGACGAGCGGCGCCGCCCCCCCTCGGCCTCGCCCTCGCCCTCCTCGGAGCCCCCTCCCTCTCCCGCCGCTCCTTCCCCCCTCGAGACGTCTTTCCTCGCCGCCCGCAGCGCCGCACGGGAGGCTGCCGCGGCGGCCCTGCCCACGCGCGACTCGAAGGCGCCGAAGGGGTCGGCCGCCGCCGCCGCGAGCGCCGCGAGCGCCGCGAGGCGCTCCGAGAGGAGGCGGCGGAGCGGCGCGGCCGGGGAGGGAGGGGAGGCCTCGGCCTCGGCTGCTGCCGCCGCTGCCGCCGCTGCTGCTGCGCGGCTGCCGAGGGGGCGCCGCGGGGGCGGAGGCGGAGGCGGAGGCGGCGGAGCGAGCGAAAGATGGGTGCCGTCGCGCTCCTTCCCTCCCTCCTCCCCCTCGGCGTCCTCTTCTTCTTCGACCGTCTCGAGCTTCCGAGGAGGCTCCTGCCGCGGCATCGGCCCCTCCCTCTCCTCCTTTCTGCCGGCGCGACGGGTCCGCTCCTCACCGTCGTCGTCGTCGTCGCTCGTGTCCGCGAAAAAGCCGTCCTCGTCCTCGTCGTCGTCGTCGTCAGAGGTCGAGTCCTCGCCGCCGCCGCCGCCCTCGCCGGCCGCGGCCCTCCTGAAAGCCGACGACGGGGGCGTCGGCGCCCCGCCAGTCCTCCTGCGCCGCTCGAGGGTCCCCGGCGCGGAGGAGGGGTTGCCGGTGCCGCCACTGTCGAGTCCGGAGGCGGCGGCGCCCCTGCGGGCGGGGAGCGCCGACCGCGGCCGCGGCGGCGGGGGCGACGGCTCGCCCCTCATCTCGGCGGCGTCGGCCGCGGCCTCCAGCGCCCTCCGGGTTTTCCGGTCCCGCAGCCCCAGTGAGGCCTCGAGGCAGTCGAGCGAGAGGCACGCGTCGTCTGCCAGGGCGGCTGCGGCCGCGGCGCAGGGGGCCAGGGGGGAGGAGACGAGGGCGGCCCCGCGGGCGGCGGCGAGCAGCGCCTCCTTCTTTTCTCCGCCACCGCCCGGCGCCCCCTCGCCGGCGCCTTCGCCCCCGCCGCCGTCGCTCGCGGCGGCGGCGCGGTGGAAGTCCGCCTCGGCCCTGGCCGCCGCCGCGGCCCTCGCCGCGGCCCTCACCTTCCTCGCCGCCGTCTCGAAGGCCGCCCGCAGGCCTCGCGTGTCCACGCCGAACTCGCCCCTCGCGGCAGCGGCGGCCACGGCGGCGAGCGGCGCCCGCCACGCCACGACGGCCGCGGCGGCCTCGGCGGCGGCCGCGGCCGTCACCGCCGAGGCCGACCTCGTCGCCCGCGGCGCCGCCCGCCCGGCCGCCGCGGAGCCCGCGGCCGTCACCGCCTCCAGCGCGGCGCCGGCCCGCGGGTCGAGGGCGATCCTCGCCCCGATCCAGCGCAGGGAGGCGTCGACTTGCTTGCGCAAGGGCTCGGCCCTCGAGGCCTCCGACTCTGGGAGCCAGCGGGAGCCGGAGCGGGGCGGAGGAGGCGGTCGAGGGTGAAGAGCGGCGGCGACGGGCATCGAGGGTGTCTCCGGCGTCGTCGTCGCGGGCGCTCGCCGCTGCGCCTCCTCCCTCCCCTCCCTCTCCCTCCCCCTCTCCCTCTCCCGCCTCCGCAGAGCCGCGGCGGCCGAGCGGACCGCCGCCGCCGTCGCCGCGGCCACGGCGCCCACCAGCACCCTCTCGGCCGCCCTCTCGGCCGCCTCCCAGCAAGGAGAACCAGAAGGGGAGCAGCTCGGCCTCGTGTCCGCGACGACGGAGAAGGCCGAGCGCAGCCGTGCCGGGAGCCGCCGCGGGTGCGCCCCCGTGAAGGCGACGACGACGACTCGGGGACCCCCTCCTCCTCCTCCTCCTCCGAGGCTCGAAGGGACGTCGTCGGAGGAGGCCAGCGCTGCCTCGAGGGCGAGCCAGGTCGGGGAGGGCGGGAGCGGGGCGTGGCCGCGCGGCGGGGGGAGAGGGGAGGAGGTGTCGATCTCGTCGTCGTCGCCGTCGTCGTCCTCTTCGACTTCAGTCTCCTCCTCTTCCTCGACCTCTTCGACCTTCTCCTCCTCCCCCTCCTCCTCGTCGCTGTCGGCCTTCTTCTCCCAGTCTCCGCGCCTGCTCACGGCCCAGGCATCGACGTCGGGTAAGAACAGCACGGAGGGCCTCGCGCTCGAGGCGGCGCGGGCCGCGGCGGCGACCGCGGCCGAGGCCGCCGGGGCGCCCCCCGCGGAGAGGGCCTCCGCGGCCCCGAAAGAGAAGGCCTGGCATCCGGCGCGCGTCAGCACTCCCACGAGGGCGCGGGCCAGGGCGCGGGCCCCGGACCCCCCGGCGAGGAGGAGGCGGCAGGGGGGAGGCGGCGGGCGGGACGGAGGCGGGGCGGCGGCGGCTGCGGCGGCTGCGGCGGCTGCGGCGGCTGCGGCTGCGGCGTCGAGAGGGGCGAACGGGCCGTCGCCGTCCTCCTCGTCGACCTCTTCGTCCTCTGCGCCTTCCCCTTCGTCCTCGTCTCCTTCTTCGACACCTTCAGCAGCGCCGACGCTCAGGGCTGCGGCGGCGACGAGGGCGACGGAAGCAGGAACGACCTCGTTCCCTCCTCCTCCTTCTTCTCCTTCTGCTTCTTCGGTCTCCTCTCCTCCTCCTTCGACTTCCGTGAGGCAGGAGACCGCGGCGTCCGCCGCGCGGGCCACGGCGCCGCGCCCCAGCGGAGCCCTCGCGACGGCGAGCGCCGCCAGCGAGACAGCCGCCGCCTGCCCTACCAGCGGTGCCGCGGCGAAGTCGACCCCGGCGCAGCCCCTCTCGCCGCCGCCCGCCCCTGCCGCCGCCGCCCTCCCGGAGGCCGGGGGCGGGGCGTCGGCGAGGGCGCGGGCCCAATCGACGGGGAGCACCTGGATGCGGTCGAGGGCGGCCTCCACCTGCGGGCGAGGAAGGAGCGCGCAGGCGGCGGCGGCCGAGGAGGAGGGAAGGTTTCCAGCAGCGGCGGAGGCGGCAGCAGCAGCCGCCGCCGTCGCCGCCGCCTCCGTTGAGGCCGACGAGGAAAACTGCGAAAACAGCTCCGGCGCGCCCCTCCTCGCCGCGGCCAGCGCCGCGGACCTCGCCAGCGCGGCCAGGTCGGCCCCGGCGAACCCATCCGTCGCCGCGGCCACGGCTCGCAGCGTCCCCCTCGCCGGCGGGCGGAGCAGCGGCGGCGGCGGCGCGGAGGGGGGCGCAGGGCGGCCCCCGGCGGCCCGCGACCTGCCCCACGCGCGGGTGTGCGCGCGAAGGATCGCGGCCCTGTCCGCGGCCCCCGGCAGCGCGAATGCGACCTCCCTGTCGAGCCTGCCGGGGCGGCGGAGGGCGGGGTCCAGCGCGTCGGGCCTGTTGGTGGCGGCCACGAAGGCGACCTGGCCACGGGGCGCCAGGCCGTCGAGCAGCGACAGGAGGGTCGCGACGACCGACGCGTGCGTCGTCGCCGAGGCGTCGTCGGCGCCTCCGGACTTCCGCGCCGGGGCCAGGCCGTCGAGCTCGTCGATGAAGACGAGCGAGGGCGCGTGGCGCGAGGCCTCGTCGAAGAGCAGGCGCAGGGTGCGCTCGGCGTCGCCGGCGAACTTGCCGAGGCAGTCGGCGCCGCGGCGGGCGAAGAGCGCCAGCGGCCTGATGCCCCCGCCGCCGCTCCCGCCGCCTCCGTCGCTCTTCGCCGCGGCCCGGACCAGCGCTCTCACCGCGTGCGTCTTCCCTGTTCCGGGGGGGCCCGTCAGCAGCACCCCGGCGGGCGGGGAGACGCCGAGCCCCTCGTAGAGGCGCGGGTACAGCAGGGGCAGCAGCACCGCCTCGCGAAGCGCCGCGACGGCCGGCGCCGCCCCGGCGAGCTCAGCGAAGGCCTCCGGGTGCTCCTCGCCGCTCGCCCCGGCCCTCCCCGCGTCCAGGAGCGTGGGCGCGAGGGCGGCGCGGGAGCGGCGCTCGCGGCGGGCCTCTCTGCGGCGGAAGCGGGACTCGTCGGCATCAGCGTCGGCGGCGGCGTTTTCGGCGTCGTCGAGGTCGGGCAGCCCCTCGCGCGCCGCGGCCCTGGCCCTCGCCGCGGCGTCCCTGGCCCCCTGGCGGGCCACAGCGGCCACCACGTGCTTCCTCGAGCCCTTGGGCGCAGCGGGGGGAGGCGGTGGCGAGGAGGCCGCGAGGCGCCGCTCCCTCGAGTGTTGGTCCCCGTTCACGTTCTCGTTGTCGTCGCCGCCGCCGCCGCCTCCCTGCTCCCCCCCCTTGCTCGCCGCCGCCTCCACCTGCCGCTCCCTCTCTGCGGCGATCTCCGCGGCGAACCACCGAGCGTGCGTCGGGCACGCCAGCGTGAACCTCGAGGCGACGAGGCCGCAGCAGGAAGCGGAAGAAGAAGGAGGAGCGGAAGAGCCAGGAGCGGCGCTCGGAGCGGCGGCAGCGCAGGGGAGGTGGTACGAGGCGCTGCACTCCGCGACGCGGCAGCCGACGGTGGCCCCGCGGCGGCCGCAGGCTGCGCAGCGGAGGGCGCGGGAGCGGCGGAGGGCGGCGCGGATGCCGACAATGGTGCCGTGCTCGGTTTCGTAGGTCTACAGAGAGACGAAAGAAGAGAGAGCGAGAGACGAAGAGAGGCCGAGGTTGAACAAGATGATGAGCTGAACGAACGACGAAAAACGAATGCAGTCGGCGAACCTCGAGGTGGGCCCTCCCCCATTTTTCTCTCTCTCTGCTCTCGCTCCCCATCATGCTCCACGCCGGCAGCAACAGCCGATATTGCCTGCTGCTGCTGCTTCCTCACCTCCCCGCTCCACAGCGCGCAGTGCCTGTGGACGACGTCCGGCGCCGACAGCGCGATCAGCGGCACGACGACGTTGTCCCGGTCGACGTCGATGGGCGGCGTCGGCGCCGCGACTTCTATCATGGGGCCCAGGGCGCCGCCGCAGGCCGAGGCTGTCCCCCCGCAGAAGCCGCACGTGGCCATGGTTGGTAGAGGAGAAGTACGTATGCGTGTTTGTGTGTGTGTGTGTGAGAGAGAGAGCGAGAGAGACGGCGCCTCCTCTTTCTCTCGAGTCTGAAGAAAAGTGCCGACATTTCGTTCGGCGGAGAGATGGAGGGAGGGGCGCCGCTTTTTTTTCTCTCTCATTAAATCTTCGTTTTGCTTCTGGCTCTTCCCAACGCCCGAAAACAAACAAACAAAAAAAGACCCCCCCAAAGGAACAGAATGGCGGCCAAGAACCGCCCCCCGCCTGTGCTGGACGGCGTGCGGCATCGCGTTCCCTCCAAAAAGGCTCTCGAGAGTCTCGAGCGAGGGGAGCAGCAGCAGCAAAAGGTGCGTGTGCCTGAGGGGAGAGAGGTAGAGAGGACCAAAGGATGAGAAAGGGGGGGTGGGGGGGGCAAAGAGCGCAGGAAAGAAATCCCAGCTCTCCTCTTCCTCTCCCTCCTCCTCCTCACCCCCTTTCTCCGAGGGGCGTCTCTCATAAATTAAAATAAAAAACGAAAACAGACCCGCCGGACGCTCTCTTTCACTTCCTCGAGCAAGGGGGAAGCCGAAGCCGACGAAGGAGAAGGAGGAGCAGAAGCAGAAACAGGGGAAAGGGCAACGGCGACGACGACGACGACCGGGACCGAAAACGGCGACGCCTCTTCGCCGCTCCCGCCGCCGCCACCGCCGCAGCTGCAGCCCTCCTCTTCCGGTGCCGACGCCTCCGCCGAAGAGGAAGGAGGAGAGCACAGGGGAGGGAATCCGAGGAGGCCGCGGCGCAGTGCGAGGGGGAGGGCTTCGGCTTCGGCGGCGGCGAGCGCGGCGGCACCTCTGGTCAACGACGGCCGCGGGAGAAGAGGCCGAGGTAACTTTCTTCCTCCGTTTCCTTTTCTCTCTCTCTCTCTCTCTCTCTCCCGCTTTCTCGTCCCTCTACTTTTTTTTTTCTTTCTGCTCTGCCAAATCTTCTACCCGTCACAGGCCGGCCTTTGAAAGCTGCAGCAGCAGCAGCAGCAGCTGCCGCTTCTGTTGCCATCGCTGCTTCCCCCAGAGTCGTCGTCATCATCAAAAAGAAAAAGAGGACCAAGAGAGCGGCGGCGGCGGCGACGGCGAAGAAGCCCTCGACCCCGCCGCTGCCGAGCAGGAGCCCAGAGAGGAGGCGCAAGGCGGTGTTTGCGCTGCGGGCGCCGCTCGAGTAGAGAGAGAGTGGAGAGAGAGCGGCAGGGAGGAGGAGGGAGTGGGGAGAGAGAGAGTTTTTCTGCTTCCCCCCCTGCCTTTGTTTCCCACTTTTGCAAGAGGGCGCACTTTTCCCTCTCCTTTGAGAAAGGGAACGAGGGAACAAAGAGAAGACTGAGAAAACGCGTGCTTTTTTTGGTTCAAAGATAGTTTCCTGTTCTGACGAGGGGAAAAAAGTTGGAGTGAGAAAAAATACGACGCAGCAGCTGACACTTTTTTCCCTCCTCTTTTGCTTGCCCCCCCTCGACTTTTCGTTCCCTCTCCCTCCCCCTCCTCCCCCCCGGCGCCACTCCTTCCCTCCCCGCCGAGACCTCCCAAACCACCGTTTGGGGAGGATATTCCTACTCACCTCTGCCCAGCGTCGCTTGCGCGTCTCGCGAGCGGCTGAACAGAGCAGCAAGGGCGCGCGTTCAACTGCGACATCGCGCTAGTCGCTGCGTTTTTTTTCCTTCGTCATCGCCGATCGGAGGCGAAAAAGAGAAGAGGTGACCGTACCTCCGACCGACTTTCGAGCCCCAAAGGTGAGTCCTTTCGGCGTGTTTTGTCGGCGTCTAGGCGCGTGATGTGTAGAGTGCGGTCAAGTGCACAGTCCTGCGTGGAGATGCGAGCGAATGCGAGCTTGGAAGGGCTGCCCGCGGGGGCGGAAGAGGATGGTGTTTTGGAGCTTGATGTGAGGGTTTCTCCTCTGATCCACCTCTCTCTCTTTTTGCATCAAGGAACGATCGCCGCCTTGCAAGCAACGTTTCCGCGCATCCGGCGCTTACTAAATTGCGCGGAAACCTTGGAAATGACGTGTTTTTGCTCCCTCGTGGATTTATGGGTCGTAATTTCGCAAGTGCGAGGCGAGGCGGGGCCTCAAGGATGCGTGGCTGGATGGTCGAAAAAAAAGGAGAGAGGGGAAGAAAAAAAAAACCAAAAGACCCTCCAGCTCGGGAGTAGTTTCTCCTGCCACTTTTCCTCTCCCTTTCGCCCCCCTGGTGCTGACGCAACTCGCCCTTTTTCCACAAACACCCCCAGGCACTTGTTTGAGCCGAGTTGGATTTTCATTTTTCTTTTGCTCGAGAAAAAATTTGAGGGAAAAAAATGCCTTCGGCCCCCAAGACCCCAACGAAAGGCGGGCCCGCCGCCTGCGCGCCCGAGCTCCCGTGCGCCGTCGCCGTGACGCCTCCCTCGTCCCCCGGGAAGCGCGGCCGCCCGGCGCCCTCCGCGGCGGAGGTCCTGTGCGAGGACAGGAAGGGCAAGAGGTCGCTCTTTGTCCCCTCCGCGAACGCCGCCGCCGCCACCACCGACGACGAAAACGCGTCGTCGGCCGAAAACGTGGTCGTCACCCCCCGAGGAGGAGGCCCCGCAACCGCGACCGCCTCCCTCTCGTCGCGCCGTCCGCCGCTGCCCCGCCCGCCGACCTTTGCGTTCCCCAGGCTGTCGCAGCGCGGCAGCGGCAACGCCAACGGCGGCAGCGGAGGCTCGTCGTCGTCATCGTCGTCGCTGGCGTCCGTCGAGGGCTGGGCGGCCGCCGCGGCGAAGAAGGAGGCAAACAACGCCGCCGCCGCCGCCTCAGCTGCTGCCGCTGCTGCCGCTGCCGCGCCCAGCAACAGCGCTGCCGACCTCCTGCCTCGCTCGCCACAGCCGCGCCTTTGCGCTCCTCGCGTGCTGCTGGCGAGCTCCCCGCCGGATGCTCTGGCCTGCGCCGAGGAGGAAGACGCGCCTCCCGCTTCGCCGCTCGCCTCGCCGCTCGCCGCGTCGCCGCCGCCGGCGCCGGCGCCTGTGGCGCTCGAGGTGGGAGGAGGAGGAGGAGCAGCGCTCGCGTCCCCGGTCGTCGCCGCGGTCGCCGGGCTCCACCTCTCGTCCTCCCCGGC
>Ga0114918_10002401_pt1 | contig 16796 bp, 12 predicted proteins | sample LantaG_FD_87015 | JGI IMG/M metagenome (GOLD analysis project Ga0114918, IMG submission 87015) | Deep subsurface microbial communities from Baltic Sea to uncover new lineages of life (NeLLi) - Landsort_02402 metaG | ecosystem: Environmental > Aquatic > Marine > Oceanic > Sediment | place... | reverse complement strand
GGCTCCGTCGTCCTCTTCGTCTTCGTCGTCGCTCGCCGCAGAGGTCGCCGCGCGCGTCGCGGGGCCCCCGCCTCCGGCCTCCGGGGCCTCCCTGCTGGCGCAGCTCCGCGGGTCCTCGCCGCAGAAGGCCCCTCAGCAGCATCAGCAGCAGCGGCAGCGGCCAGGGTGCGCCGAGAGGGGCGCGGCCCTGCTGTCGCAGCTGCGAGGGAGCTCGACGAGCGCCGCGGCGGCGGCGCCTGCTCCCGCCGCTTCGGGCGCCTCGCTCCTGTCCAAGCTGCGGGGGGCTGCCGCTCCCGCTCCTGCTGCTCCCGCTGCTCCTTTCGCGGCACCTCAGGCCCCGGACGCGGCGTCATTGCCGTCGCCCGCTGGGATGCTCGCCGGCGGTGGGAAGAGGAAGCCGATGCCGAGGCCGCCGCCGCCGCCGCCGCAGGCTCAACAGCAGCAGCAGCAGCAGCAGCGGCCTCCCGCCCCGCCGGCCCCGGCAGCAGTCGCCCCGGAGCCTCCGACGGCAGCTTCGCCGGCTGTGTCTGCCCCCAAGGTGTCCGTCAAGAAGCCGCGGGGGCTCGACGCGCTCTGGGCGAAGCTGGGAGGCGGCAGCGGCGGCTCGAAGTCGAAGACCTCTGATGCGGCCGAGGCGGAGGGAGCGGCGACGAATGCGGAAGCAGCGGCGACGCCAGTCGCGAAAGCTCCTGCCGCTCCCGCTGCTGCTCCTCCCGCTGCTGCTCCTCCCGCTGCTGCCGCTCCCGCTGCTCCGTTGCAGGAGAAGGACGGGAGCAGCGAGGCGGACTTCTGGGACGCGCTCAAGGGGGGGAAGAAATAGAGAGATAGAAGAGACGAGAGAACGGGGACAGAGAGAGAAGAGAGAGAAAGAGAGAAGAGAGAAAGAGGAAAAAAAGGTGAGAGATTCGAAAAGAGAGGGGGGAGTGCAAATAAAAAAACATTCTGATTTTCCGCGTGTTTTCTGTCGTCGTTGCTGTGGTTTTCTCTTTCACTTGCGCGAAGAAAGAGAGAGAAGACGACGAGGAGAGAGAGAGAGAAAACGGGGGAAAGCCGAAAGAGAGAGTCGACTTGATCTTTTCGAAGCATGTTTTTTGTTGTTTTGTGTGTTTTTTTCTACAAGTGGGGGACTCGAAAGTGTTAGCTCGCTGCTTGGCTGTCGTTTGTAGATCAAAATCGTATATAAAAAAGGGGGGGACCGGGGAAGGGAGGGAAATCTGCAAAATTGTTTTGGGTTTTGTTGTTTTTCTAGAAAGCATTTCAAAATCGGGGCGAGTCAAAAGAAAGAGAAAATGGCTCTTTCTTTCAAGCGAGTGCGGGCTCGATGGGGGACCGGAACGGCCTGTAGTACTCGAGGTCTTTGAGCAGGCCGCCCTTGAACCAGTCCCTGGCGGAGTTTTTTGTTTTTTTCCGAATTTCGGGGGAGAAATGAGATGCGAGAGCTGAGTTTGTTTTTTAAACTTTCATTGGGGAGAACGAAAAAAAAAAAGACCCGAGAAGAGACAAAAATATATCTTTCTTCGAACTCACCTGGGGACCATCGTGTCGTCCGGGTGGTACCACGACAGCCTTGCCTTGGGCCGCTCCTTGGGGTTCTCGGCCGCGACGAGCGTCGAGCGGATCGCCGGTGACGAGGCCGCCCAGCGCGTCAGCGGGAACACCGACGGGACCGAGAGCGGCGACGCTGCGAGCGGCGCCTGGCCGCTCCCGCCGTTCGCGAGCATCTCCGCCTTCCTGCGCGCCTCCTCGGCCTTGACGGCCTCGTAGGCCGGCATGACCCGCTCGCCGAGCCTCTCGGCCCAGGCGCGCAGGGGGACGCCCTCGAAGGGGTCGTGCAGGCGCGGGCTCTCGGCCGCCGCGGCGGCGGCGACCTCGTTGGCGCTCATCGAGGCCGCGGCTGCGGTAGAGGCCGAGGGAGGAGAAGGGGCCTGGAAGCGGGTCGGGAGGGTGATATCCCCGCCGATGTGGAGCTTGAACGACTGCGCGCGCGTTTTTTTGTTTTTCGTTTTTTTTTGGGGGGGGGAGAGAGAGAGGAGCGCGTGAGCGAAATGGTACAGCGGGCTCTGAGAGAGCGAGAGAAAGTTGAAAAAAGCGCACGCTTTCCGACGCTTATCGGTGAGCTGTTTGCGGTCGTCCTCGTCGTTGTCGATGCTTCGCTCCTTTTACGACAGCGGTCTTCCACGCGTCTCTGCGCCCTCATTTCTCCTGATCTAAATCCTGGACGACTGTCCATGCAGTCCAAATACTACTGCGGATTGAACGAGGCGATCCCACCGCAGCTTTTAGGCGACAAGCGGTCTCGAAGATTGCGTCGCAGACTTGGCTCTGGTCGAAGGGAAGCGTCGAGAATGAAGACCCCGCGATATAGCCCCGACAAACCGTACCTTGAGAGCCTTCTGCTGCTGGAATTTGGGTGAAACTTCGTCCACATGGGTCTGAATGGGCGCGGGCGATGCGAAAGCCTGTTTTGAATATCGGGGTGGGGGGGGAACAGAGAGGGGCGTGAGGGAGAGCATTGCTGACTCTGCCGCTTCGTAAAAAAAAGAAGCGCTCTCGCATGAAAAAAACCTCCGCGATATGTGTCTCGGCTGCTCGTTCCGACACCCGCCAGTCTCGCCCAATCGATGCAAGCATACCAAAATCGACGCCAGGCGCGGGGCGAGGGCCGGGGCGGCGACGCGGAGGGCGGGAGCACTCATTCTTGGCTTTGGCGAAAGGGATAGATTGGCGGAGACGGAGAAGGAAAGTGAAAGTCTCTACTTTCTTCGACAGCACGAAAAATCTGTCGCGACGAAAAAAAACCTCGTTGCCTCCTCCTTGCTCCTCTCGCCCTCGCGCTCGCTCTCACGCCGTGCCCGCTCTCTCCCATCAAAACGCCTCACTTCTTCTGCTGTCACCAAATCTCCTTTACACGGAAAAACCTCGAAAGAAAAATAAACCAAAAAAGCAAAAGACGAGGCCCTACCACCTCGTCGTCAACCCCTTGATCAAACTCAGAAACTCCAAGACGTTCCCCTTCTTGTCCGCCCTCTTCCCCGCCCCGGGCGCCGGAGCGACCGCGCTCAGCCCGCTCCTCCAGACCACCAAGAAAACGAGCGTCACGGCCCCCGAAATGCCCCAAAACGCAACGTCGGCGACGTGCCCGACCGAGGCCGCCCGCAGGAGCTGCGAGGTCGGCACAAAGGGCAGCCACGCGCGCAGGACCGTCGCTGCGGCCGCGCCGGGCGAGGCGAGCCGCGCCTCCCTGCCAAAGGCCCCGCCCCATCCCGAGAGGCCCCAGCCGTACCATGCCACCAGGAACGGCCCCGCAGTAGTGAGAAGGTCGAGAGCCGCCAGGGGCTCTCCGTGGGAGGCGCGGCCGATCGCGGCAAAGGCGAGGAGGCACGCGCCGTCGCCTGCCGCGAGCAAGAGAGACCGCGGGAGGCCGCCGCCGTCGGCGGCCCCGGAGTCTACCTGCGCGACGCCGCCCCAGGCGGTGGAGGCGAGGTTCTCGACGCGCTCCAGCTGTTGTTCGGTTGAGAGGTGCGTGTGTGTGTGGGGGGGAGGGGGTGGTTTGGGTGAGGAGAAGGAGTTGAGAAGAAGAAAGAGAGGCGACGTCGCCTCTCTCGTCGCCGCTGGCCGCTCTCTCAACATCTCAGGACGCCAACTCATCGTTCTCCTATCTGTTCCGCCGCGTCTCTGATCTCCAATCACCCGGGGCCTCGCGTACTATGGCTTTGTTTCAAGAGCATCCTCAAATTTCTCAAGCTAAAATTTACCTTGAGCGGGGCCTGTGCACCGGGGCGCGTGCGAGCGACGGGTGTCGGCGGGGGATTGCTCGCCGCCGTCGCCGCCGAATCTTTGCTATCGCTCTCTGCTTTCGCGCCGACGAAGCGCCGCGGCGAGGAGGAAGCCACAAGGGGACCGAAAGAGGCATGCTTCATTGCTGCTGCTGCTGGGCGGAGGCCGACCGCAGCCCTCGAAGCGGCGAGGAGGCGAGAAGAGAGCAGCATCGGAGTTTTTTTTTCTTGAGTTATCTTTCCTGAGAGTGAGGGCGACTTCTTCTCCCCTTTTTTTTCCGACTCGATTCCCCTCACCTCCCACAACTTCCACTACTTTCCCCCCTCTTTTTTGCTTCTGTTTTACCCAAAACTCTGCCAAAATGCCGACCATCGGGTACTACCGCAACTGTGAGTATACATAAGCGAACGCGCGTGCTGCAGGGGCGAGGAAAGAGGCGGCGGGCTCTCTCGCCGTCGATCGAGAGAGCCCGTCGCCGAAGAGCGGCGGCGGCCGCCGATGATCGTTCTTCTTCGGCTCTGCCAATTCTCTCTTGCTCGTTGTCCGCGCTTGCTCTGCTCTCGATTCTCATTCTCGCTGAGAGAGACGATCTTTTTCTGTTCTCTCGGTGGGGGAAGAGAGAAAGAGTAGGGCGGTTCTGGACTCGGGAAGAGCTGTTGATGGAGACGGGAGGGGAGAGAGGGGCAAAGAGCAAGAGAAAGACGATCAAAGACTCTCATTGCTCGCATCTGTGACCCCCCGCGCGACCACCTCTGGCGACGCCTGTGCTTCTTTTACCTCCTCGAGGGCTTCGAGCACGCGCTTCCGGTCGTCATGGCGCTGAGAGATGTGATACCGCTCGATTCGCGAGAGGCTCTTTCGAAGAAAAGAGATGCTCTCTCTTTCGCAGCCGTCGCCGCCGCCGCCGTCGCCTTTTCGATCGTAACTCTTATTTCTTCACTCACGCCTTCCTTTCCTTTCCTCTCTTCCACGCTCTCCCTCCTCAACCAACTATTCAGTCGGCAAGACCTTCAAGAAGCCGCGCCGTCCGTTCGAGAAGGAGCGCCTGGACGCCGAGCTCAAGCTCGTCGGCGAGTTTGGCCTCCGCAACAAGCGCGAGCTCTGGCGCGTGCAGATGGCTTTGTCCAAGATCCGACAGGTAAGGAGGATGGAATTGGGCTATTTTTTCGAAAGGGGCACGCGGGGGAAGCAAGAAAGGCAGCAGGCTGAGAAGCGGGGGGAAAGAACTGGCGAGAGAGCGCGATACATCGAGCTCGACGATATGAAACGAATTCCCGGGCAAGCATCGGAAAACCTCTCGGCCTCTTGGACCTCTCTCGGACCCCACCCTCGAAACTGAACACCCACCGCCACCACCCCTCCCCCAACCAACCTCCTTTCAGGCCGCCCGCACGCTGCTCACCCTCGACGACAAGGACACCAAGCGCATCTTCGAGGGCGCCGCCCTCATGCGCCGCATGTACCGCTACGGCTTCCTCGACGAGTCGCAGACCAAGCTCGATTACGTCCTGGCCCTGACGCCGGCCGACGTGCTCGAGCGCCGCCTGCAGACCCTGGTCTTCAAGCTGGGCCTCGCCAAGTCGATCCACCACGCGCGCGTCCTGATCCGCCAGAGGCACATCCGCGTCGGCAAGCAGGTCGTCAACGTCCCCTCCTTCATGGTCCGCGTCGACGCGCAGAAGCACATCGACTTCGCGCTGTCCTCTCCGTTCGGCGGCGGCCGCCCGGGACGCAACAAGCGCAAGGCGAACGCCGCGAAGAAGGCGAGGAAGGCGGCCAAGGAGAACAAGGACGAGGAGGCCGAGGAGGAGGAGGAGGAGTAGAAGGTTTGGCGTTGCTCCTTTCTTCCCGCCGTTCCCTTGTTAAAAAAATATCTGAATTCTGCCCACGAATTTTCCCGTGTCTCTTTCCTCTCTCCTCTTTTGTCTCTCTGAGAGGATGCGATCGATCTTTTTACAAAACAGAGAGAGCAACAACGCCTGCGAAAAACTCAAAAGAAAAAAAGCAAGAGCGGAGCGCTCAAGACGACGAAAGCTCTCGAACGAGGGGGGGGGGGGGTGTGGAAAAACAAACTCTGCTGCCGCTGCTTTCTCCTCCCCCTCACGCGCTGAGCTCCTTCTCCAAGTCGGCGAGGAAGCCCTCGACCCTCGCGGCGTTGGCGCCGAGGTCGCCGCGGCCCAGGCGACTGCGGGAGCGCCCGTCCACGATCACCGACCCGCCATCGTCCGACGCCTTGACGCGGAAGACGAAGTCGTCCCTGAAGCGGAGCAGCCGCGTCGTCGCGACGCCCTGGAGCGCTAAGGCGCCCCCCTCGGCGGCCTTGTCGTCGGCGGCGACGACCTCCCACCCCGCGCGAGATCGGGCGAGCCTCTCGAGTGCCGCGAAGACCCCGGCCGGGCCTCCGGCGGCGATCGTAACGAGCGGCTTCAGGCCCGGGTAGGCCCTCCTGATCTGCGGCTTGAACTCCTCGGGCAGCGGCACGGGGCCCGGCCCGCCCCCGCCGGAAACCGAGGGCGGGAGGGAGAGGAACTGCGGCGGGCTGTCGAGGTCGGTCGAGACGTCGTTGAGGATCGGCCTCGAGAGGGCCTCGGAGACCGAGGCGAGCATCCCGGTGCTGTAGAGCGCGGCGACGGCGGCGGCGGCGGTGACGGCAGCGGCGAGGAGCAGGGGCGCGCTGCGGCGTCTGCGGGCGGAGGAGAGGGCGCGGCGGGCGGGAGGCGGGCGGGCTCGAGGAGGCACGTGCGATGACATCGACGGCGGGAACACGAAGCGGGCGCGAAAGAGTCGAGACTCGCGTGCGCTCGGTCTTCTTCGGGGGCGGCGCACCGGTCTAACAAGCACGATCGCGAGGGCGCACCGGTCTATCGAGCACGATCGCGAGGGCGCGACGGGACAAGGACGAGAACCGCGGGCGCGAGCTCGCGAGCGTTAAGAGCGATCGAGAGGAGGAATAGAGCGTGTGAGCAAGAGAGAGAGAAACGAAAAAAAAAAATTTAAGTCTTCAAGAGCACACTTTCTTTCTCGAGCGCCGCTGCTCGCACTCCATTCCCTCTTTCCCACTCTTCTCGCTCTCGCGAGCCACTCTCTTCTCCCCTCTCCCTCTCCCTCTCTCTCTCCCTCCCTCTCACGCTCTCGCTCCCGCTCTCTCTCACGCTCTCCGAGCGAGAGACGGGAACGAAAGCAGCCTCCAGCGAGAGACGGAGAGACAGAACGAAGAAGAAGGACAGACTCTCAGAGATGGGCAAGAAGGGCCGCGATGCCGCCCCTGCTGCGGCTGCGCCCAAGCCCCTCTCGCACTACGCCCACGCCCTCATCCCGCCTTTCAAGTCCAAAGAGGACCTGACCAAGGCGCTCAAGATGAGCGAGGAAGCGGCTGGAGGGGCCAAGAACGAGCTCAATGCGAGTGAAAGAGGCCATCTTGCTCGAGTTCCTTTTTCATTTCGTCTTTGCTCACGACGACGTTGAAAAAACAAAAAATCTCTCATCAAACAGGCCACGGCCGACGCCCTCTCGTCGGCGCCGCAGGCCCCCGACGGGGCCGTGTCGCTGGGCCCGCTGGCCGGCGCGCTGGTCGATAGGTCCCTGCTGCTGCACAAGGACAAGGTAGGGAGAGAGAGTTTCGGAGATTCGTCCGACGTCATCCGAACAACGTCGTCGTCGTCGGCGGCGTCGGCGTCGGCGTCTCGTTCTCTCTCTATCACTTTCTTCTCTCTTTTTCTCGCTTCTCCGCTTCGTCTCTCCTCTCAATGCCGGGACCTGCCGCATCGTATCGATCAAGAGCATCCCCTCGTGGGGTCGGAAAAGAGAGAAGACCCAGAACCAAGGGGAGAAAAAAGAGCAGCAATATGCGAGACCCAAATGCTTGAGACTTTCAAGCAGAGCCGAGCGAATCGCGCGAACGACACCCTTTTGCCCAACCTCCTCAACCTTCAACCTCAACCACCTCTCCTCTAAAAAACACCACCACCACCACCAGGACGTCCGCCTCCGCTCGGCCTTCTGCCTCGCCCACGCCCTCCGCGTCGCCGCCCCGGACGCGCCCTACTCCCCGGCCCAGCTCGCAGACGCCTTCGGGGCCTTCAAGGACGCGGTCGCCGAGCTCTCCAGGGGGCGCGCCTCGTCGCCGGCGTTCGACCTGTGCCTGGCCACGCTCGAGACGATCGCCGCGGTGCGCTGCTCGGTGCTGGCGCTCGACCTGGACAGCTCCGAGGCCGCGGTGGGGCTCGCGAACGCGTGCTTCGCCGCCGTCGCGGCGCCCAGGGCTGCTGCGAGCGGTAGGGGAGGGGCGCCGGCCACGACGACGATGCCGCTCCCGCCGCCAACGGGCGAGGAGGAGGCTGCTGCTTCCCTCCCCAGCGTCGGGGCTCTCGCAGCCGCCGCCACCGCTGCCGCCGCCGCCTCCCCCGAAGACAATGACCACGCCGCCGTCGAGGCCGCGGTTCTGGAAGTCCTCTCGACGATGCTCGACGAGGCCGACGAGCTGCCCGCGCCGCTCGTCGACGCCGTGCTGTCGCCGCTGCTGCCGCCGCTGCGCGACGCGAGGCCCGACGCGGCGCGGTGCGCGCGGGCGCTGCTGAGGCGCTGCGAGCTCAAGCTGCAGCCCGCGGTGCAGCGGCTGCTGGTCGCGGCGATCGAGAGCGGCGGCGTCGGAGGCGGCAGCTCTGGCGGTTCTTCTTTGAGCTCCGCCGCGACGGAGCGCGCTGCCGACCTCATCGCGGAGGTCGCTTCCACCTGCCCCCAGGCCCTGCTGCCCGTGATCCCCAAGCTCCAGGATGAGCTGCAGGTCGAGGATGAAAGGAGGAGGGCGGGGGCCATCGCTCTTGCGGTTTCGCTGCTGTCGGCCGGGAACAACGGGTTGGCTCCTTCGGCGGCCACCGCCGCCGCCGCCGCCGACGACGAAAACACCGCCGATGGCGACGGCGACGCCGACGGAAACCCAACCGCAGCCGCCGCCGCCGCCGCCGCACACGCCACGCACGCCTCCCTGGGCGCCTCCCACGCCCCGCTGCTGGAAGCGCTGCTCAAGAGGGCGCGAGACCGCTCGGCCTCCCTGCGCGCCCTGGTCCTGAGGGCCGTTCCGGGGCTGCTGGCCGGGGCCCCGGACTCCGACTCGCGCTCGGCGACGCTCGCCGCGGCCGCGGGCAGGCTCCTCGACCTCGACGAGAGGGTCAGGGCCGCGGCGGTGACCGCGATCTGCACCTGCGCGCAGGGCGCCGGGGCGGTCAAGGCCGGAGAAGTCGTTGCTCCCGGAGCCCCTGGAGCCGGAGCTGCCGCCGCAGGCTCGTCTTCCGCCTCCTCCTCTTCCGCCCTCCTCGGCCTGCGCGCCCTCGGCACCTCATCGCTCCAGCCCCTGCTCGACGTCGGCGAGCGCCTCCGCGACTCGTCCCCGGGCGTGGCGAGGGCCGCGGCGCGGGGCCTCCTGTCGCTGTTCCGGGCCTACGCGGGCGCGCTGCACCGCGGCGAGGAGGTCTCGTCGACGGAGGAGCTCGTGCTCTGGATCCCGGGCAAGCTGCTCGCCGCCGCCGCGGCCTCGGCCGACCTGAGGAGCTTCTGCGCCGACGTCCTGTTCGCGAGGCCGCCCGCGGCCCCCGGGGCGGGCGCGCCCGCCCCGGGGGCCTCCGCCGCCGCCGCCGCCGCCGCCGCCGCCGCCGCCGCCCTCCCGCCGCGGGGGCCGGCCGGGCCGCCCTCGCTGCTCCCGGCCCGCCTGGCCCCGAGGGCGGTCGCGCGCCAGTGGACGTGCATCTGGATGGCGTGCTCCCCGGCCGAGCGCGCCGCGGCCTGCGCCCTGCTCCGCGCGCGCGGGTCCGCGGCCGGGGCCGCCGCCGAGGCCGCCGCGGCCCGCGCCGCGCTGCGCGCCGCCGGAGGAAGCGCCGCGGCCGAGCTCAGCAAGGCCCGCGGCGAGGCCGCCCCGGCGTCGGAGGCGCGCCTGGCGCTCCGCAGGCTCGACCGCGCGATCGTCGCGCTGTCTGTCGTCTTCCCCTGGCCGGACCGCTCCCGCTCCGTGGCCGCGCTGCGGGCGCTGATCGCCGAGTCCAAGGACAACGGCGTCGCGAGGGCGCTGGCGGCGCTCGCGGCGCCCGGGACGCGCTCGGCCGACGCCGCCGCGGCCGCGGCCGAGCTCGTCGCGCGCGCGCCGCGGCAGGGTCACGCCAAGGAGGCGGCGCAGGTCCTCGCCGCGAGGCTGGCCCCGTCGCTGCTGCCGCCCGAGGCGATCCCAGAGCTCTTTGCGGCCGCGGCCGCGCCGCAGGGCGGCGGAGGAGGAAGAGGAGGAGGGGCGGCGGCGCATGCTCATGTCCCGGCGGCCTCGGCGCCCGACGGCAGGTTTGCCGCCGCGGCGCTCTCCCTGCTGACCGACGCCGCCGCCGCCGACGCGTCGCTGTTCGCCCGCGCGGCCCCGGCCGTCGCCGACGCCATCGCCGCCGACGACGCGCTGCTGCGGGCGGCGTCGCTGCGGGTGCTCGCCGCGGCGGGGGGCGCGATGCGCAGGGCAGCGGACAGTGACGCCGCCGCCGCCGCCGCGGCTGGGGTCGGAGGAGCGGCGGCGGCGACGACGTCGACCCGAACCTCCCCTCGCGGCGCGAAGCGCTCGAACGCCGCCGACGACGCCGCGGAGGATGTCCTCGACGCCCTCTCCGACGCCACCGCGGAGGCCGCCCGCGAGGGCCCGCCCGCCGCGGCCCGCACCGCGGTCCGCGCGCTGGCCTCGCTGCTGCCGCCCGAGCACGCCGCGCGCGTGCTCCGCGGCGTCGCGACGCGCCACGTCAGGCACCTCGCCTCGGGCGCGCCCGCCAAGGCCCTCGCTGACCCGCGCAGGACGCGCGTCGCGCTCGCGGCGCTTGGCGCCCTGGGGGCGGTGGCCCCGAGCGTCTTCGCGACGCATGCCGCGGCCGTGTCGGACTTCGTGATGTCGGTCATGCTGCCGGCGCCGGCGGCCGCCTTTGGGCGCGGCGGCGCGCTGGCCGCCGGAGGGGGGAGCAAGAGCGCTGCTCCCTCTGCGGGAGCTCTGCCGCCGCCCTCCGTTGCCGCGGCGGCCAAGGCCGAGGCCCTCGAGGACCTGGCCGCGGCGCTGGTGCCCGACGCGGCGAGCCCGCTCGTGCTCTCCGACGCCAGGGCCGCCGCCAAAGCCGTCGCGGGGTCTTCCTCCTCGTCCTCGTCCGCGGGCGGTCTCCGCATCCGCATGACGGCGGAGGCGCTGGCCGTCGCCGATAGGCTCGTGCCGGAGCTCGCCGGGCTCGTCGATCCCGACGCGGCCGCCACCGACGGCTCCGCGGCCGTCGCCGCCGCGCACGCGGCGATCGTCGCTGCGAACGAGGAAGGGGGGGCCGGCGCAGAGCTCAGCCCGGCGGCGCGCGCCGACGCCGCCGCGCTGCGCACGGGGGCCTCGCGCGCCCTCCTGGCTCTGCTCCAGGCGGCCGAGACGAGGGTGCCCTCGGGGGCCTACTTCGCGCTGTCACTCGTGCTCCAGGATCAGGAGGCCGACGTCCGCTCGGCGTTCAGGGCGGCGCTGATCTCCGCCGTCGACTCGGCTTGCAGGGGAGGGGGCGTGCGCGCTGCTCCTGCTTTGTGGGGCTCGGCTTCTTCCTCGTGCTCTTTTTCGGCAGGGAGCAGCAGCAGCCGCGCCTCCAAGCTCGCCGCCCCGCTCGCCCTCTCCGCCGTCGACCCCTCGAAGCAGGCGCAGCTCCAGGCGCTGAAGGCGATGCGGCGCTTCGTGGCCTCCAGGAGGGAGGCCGTGGCTCAGCAGATGAGGCAGCGGGCGGCGGCCGCGGCGACAGGAAGGAACGGAGGAGGGAACGAGGACCCAAAGACGCCCTCTGCGACGACGGACTCGCTCCTGCATGAGGCGCCCGAGTTCGCCCTGACCTACCTCCTGCAGATCCTGGCGCACCACCCCGACTTCCCTCCTTGCGGCCCGGCGACGGGAGGCGGGCCGTTCCCGGCCGCAGAGGAGCTCACTCCGTTTGCGGTGCGTTTTTTGTTTTGAGTTTTTTTGAGTTTTTGAGTTTTTTTCTTCGGCGTCTTGAGGTCGACGGCGACAAAACTCCAAGAAGAAAAAAAAGTCACTCTTTTTTTCCTCTCACGAACTCTCTCTTTTCTCCTTTCTCGAAATAACGAAAAAAAACAGGCGATGCTGCAGCTCGCGATCGAGCCGATGGTCGCCGGAGCGGCCGCGCCCCCGGCCTCCTCGAGCAACCCTTCCTCCTCCTCCGCCGCCGCCGCGGCCGCCAGCCGCGCCTCGGCCGGCGCCGCGCTCCACGCGCTCTGCAAGGTCCTCCGCGCCGTCCGCGGCTGCGACGACGCCACCGCGGAACCGGCCACGGCCGCGCTCGCGCTGCTCGCGGACCTGGGCCTGGCGATCGCGAGGGCGCTGGCCCGGAAGCACGGGGTGCCTCTGCCCTCGAACGCGCTCTCGGCGGCCGAGGCGGCGGCGGCGGCGACGACGACGGCCGCAGCGGTCTTTGCCGGCGCCGCCGACGCTGCTCCTTCCGGCGCCGGGGACCGCTTCCCCGGCGGGGTGCCCCTGCCCAAGTCGCTCTACAAGCCCGCCGAGCCCCCGAGGCCCAAGCTCAGGGACGGGGCGCTGCTCCCTCCCGGGTGGGCGCCGCAGCTCGCCGACCTGATCCCGGCTGCGGGAGGAGGAGGAGGGGCTGGGGGAGCTGGGGGACCTCCGAAGAAGCAGGCGAGGCCGCGCGCTTCGGTCGGCGGAGAGAAGGCGGCGAAAAAGGCCAGGGTCGCTGGTGGTGCTCCCGCTGCTTTCCCGGCTGCTGCTCCCGCTGCTTTCCCGGCTGCTGCTCCCGCTCTTGCTGCCTCTGCTGCTGCTGCTGCTGCCTCTCGCCCCGCTGTCGCTCCCGTCGCGGCGAAGCCAAAGGCCAAGCCTTCGGCCGCCGCGAAGAGGCCCGTGGCCGCCGCAGCTCCCGCAGCTCCGAGGCCGCCGGCCGCTTCGGCAGCGCCGGCGCCCAGGACGAAGAAGCGCGCCGCGCTGCCGTCCTTCGAGTTCGATGGCGGCGACGATGACGACGACGACGAGGAGAATGCCGCGCCTCCCGCCGCGAGGGCGAAAGGGAAAGCGCCAGAGACGAAAAAGGCGAAGACGACGGCGGCGAAGACGGCGGCGGCGGCCAAGGGCACGAAGAGGCAGCAGCAGCAGCAGCAGCAGCAGCAGAAGACGCTCGACTCTTGGACCTCGGCCTCTGCGCCGCAGACGACCACCGAGACCGCGGGGGCTCCCTCCGTCCAGAGGGCGACGCGCCGCGGGGGCGCTGCTGCTCCTACTGCTGGTCCTGCCGCCCCTGCCGGGCAGCGCCGCTCGCTGAGGGCGCGCTGAAAAAGAGAACTCTGACCTTTTTGATTTTTAGATTTTGCACTTTCCAAGCACTGATTAAAACTCGACAACAACAACACTGGGAGAGGGGGGGGGAGAGAGAAAACGAGAGAGAAAACGCCAATGATTACAATAAGGGGAGAATGCGCGCGGGGAAAGAGAAAAGAGAAGGACGTGTGTGAAACAAACCGACCGTGAGTGAAGAGAGGGAAAAATCTGCCTGCCTGGAGAAAAAAATCGAAGAGCCCCTCTTTGCTCTCTCTCACTTCCGTCCCTCGACCAAGAAGCATCGTCGCCTCAAGCTTTCCTCGTCCTTCTTCTTCCCATCGCCCCTTTCGTCGAATCTTGGTGAGTCCTCGCTCTTTTCTTCTCACCATTCGACGCGAGATCACATCCTTGTCTGTTATGCGCTTTGATGCGAAGAAACGAGCGGTCGCAGCACCGGAAGCGCGTCGACGTAGGACCCGAAATGAGAATCGAATGCCTCCTTTGGACAAGAGCCGACAGGTCATCCTTTTCTGTCATCATTTCCATTCGAAGTTTCGTTCGGCGCTTTCGCCGCTCTCTAGTGCTCACTTTTGCTCCACTTGCTCGCCGTAGGCTCTCTATCGACGCTTTAAAGCGGACACGCTGCCGGTTTTACTCCCGGAGGAAGGGAAAGAAGCACTTTTGAAGCACGTCTTTTTGCATGACGATTTTTCTTTCTTTCTTTCTTGGCTAGCTCTCTGACGGCGACGGCGCGCCTTCCTCCGCTGGGACGGTACTCCCCGGCCCCCCCCCTCGTCGTCGGGAAGAGGAGAAAAAGGACCTCTCTTCTTTCTTTCCCTTTCGCTCTTTCCTCTTCCTTCCTCTTCTTCGCTCATCGTCTTCGTCGATGCCTCGGCACAAAATACAATCAAACAGATAACAGAACAGCGCTCGCAACGATGTTCCGCACCGCCGCCTCGCTCGCCGTCCTCGGCCTCCTCTCGGCCTCCTCGGCCGCCGCGGCCGACACCTCGAAGCTCGGCAAGGGCTTCGTCATGGCCAAGCCCGGGCAGCTCTGCCCCGCCGTCTGCGAGGGCGCTGGCCAGCGGGCCGCGACCTTCGCGCACCTGACGACGGAGACGGCTGTGTGCGCCGCCAACGCCGGGGGAGAGGAGGGGTGGGTGCCCGGGTGGAGCTACGTGACGTTTGAAGGTGAGAGGTTTTGAGTTTTTTTGAGTTTTTTGATTTTTTTTTGAGGTTTTCGTTTTTTTCCATTTTCGGGTTGTTTTCGAGAAGCGTCCGTCGAGTTTTTTTTTTTCCCTTGACGACTTAAAAAAAAAACTCTCCCTTTTCCGAAACAGGCGTGGCCCCCGCCAAGGCCAGCTGCAACGTCGCCGCCAACCGCACCGCCCCGCTCGAGGCCACCGACGAGTACGCCTGCCTCTGCATGAAGGACCAGATCCAGGGCATCGACCTCCCCAAGGGCAAGCCGTGCTCCAAGGCGTGCGCGAAATCCATCACCGGCCGCCCCGGCCGCGCTGTGAGCGGCAGCGCCGCCGACAAGAACCCCGGGTCGGCATGCGTGTCGCTGCCGATCGAGCTGGGCGAGCTCAACAGGTTTGGACACGTGCACGAGGGGGACGACAAGTGGTGAGTTTTTTCTTCTTCCCCCGCCCCCCCCCCTTTTTTTTCGAAGGCGAGAGAGGGACCTCGTCGGCGCAGAACGAAAGGAGGCAGCGGGAAAAAACGCGCTCCCCCCCTCCCCCCTTTCTTCTTCCGCCTCGCTTCTTCTTCTTCTTCTTCTTCTTCTCTTCATCTTCTTCTTCTTCTTCCTGCCAACCAACCAAAACCCTCTCTCTTCCAGCCGCACCAATATCGGGGACGCCGTCGTCGAGACCTCGGACTTCACCTGGTGAGTTCCTCCGTCTCCTTTTCTTTCCATATCTTGCTGGGAGCAGAGAATCGACAATGAAAGAAAAAGCTCACTTTCTCCTCCTCCGACTTTAAAAAAAAACAGCTTCTGCCTCTTCGACGCCCCCGCGGGCTCCGGCAACTCCACCACCGTCGTCGGTGCGACCGCCGGCGGGGAGAAGAAGAAGGTCATGGCGGCTGCTGCCCCCTCGCCGGCGCCGGCCAAGGCTCCCTCTGTCTAAAGAAGAAAGAGTTGTCTTTTTGTTTTCGTCGCCCTTCGTTACCCCCTCCTCCTCTTCCCCCCCTCCCGCTCCCTCCCTTGCTTCCTTCCCCCCAAATTACAATGAAAAAAACACATTCATCGCACTGGACCGCTTTTTGGAGAAAAAAGCAGGCTTCCCCCACTTGCCTTGCACTCTTCGCCGAGAAGATAAAAAAAAGAAAATAACAAAAAAAAGAGAGAAGCAAATCCCCCTCTTTCCTTTACTCCCATCCCTTTCTAGTTTTTCCAAAGGTTTTGTTTCTTCCTTTTTACCTTTTGCCATTGTTGCTGCATCTCAGCGATCTCTCTCGAGATCGCTGAGAGTGTTGTAACCTACAAAAAAAAAAAACAGAAAAACACGAAAAAAAAGGAAAACGGCAGAGCGTTTTTTGAGTTGGATTTTCACACACGGAAAAGAAAAAAAAGAGTCGACGAAACAAAAATAAAAAACTCTCCCTCCCTCCCTCTTCACGCCTTCCGCAACGCGTCAAGCCTCGCCTGCAGGTCACCATCGAGACCGTCGGGGCCTCCAGGTGCGGCAGAAGCGGGAGGAGGAGGAGGCGTGGGCGCGGGGGGAACGGCAGGCGGCCCCGCTCCTGGCGCTGCCGGCGCTGCCGGCGGCGCCGAGGCCGAGGCCGGCAGCGGCGGCGGCGGCGCAGGAGCAGCAGCCCTCCGAGGCGCCGCGGCGCCGCCCCCGCCCCCGCCGGCCCCCCCGGCCTCTGCCGCGGGGGCCTCCGCCTCGGCCGCGGCGGGAGCCGCCGCCCGCGCCCCGACCCCCGCCCTGGAGGGCGCCGCGACTAGGTCCTGCCCCAGGTCAACGCCGATCTCGTCGAGCACCTGCGAGACGAGCTCGTCGGTCTCCTCCTGCTCGCCTTCGCCCTCGGCCATGTCGTCCATCGCGTCGCCCATCATCTCCGAGGTGGCCTCCATGCGCTCGTTCTGGCGCTCGAAGTCGCGCAGGATCTGTTTGCGGAGGAGAGAGTGCGAAAGGTGAGAGAGCGAAGAAGAAAAAGAGGCGACGGAGCGACCGAGAAAAAAAGGACGGAAAAAGCCCCGGGGAGAGGGAAAAAAAAAAAAAAACCCCTCCTCCCTCTCACCTTGGTCAGCGCCGGCATGTTCATCCTCCTGTTCATCGCCACCATCGCCCGCGTCGCCCCGGCCATCGCGTCGGCCATCGCCTGCGTCGACTTGAGCGTCGCGAGCCTGAGCGACACGGCCTGGAGCTGCGCCTTCAGGCCGTGCAGCTTGGCGACCGAGTGCCGGTTGCGGACCAGTGACTGCGCCATCACCCGCACCGCCTCCATCTGCCCGTCCTTTGCGGCCCTTTTGATCTCGGCCACGAGCTTCTTCTCCTGGGACTGGAGCCCCATGCGCTCGCGGTCGAGGTCGCGGATGGCGCGGTCGAGCTGGCGCTTGTTCTCGCGGAGGAGCTCTTTTTTATGTTTTTTTTTTTTGGGGGGGGGGGGGGGGGGGGGGGCCGGGTTCAAGGGGGGAAAAGGGAGAAAAGATGGACAAAGCGTCTTTCTTCCCCTTCACCGACCCCCCCCGGGGGGTCTTTTC
>Ga0114918_10002400_pt1 | contig 16796 bp, 13 predicted proteins | sample LantaG_FD_87015 | JGI IMG/M metagenome (GOLD analysis project Ga0114918, IMG submission 87015) | Deep subsurface microbial communities from Baltic Sea to uncover new lineages of life (NeLLi) - Landsort_02402 metaG | ecosystem: Environmental > Aquatic > Marine > Oceanic > Sediment | place... | reverse complement strand
ATCTATTGTAAAACGAATATAACCGGCCTTTTTCTAAGCTCCGGAACATTTTTTCCCCATTCTGATATTCTCATTGTTCTTATCGATTCAGAAGGAAGTGTTATGTCAGCAGCAATACAGAGTAAACTGTTTTGATTGCAAACGGCAAATATTGATTCAAGCATTGCCTGGTTTCTGTATGGTGTCTCCATGAAGATCTGAGAAAAGCCTTCATGCGCTTTTTTCTCCAGTTCTCTTAATTTTGCAGCTCTTTCCGCCGGTTTTACGGGAAGATATCCGTTAAAGGTAAAATTCTGACCATTCATCCCGGAGGCAATGAGGGCCATTATTATTGATGAGGGGCCTGAAAGAGGGGTTACGGTAATTCTTTTCCGGTGTGCTTCTGCCACAATCATGGCACCGGGATCTGCTATACCCGGAAGCCCTGCTTCACTCATCAGCCCTATATCATGACCGTTAAAAATTGGATCGAGGAAATGTAATGTATCTGCTTCAGGTGTATGCTCATTTAACTCATAGAATACAGATTCGTCAATTGGGAAATGCCTGTCGATGAGCCTTAGAAACCTTCGGGCGCTCCGTAAATTTTCTACAATAAAATATCTTAGTCCTCTTGTGATTTCCAGCGCTTTGCCGGGGATAACATCTTCATAGTTGTCTCCGCCAAGGGTCACAGGTATAAGCCAGATCCTGCCTTTCACATTTTTTGTTTTACCAAATATAACAAATTAACGCAGTTTAATAAAAACACCTTTCCTGTTGGCTGTCTTGCATTTTTAATATAGGTTTGCCGGGAAATTGATCTTAAAGTGAAAATAACTTTCCTCGGTACGGGTACATCGCAAGGTGTTCCGGTAATAGCCTGTGAATGCGCCACATGCCTTTCAGAGGATCCGCGTGATAAACGACTCAGAACATCCCTGCTTCTGGAAGCAGGAAAAAGCATCATGCTCTTTGATGCAGGTCCCGATTTCCGCCAACAGATGCTCAGGGAACATGTAAAAAGGCTTGATGCTATTATACTGACACATGAACATAAGGATCATATTGCAGGTATGGATGACGTAAGAGCTTTTAATTACAAAAGCCAGGATGCAATAGATGTATATGCTGAAGAAAGGGTACAGGAAGCTATAAAAAGAGAATTTGCATATGTATTTTCTGAAAAAAGGTATCCGGGAGTACCAAAGATAAGACTTAACAATATCCCCCCTTATAGATTTAAGATCAATGATATTGATATAACTCCCATCAGGGTACGGCATATGGAACTTGAGATTTACGGATTCAGGGTAGGAAATTTTGCATATATAACCGACGCCAGCTATATACCGGAAGAGAGCAAGGAAAGACTTTTAGGTGTTAAATATTTGGTTGTCAATGCCTTAAGAAAGCAAAAACATATTTCTCACTTTAATCTCCGGGAAGCAATTGACTTTATCAGGGAAATTTCACCAAAGAGGGCTTTCATAACCCATATAAGCCACCAGATGGGTCTGCATGAACAGGTAGCGACAGAGCTTCCTCCCGGTATTATGCTCGCTTATGACGGCCTGAGTCTGGAGTTTAATGAATGAAACCGCTACTATTTCTTCTTATAACTACGGACTAGTTTTTTCTGGTAGCCGGTTGAAAAATAATATTTATTTCTGCCCAGCTGGGAGGTATTGACCCTTGAAGCTTTTGCCCTTTTCTTCTGAAACGGATTTTGTTTTGCTGTAGCACAACCTGTGAATATTCCAATGAGGAGAATCAGGAAAAGGCACTTTATTATTTTAACAGATTTAGACATCAACATTTCAGGCTCTCTTTGATCTTTAAAAGTATAAATAATTTATTTAATATAAAATGATAACTCATTTGTTGCTGCAAAATGAATGAATTCATTTTTTTAATAAGCAGTATGTTATGTTTTACGGCAAGATTTTTGTATTTTTCTCTCCGGGTCGTTTAAAGAAATTGTATTAAGTAATTTTGAATCATTTTGTATATGTTGAATAAGAATTTATTATCCGGAATAAGGATCCGGATCTCCCTGATATTACTGTTTCTGTCATCATATTCTGCTTTTCCGCAGGCAATTATTAATATCGGCATATCTGAAAGTCCGGGCCTTATTATAAAAAATATCATTCTGCACGACAGCACGATACTTAATATAAACGGAAACAGACCCCTGTTTAGTTTCCTTGTTAACGGGAAATATTATAATTCGGCTGCCAGGGAAGCCGTGATACAGGATGATTCCTATGTACAGTTTTATGATAACGGGATTAAGGTCACAACTCATACAGCAGACCAATCGTCTGGAACCTGGACATCCGGGATAATATTTGAGAACAACGGTGCTGATACCATTATCCTGAGTAATGTTGTCCCTTTTGGAGAAGACCTTGAACATATTTACATTACAGGGGATGGTCCTCCCGATCTTGCAAGGGCATGCCTGTTTCGTCCGGGCTACCATCCGGTAAGGGTTATACTTCCTGATAATGCGTGGGAAATGGGCTTTTCGTCATTCCCGACAGACAAAGAATATTCGGTCTGTGCAATTACCAGGCGTCAAAATACTGATGGAGGCCAGAAGAGAAGATATGAGACAATACTGCCCCCTGACTCGAAAGTATCTTATGTCATGTATGCCGAGGTATTCAGAGGAGAGTGGCAGGAGGGACTGAGACTGATGTTCAGGGACAGATATCTTTTTGACCTTGAAGAATTCGATAATTCACTTTATGAACGTGAAGATCTTGCCTGGATAAAAGAGAGTTATCTGATGATTTTACAGATGGCATGGGACATCGAGTTTTATAACCGGATAACCGGAAAATATACCTTCCCTGATGTTATAAGGAAAGGAATAGACCTTTTCGGGTATTTTGACGTCTTTTGTATATGGCCTACATGGCCGAGGCTGGGACTCGATCAGAGAAACCAGTGGGATATGTACCGCGACCTGCCGGGAGGAACCTCACAGCTGAGGAGCTTTGCAAATATGTCGCGTCTTTCAGGTACAAAATTCTTTATTTCCTATAACCCGTGGGATAACAGTACAAAACAAGAAGACCATTACGGGGGATTAGCCAGGATAATTGCAGAAACAGATGCAGACGGAGTCGTACTTGATACAAGGGGCAGCTCAAGCTATGAACTACAGGCAGCAGCCGACAGTGTGAAAAAAGGTGTAATAATGTATTCCGAGGGAATGGCAATTACAAAAGATATGCCCGGAATAATCTCAGGCCGTGTTCATAATGCCATCTATCTGAGTCCTGAACTCAATCTTAATAAACTGATAAAACCCGATTTCTCAATATTCAGGGTTTGTGATGTTGGGGAGAATATTATTCACCGTGAACTGGCAATAGCATTTTTCAATGGTTACGGCACTGAACTCAATATGTACAGGCCCGGCGGAAGGAATGAAGACTTTGACGCGGATCTTAAATTCCTGGCAAGAACAACCTTCATACTACGGCAGAATAATGACGCTTTCCTCGATTTTAACTGGACCCCCCTTATAGAGACCACTCTGGATAATATATATGTAAATCAATGGAAATCAGGCGACAAGACTATCTTTACCGTGTTAAATATGAGACCGGAAGGGGTTACAGAAGAACTCTTTGAGGTAAACAACCCGGCAGGAAAACATTATGTTTCATTGTGGAATCACGAAAACCTTGTTCCTGAAACGGAAAATGGTAAAACCTTTATCCGGGTTATGGCAGACGGCTGGCATGCAATTTATTCAGGAACAAGGAGGGAGGGCTCAGTCGATTGTATAGCTGAGCTGCCTGATATATTAAGATCTGAAATTAAGGGTGATTCTATCAGGATTCATAACCCGGGAAATGGAAAAGTACTTATCTGGGAAGGCGATCCATCATATAACACAGATTATAAAGAATTAAACATACTAACCGATACTATAATATTTGTTAAAGATCTCTTCGGATATTATGAGGGTAAGATTGTTGTGCAGCTCATTGAGAATAAAAGGTTGAAAGATGAGAATGTTCTAAGGCTTAACGCAGGCAACCCCTGGCTTATAAGCAGGGTTACTCCGACATCACTTGCTACTAATGTTCCTCATGATATGGTGTTGGTTTCCGGAACCGATTTTTCCTTCAATGTAACTACCCGCGAGGATTTCATCCCTTATCCTGAAGTCAGTGGTAAAACAATAAGTATTGACAGTTTCTTGATAGATAAATACCCTGTTACAAATGCCAGCTATTACGAATTTATTGTAAGCACCGGATATTTTCCCAAAGACACAACCGGATATCTTAGGCACTGGGAATCAGGCATTTATAAACAAGGACAGGATAATTATCCTGTTGTGTATGTAAGTTATGAAGATGTAATGGCTTATGCGGAGTGGGCAGGAAAAAGACTTCCCACTGAAGCTGAATGGCAACTGGCTGCACAGGGTGATGACGAGCGGCTATGGCCGTGGGGAGACGAGTTTCATGGAACGTACTGTAATAATGCATTTGACAGGCCTACGCCGGTAAATGCTTTCCCGAAGGGAGAGAGCCCTTATGGAGTGATGGATATGGTAGGCAATATATGGCAGATGACCAATGATATGTATTTCAATGGTGCCTATTATTTTGTTGTAATCAGGGGAGGCAGCTATTTCCGTCCCGAGTCGAGCTGGTGGTATATTGAGGGAGGACCGCAGCCGCTCGATAAAACACAGATCATGCTGTTGGTATCGCCCGGGTTCGACAGGAGTGCTACAGTAGGATTCAGATGTGTTAAGGATATTGACAGGAAGAATTTTAAGGGGAGAAGATAAAGGGGGCGGGTACATGTACTCACCTTACACTTTCAGTTTCTTTTCTATTTCGTTTATCTGATTCCTGAAATGCTTGTCGGTATCGATAAGGTTGTTAACAGTTTTGCATGCATGCAGAACTGTTGCGTGATCTTTCCCTCCGATATGCGATCCAATGCTTGCCAGTGAAGCTTTTGTAAGGTTCTTCGAAAAGTACATGGAGACCTGACGTGCCTGTACAATCTCCCTCTTCCTTGTTTTACCCTGTATAAGGTCGACGGGTATCTTGTAATAATCGCAAACGATCTTCTGGATAAAGTCAATAGTAATTTCTCTTCTTGCAGTGCTGATAAGTTTTTCAACCATCATCCTGGCGAGGTCAAGAGTGATCTCTTTCCTGTTCAATGTTGACTGGGCATAAAGTGATATCAGTACTGCTTCCAGTTCCCTGATATTATTTGAGATGTTTACTGCCAGGAATTCAAAGATCTCTTCAGACAGTTCTATACCGTCATTGTAGGCTTTCTTCTTCAGGATAGCCAGACGTGTCTCGTAATCAGGCCGCTGCAGATCGGCCTGAAGTCCCCATTTGAATCTGGAAAGAAGCCTTTGTTCCATGCCCTGGAGGTCAACAGGAGGTTTGTCACAAGTCAGGATAAGCTGCTTGCCCGACTGGTGCAGATGATTAAAGATGTGAAAGAAGGTGTCCTGAGTCTTTTCTTTTCCTGCAAATTCGTGAACGTCATCAAGAATGAGAACATCTATCATCTGGTAAAAATGGAGGAAATCATTCTTGTTATTGTTTCTTACAGATTCGACAAACTGAGTTTGAAACTTATTTGCATTGACATACAGGACAATTTTATCTGGATGGTTTTCCTTTACCAGAATCCCTATTGCCTGGGCCAGATGGGTTTTGCCCAAGCCTGAATCACCATATATCATAAGGGGATTAAAGGCTGTACCGCCGGGATTATTGCCAACTGCAATGCCTGCTGATCTTGCCAGCCTGTTACATTCGCCTTCAACATAATTGTTGAAATTGTAGTCAGGATTAAGCTTGGGATCAAAATGGATCTTCTTGATACCAGGGATCACGAATGGATTCTTGATTGATGGCTGGGTTACATCAAATGGTACCTGAACCGGCTTATTGTGAAGATCTGTTTTATTTCTTGACGGGTATCTGACAGTATATGGCTTGCCATCAGAATAAATGGCATTTTCCATCACGACGTTGTACTCGAGCTTTGCGTCGGTGCCAATCTCTCTCCTCAATGTTTTCCTCAGAATATCAATATATTGCTCTTCAAGGTACTCATAAAAAAAAGGACTTGGTACCTGAATAGTAAGTACATTGTTTTCAAGTTTCAGGGGTATAATTGGTTCAAACCATGTTTTAAAGCTGACAGATGGAATAATATCCCTTATAATTTTCAGACAGTTATTCCATACGTCAAGATGTGTTTTGTTCATTTAGGGTGTATATTAACAAATTCCGGATCCTATACAAGCTGAATCAGATAGCAATATTTGTAAAAAAAAAACTTAAAAAAAAAATTTTTTTTACTTGATTTTTTCAAAAAAAGTATATGTTTTTCTACCTCAACAACTTATAAAAGGAAATATTTAATGATTCTACAATATTCTGATTATTAGTGTGTTATAAATATATAATTTAGTTTGGCAGTGTATTACAATTCGTTATGGATGGTTACTCAAAAATCAACAAAACAGGCATAATATTAGGACAATTTTGACGTCAATATATGACATCTTTTTCAAGATCAAGATACATTGAATTTTATAAAAATAAAACTGAAAAAGGAATTATTTTTTTCCGAAGAGAGAAAAGTGAACATACTTCTTTGGATTTGCTTTCAGATCCTCTAAAAGTAGATTCAGATTCTCAAGACTTGATGACAGATTCATATAAAGTGTATCGTTGACAAGTAACTGTCCGGCACTACCTTTTCCTTCATTCAGGTTTTCCAGAAGGAGGGAGGTGTTTTCAAGACTTGTTTTCAGATTTGCCACCGAGGTATAAATATCAGCTGCTGCAAGTGTGTCAGTAACCGACTTGAGGTTTTCAAATGTACTTCCCATATTTTCGGAATTATCGGCGAGCATCTGTGAGAATCTGGTGATATTGTCAAGTGTTGTTTTCAGTTCCTTTTCTTTTGATCCCAGGATATTGTCGATACTTCCTGAAATGTTACCAAGATTTTCCACTGAATTGTCAAAATTTTGCCTGAATTCAGGTGTTAATATTTCGTCAATGGATACTATTACAGAATCAAGAACATCGAGCAGCTCTTCGATACGCCTCTTTACAGGGAAAAGCTCAGTTTCAATGGTTGTAAGCAATGATTCTGTAAGCTGGCCGGGGATGGTATCGCCCTCGGAATATGTACCGGGGCCATCGCCAAAAATAAACTGTACCTTCATACCTGCTATTATTGATACAGGGACTATTTCGGCAATAGTATTCGTGGGAAGCTTGAAGTCTCTGCTCACAGAAAATGCCACAAGAAGCTTTCCGCTGGTTTCATCCAGGAAATCTATCGATTGCACAACACCTACCTTGTAACCGTTTATTTCAACAGGACTGGATTCAGCCAGTCCTCCAATTTCATCATAAATACAATAATAATATGCTGTACTCTTGAAGAAATCTTTCCCTTTAAGAAAATTATATAACCAGATGAACACGACAATAGTCAACAATGCAACTATGCCAACCTTGATTTCATGGGATATTTTAATCATTATTTATTTCTTTTTAGCTCCAGTGCCTGCTGTAAAGGTAATATTTTGTTGTCTTTTACAGCAATGACGAATGCATCCGGATAAATAGTTTCGATTTTTTTCCTGTGTTGTACTGCCTCCTGGTATTCGGCAAAGACACCTGTTGCATATTTAAACCTGTTTTGAATATTTATTTCAACTATATCAGTCAACCCTTTAAAATTTTCAGGTTTAATTTCAGTTCGTGATCCGGCGGTTGCAACCTGTACCATAAAAACAAGTTGATCAGTGTCAACCAACCTGCCGTCAGGACCTCTTTCGGGAAGTTCAGGATTCTTGACAGTCGAAACTTCGCTCATAAGGTCAATCTCATTTATATAGTCCCTGCAGGCTCTGAAGATTGCAGAGGCCAGGTAATCCTGTCCCTGTTGGGAGTTAAGGTATTTTTCCTCCTCCGGATTTGTAATAAAGCCGGTTTCGATCAGAACACTGGGCATTGTGGTATTGAATAATACCCAGAATCCGGCTTGTTTAACACCGCGGTCCTTCCTGTTTACTCGTACATTGAACTGATTCTGGATCTTTGCAGCCAGCTTCGTACTCTGTTCCAGATAAACATTCTGCATCAGGGTAAACATTATATATGATTCCGGAGATTTGGGATCAAATCCCGCATATTTTGTCGTATAGTCCTCTTCAAGCAGTATCACCTCATTTTCCTTCATTGCCACTTCAAGGTTTGCCTGGTCTTTGGTATGACCCATGACAAATGTTTCGGCTCCTGTCACACTCTTTGCCTTTGCCCAGTTGGCATGGATGGAAATAAAGAGGTCTGCCTTATTCTTGTTTGCTATTTTGGGCCTTTCTATCAGGTCGACAGTCGAGTCATCCTTCCTTGTGTAGATGACTTTTACATTTTTCAGATTTTCCTCGAGATAATGACCTGTCTTTAAGGCGATTGCAAGATTAATTTCCTTTTCCTTACTGAATGATCCGATTGCTCCGGCATCCCTGCCTCCATGACCAGGATCAATAACAATTATCCATTTTTTGTCAGATTCCCGGTCAGGTAATTCCGCCCTTGCACTGCACGGATTTATGGAAAAAAGGAGAAATATAACCGCAATCCATATATTAATGCGCTTATGTTTTCCGTTTTTAATCAATGCACCCATGTTTGGTTCACGTTTTTTTTAATAGTTTTGCCGCTAACATCTAAGAATCAAACAAAAACTGTACAAAAATAGTATTTAAGTTGTATTTTTTGAAAGAAAAACGGTTCCTTGTGGTGCTCCTCGTGTTGGTCCGTTTTTCTTCATTGTTCTCTCAGGAAGACAGGATCATCCCTGAAATATTACCGCCGGGAAATGATTTTACATCGATTGATACTGTTCTAATTCTAAAAAGAATAGCTCCCGATGCTATTGATCAGCAGGTTACCTACAAAGCTTCAGAGAAAAAAATAAATGATCTTGTAAACAGGAAAGTCACCCTGGTCAAAAAAGCTGAAGTGAATTATGGAGATATCCTGATTGAGGCTGATTCGATTATTTTTAACATGGATAAAAACGAAATTTTTGCGGTTGGTATCATGGACACTACAGGACAGGTAACGGGTAAACCCTATTTCAAATCAGGCTCCGAGGAATTTGAAGCCGACACATTACGATATAATTTCAAGACAGAGAAAGCTATTGTGAAGAATATAATCACACAGCAGGAGGAGGGGCTTCTGCACAGTGAGATCACAAAGCTCCTTGAGGACGGAACTTCAAATATTTACAACAGTACATATTCGACATGCGATGCCGATACTCCTCATTTCTATATAGCACTTAAAAAAGCAAAGGTATATCCCGGGGAAAAAATAATCTCTGGCCCGGGAAACCTTGTTCTGGAAGGAATACCATTACCAATCTACCTTCCTTTCGGTTATTTTCCCATTCAAACCAAGGCTGCTGCATCCGGTATTCTCATTCCAAAGTTTCATTATGAGGCAACCAGGGGTTATGCTCTCACCGAAGGGGGTTATTATTTCGCAATAAACGATTATTTTGACCTTACCCTGAATGGGAATATCTTTACCAATGGTTCCTGGCTTCTGAAAGCACAGACAAGCTATAATAAGCTTTATAAATACAGCGGTACTTTCTCATTCAGTTATGCTAAAAACATAAACGGCCACAAGGGACTTTCAGATTACAATAAACAATCAAACTATAGTCTGGGATGGACATATAGTCAGAATGCCAAAGCCCATCCGGGATCAAGATTTTCGGCAAGTGTAAATATGAGTTCTTCCAACTTCGACAGGGAAAACAGTTATGATCTTAACCAGCATATAACCACTCAAAGACAGTCGAGTATAAGCTATTCCAGGACATGGGCGGGAACACCCTTTAATTTGTCGGCCAGTATGAATCACAGCCAGAATGTGAAAAATAAAACAGTCAGTCTTAACCTTCCCAAAGTAAGTTTCAGTACCTCAAGGATATATCCGTTGAAAGGAAGAAGCACCGTTTCTAATAAGTGGTGGCAGGAACTTTCATTTCAATATTCGGCATCTGTTGATAATCGGATTAATACACAGGACAGCATCTTGTTTACCAACAAGGTCTGGGATAACATGAATAATGGCTTCAAACATGAGGCACCCCTGAGTCTGCAGATACGTCCTTTCAACAACTTTTCAATATCACCGCAGGTTTCATATAAAGGCGTAATGTATACGCGCAGGTATCAAAGAAGGTGGGATAGCGATACCAGGCAGGTTGTTAAAGATACCCTGGAGGGTATTTTTTACGGTCATGCTATAAGTCCTTCAATAAGTGCAGGATACAGCCCGCAGATATTCGGTATATTTGATTTCATCAATCCTGATTCACGGATAGATGCTATCAGGCATGTGATCAAGCCCTCGGTAAGTTTCAGTTTTGTTCCCTATTTCGACGGGCTAAGCTCAAAGATGTACTACGATGTTCAGCAGGATACGGCCGGTAATACGAGCCAATATTCAATTTTCGAAGGGGGTATTTATGGAACCCCCTCATTATCAAAGAAAAGCGGGAGGGTCTCATTCAATCTTACAAATATCCTGGAAGCCAAGGTATTCCCGGTCGGGGATACAACCGGCAAATCAAAAAATGTCAAGTTGATTGATAATTTTAGCATTTCCACTTCGTATAATATTTTTGCGGATTCAATGCCATGGGCTCCTGTCTCAATGAATCTGAGAACAACACTTTTCGAAGAAATAGGTATTTCGGCAAGCAGTAATTTTTCAATGTACGGCCTGGACAGCCTGGGGAAATCGGTAGCAGATTTCTATTATACCCAGAGTCATAAACCACTTCGACTCACAGGTTTTTCGGTAAGTCTCGACTTCAGCCTCAGTGATCTTCTGAGGGGTAATAAAAAGAAAACAACATCATCAGCACCTTCACGATCGAATACTCAGGACATGCAGAGACAGGGTACAGGCGGTGCCCATGAACCATCAAATATTACACCGGGATTTGACGAATTCGGATACTACGAATTCGATATTCCCTGGACAATGAATGTCCGGTATAGCTTAAACTATTCCAAACCAGCTCTTGTTTCAGCACTATCGCAGACTCTGTCCATTAATGGAAACGTTCCTCTTACAAAGAAAACGGGTATTAACTACAGATCAGGTTACGATTTTAAGCAGAAGGAGATTACAATGACACAGATAATGATCACCCGTGACCTACACTGTTGGGAAATGGGATTCAGCTGGGTTCCAAACGGATATATGAAGATGTGGACATTCACACTAAGAGTCAAAGCCGCTGTACTTTCTGATCTGAAATATGAAAGAAGACATGATTATCACGATAATTATTAAAAAATGAAAAGAATCATTAGAACACCAAATGCTCCGGCAGCTCAAGGACCTTATAGTCAGGCTGTGGAAATTAACGGAACACTGTATGTTTCAGGGCAGGTAGCTATCGATCCGGCTACAGGTAAAATGGTTGAGGGTAACATTACTGCCCAAACAACACAGGTACTCAAGAATATCGAAGCGATACTTAAAGCAGCCGGTTACAGTTTTGAGCAGGTTGTAAAATCGACATGTTATTTGCAGGATATATCCGATTTCAAAGCCATGAACGAGGCATATTCACAATTTTATTTTGAGAATCATCCTGCAAGAGCAGCCTTTGCAGTAAAGGATCTGCCGATGGGAGCTTTGATCGAGATAGAGACTGTGGCAGTAAAATGACCCCTCTTCTAATTTCTTAGATAATACTATTCTGCCTTAATCTCGAAATCGATATTTACATTTACTTCCCTGTGCAGCTTGATTGTAGCTTTATAGTTACCAATTTCCTTTATCTGATCATCCGGGAGTGTAATATTCTTACGATCTATCTCAAAACCTTTTTCCTTGAGAGCTTCGGCAATCTGTATGGTATTTATCGATCCGAATATCTTCCCTGAAGAGCTTGTTTTTGCTCCGATAATGATTTTCAGATCAGCCATTTTTTCTGCTATATCCTGAGCAGCGGCCTTGATCTTTTCTTCCTTGTGTGCTCTCTGCTTCTGGTTTTCAGCATGCATTTTCTTTGCTGAAGGAGTTGCTGCTACAGCAAAACCACCTGGTATAAGATAATTCCTGGCATAGCCTGCCTTTACAATTACCAGATCGTCTTTCTGTCCTAATTTATTAATATCCTGAAGTAATATTATTTCCATTGTCTCTCCTCCTTATTTCAACAGGTCAGTTACATAAGGAAGGAGGGCAATATGGCGTGCTCTTTTAATAGATTTTGCCACTTTCCTCTGATATTTAAGTGATGTTCCGGTTATCCTGCGCGGCAATATCTTACCCTGATCATTGAGGAACTTCTTAAGGAATTCAGGATCTTTATAATCTATATACTTGATCCTGTTTTTCTTAAAACGGCAGTATTTCTTTTTCTTGACCTCTACGGTCGGTGGGGTCAAATACCTGATTTCTGATTCGTTCTGTGCCATATCTTATTCCTCCTTGGTTTGTTCTGATTCTTTTTGTCTTCTCTTCTTTTCGGCATATTCCACCGCAAATTTTTCCATCCTGAAGGTCAGGAACCTGATGATCCTCTCATCACGACGATACTGGACCTCAAGATTCTCAACAAGGTTTCCGGGTCCTTTGAATTCGATAAGATAATAAAAACCTGTAGATTTTTTTTGAATAGGATAGGCCAGCTTTTTCAGGCCCCAGTTCTCTTCATGAACGATCTCACCATCGTTGTCGGTGATGACCTTCTTGAATTTTTGTACCGCTTCCTTCATCTGTTGTTCAGATAAAACGGGAGTTGCAATGAAAACGGTTTCGTACTGATTTAACATAGTAATTATTTGTTTTTGTATAAATGATTTTGGCTCGCAAAAGTACAATTATTTTCATTTAAACAAAAAATAATAAATGGAAAATTGAATAACGCCATTCATATAACATGGTGATTTTCTTTCCCATTATAGTCTTCAATCTTTAATTTTCAAAACTCACTGTCCGGGGTTGGCTTTTTAACTATATTTGTATTATAAATATTTTTGGAGTCAGAGAGTCAATAATTTATGGAAAATTTCATCGTTTCAGCCCGAAAATACCGTCCTGCTACATTCGATATGGTTGTGGGGCAGGACACAATTACCAATACGCTGAAAAATGCAATAAAGAACAAACATCTTACCCAGGCATACCTTTTCTGTGGTCCAAGGGGTGTGGGAAAGACTACCTGTGCCAGGATACTGGCCAAGACCATCAACTGCAGCAATCTGAAGGATGATGGAGAAGCCTGCGATAAATGCGAATCATGTTTGTCTTTCAATACTCTGAGATCATTCAACATACATGAACTTGATGCAGCATCGAATAATAAAGTGGAAGATATCAGGAGCCTGAATGACCAGGTAAGAATACCCCCACAGATCGGCAAGTATAGCGTTTATATAATAGATGAGGTTCATATGCTCTCCTCTTCCGCTTTCAATGCTTTTCTGAAAACACTTGAAGAACCGCCCTCTCATGCGATTTTCATTCTGGCAACTACCGAAAAACATAAGATCATACCTACAATACTGTCCAGGTGTCAGATATTTGATTTTAACAGGATAAGAATTGAGGATATTGTTAAAAGGCTTCAGTATGTTGCAGATAATGAATCGGTTACTGTAGAGGAAGAGGCTCTTCACATTATTGCACAGAAAGCTGATGGTGCCCTCAGGGATGCACTTTCAATATTTGATCAGATCGTCAGCCTGTGTGGGAAAAAAATAATATACAGGGATGTAATTGAAAATCTTAACATCCTTGATTATGAGTACTATTTCAAATGTGTCGCGGGTGCTCTTAAAGGCGATGTATCGGCTGTATTGATGACTTTTAATGAGATTCTTGAAAAAGGATTTGACGGACATAATTTCATTTCAGGTCTTAACAGTCATCTCCGTGATCTTCTTGTGAGTAAAGACGAAGTTACTATAGGCCTTCTTGAGGCAACTCCTTCAGTAAAGAAAAGATACCTGCAGCAGGCAGGTGAATGTTCTGTTGATTTTCTTTACCGGGCACTGGAGATAGGAAGTGCATGCGATATTTCCTATAAAAGCAGCAAGAATACCAGACTCCATGCAGAACTCGCACTGATAAAATTATGCAGCCTCATCAAAGAGCCTGATGCACAGGACGAAAAAAAAAAGTATGAGGAAAAACCCCTGACAAAAGAAGGAAAGGAGATGACTCCTCCGCCAAAATCTGAGATTATCAGGCAGGCTGAAGAGGAGGAAAAGAAATTCCCGTCAGGAAAGGAACAATCCACGGATAAACATATTCCTGTAATTGAAAAACCACCCCGGACATTTTCAATAAAAGAGGTTATTTCGGAGAATGGGAAACAAAAAGATAAGTCTGCTGAAACAACAGGTAATGATGATGAACAAATCATATCAGGTCAGAGGATTGAATTTACAAGCAGTGCATTCTCCACTGCCTGGCAGGAGTTCATCGACAATCTTAAGGGAGAAGGAACAAGAATAGTAAGCATGTTTAAATCAATCCAACCAGAGATGGAGGATGAACATACAATTAGAATTCATCTGAGCAATGCTGCCCAGAGAGACCTGTTCGTTCAGAATTATAAGCCTAAACTGACAGGTTTCCTCGAAGCCAGATTCCTGGTCTCGGAATTGGAAATTGAGACATCTATTGATCTTACTGAAGCAAATGAACTTCCCTATACCGATGAGCAGAAATATAATTACCTTCAGGGTAAATATCCTGTTCTGAATGAGTTCAGGAAAGCTTTTAATCTTGATATAAACTAAACTTACCTGTACTAAATTATCAGGTTTATATAAATCTGAACAAGTTGAAACAACATAACGACATATCGGGTCAAAGCGAATACCTTAAATTTTTAGCAAAGGAAAAACAGTTTTCTGACCACATACTGAATAATTCACGGTCGATGATAAGCATCATCAACAAGGAATATGTTTATGAGAAGGTCAATGTTGCATTTTGTGATGCACAAAAAGGTATGGAACAATCCATTGTTGGCAGATCACTTGGTGATGTATGGGGGTATGATGCTTTCAAAAAAAGTATAAAACAGAATATTGACAAATGCTTTACAGGAAAGACAGTAAAATATGAAGCCTCCTTCACTACTCCGCAGTCGGGGAAAAGGTATTTCGAGGTTATATTCCGTCCCATTCCTGTCGAATCAGGGGAAATAAATTATCTACTGGCGGAGACATTCGATATAACTGACCTGAAACTGACTGAAAAGATAGCCTCAACAAAGGATGAAGAATTCAGAAGATTTGAAACAAACCTTCCGATAGGTTTGTTGAGGTGCGGCCCGGATGGGAAAATGATGCATGCCAACAGAGCATTTCTTATGATCATGGATTGTGATGATGAACATTCACTGACAGACCTTAACCTTCGCAGTTGCTATGCTGAAGAGGGACTATTTGATCTGCACCTAGAACAGTTAATGGACGGTAAACCAAAATCTTTTGGCAGAGTTCCCCTGAAAACATTCAAGAGAGGTGAAATAGTATGCCGGATCAGTGCCTTCATGACTGTCAACGAAATGAATAATCCGTATTTTATTGATTTTTCATTTGAGGATTCCTCCCGTGAGCTTATGCTTGAGAACCGACTGCTCCAGGCCCAGAAACTTGAAACCATCGGTGCCCTGGCCGGAGGTATTGCCCACGATTTTAATAATATACTCGCAACTATTTCGGGTTATTCAGAACTGCTAAAGAATGATCTCCCTGAATCTTCACATTCGGCTGAAAATGTAAAAAAGATCATGATGTCTGTCACTAAGGCCAGATCCCTGACCAACCAGATACTTGCCTTCAGCAGGCAGATGGAACAGGAAAAGGTTACTATCAATGTTTATGATATACTGAAGGAAACAATCGGTTTTATAAGGTCTGCTGCTCCATCCGGTATAAAGATTAAAAATAATATACGGCCGGGACAGTATCCTGTACTGGCTGATCCCACCCAGCTGTTCAGGGTCTTTCTTAATCTTATGACAAACGCTATTCAGGCGATGGAAGAACGAAAGGGGATATTATCTGTCAGTCTTACCCTTGCTAATTATAAAGATATTCAAAATGAGCTGAGCACTGATATTGTTACCGATGAGTATATTATTGTTACCATCAGAGATACAGGTAAAGGGATGGATCCATCATCGGTGCAAAGAATTTTTGAACCGTTCTTTACAATCCGCGAAGTAGGAAAAGGATCGGGATTGGGTTTGTCGGTAGTACATGGAATTATTTCTGAAATGGGAGGGGAGGTACTGGTCTCAAGTAAAGTCAATGAGGGTTCGGTCTTTGATGTGTATATTCCTGTTTCAAGAGATTATGAACCACTTTCATCTGCAGCCGGGAAAAGCAGGAAGATATTATTTATTACAGGAAATAAGCACGAATCACGGATTTTATCCCTGGCATTGGAAAGTGCAGGATATAAATTAACCCTTTTATCTGATCCGGAGCACCTGATCAGAAAAGTACCGGATAAGAAAACGAGACCTGATCTTATAATTTATATGAGCGGTGCCGAGCATATAAAAAAAGATGATATGATAAGCCTGTTCCTTGATCATAAAATAAAAATACCTTGTATCTGGATTACTGACTCCGATCAGGATTTATTAGAGGAGAAACTGCTAAATTCGGGGATTATTTCCCAGCATCTGATCAAACCGGTCTCACT
>Ga0114918_10002399_pt1 | contig 16800 bp, 8 predicted proteins | sample LantaG_FD_87015 | JGI IMG/M metagenome (GOLD analysis project Ga0114918, IMG submission 87015) | Deep subsurface microbial communities from Baltic Sea to uncover new lineages of life (NeLLi) - Landsort_02402 metaG | ecosystem: Environmental > Aquatic > Marine > Oceanic > Sediment | place: Baltic... | reverse complement strand
CGCGCGCTCCCCGGCCCCCTCCCCCCCCGCCCCTTTTCCCCCCTTTTCCCCCCCCCCCCCCCCGCCCCCCCCCCCCCCCCCCCCCCCCCCCCCCCCCCCCCAGCCCGCGAGCGCGTCGTCGGCTGGTACTCCACGGGGCCCAGACTCAGGCCCAATGACCTGGCCATCCACGCCCTCTTAGGTAAATTCTGCTCCAGGCCCGTCCTCGTCGTCTGCAAGGCGACGGGCGTCGGGAGCGGCTCTTCCGCTGCTGCCACTGAAACCGCCGACGACGACGACCAGCAGCAGCAGCAGGACGGCCTCCCGACCACGGCCTACGCCGCCGTCGACGACGTCAGCGAGGCCACCGGCGGAGGAGGAGGAGCGGGTAAAGTCTTCGTCAACGTCCCAACGTCTGTCGCGGCGACCGAGGCCGAGGACGTGGGCGTGGAGCACCTGCTCCGCGACGTGGCCGACGACGCCGCGACGGGGCTGAGGACGCTGGCAGGGGACGTGTCGGCGCTGGCGGGGTGAGTAGTTGGTTGGTGGGAAGAGAGAAAAGCGAAGAGAGAGAAAGAGAGAAGAGAAAACAAAAAAACAAAAAAAACTCACCTTTTTTTCCCTTTTCTTCTTTCTGCTTTCTCTCCACCCAACAATAAAAAACACCACCACCACCAACACCAAAACAGCGGCCTCAAATCCCTCCGTTCCCGTCTCGTCTCCGCCGTCGACTACTGCGACGCCGTCTCGACCGGCAAGCTCCCGGCCAACCAGGACATCCTCCGTTTGCTCCAAGACGCGTTCAACGCCTTGCCTTCTTCTCCCCCTGCTGGCCCCTCGCCCAATGCCGAACTGGCCAAAGCTCTGTCAGCCCGCTCCAACGACATGATGCTGGCAGCTTACATGGGCTCGCTGGTCAGGGCGGTGCTGGCGCTGCACGGGCTGGTGGACAACAGGGAGACGGCAGCTGCGAGGAGGAGGGAGGCGGCGCAGAAGGAAGAAGAGAAGAAGAGCGGAGGGAAAAAGGGGTTGACGGAGAAGGAGAAAAACAAGGAGGGAGGAGTTGCTGCCGCTGAGGGGAAGGAGGCGACCGCGGACGGGAAGAAGAAGTAGAAGAGGAAGAGAGAGTGGACAGAGAGAGAGAGAGAGAGATGAGAGGCGCAGCCGCGGGGCGGAGAGAATGAGAGAGAGTTTTTTATCTTGTTTTTGTCTTTTTTTTTGAGAACTTCTATTCCTCCGCCCAAGAACGCCTCCCAATCTCTTCTTTCTTCTTCCTTTCTTTCTTTTTTTTTGGATATAACGTTGGGAATTTTCTCTTTTGTTTTCTCTTTCTTTCTATAAGTTGGCAATTTATAAAGAAAAAGAGAAGAAGGGCAACGACAAAGAGGATTTTGTTTTTTGAAGAAAAGAAAAAAATTGATCGAGCTTTCCCCTCCCCGCTAACGGGGGGGTAAAAAAGAAAAGCGAATAGCTCGGAACTCTGCGCATGAATGGGAGGAGGTTATACAGGCAAAATTCAAAAGGCATAGGGGGGTTGTAAAAGGGCGGCGGCGGCGTTGGCGGCGCGGGGACGCGGGGGAAGTTCCCTCGTTTTGCTTTTTTTTCTCCCTCTTTCGCGGCAAAGTGGCTATCGTTTACCGCCTCCGCCCTTTTTTGGTTGGTTTTCTGGTAGTTGTTTACGTTTTTTATATATCTATTTATATGGCTGGTGGTGGGGCGCGCGGCGCGCGTCAAAGTCCTCATCGCTTTCTGGGGTGTGTGTGTTGGAATTCGGGGGGCCCCAGCCCGAAGCAGAAGTGAGGGAAATGAGCGCGCGCGCGCGCCTGAGAGTTGTAGACTGTTAGGGATTTTTTTTAATTAGGGGTTCTTTTTTTGTTTGTGTGTTTTTCTCTTCTCTCTCAGAAGTAGCCGCCTCCTCCTCCGCCGTGCCCGTAAGAGTTGCCCGAGTTGTTGTAAGGGTTGCTGCTCGGAGGAGGCGGTTGGGCGCCGTTGTTGTTGTTGTTGCGCTGTTGCTGCTGTTGAAAGTGGAGCTCTTGCTGCATTTGCTGCTGGAAGTTTCCTCCAACTCCGCCTCCACCGCCTCCGTGATGCTGCTGCTGCTGCTGCTGCCGGAAGTAGCCGTGCTGCGCCGCGGCGGCCTGCTGCTGGTACTGCGCTTGCTGCTGCTGCTGCCTCCGGCGCTGCTGCTGCTGGAGCTGCTGCGAGTGCTGCAGGTAAGCCCCGCCGCCGCCGCCGCCGCCGCCGCCAAAGCCGCCGTGGCCGCTCCCTTCGAAGCCGTGGCCGCTCCCCTCAAAGTCGCTCCCGGGCCTCATCCCGCTACTGCTGGTGCTGTTGTTGTTGTCGGCGTCGGTGGTGTTGTAGTAAGGCGAGGGCGCCGGCGACGACGGAGCAGCAGGAGGAGGTGGAGCATTAGAAGAAGAAGGAGGTTGGTGTTGAACAAAGTGCCCTCCGGCGGCAGCCGCCGCCGCCGCTGCCGCCGCGAAGAGGTCCGGGCGGGTAGAGGCAGCTGCTGCTGCGGCGGCGGCGGCGTTGACCGCAGCTGCCGCGGCAGCGGCAGCGGCAGCGGCGTGCCGAGATTGGCTCTGTTGCTGTCGCTGTTGCTGTTGCGGCGGCGGCGGCGGCGGAGGCGCTTGCTCCGCTTGCTGCTGAGCCGCCTGCTGCTGGCTCTGCTGCTGGAGCAGCAGGAGCTGCTGGTACTGCTGCAGCAGCGCCGTCGGGGAGTGCGCCGCGACGGCGCCCTGCATCTGCGGCGGGGGTTGCGCCGGCAGGGGCACAAACCCGGCGGCGGCGCCGTTGAACGAGTTGTCGTCGCCGTCCCCGTTGCTGTTCGCTCCTCCGATTCCGTTGCCGCTCCCGTTGCCGCTCCCGTTGCCCCCTCCTTCTCCTCCTCCTCCGCCGCCGCCGCCGCCGCCGCCTTCGCCGCTCAGCCTCGCCACCAGCCTCGCAGCCAGCGCCTCCGCCGCGGCCAGCGCCGGCGTCGAGCTCTCCGAGTACCCCGTCAGCGCCGACAGAGCCCCCGGCCAAGCGGGGACCGCCCCTCTCGCGCGCCGCGCCGCGGCCAGGAGGGCGGCGGCGGCGAGCGACGGGGGGAACTGCGCGAGAGAGACGTCGCGCAGCGCGTCGGAGGCCAGGTCGAAGGCGACGCCGGCCACCTTCCGCAGCGAGGAAGGGTCAGCCAGCGAGGTGGCCAGCGAGGTGGCCAGCGAGGTGGCCAGCGAGGGCGCGGAGGGAGAGGAGGGGGAAGAGGAAGCAGGGTTGGGGGAGGAATGAGAACGAGGATTGGCTCCGACGAGCAGCAGGCCGAGCAGGCGGCCGACGTAGAGGTCGAGGCAGTCGAGGACGGTCGCGACCCGCAGGTCACCCGCCAGCGCTGACTCGACGTTGGACTCCATTCGCTCTAAGGCGGCCGGGGGGTAGAGCGTCGGGGCGGCAGCGTCCTCCAGGGAAGGGAGGACGAAGGAGGGAGAGAGAGAAGGAGAAGAAGCGCTTTCTCTTTCTCTTTCTCCCTCCCTCTCCCTTGCCTGTCGTTGCCTCTCTTCCTCTTCCTCCTCCTCGACAACGGCCCTCGCCCCGAGCCTCAGGCACGCCGCCACGAACAGCGCGTGGAACTGGCCCGGGGGGGCTCTCACTCCGGTCGCCATCGCCCTGTCCATCAGCCCGACACCGGCGTGCAGGGCCCGGGCGGGATAGCCCAGCGCGTTGGCCTGGTGCGCCGCCGCGGCGACCAAGGCCTCGCGCTGCTGCAGGTAGGGCGACGACGCCGCGCCCGCTGCCAGAGAGGCCATGGCCGGTGCCGCAGCTGCCTCTCTCTCGGCGATGGCGGCGAAGAGCGCGGCGGCGCGGGAGGCGGCGGCGTCCTCGGCGTCGGCGTGGACCGCGGCGACGAGCGAGAGCGAGGCCGAGGCGGCGGCGGCGGCGGCCTCTGCGGCGGCGGCGCGCAGGGCAGAGGCCGAGGTCGGGGGAGGAGGTGGGGGGAGAGCGTCGGCGGAGCTGCTGCTGCCCTTTGAGGAGGCATTGACGACAGCAGCAGCGGCAGAGGCGGCCGCCGCAGAGACCTCAGCGGAAGGGAAGGCGAGGCCGGCACTAGCAGCAGCAGCAGCAGCAGCAGCAGCGCTGCTCCCCTTGCCTTTCGCCGGCAGCGGCGGAAACGCCGACGACGACGACGAGAGCGGGAATTTCGCACTCGCGCTTCGGCTGCTCCCGCTGCTGCTCCCGCTGCTACTGCTGCTCCCTTTGCCCGCGCCGCCGACCAGCTCCAGGTAGGCGTCAAAGTCCGGGGAGAGCAGCCACCTCCTCAGGGCGTGCGCAGGGACCTCGAGCCTTCCGGAGGAGGTGAACGTCCCGGGACCACCTCCTGTCGCCCCTGCGGCGGCGGCGAGCGCCGCGGCCGTCGCAGCGGAAACAATCGCGGGCCCCGCCGACGACGACGAGCCCCCTCCTCCACCCCCTCCGCTGCCGGAACCTTTCCCGCTCCCGCCCAGCCCGCCCTCGACCACACCGGGCCTGAAGGGCGAGCCGCAGCCCAGCAAGCTCGCGGCGAGGGCCTCTCTGACGCCGGCAGCGTGGCCGGCAGCCCTCCCGCCCCCGCCCCCGCCTCCTCCTCCGCCGCCGCCGCCCTCGCCGGGGCCGTTGACGAGCGCTACCCGGCGGCAGGCCTCGAGCGACGCCGCGAGCGAGAGCAGCGACGCGCGCTCTCGGGCTTTCGAGGCCGCGTCCGCCGTCGAGGCCGCCGCAGAAGCAGAAGCAGGAGCAGGGGCAGAAGAGGTGGAAGAAGAAGAGCGACTCCCTCTAGCTCGACTGCCTCCTCCGCTTCCTTCCCTGTCGGAGTCCGAGGACGAGGGCAGCGACGCCTCCGACTCGGGCTCGTTGGCAAACGCCGTCGCAGCCGCGGCCGCCGCGGCGATGCCCCCACCTTTCGCCCTGGCCCCGCCGCTCACCGTCCCCGTCGCCCCCTCGACTGCGGCCAGAAGCGCGAAGGCGGCGCGCGCCCTCCGCAGCCAGGCCCCCGCGGACACGACGGCGACGCCGGCGGTCAAGGCCTGCAGGTCGACGCGGAGCGTTCCTTTTCTGAGGGTCTCGGCCGGCTTGGGGAGGAGGTCTCCGCCGTGGGCAGCTGCAGCAGCCGCCGCGGCGGCCGCAGCGACCGCCGCCGCCGATTGCTTCAGGCTGGAAGAAGAAGATACTGCTGCTGGAGTAATAGACGCGTTGGCCTTGGCCGCGGCGGCGACGGCAGCGGCCGACCTCGACGCGTTGGCCGCCGTCGCGACGAGCGACGACGACGTCGAGAAGGGCGAGCTCGTCGCGGCGTTGTAGACCGAGACCGCCGCTGCCTGCGCCCACAGCAGTCCCGTCTGCCAGGCGACGTCGACGACGGAGGACACGACGGCGGCGTGCGGCCTGCAGGAGGCTGCTCCCGGGACCAGGATTATCGACGAGGGCTGCTGCGATGACGATGATGACGACGAAGACTGGAGCAGCAGCTTTTGCGAAAGCGAAGAGGAAGCGGAAGAAGAAGACGAACCCGAGCTCGAAGAAGAATTCGAAGCGTTGTTCTTGTTCAAGCTGCTCCTCTGGCCCCAGGAGCGCATCGCGCCGTACGTCTCCAGCACGCGCACCCACCTCCCTGCCTTCTTGTAGGCGCGGATCAGGTTGGCGAAGGAGACGGCGTCGGGGCTGACGCCGGACCGGAGCATCCGGTCGAAGGCGGCTCTGGCTCGCGTCGCCTCTCCGGCGTGCGCCGCGGCGGCGATCACCGAGTTGAACGGCGCCGTGGCGGGGTTGTTGACGCTCGCCGGCTGCGGGTTGGAGCTGGAGGAGGAGGAGGCGAGCGCTGCAGCAGCGGCAGAGGCAGCGCCGTTTCTGGTCGCGGGAGTCTCTGAAGCAGAAGGAGGAACAGAAACAGAATTCACCAGCAGCACGGGCGAGAAGAAGGGGACCAGGGTGGCGCCCTCGAGCTCGGCCAGGATCGAGCGCGGCGACTCGCGCGCGAGCGCTTCCGGGTTGGCCGCCGGCGCCGCAAACGTCGGCTTCTCTTTCCTCTTCTTGTCCCTCCCCTTCCTGTTCTTCTTCTTGTTGCTGCTACTGATGCTCTCCAGCGCCACTGCCAGCGCCGCTTTACCGGCCCCGCCCCTCCCGGCGATCCCGTCGTTGCTCGGCAAAGCGCCAGCGGCTGCCATCTTCTCGAAGAGCACCTCAGCGGCGGCCCAGTGCCCGCCCTTCTCGCAGGCCGCCAGCGCCGCGGAGAAGGCGCCGCGCGCCCTGCGCCCCCGGCCCTTGGGCACCGCGCGGGACAGCGCCGCGAGCCCGCGCCTGGACCCGCTCCCGCCTCCCATCGAGGCCAGCAGGGCCGAAAAGGTCTTGGTGTTGGGGGCGACGCCGTCGTCCGCCATGCGGCGATAGGCAGCCAGCGCGGTGCGCGGGTCCCCTGCTTTCGCTGCGGCGACGATGACGGAGTTGTAAGCGGGCGCGTTGATCGGCGGAGGAGGGGGAGGGAGGACGAGGCCGCGCGGGAGCAGAGGCGGTGGTTGCTGCTGCTGATGGTCCTGTTCTTTTTCTCCGTCGCTCGCATCTTTTTCTTTGTCCTCCTCGCCGTCGTCGTCGCTGCTGCTGTTGCTGCCGTCTGCTTCTTCGCCGTCGTCGTCGTCGTCGTCGTCATCAGCGTCGTCGCCGTCGTCGTCGTCGTCTTCCTCCTCGTCGGAGTCGTCGGCGATAGGGACGGGCTCCTCGGAACCGAAGTCCTCTTCTTCGAGCTCATTTTCTTCGCCCTCGCCATCGTCCTTGGTCTCCTCCTTCTTCAAGAACTTTCGCAGCTTGCCTTTGCCCAGGACCTCCCGGAGGTCGTCCAGGGCGGACAGGGCCAGAGCGGGCGCGCCCCCGCGGGCGGCGAGGTCGATGAGCGCTCGGAGCGTCTCCGGCGGAGGAAGCAAAAAAGGAGCAGGAGAAGAAGAAGAGGTAGAGGTAGAAGAAGAAGAAGCTTTCTCTTCTTCTTCCCTCTGCTCTCCCCACCCTCCTCTCCTCCTCGACCCGGTCAGCGCGGCGTACGCCTCGCACGCCAGCGTCGAGTCCCCGGCCTTGAGGGCAGCCCGGAGCAGAGCGAACGCCGCTTCTCCCTCGCCTCCGCCCGGTAAACCTCGAGCCCTGAGCTCTCCGACGAGGTCGAGCGCCGCTCGGAGCTGCTGCCACGCGCCGCAGGCCTCGACCATGGCGAGGTAGGCCGGGGCCGCGGCGAGGCGGCCGGGGCCCCTGCGGGGAGGATGGGGGGGAGGGGCGGAGGTGGAGGTGGAAGAAGGAGCAGAAGTCGAAGAAGAGCTTGCTCCTGCTGCTCCTGCTGCTCCAACTCCTCCCTCGCCCGCCGCCACCCCGGCCGCGGCGGCGGAGGCGGAGGAGGCGGCGGCCCTCCTGCTCCACTCGAACAGCTGCCACGCCCGGTGCGCGTGCCCGTCCGACGCCAAACCCGAAAGCAGGATGCCGAAATCTTCTTCTCGGATCTCGTCGAGCAAAGGGGCGGGCAGCGCGCGCTCGAGGGCGGCGCCGGCGTCGGCCTCGGCCGGGAGAGCGTCGACGAGCACTCGCAGCGCCGCGGCGTCGAGCGCAAAGGCCGAGGGGGAGAGAGACGAAGAAGAAGAAGACGAAGAGGAAGAAAAAGGAGCAAAAGAAGCGGGAGCGGCGGAAACAGGAGCGGCGGAGGCAGAGGACCAGAGGCCCGAAAGAGAAACGGCGGCATTGCCGCCGTCGCCGTTGCCGTTGCCGGAGGAGCTCTCCGTCGCCGCAGTCCCCGGGTAAGAAGAAGCAGAAGCGACCTCGACCCCGACGCTGCCCTCGGCCCCGCGATGCAGCAGGGCCTCGGCCAGGGCGCGCAGAGGGGAGTCGCCTCCCGTGTTGTTGCCGTTGTTGCCGTCGCCATTGCCTTGCTCCTCATCCTCCTCCCCTCCTCCTCTCGTCGTCTCCGTCTCCACCAGCAGTTGCGGCCTCGGCAGCGGGTCCGAGGCCCTCCCGGCGGCGCCCAGCAGCGAGAGCACGTGCGGGTGGTGCCGCTGCTGGGCCGTCTGGCGGACGACGCCAGCGAGCGCGGAGGGCGCCGCGGCGACGTCTTCCGAAGGGTTTGCGGAAGAAGCGGCAGCAGCAGCAGCCGCAGCGGCCGAAGCGACCGAGCGAGGGATGACGCCGCTGCCGCCCAAGCCCACCGGCAGGGGGCCGCTCGCGGCCCTCGAGCCGGAGCCGGAGCCGCCGTCGCTGCGGCCGCTCGACAGGGTCTCGATCGAGGCCGCCGAGAGGAGCATCGCGGCGGTGGCGGAAGAGGAGGTCGGAGGAGGAGGAGCAGAGGGCCCCGCGCCGCCGCCGATGCCGCTTCCGCTTCCTCCGCCAAAGACGGTGAGCGACGCGAGGAGGTCGGCGAGCGCCCCGGCGTTGCTACCGCTGCCGTGTCCCGTGGCGGAAGCAGCAGCGGCGATCGCGGCGGGATCGCCTCCGCCTCGCTGGAGGAGCTCCCAGTCCGGAGACGAAGAAGAGGCAGGAAGTGCCACCGGCGGTACGAAAGACGAGGACGACGAGTCGCCGGCGGCGGCGGCGGCAGCGGCGGCACGGCGGACCGTGTCATCATCGCCGCCGTCGCTGGGGGGGGCTTTCTCGAAGCCTTCCTTCCCGGGGCCGTCGACGCGCACGCCGCTGGCTGCGATAGCGCCCTTGCGTCCCGTGGGGTCCGATCGCGAGGCCGAGGCGCCGATTGCGGCGAGCAGAGCGGCCTGCGACGAGGAGGGCGATGCAGCTGCTGCTGCTGCTGCTGCTGCTGCGGATTTCGACGCCGACGACGACGCCGGCGACATAAGCGTCAACTCCGCTCCCAATGCGCCGGCGTCCAGCGCTTCCGGGTGCAAATCGAGCCCCGCGACGTTGAGATCGCGCTCGTCGCCAGCCAAGCGTGCCTGTCGCTGATGGAGGTGGATGGAGGAGGAAAGCGTGGTGCGGTGAGAAGGGAGCGAATTCGGGGGAAAAGCGAGAGAGGGCACGTGTCGAAGGGCGGCCACGCTTTTTTGGAAGAGAAAAAACGAAAAAAAGCAACTCGCCCCGACCACGCTTGCCAACCTCTTTTTCCTCTCCGATTCCGATTCCAATCCAGGGGGGGAGGGAGCGATGCTTTGCACCCCGCGTGGTCGGCGTTACAAGGTGAGGAGAGGCGCCGACGGGTGCGCAAAACGTTGACGTCGATCGAATCAGCTCGATTGAAAAGAAAGAAAAACAGGGACGGCAAGAGGAGAAAAAAAAATCCGAAAAAAACGAAAACACCTACCTCGTCGTCTTCACCGAGACTTGTTGCCGCCGCCGCCCCAGCCCCTCCTCTCCGCGGAGGAGAAGAGGGGTCCGGTGGCGGCATTGTGGCTCTTTTAAGAAAGAGAACTAGAAGAAGAAGAGAGATAGAGAGAGTTTAAATGCCCCCCTCTCGACTCCTCCTGTTTTCTTTTGAAGGGGGAGCGAGAGAGAAGAGGGAGAGAGAAAAAGTGTGTGTGAGAGAGAGAGGAGGGGTAGCGACAAACGGTGACGAAAAGGGACCATGCCGCCGCCGCAGCAGCCATTTGAAAAACGAAAGAGGAGCATGCGGCTGTCGCCAGGCAGCCGAGAGGCGAGCCCCGCGTGCCCCCTGCCTCTCCGGGACACTCACTGCAGGCCGGAGGGCGCGCGTGGGATTGGAGGCGGCCTCAATTGAACGCGATGTCGCTGTGAGAGCGCGGCGAAAGGCGGGGATTGGGTTTCATACCGCGTCACTGCCGGGACCGCCTCCCAAGAAAGAGATCTCCTCGCTCTCGCTCCTCCTTCTCTTGCTTCTCCTCGCTTCCCGAAGCCCCTCCCGACTCACCTGCCCAATACGAGGGTCCTAGTGTAAGTTCCTGTTTGTCTCTCGAGGGGACGGAGAGGCGGACGCCGCGGGCGGGAGAGAGAAAGAAGGGGAGAAGCGACGCGGTGATTGAAAAAGGAGAATTGTTAGAGAGGAAGCGACGAAGAGAGAGGAGTGAGCCGTCGCCGACAAAAAAGGCACTTCACTTCCACCGTGGTACTTTTAGATTTTTTCTTTTTCTTTTTTTGATACTTACAACAACAAGTCGTCAAGAGAATGAATCGAAGGGAGAGGGAGAGGGAGAGGAAGAGAGAGGGAGAAGGCGGGAGAGGTGGAAGTGGGAGACAAAGACAAGGGCTCTCTTTCTCTCTCTCCTTCTCTCTCTCTCTCTTCACCACCTTTCTTCTCTCTCTCAAAGGAGCGCCGCGGCCGCGAGCGCGTGCGCGCCTCCGTCGCCCGCCCGCCCGCCGCTCCCCGGAGCCACCCCCCTCGGCGCGGCAGCCGGCTGCGCCGTCGCCGCGTCGTGTCCGTTTGCTGTCATCGCCGGCGGCGCGCAGAGGGCCTGCAGCACCGCGGAGAGGGAAGGAGGAGGAGGAGCTGTCGCCTTTTCCTTTTCAGCAGCGGAAGCAGCGGCGGCAGCAGCGAGAACGGCCGCCACCGCCGGCGGCGCGCTCGCCTTTGGAGCAGCCGAAGCAGCAGCCGAAGCAGCCGAGGCCGAGGCCACCTCCGCCGCCACGCACCCGAACGAGGGCGTCGGCGAGAGCCTCCTGGGCGTCGCCGCCGACGCGACGCCGCCGCCGGCGCCGGAGGAGCCTGCGCGCGAGGCAGCCTTGGAGTTGCCTTCGTTGTCGTTGTCGTCTGAAGCGGCGGCAGAGGCAACAACTCGCAGGCCGGCAGCAGCGTTTGCCGCCGTCGCCGTCGCCATCGTCTTCATCTCCGAGGGCAGCGCGGGAGGAGCAAAGAGCCTGGGAGGGGCCAGCGTCGCGAGCAGCGATTCCTTCGCGGCCTTGACTGCCGCCGCGGGGAAGGAGGGCAGAGACGAAGAAGAAGGAAGAGAAGAAGAAATCTCATCGTCGTCCTCCTCATCTTCTTCGACCAACTCAAGGAGCCCCTCTCCGCCGCCGTCGGAGCTCCTCCTCCTCCTCACGCCAAAGGCCGCCGCGGCGGCGTCGATCTCCGCGGCGCCGGCGGGCTCGGACCAGAAGGAAGAGGTGCCGTTTTCGTCCTCATCGTCGTCAAAGTCGAAGGCCGACCTGGCGTCGACGGCCGAGCGCGCTGCCGAGAGCGCGAGCGCGGCGCGCAGGCACGCGAGCCGAATCCCTTCTCCCTTTCCTCCTTCTCCTTCTGCCTGTCCCGCGGCCGCAGACGCAGACGCAGCCTCGAGCGCGCTCTCCAGCAGCGCCAGGGGCAGGCCCGCGACGTCGTCCGCGGCCCTTCCCTTCGCCGGGGCGTGCTCTGCGGCGGCGCGGAGCAGCCTCGACAGCAGAACAAAGTCGAGATTTTCGAGCGGAGGTTGCTGTTGTGAAGAAGTTCGCGACGAAGAAGTCGGAACAGCGGAGACGACGACGGCGGTGCCGGTGGCGACGCGGAAGGCGGCGACGGCCGCGGCGGCGGCGTGGGCGTCCCTGACGCGCTCGGCGGTCGGCGGCGGGAGGCTTGGGGCAGCAACATCGTTGGCGGAAGAGTCTGCAGCAGCTTTGTTGCTGCTGCTGAACTGGAAGCGCCGCTGCTGCGCGAGCGACGACGACGAAGACGGCGAAGGCGGCGGCGACCGCTGCTGCTGCTGCTGCGAAGAAGAAGAAACAGAACTCCTCGCGCCTCCGCCCAGCAGCGCCGCAAGCGCCCTGTGCGCCGCCCTCCTCGCCTGTACGTCCCCGCCGTCGACGGCAGCGCCCAGCAGGGCGGCTGCCAGGGCACGGGGCAGGCCCGAAGCCCTCCCCGAAGACGACGACGAGGAGAAGATCGGCGTCCGGAGCCTGAGGCGTTGTTGGTGGTTCGCAGCGGCCGCAACTCCTCCGCCCAGGTCCTCGACGGAGGCCGGGCTGGTCACCCCCGCCGCCGCGGCGCCGTCCGAGGCCGCGGCCACGCAGGCCAGGGCGGCGCGTCGAACGGCGGCGCGCCTCGCCGCAAGCCGGGCCGCAGCCCTCGACGAGGAAGAAGGTTGATGAGGAGAGCGGTGGTGGTGGTTGTTCTGGATCGCTCCGCCTCCGCCTCCGCCTCCGCCTCCTCCGAGCCCCAGCCCAGGCAGCGACGCCCCCAGGCCCGACGACAGCGCCTCGACCAGCCTGGCGGCGTCTCCCACGCGGGCAGCCACGGCACCGCAGAGCAGCTGGCAGGCGGCGGAGAACGGCAGGGAGGGGGAGAAGGAGGAAGAGGTTGCGTTGGCGCTTTTTGCCGCCGCCGCTTCTTCTTCCTCCTCCTGTTCTTCTTCTTGTTCCTCTTCCTCTTCGTCCGCCATCGCCGCCGGGAGCTCTCGCAGCAGCAGGGCCAGCGCGGGAGAGGCCAAGGCCGGACCCAGCGTGCGTCCCTGTACCTCTGCCGACGACAGGATAGCTGCGCGTGCCCTCCACGACAGAGGACGAGGAGGAGGAAGCGGAGAGGAGAACGAAGGGGGGAAGCCCGAAACTGTCCTCCTCGCCGCCGCAGCAGCGGCAGCGTTTCCGTTCGCGTTCGCGCCTGCAGCAGCAGCAACGGACTGAGAGGGCGTCGCCCTGAGGAGCCCGACGGGGGGCTGGTAGGGAGGCGAGGCGGCCGGGGAAAGCGGGGGCGGCCCCTGCGGCGAGGAGAGCGGCGTCGTCATCATTGTCGTCGTCGTCATGGCCGTCGCTTGTTGCTTCTGCTTCTGCTGCTGCTGCTGCTGCTGTTGTTGCTTCCCGCTCCCGCGCGCCGCGTGCCTGACGAGCTCCGAGAACACGGCGTACCTCTGCGGTCCCGTCGTCGCGGCCTCGTCGATTGCCGAGCGCAGCGCGGCTCGGATCGCCGCTGACCTGCGGCTGCTCGACGAAGAAAGAAGAGGGGAAATAGAAGGAGGAGAAGTGGCGACGACGCTCGCGCTGCCTCTTCTTCGGCTTTCGTCTCCCTGTTCCTCCTCATTCTCGTCGTCAAGCCACGCCGCCCGCGCGTCCACGCGCGACAGCAGGCAGGCCGCCACGCGCGTGCCGTCGGCGGTCTCCCTTGTCATCGCGAGGAGGTCGACGAGCAGGGCCTGCGCGACGGCGGCCGGGGTCCGGGCGAAGGAGGAGGAGGTCGAGGTCGCGGCGGCCGCGGCGGCCGTCGCTCGAGCCGCCGCTGCTGCTGCTGCTGTTGCACCTGTTGCTGCCGCCGGAGCGGGAGCGGCGCCGGCCCCTACCGTGCCGGTCGTCGACGCGTTGGAGGCCACGGCGAGGGACGCGAACGAGTGGTGAGAGGCGGAGGCATCGTCGGAAGCTGCCGCTGCTGCCGCTGATTCCTCGGCAGCCGCGGCAGCAGCGAGAGCAGCCGCAGAGGCAGGGAAAGAAGAGGAAGAAAAACCCAAAGGCGCCTCCGACGCCACGTCCAATGCCGCTCCCGCCACCGCAGCCAGCGCCCTGGGCACGCGCGAGGCCCTCACGCTGAAGCGGATATACTCCCGCATCGCCTGCAGCGCCGCGGCGCGGGCGGCGTCCCGCTTCGCCGCGGCGGCGGCGGCGTCGAGGTCGACGACAAAAGGAGAAGGAGACGAAGGAGGCATCCGGTTGGAAGAAGGGAGAGAAGAAGCCTTCGGGTAGCTCGGCGCCTCGGTCGCGAGCAGGCAGACGTCCTCCATGATGGCCTCGACGGCCCCGGCGTGGTCGGCGTCGCCCTGTGCCGCCAGGAACTGGGCCAGAAGCCTCGCCCCGAGCTCTGCCAGGAGAGCTGGTTTTCCCGACGACGAAGGAGACGACGACGACGACGACGACAATGAACTTTTCCCTCCTGCTGCTGCTGCTCCAACGCCCCCGTTCCCGCCCCCTCGGCACCTCACCAGAGCCCCGATCACAGAGTATGCGTGAGGACCCGGCCTCGCGGGGGCGCACGCGGGCACTCCCGTGCCCCAGGTGGCCGAGTTGGCGGGGAAGGGCCCCGGAGGTGGGGATCCCCCGCCGCGGACAGGGGGCCCAACAACAAGCTCCCTCGCCAGTAGAGAAGCGTCGGCCCTGGGGAGGCGAGCCAGGAGCTGGCCATAAGCCGCTGCGGCGAGCTCGACGTAGCCCAGCCTCGGGGCGGAGACCCTGTTCCCTCTCCGCCCAGGCGGCCCCAGCCCCAGCCGGCGCCCTCCTTCGGTACGGAAGGCCTCGGCCAGCGCCTTGCGGGCCAGCCTGCGAGACGCCTTGGGAACCCGGTGCGAGTTGCAGGCGAGGTACTCGACGAGTTTCGATATCTTCCTCTTGGCCGCCGCGTCCGGGGAGCGGCCCGCCGGGGGAGGGGCGACGGGGAAGATGTCCGGGACGAGGGTGTTGTAGCGCTTGACGGGGACCTGGGTTGGTGGAGGAGGAAGCGGAGAGAGGGGAAAGGAGGGAAGAGAGGTTGAGAGAAAAGGGGAAAACGAGGTCAATCGAAGAGGGAAAGAAAAAAACTCTCTCTCTCAAACGACGTTTTTTTTCTCTCCTCCTCCTCTTTCTGTCATTCTTCGTACCTTTGACGCCGCGGCGATGCCGAAGCAGTTGCAGCCGCAGTCCATGACGGGGGAGGAGAGAGAGAAAGAGAAAGCAGGGCCTGGACGACGACGAGCAATGGGAGGAAGAATAGAGAGCAAAAAAGGGAGCAAAGTTGAATCGGAATCGATGTTCGATCGAGATGCCTTTTTTCTTCTTTTCTTTTCGCTTCTTTCTTTTCTTTGGCTCTTGTTTCAGCCTCTCTATCTCAATGCCCTGAGCCTGTGCTATAAAGAGGAGCAAGCGCTGGAGCGGAGAGAGCGAAAGAGAGAGGAGAGAAAACGAGCAACAAAGGGCGCGCGAGAAAACAAAAAAGAAAAAAAGATTTTGATTTTTTTCGCTTCTCTTTTTTTCCTTCTTCTTACAACAACAACAACAAAAATTCTTTCAACTCGACAGCACTGCCACGGCCGCCCTCGAGCTGATAAGCCCCGCCGCATCCAGCTCCCTCGCCGCCCGCGCGTGCATCGCACGCGCGGCGACGCCCGCCGCGGCTCTGGCCTCGCGAGACCGGAGCCGACAGTGCGCGAGGCACTTGGCCGCGGCGGCGGCCGCGAGCGCGGGCCAGCGGCCCCGCGGCCTCGTTAGACCTCTTTCTCCTCCTCCGACCTCTTCTTCGACCTCTCCTCCCACCAACTCCCCCTCCTCCTCCCCCATCCAGGACAGGCATCCCTTGCTCACGGCCGCGAGCGTGCACCTGGCCGCCTCGATCTGCGCGGCCTCTGAGAGGCGCGGGGCCCAGAGGGCGAAGAGCGCGAGCGGCGCGGCGATGAGCTCGTCGTCGTCAAAGTCAAAGTCGTTGCTCTGTTGTTGTTCTCCACCTCCTGTCACCGCCGACGCCCCCTGCTGCTGGAGGTCCTCCTCCTCTCCTCCTCCCACTTCTCCTTTCGGCACCTCGAAGGAGCCCCCCGAAGGGAAGGACGACTTCCCGAGGGACCTCCTCGGGGTGTGGTAGGGGGAGCCGAGGGCCAGGACCTGCTCGACGGGGGGCGGAGGCGCGGGCGAGGCCGAACGAAGCGGAGGGAGTTGGCGAGGGGGGGCGTGAAGAGGAGCAGCAGAGGAGGAAGAAGAAGGAACGAAGGCAGCTTCTGCCCTCGCCCCACCTCCTCCTCCTCCTCGCACGGCGACGGCGTAGGCCGCGGCCGCGGCCCTCAGCGCGCCCCGCAGCTCCCCGAGGCTGCCGCCGGCCGCGGCCGAGGCCGTCGCGGCGACGGCCGGGCCCAGCGCCGCCGCGACACGGAAGGAGGAGGAAGAATGATGGCAACTGCTCTGGAGCCAGGAGGCCACGGCCGAGAGCAGAGCGTCTTTGGCCTCTTCGTTGTCCGAAAGAAGGAGGACGCGGCGCGCGGCCTCGAGAAAGGCCGGGTCGTCTGCTGCTGCTGCTGCTGCTGCAGCTGCTGATGCAGAGGTCGAAGAAGAAGAAGAAGAAGAAGAAGAAGAAGAAGAGGTCGAAGCGAGCAGAGACGCGACCGCGGCGTCAAACCTCTCCACCTGCTCTCTTCTGGAGCCTTTATCTCCCGATCCTCCGCTCGCCAGCGCGATCAGCGAGGAAGTGAACGCGTCGCTGCTCGGTGGCCCTTTGTCCGCCGCGGCCATCGCGATGGAGAAGCAGGACGGAGGAAAGAATGGAAAACAAGAGAATCAAGATCAAAAAGAGTGATTTCAATTATCAAAACACATAACGCTGCCTCTCTGATTTTTTTCTTCTTCTCTCTGTCTCTTTCCTCTCTTCTCTCTTTTCTCGCGCCGAAAAGGATGAAGGTCACCTGCAAAACCGTCACTGGCGCGGCCTTTGACGTCTCGGCCGAGCCGTCGACGTCGGTGCGTGTGGAAGCGTGGAGAGAAAGGGAGAGGAAGAGGAAGAGAAAAGAGAAAGAAGTTGTTCTCACCATCGTTTTTTTTTCTCCGATTGATTTCCCCCATGCATTTCTTGATTCAAAAACAGGTCGCCGCCATCCGCGCGCTCATCGAGGCGGCCAAGCCCGAGCTCCCGGCCGGTACGCTCATCGTCATCCACCAGGGCAAGGTAAAAAAAAGAGAAGCAAGAGAGAAGAAAGAGAAGGAGAGAGAAGAGAGGAAAGCAGCAGGCGCTGCGCGATGGTTTCGTCGTCGTCGTCGTCGTCGCCGTCGTCGTCGTCGTGGACCCTCAACCTCGACCTCTCTCTCTCCCTCTCCCTTCTTCCGCCACCGCCACCCCCCCCCCCCCCCCAGGTGCACACACGTTCATATAGATGTTATATACAGCGGTCGATTGGCCCCTTCGGGTGATGCAACGAGCGCGCTTCGCGCGCTTCAAGAGCACATTCCAAGCCTAATTAAGGAGAAAAATGCATTAAAAAT